>OCZU010000051.1_pt1 | contig 86809 bp, 74 predicted proteins | sample 1539001 | NCBI WGS metagenome assembly OCZU01 (sample SAMEA3539306, study PRJEB22396) | soil metagenome | biome: tundra; feature: field; material: soil | place: USA | collected 2010-05 | depth 0.15 m | reverse complement strand
GACCCGGCAGGCTCACAACTGGCGCAACGAGTTCGGTCCGGTGTTTACCTTCTAAGCGGAAAAGTCAGTTCCGCTGAGAAGGCACGGTACCGCAGTCCGGGAGACGATTCGCCCCCATTTCAAGATTCCGGGAGCGAATCCGTCCTCCCGAAAAACTGGCCAAATTACCCGAGGGTAAAGCTCGCTGCAGTAGAGTTGGATCGGGTATGGACTCGACTGCGGACCGATTTTCTTACCTTTTAGGTATAGGCTGCTTGCAGTTGGCGTTACAATGCTTGCGGTCCGGGACGCCGGAGATGGATTCGCTTGCTCCACTACGAGTGGCGAGTGCATCTCCGGCGAGCCCACGCTGGCTACTGTCAGGGTCGGAACGTGGCTGTGGAGAAAGACCAGCTCTCGGTTCTCATTTCACTTTTCGTATCGGTTCTCATTTCACTTTTCGTAAAGGAGAAAAACTGTGGCTAACGAAAATGTTGCATCCAACCCCGGCGCCCCTGGAATAAGCCGTTGGTGGCGCGTAGTCGGTGGAATGTCCATGAACCTGGCACTGGGCACGCTGTATGCCTGGAGCATATTCGTTGCTCCCTTGGAGAAAGAGTTCGGTTGGAAGCGGGCACAGACCTCAACCGTGTTCGGCATCGCGGTAGTGGTATTTGCGCTTACCTTCATCGTAGCCGGAAGGCTGCAAGACAAATACGGGCCGTTTACGATCTCTCTCATTGGCGGCATCCTGGTCAGCCTCGGCTTCTTCCTGTGCTCCTATACGCACAGCTTGAACTGGTTGTATGTTTGCTTCGGGGTCATCGGCGGGCTGGGCAACGGTTTCGGCTACTCCACTCCAATCCCTGTGATGGCGAAGTGGTTTCCCGACAAGCGGGGCTTGGCTGTGGGTTTGGCCGTCGGTGGGTACGGCGCCGGGTCGGCCATCTTTGGACCGCTTGCCAACCTGAAGCTCATCCCTGCCTACGGCGTGCACACGACCTTCCAGATCCTGGGAGTGATCTTCCTGATCATGACGGTATTTGGGGCACTCCTTCTGCGGAATCCACCGGCAGGGTACAAGCCAGCCGGTTGGACTCCGGCTCCGGCTTCCAAAGCTGCGGCTACCACTTATGACTTCACCCCCGGCGAGGTGCTACGCACACCGGCGTTCTACTTTATGTGGGTGGCGTACGCGCTCGGCACGTTGGCCGGCTTGATGGTCATCAGCCAACTCGTGCCCTTCGCCAAGAGCATGAAGATACCCGGCGAGGCCCTGCAGACCCTGACCATCTTCGTGGGCGCCGTCGGCAACGCTTCCGGTCGTATTTTGTCGGGCTGGATGTCGGATGCGCTGGGCCGCTTAAACGTCCTGCGGCTGATGATCGGTATCTCGATGATTGCTATGCCGGTGCTTTACCTGGTCGGCGGCAACGTGGCCTTGCTCTACGTCGCGGTGTTTGTCGTGTACTGGTGCTATGGCACGCAATTGTCGGTCAATGGCGCCGCCGCCTCCGATTTCTGGGGCACGAAGAACGCGGGCATCAACTACGGAATGTTGTTTACCGCCTGGGGCGTGGCCGGTTACTTTGGTTCCAAGATCGGCGGCCAGATGTATGACAAATACCACAACTACGAGATGGCCTTTTACACGGCCGGAGTCCTTGCGGCAGTTGCGCTAGTCTGCGAAATGTTAGCCAAACGCCCGGCCGTGCCGGAAGCAGGGCTGGCAGGAAGAAAAACGCCGACGGCAGCCTAGCTTCCTGAAGCCGTTTGCAATGAGGCACAGGATGTTCCACCATATGGGACTTGAACGGAGCGCGAGGACGCGCTCCCTCAACCCAGGAAACACTGGCAAAGACTACCGGGGTTGCATCACAAATTCAGAAATCTAAGGGGTGACTGATATGGCTCGAACTCTTCAAACGCAGAACGCCGTGATCGAGACCAGCGAGGCTCAGATCGCAGTTCATTGGCGGGAGGAAGAATACTATTATCCTTCCGCGAAATTTATCGGCCAGGCGAATCTGACCGATCCCAACATCATCGAACGCTTCAGCGAAAAGAATTTCCCGGAATGCTTTCGGGAGTACGCCGATCTTCTGAGCTGGGACCAGTACTGGCACACCACGCTCGACACCAGCGATCCGCCGTTCTGGAAGTGGTTCGTGGGCGGCAAGATCAACGCTTCCTACAACTGCGTGGACCGGCACCTCGCCAAGTACAAAAACAAAGCGGCCCTGATCTTCGTTCCGGAGCCGGAATCCGAAGCGCCCGTATCCGTCACCTACCGCGAGCTCTATGTGCGAGTGAATGAATTTGCGGCGCTGCTCCAAGATTTCTGCGGCCTGAAGAGCGGAGATCGCGTCACCATTCATATGCCGATGGTCCCCGAGTTGCCGATCACCATGCTGGCATGTGCCCGCTTGGGGGTGATCCACTCGGTTGTGTTTGGAGGCTTCAGCGGCGAGGCTTGCGGCATGCGCGCGGCCGATTCGGGCAGCCGAGTCCTGATCACGATGGATGGTTACTATCGCAATGGCAAGATGATCGACCACAAAGCGGGCGCTGATATCGCGCTGAATATTGCCAAGAAGGAAGGCCAGGTGGTGGACAAGGTCCTGGTCTGGAGACGGCACCTGGGCAAGAATGCGTCCGCTTCGCCGTTTGTCAAAGGGCGCGATGTCTTCGTCGATGAAGTGCTTCCGAACTACGCCGGCCAATTGGTCGCTCCCGTCCCCATGGATGCGGAGGCGCCGCTGTTTCTCATGTACACCAGCGGCAGCACCGGAAAACCCAAAGGCTGCCAACACCGCACGGGCGGTTATCTCGCCTACGTGACTGGCACTTCCAAGTACATTCAGGATATTCATCCCGAGGATGTGTACTGGTGCATGGCCGACATCGGCTGGATCACAGGCCACTCCTATATCGTCTACGGTCCGCTGGCGTTGGCCGCTACCAGTGTCCTCTACGAGGGCGTTCCTACTTACCCCGACGCCGGCCGGGTATGGAGAATCGCCGAGCGCCTGGATGTCAACATCTTCCACACCTCCCCGACAGCCATTCGCATGTTGCGCAAGGCCGGCCACGATGAACCTCCCAAGTACAACTACCATTTCAAGCACATGACCACGGTGGGAGAGCCCATCGAGCCAGAGGTTTGGCGCTGGTATCACGACGTTGTGGGCAAAGGTGAGGCAGTGATTGTGGACACCTGGTGGCAAACCGAAAATGGCGGATTCCTATGCAGCACCAAGCCGGCGCTGGATCCGATGAAGCCGGGAAGCGCGGGCCCAGGCGTGCCTGGAATCTATCCCACGATTTTTGACGAAAACAACGAGCCACTTGTGGCTGGGTCGGGAAAGGCTGGGAACATCTGCATCCGGAATCCCTGGCCGGGGATCATGCAAACCATTTGGGGCGATCGCGACCGCTTCGTCACCCAGTACTACAGGAAATATTGCAAGAATCCCAACAGCAAGGATTGGCATGACTGGCCCTATTTTGCGGCGGACGGAGCCGTGCTCGCCGTGGACGGCTATTTCCGCATCCTGGGCCGCGTGGATGACGTTATTAATGTGGCTGGCCACCGTTTGGGCACAAAGGAAATCGAGTCGGCGTGCCTGACGGTTCCCGAGGTGGCCGAAGCGGCGGTGGTGCCGGTGGTGGACGAGATCAAAGGCCGCGTGCCCGAAGTCTATATCGTCTTGCAACCGGGTATCGAGGCCAGCCCGGCGGTTTTGGAAAAGGTCAATAAGGTCATTGAAACCATGATTGGCAAGATTGCCCGTCCGCGAAGGATCCTCATCGTTCCGGATATGCCAAAAACACGATCCGGCAAGCTCATGCGTCGTGTTCTCGCAGCCCTCTCCAACAACATGAACACTGGAGATATCTCGACCCTGGCCAATCCTGACGTGGTGGAAAAAGTCCGGGAATTGGTCCAGGGCAAAGAGGCGGTAGCGCTGGCAGATGGACCCGAAGATCTGAAAAAATTCGGGACTGAGGATTGAAAGCTGACCCACAGGGGCAAACCTCGGGGAAAGTCGCTTAGGTTTGCTCCTGTCGGGAATTTGCTTGATGTTCAAAAAATCTGATGCTTTGAATCGAAATTATTCATCGAAAGTAAGTTGACGGGTTCCTGAGGCTCAGCCTAGTATCCAAATCAGCATGACCAGTTTCAGCGATCTTCGCCAGGAGTGCATGTGTGCATGTTGTTGTTGCGCATTCGTGTGCTCTGGCGCAGGTAAATTGCTGACTTAATACTTTCATAGTTATCGGCACTTATACCCACCGCCAGACATCCTCTGGCGGTGGGTTTTTCTTTTTGGCGGCGAATATGACGAATACAGTTACAGAAACCAAAGCACAGAAGTCAGAGCGCCTGAAGCGCGCAATGAATCCATGGGAAGGACTGGCCGAGATTCGCCGTTTTGCGCGCGAAGGCTTCGACTCGATTCCCCCCGAGTGGATTGGCACATATTTCCGTTGGTGGGGAGTGTACACACAGGGCGATGGCGCCGGCGTGGTTGGTGGCCAAGGCGGCCAGGGACGCGCCCTGCCGTTCTTCATGCTGCGGATTCGGATTCCCAACGGCCTGCTGCGATCCGATCAACTGCGAACCGTCGCCGGTCTTACTCGCCGCTATGCTCGGGGTACGGCCGATCTCACGGTGCGGCAAAACATTCAGCTGCACTGGGTCACGATCGAAGCTCTTCCCAAAGTGCTGGAAGAACTTTGGCGCGTAGGTCTGAATACGACTGGCTCCTGCGGCGACGTCACACGCAACATCACCGGCTGTCCCGTTGCGGGAGTGGATGCAGATGAGATTTGCGATGCATCGTCCCTTGCGCTGGAAGCGGACCGGATGCTGGCGGGCAATGCCGAGTTCTACAACCTGCCGCGGAAGTTCAAGATTTCCATCACGGGATGCCGCGTGTGGTGCCCTTACCCCGAGATCAACGATGTCGGTCTCACTGCGGTCGAGCGTGTGCTTCATGGGAAATCCGAGATTGGTTTTGCATTGCGCGTGGGCGGTGGACTTTCCAGCGAGCCGTATCTGGGCGCTCCGCTGAATGCCTTCGTGCGCTGGAATCAGGTTCTGCTGGTGATCAGAGGAATCGCGGAGTTGTTTCGTGACTCCGAACCACTGCGCGAACACCGAGAACGAGCGCGGCTGAAATTTCTTTTCCTGCGTCACGGGTGGACGCCGAGCGATTTCCAAAAAGATCTGGAGCGGCGGATCGGATTTCAACTCGATCCCGCCGAACCCGAGCAACCGCCAGCCGACGTCTACCGCGATCACATCGGCATCCATCCGCAAAAACAGCACGGATACTGCTATGTGGGCTCCGCGGTTTTGCGCGGGCGGATTACGCCGGAACAAATGGATGGCGCCGCAGATCTTGCCGAGCGCTTCGCCAGTGGCGAATTGCGCACCACCAACATGCAGAACCTGCTCATCGTTAATGTCCCCCGTTTACGCGCCGACGAGTTGGCAAAAGAGCTGGGCGCCATCGGACTGCCGGTAAGTGGCTCGCCGTTTTTTCGCGGAGCCATCGCCTGCAGCGGTAGTGAGTTCTGCAAGCTGGCTATTACCGAAACAAAAAGCTTCTCCCGCTGGTTGGTGGAGGAATTGGAAGAGCGTCTGCCCGGTTTCGACCAGCACCTGAAACTGCACGTCACGGGTTGCCCGAATAGTTGCGGGCAACACTGGATCGCCGACATAGGAATCGAAGGCAAGAAGCTAAAAGTCAACGGCCAAATGATCGATGCCTACTACTTCTGCCTGGGCGGGGCGCTTGGTTTGAATCAGTCCCTCGCAAGGCCGGTGGGATATCGCTGCCTGGCGACTGAGGTTCCCGAAGCCATCGAGCGGCTTCTGCGCAGATACCTCGCGGATGCCGGCGCGGGCGAGAATCTCCGGCATTTTTTTGCTCGCCACAGCGATGCCGAATTGCGGGACTACCTGGCGGGACAAACGGTCGATGCGGTCGCGCGCGATTTGCCCGAGGGACGCGTGCCCAGCGGCGTGGAAGGCTAAAGAACGAAGGAAAAAGAGACGAAGGCTGAGGAAAACAATGAGCAGCTTATTTCCGATGTTCTTGAAACTTGAAGGCAAACGTTGCCTCGTGGTCGGGGCCGGAAAAGTCGGCGAACCCAAGATCGGCGGCCTCATCGGTACAGGAGCCTGCGTTCATGTAATCGCCTTGGAAGCAGCCGAAGCAGTACATGAGTGGGCGAGAGATGGGAAGATCACGCTCGCACCCCGCGCTTTCACTCCGGAAGATCTCGATGGAGCATTTCTAGCGGTCGTAGCCACGGCTTCGCGCGGGCTCAACGAATCCATTTATCGCGAAGCCCAGAGGCGCGGAGTGTTGTGCAACGTGGTGGACGTTCCGGAATATTGCGACTTCTATTATCCAGCGGTGGTGCGCCGCGGCGATCTTCAGATTGCAATTTCCACCAGCGGGCAGAGTCCGTCACTCGCTCAAAGAATTCGGCAACAGCTCGAAAGGCAGTTTGGTCCCGGATACGCGCCATGGGTAGAGGAACTGGGAGCGACGCGAAAGCTTGTGCTGTCCAGCGATCTTGATCCGCAACGCAAGCGCGGGTTGCTGCAATCGCTGGCGAGCCGCGAGGCTCTGGACGCGGCATTAGCCGAAGAAGGCGCGAAGAGAGTTGCCAAAGAAGTTGCTGAGAACGACAGGAGGGTAACTGCATGAACGGCAAAGTTTATTTGGTGGGCGCAGGTCCGGGTGATCCCGAACTGTTGACCGTGAAAGCTCTGCGGTTGCTGCAAACCGCCGACGTGGTGCTTCACGATGACCTGGTCGCGCCCGAAATATTGAAACTGATACCGCCCACCGCCCAAGTGCAGAGCGTGGGCAAGCGGTGCGGAACAAAGACCATGCGGCAGGAGGAAATTAATTTCTTGCTGGTGACGCTGGCCGCTTCAGGACGGCAAGTGGTGCGGCTGAAGAGCGGCGATCCTCTGATATTCGGCCGCGCCGGCGAGGAAATCGAAGCTCTGCAGCGAGCAAGCATCGGGTACGAAATTGTTCCGGGCGTGACCTCGGCTCTGGGAGCCGCGGCCGCAGCCGGAATTCCACTCACGCATAGGCGAATATCTTCCACGCTCGTGTTGACGGCTGGTCATCGTCATCGCACCTCCGAACATTCCGATGCGAAGTGGGGCCAGTTCGCCGGAACCGAATCGACGCTGGTTGTCTACATGCCGGGTCACGACTATGCCGAGATGGCCGACAGGCTTACAGCCGGCGGATTCGCGGAGGAAACTCCCTGCGCGATTATTTCGCGGGCAACCACTCCTCAACAGCAGATCCACCACACCACAATTTTGAATCTCCCTGAGTCGCCAAGGCTGGCGGCTCCCACCCTGCTGGTGGTTGGCGAGGTGGTGAAATTCGCCGCTCACAGTGCCGGTCAACCTGAAGCAACTTTCCCGGTGATGGAAAACGCGTTCGCGGCCGCGCGTGTTCGCGTCGTTTCCCCTGAGAGTTTACGACAAGAGGAGCGGTTGGCATGAAAGAAGCTATCTCGCAACTGCAAACCACTGCCGAGAGCTGGCCACCCGAGCGCGTTCTCGGCTGGGCCTTCGAGACTTTTGGGAACGCCGTCGCGATCGCTTCCGCCTTCGGCGCCGAAGGCATGGTCTTGATCGACATTGCGTCGCGCGTGCGGCAGAATTTTCGCCTCTTCACGCTGGATACGGAATTTCTTTTTCCCGAGACCTACAATCTGATGGATCAAGTGGAGCAGAAGTACGGCATCGCGATTGAAAGGGTCTATCCGTTGATTTCGCCGGAGGAACAAGAAAGGACTCACGGTCCGGCTCTGTGGCAGCGGAATCCCGACGAATGCTGCAATATGAGAAAGGTCGAGCCACTGCGCCGCAAGCTGGGCGAACTGCAGGCGTGGATCACGAGCATCCGCCGCGACCAGACCGCGGCCCGGGCGAGCACCAGAAAAATCGAATGGGATGAAAAATTCGGTCTGGTGAAGATCAATCCCATGGCTGACTGGAATTCAAAGCAAGTGTGGCAATACATCCGCGAGCATGACACGCCTTACAATGCGCTGCACGATCGCAGCTATCCCAGCATCGGCTGCACCCATTGCACGCGCGCTGTGCATCCGGGAGAAGACTCACGGGCAGGCCGTTGGTCGGGATCTTCAAAGACGGAGTGCGGGCTGCACATCATTCAACCCGTGCCGGGTTCTCCAGCGGGCGCCTAACAAGCTGGAACCGTTCCCGGCATTGACTTGGTTTGCCTGGGCGACCTAACATCCTCATTTCGCGACGACGCTTACCGACTTGAGGCTCACCAGAAACGAAGTTCGCATCGCGGACCGTAGCCAAGGGTGTGATAGCTGTTGGCTGGGCATTGATCTTGGCACCCAAAGCGTTCGCGCGATCGCCGTTACCCGCGATGGTCTTCTGGTGGGACAAGGCTCTCATCCACTCGCTTCGCGGAGAGACGGTCCTCGTCATGAGCAGGAACCCGAAGAGTGGTGGCGAGCCACGGTGTCTGCCTGCCGAGCGGCGCTTGATGGCATGGCGGCCACGTCCATTCGAAGTTTGGCCGTGGACGGCACTTCCGGCACGATTCTTCTCGTCGACCGCTCCGGCAATGCACTAACCTCAGGCCTGATGTATGACGATTCGCGGGCGGTGAACGAATCGCGCATCGTGAATGAATCTGGCGCCTCGAGGTGGGCTTCGCTCGGATATCGCATGCAGCCCTCGTGGGCGCTGCCCAAGCTGCTGTGGCTGCTGCGCGAAAATCCTGCACTGGTTCCTTCCGCGCGTCTGGCTCACCAGGCCGACTTCATCAATCGCCGGCTGGCTGGTCATGAAGTTCCGTCCGACTCAAGCAACTCGCTCAAGACGGGCTACGATCTCATCCGTGACATTTGGCCACGTGAACTTTTTGACGCTCTCGGCATCCCTGATCGCATTCTTCCTGAGGTCGTGCACCCGGGCACTCAGATTGGGACCATTTGCCGCGAAGCCGCGGCCATGACTGGGATTCCCGTTGGAACCCCCATCATCGCCGGCATGACCGACGGATGCGCCGCCCAGATCGCTTCCGGAGCGCTGGAAGTCGGTAGTTGGAACTCAGTGTTAGGAACTACGCTCGTCATCAAAGGCGTGACCGCGGATTTGATTCGCGATCCTGCGGGCGTTGTCTACTCGCACCGGTCACCGGATGGGAACTGGCTGCCCGGAGGAGCTTCCAGCAGCGGGGCTGGAATTCTGACACAGCGATTTCCCGGACGCGATCTTGACGAACTGAGCGCACGCGCCGCGGATCGCGAGCCAGCCAGCGTAGTTGCATATCCTCTGGTTTCGCGCGGCGAGCGCTTCCCTTTCGTTGCGCCTGATGCGGAAGGATTTGTGTTGGGCTCTCCCATCGACGAGATTGATCTTTACGCTGCGCTGCTGCAGGGAGTAGGGTTCGTGGAACGACTGTGCTTCGATTTTCTCGGCCTGCTTGGCGCACCCACGAGCGGCCATCTGACCTTCACCGGCGGCGCGACCCGCAGCCGCTACTGGTCCCAGCTTCGCGCCGATATTCTCGGACGTCCGGTTCGCTTGCCCGACAATGCCGAGCCTGCGCTTGGGATGGCTGTGCTTGCAGCCGCGAAAGGTCGAAGCGTTTCCGAGGTCTCCCGTGAAATGATACGTATTCGCGAGGTCGTGAATCCGCGGCCTGATCGTACTGTTCGTTTTCACGAGCCGTATATACGCCTCGTGCAGGAACTGGAGCGCCGAGGCTGGATTCAACCTGCTCTTCGTGAGCACGCAGAAAGGAGGGCTACGTAGTGTGACTCGCCTCATGCTGGTTCGCCACGGTGAAAGTATCTGGCAGGCAGAGAACCGCTATGCCGGCAGCACTGACATCCCACTCAGCCCGCGCGGAGTCGACCAGGCGCAACTTCTCGCTAAATGGGCATCGGCGGCTGATCTCGCAGCCATCTGGATATCGCCACTGCTGCGCGCCCGCGAAACGGCGGCGCCATCGGAGCATGCCACAGGCATCACGGCTCGCGTCGACTCCCGGCTTCGCGAGATCGACTTCGGTCAGGGTGAAGGATTGACGAATACTGAGATCAGCCAAACTTTCCCGGAGGCTTTCGCTGCGTTTCAGTCTGATCCCGTTTCCCATCGCTTGCCCGGTGGTGAAAATCCGCAAGATGTTGCGTACAGGGCCCTCGAATGCTTCAGTGAGATTGAGACTACGTATCCACGGGGACGCGTTCTGGTGGTCACACACAACACTCTGATTCGAGTCGCGCTTTGTCAGTTGCTGGGCGTGGCGCTCTCGAAGTACCGCACAGTATTCCCTACGATCGACAATGGCGCCCTAAGCGAAGTCGGGTTGGAAAATGGCCAAGCCTCGCTTTTGCGATTTAACTTGCCGCTGAACTCCGCTGTAATAGGGAGCACAGAAGTCGACGAGTCTGGCACTCAACTCTACGACCGGTCGAACTGGTAGCATTAACGCATGCGGTAAAATACGCGCCTGGCGTGGAAATTTCGGATTTCCGCGAGCATCGCAGACACCGACCGCAACGGTTCTTAACTCAAAGAATCCATGACTCGAATCATTATTATCGGAGCCGGCCGTGGGGGGCGAGCCCTGGTGGAACTGTTCCACAAGGACCCCGGCATAGAGATTGTCGGGGTTGCGGACAAGGATGAAGGAGCGCCCGGCATCGTGCTTGCCCGCGAACTCGGCTTGCCGGTTGCTGCCAACTACCGGAAGTTCCTGAAAGCCGAGGCGGCGGATCTCATCATCGACGTAACCGGCGATCCCGACCTTGCCCGCGAAGTTTACCGCCTGCGCCCGCACGGAACAGAAGTGGTTGGCGGCAAGACCGCCCGCTTCATCTCCGCGTTTGCGGGTAAAGGGAATCACACCGACTCTCTGCAGGATCAATATCAGCTTGCGCTGCGCGAACTGGAAGCGCGGGCTGAGGGCGAGTTCATCATTGGCAATAACCTGAAGATGAAGGAAATCTCTGGACTGATTTCAAAAGTTGCGCCCACTCCTACGACCGTTCTGATTCGCGGCGAGAGCGGGACCGGGAAAGAGCTTGTGGCGCGGGCCATCCATCGCAACAGCGCTCGAAGTAATCATCCGCTGGTCACGCTGAACTGCACGGCGCTGTCACCTGCGCTACTAGAAAGCGAACTGTTTGGCTACCGGCGCGGCGCCTTTACCGGCGCTTATAACGACAGCAAAGGCTTGTTCGAAAAGGCCGATGGCGGCACTATGTTCCTCGACGAAATTGGCGACATGTCGCTGGAAATTCAGGCGAAATTTCTACGCACGCTGCAAACCGGCGAGATTCGCGCCGTCGGCGATATGCGCACCAGAAAGGTTTCGGTGAGAATTGTTGCCGCCACCAACCGGAATCTGGAGACCGCCATTCGCGAAGGCACATTTCGCGAGGATCTGTTTTACCGCATTAACACTTTCTCCATCACGCTGCCGCCATTGCGCGAGCGGATTGAAGACATTCCGTTCCTCGCGGAATATTTCCTGTTGCGCGCCCGCGCCAAGGTGAACAAGAAGGTGGAGAGCATTGCTCCACAGGCGCTTGCGCTGCTGAAAAACTATTCCTGGCCGGGCAATCTTCGCGAATTGGAAAACATCGTTGAGAGAGCCGTTGTGTTGACGTCATCCGCCGTGGTGGAGGCCGAGCATCTGCCGCTGCACGTTCAAGATGTAGTGTCGTTCAAGCCGCAGATGGGATTCATGCCAAGCAAGGCGCGCGCGATCGAGCAGTTCGAACGGGAAGCATTAGCAAGCTATTTGCTGAAGGCAGGGGGAAACATCTCGCGGGCTGCGACGCTGGCGAAAATTCCGCGACGCACCTTCCATCGGCTGCTGGCGAAGCACAAAGTTTCCCCACCTTTTTCCCGAGTTCCACGGTGAGACATAACGGTCTCTACTGTATGACAACCTTGTCACTTTCACCATCAGCGTTATAATGGTCATGGAATCATGAGGTTATGACCTCCTCCACATTTTTAGCGTGAGACACTTATGACACTCATGGAGCAGCGCTGTGGAAGTTGCACTCACGGCATTTCCCTTCCCGAGGGGATCGTTAAAGCGAAGCAACGACACCTACTTAATAATCCCGCGCCTGGCATCCCAGGAATCGAAAACCAGTTGGCACTGGAATTGCCTTAGCCAAGACGCCAGCGACGAACCGGCGAACCATCCGGAACGATTTCGAAAACCAGCGTCGCGAAAAGTACGAAGCGAAGATGTACGAATCGAAGATGCGGCCGGGCCAACCAGCCCGGCTCTCGTCCACAGCCTGCGCACTCCGTCCACTTTTGTTCGCTCAACCATTCGGCATATCGACCTGCGGAGAAAGTGGGGCGAGTTAGTGATTTTCTAAGGGAGACAGAAATGGCTGGTAACAACAACTCGGGTAAAAAGAAGAGCCGCTGGGCCGCGGGCATCACGCCATACGCGGAAATGGGTTACTACGAGGCCGATTACGAACCGAAGGCAACCGACATTCTGTGCGCGTTTCGGCTGGTCCCGCAGGCGGGCGTAGATCCGATCGAAGCAGCGGCGGCGGTGGCCGGCGAGTCTTCGACAGCAACCTGGACCGTGGTGTGGACCGATCGTCTGACGCCTTACGAGCATTATCAGGCGAAGTGCTACCGGGTTGATCCCGTGCCTGGTACGGATCAGTACATCGCCTACATCGCTTACGATATTGACCTTTTCGAAGAGGGCTCGATTGCCAACCTGACTTCGTCGATCATCGGCAACGTGTTCGGCTTCAAGGCGCTCAAGTCTTTGCGTCTGGAAGATATGCGGATTCCTCCGCACTACGCGAAAACTTTTCAGGGTCCGGCTCACGGGATTGTGATGGAACGCGAGTACTTGAATAAATTCGGACGTCCGCTGCTCGGCGCCACCGTAAAACCCAAGCTCGGTCTTTCCGCCCGCAATTACGGACGCGTGGTTTACGAAGCGTTGCGCGGAGGACTCGACTTCACCAAGGACGACGAAAACATCAACAGCCAGCCTTTCATGCGCTGGCGTGACCGATTTCTTTTTTGCATGGAGGCGGTGAACCGCGCCGTGGCCGCGACCGGCGAGATCAAGGGACATTATTTGAACGTGACCGCCGGAACCATGGAAGAAATGTATGAGCGCGCCGACTTCGCGAAGGACCTGGGCACAGTGATTGTGATGATCGACCTGACGATCGGCTATACGGCGATCCAGTCGATGGCGAAATGGGCGCGCCGCAACGGAGTAATCCTGCACCTGCACCGCGCCGGGCACGGAACCTACACGCGGCAAAAAACGCATGGCGTGAATTTCCGGGTGATCGCCAAATGGATGCGGCTGGCAGGCGTGGACCACATTCACGCGGGCACGGTGGTCGGCAAGCTGGAAGGCGATCCCAACGCGATTCGCGGCTATTACACCACGTTACGATGCAACAAGATGGATGCCGATCTATCGCAAGGATTGTATTTCGAGCAGGACTGGGCATCGCTGCCAGCGGTGATGCCGGTTGCTTCGGGAGGAATCCATGCGGGACAGATGCACCAGTTACTGCACCTTCTGGGTGAGGATGTTGTGCTGCAGTTCGGGGGCGGGACCATCGGCCATCCCGACGGAATCGCTCAAGGTGCGACAGCGAATCGTGTGGCCACGGAAGTGATGATCCAGGCCCGGAACGAAGGCCGCGACATCCTCAACGAAGGGCCGGAAATCCTGAACAAGGCGGCGCGCTGGTCGCCGGAACTCCGCACGGCGTTGGACATCTGGAAGGACGTCACTTACGACTTTGAATCAACCGACGTGCCCGATGCGGTGGGCACGGTCACAGTTGCGTGAACCGCGCCGGGCTTACGATCCGGCGTTGAATGGAGAGTCTCATGCGCATCACACAAGGAACATTTTCTTACTTGCCCGATTTCACGGAAGACGAAATTAAAGCGCAGGTCCATTACTGCTTCGATAACGGCTGGGCGTTCTCGATCGAGCACACGGATGATCCTCACCCGCGGAACTCGTATTGGGAAATGTGGGGGCTTCCGATGTTCGATTTGCAGGACTTGAATACTGCGATGGAACAAATCGATGAATGCCGGAGAGCTTTCCCGGATCATTACATCAAGCTGAACGGCTATGACCGCACCAGAGGCAAGCAAACCACGATGCTGAGCTTTATTGTGCAGCGGCCGGAGCACGAACCCGGCTTTAGTTTGGAGCGCACGGAGGCGGCGGATCGGCGCATCCAGTACACCATTCGATCGAGGAGCAGGTCAGCGAACTAGAGCGCGGGAAACCCATGCACAAACTGGATACAGATCCCGTCGTGGATTTAGCTCCCATCGGTGAGCTTGAGGAGACTCTCGTGGATGTCGGCGCGGCGCATCGGGATTCAAATCTAGACGCTATTCTGGAGGAGCTTGATCGTGAACTGGTGGGCCTCAATCCGGTGAAGAACTACATCCGGATGATGACCTCCTTGTTGCTGGTGACTCGTTTGCGCGAAAAGGTCGGGCTCTCCAACGAGCGCCCTACGCTGCATATGTCCTTTACCGGACATCCTGGCACCGGCAAGACCACCGTGGCGATGCGCATGGCGAAGATACTGCATCATCTCGGGTACCTGCGGCGCGGGCATCTTGTGGTTGCGACCCGCGAAGACTTAGTAGGTCAATACGTTGGCCATACGGCTCCCAAGACGAAAGAGATTCTAAAGAAGGCAATGGGAGGCGTGCTGTTTATCGATGAGGCGTATTACCTCTATCGTCCGGAGAACGAGCGCGACTACGGACAGGAAGCGATTGAGATGTTGCTGCAGGCGATGGAGAATCAGCGAGAAGATCTAGTTGTGATCCTTGCCGGTTATCAGGATCGGATGGCGACTTTTTTTCAGTACAATCCGGGGTTTCGCTCCAGAGTGGCCCACCACATAAGCTTTCCCGATTACACGATGGAGGAACTGGTAACCATCGCGGAACTGATGTTGCGCGAACAGAACTATAGTTTTGACGATGAAGCGCGACAGGCGTTTGTGGAATACCTGGAATTGCGAATCGCTCAGCCACAATTTGCCAATGGCCGCAGCGTGCGCAATGCCATCGACCGGATGAAACTGCGGCAAGCGAGCCGACTGGTTCATGCGGGTGGATGCGTTGGTAAAGAGCAACTCGTCCGCATCGCTGCCATTGACGTGCGCCAGAGCCGTGTGTTTCGAGGAGGACTCGAGGCGGAAGCCGAAACGGGCGCTGCAAGCGGCAAACAGCCGGTGCGGAGCAAGGAGACGCGATGAAAAGAAGACCGATCCTGCTCGGAATTGTGGGGGACAGCGCCGCCGGTAAAACAACCATCACGCGCGGATTGACTCGTCTGCTGGGCCCGGAGCGCGTGACCCACGTGTGCGCCGACGATTATCACAAGTATGATCGCGCGGAGCGGGCGCGTCTGAATATCACGCCACTGCATCCCGACTGCAACTTTCTCGACATTCTGGAATTGCATCTCGAGCGGGCGCACTATGGCCAGCCCATGCTGAAGCCGGTCTATGACCACAGCACTGGATCGCTGGTGCGGCCGGAATATGTGGAGCCGCGCGAGTTCGTGATCGTCGAAGGGCTGCTGGGATTTCACACTCCGGCGATGCGGCAATTCTATGACGTAAAAGTATTTCTCGATCCTCCCGAGGATATGAGGCGGCTTTGGAAGATCAAGCGGGACACGGCTAAGCGCGGTTATGCACCCGAACAGGTGTTAACGGAGATGGAAAAGCGTGAACCGGATTCGCGGGACTTCATCCGCCCGCAGCGCGAGTTCGCCGACATTGTGGTGCGCTTTCATCCCGAGAGCGGCGTGGGATCGGATCAGGCGGATGGGCATTTGAATGTGCATCTGGTGTTGCGGCCCACCATTCCTCATCCCGACCTCACTTACCTGGTGAACACTAAGAACGGCCAACCCGCGGGGATTCGCCTTGACCTGGGCCGGGATTGTGGACGTCCGGTGGAGTTTCTTGAAGTGGACGGCAGCGTGAGCCGCGAACACGCCGCTCAGTTGGAACAAGCGATCTGGAAACATCTGCCCGATCTGCGGCCGTTGCGCGCCGATCAGTTCGGCGATTACAACGATGGCAGCGAAGTGCGGCATAGCGATCCGCTGGCCCTGACGCAGTTGCTCATCACGTATCACCTGCTGCGTGCCTACAGTAAGGACAGTCCCATGCCATTCGCCCGGCCGGTGGCGGCCCTTAGCCGATTGAAGTCAGTGCCGGAGGAGGCGCCTGTGGAAGCCATCGCCAAGGGCTAGGCGGCGCCGATCACACGAGATCCAAACTTTTCAGCTCCTCGAGAAGCGCCTTCTCAACTTTTTCCTGGAGTCCCACGGGCAGCTTCTTCCCGTCCGACGTCAAATAAAACGCATCAATCGCCATCTGTCCCTCGGTATCGATCAAGGCGATTTCAATGTTGCACTGCTGCCGTGAGAGGCACGAACTCACTCGGTGCAACAACCTCGGCCGGTCCTGGGCAATCACCTGCAACAGTGTGCTTGTCGACGAACATTCATCATCAAAGTCGATGCGAGTCTCCACCATTACTTTGACCTTGCTGTTTTTTTCGCCGCGCTGCCGATCGCGCAGCATTCGGTCCAGATCGGCTTCGCCCGCCAAAACCGCGGCGATACTTTTCTTGAACCGGTCCCACTCTGACAGGTTCAGTTCCAGAGTGCGAAAGCGATCCGTGAAATAGAGCGAGTCCACCACGGTTCCGGCCTGGTTCGAGAAGGCATTCGCCTTCACGATATTCATTCCCCAAGCGGCGAGCACCCCAGTCAAGGTCGCGAACAGAGACGGCCGGTCCCTCGTGATCAGCGTGAGCTCATACCAGTGGCGGCCGCGTTTAAGGTCTACCTGCACCGCGTCGTGACCGAACCGCTCCGCCATTTCCATGTGCCTCATCACTTCTTCGGCGGAGTGTACCAGCAAATATCTTTGCGGAAATCCCTCCACAAAATCCCTGAACTTCGCGCTCATCACCGGAGCCAGGCTGCGCAGGCGCGCAAGTTTTTCGTCGCTCACATCGCCGTGAACGCGGTGGTCGGCGCTGCGGTTTAAATAGTTGGCAGCGCCAATGTAGAGCTGCCACACATTCTCCGCCTTCCACGGCGTCAGTGCCTCAGGGTTCACCGCCTTAATGTCAGCATAGGTCAGCAGACATAACATTTTCAGCCGCTCTGGCGTGCCCATCTTCTCGGCGAAGGCCGCCACCGTCTCCGGATTGAAAATGTCGCGGCGCAGTTGCGCCGACATTTCAAGATGGGTCCCGATCAGAAATAGCACAACCTCACGCTCGCCAGGTTCAACATCCAGCCGGTCCAGGCAGCGGCCGGCGATCTCTACGCTCGCCTCCACGTGATTGCCGCCGGGCACTCCCTTGCCCGTGTCGTGTAATAACAATGCGAGGTAGAGCAACTCGGGATCTTCCAGTTCGCCCAGCAGCTCCGCATAACGCTTGTCCCATTCCGATTTCGATGGATGCAAACGGTGCAGACTTTCAATCGCGAGGATCGAGTGCTCGTCGACAGTGAAGCGATGGTAGAAATCGCGCACGACCAACGAATCGATGGGCTTCAGCTCCGGCAACAGCAGGGTCAGCAGGCGCAGCGAATGCATGGCTCGCAGCGCCTCGGCGGCATGCGGCTGCAGCAATGTTTCCTGCAGGTAGAGCCAGAGCTCGGCGCCGCGCGGCGGGGTCACCGCGAGCGCCGGAAGCGCCTGCTCAATGCGATGCTCGGTGGTCGCGCTTAATTTCAGCCCGTGATGCGCCATAAAATGAAACAGGCGCAGCAGCATCTCGGGATCCTGTAGAGATGAGGACTGTTGCAAGAAAATCAATCCGTCCACCACGGAAAAGTCCGGATGGGACGGCCGCGACCGCCAGCCCTGAAATTGCCGGCGCAAGGCAGACCATGACTCCGGAATCTCTTCCATCAACTGCATGGCGGTGCGTTGCACCGCGCGGGCGTGCCTGAAGTAGATCCGCATCCAATCCGCAGCGGTGAGGTCCGCGGAATCGGAAGCGCCAATCTTGCGTGCGGCAGCTTCGTCCTGGGCCTCCCAGCTCAGTGCGTTGTCGTCGCGCCCGTGGCGGAAATGCAGAAAACAGCGAGCTGCCATCAGAAACTCCAGCGCCGCCTCGAGTTGCTTCCGCACCGACGCTCGCAGTGAACTGGCATGGGGCCAGTCGCCGAGCTTGCTCATGGCCGAAATCAGCGCCAGCCAACTCGCTACATTGCAATCGCGAAGGCCGCCCGGCGTCTCCTTCAGATTCGGTTCGAGATGGAACACCGTATGGCCGAACTTTCCATGCCGTTCCTGTGTTACCTCGGCCAGCCCTTGCAGCAGCGCTTTCGATTCTCGCGCCACGAGCTTCGGGATCGACTTGTCGTGAAGGCGCGCAAACAATTCCCGATCGCCTGCCAGAAAACGGCAGTCGAGAAGAGAAATGGTGAATTCGGTATTGTTAGGATCGTAGCGATCGCATTCCGCCAATGTCCTCGACGCGGGACTCAGCTTGAGTTTTAGATCCCACAGTTCCTGGGAAAAGCGCTGGATTTCCTCTTTGTGAGTCTCTTCGCCTCCGCGATCGGAAAACAGAAAAAGCAGATCAATATCGGAATAGGGAAACAGCCAGCCGCGACCGAAACCTCCGGTTGCAACTAACGCGAAGCCGCGTGGCCCCGATTCTTGAGGGGAGACAAACTCGCGCCAAAGGCGCCTGAGAATATCTTCGATCAGCAGCGTCCGTTGAGCAACCGCGGCGCGACCGTCTCCGGTTGCCGCGAAGTCACGCGCAATCCGCTCCGACGTGCCGGCGAGAGAACTTCGCAGTTCACTGAGCAGTGAAGACGCTGCCGTCATGACGAGGAGTCAATCGGTCGATAATCGAAGCTCAATGTTGGCCGCCCTATAGCGCCTCCTACAATGCTCCTTCGCCCCGCTCGTCATTGCGGATGCGAATCGCTTCATCCACGCGCGTAAGAAAAATTTTGCCGTCGCCGATCTTGCCCGTGCGCGCCGCTCCCAAGATGGCTTGCACAGCCTTCTCCACCAATGCGTCCGCCAGCACCACCTCGAGCTTGGTCTTGGGAATAAGGTCCACGCTATATTCGCGACCGCGGTAGACCTCGGTGTGGCCCTTCTGCCGCCCATGGCCCCGGACCTCAATCACCGTCATGCCTTCGACGCCGATTTCATGCAACGCGCTCTTTACCGCTTCCAGTTTGGAGTTTTGGATGACTGCTTCAACCTTCGTCATGATATTGTTCTCAAACTCTCACTCCCTCCGCCGGATGCCTGGGCGTATAAACCTCTATCTCTCCCAGTTGTATTCTTCTTCAGCCTGTCGCGACAAGTCCAAGCCTTGGATCTCTGCCTCCTTTGGTTAACGCGCAACCTAAACCGTATCCACAACTTTCACGATGGGCAAGCATTTCCCCAATCGCCGGCATTGAAGTCGAATTGAAACCTAAATCACCCGCGGTCACTCTATCGCCTACTACGATTTTACGGAAATCGAAACTATTTATCACTCTAATCGGGATTTGCTATGCAGCCTGGCAGCTGGGAGTCTAGCTATGGAGATGCAGGGTAATGAGCAGGGGCATGCCTTCAAACAGCAGATTGACTTCGAGAGTAGGCATCGGTGGCCGGGTGTGGACCGTATAGTCTTCCCCGGTAATGACGGATGGCGGGGAGAGCATGCAACCATCACCCAAGCCGGAGATCTTGTTTTTGAAGTTTCCCGCCACCATGTTGCAGACTTCGCCCAGCGCGTCCGAGAGTTCCGGCCCCACTTTCTCCAGATCCACTCCAAGCATGCGGGAGGCCATGAGCGCGGCCGCCTTTTCCTGGCAACGAACTCCGATCACTCCGCTTAGTTTCCCGGCCAGTCCCACTACAGCGGTAACGTTGAAGCGAGCCGTGTGGGCAGCTTCCGGCGTGGTCAACTGGGAACCAAGCATCATCTCGAAAACCTCGCGAGTGGCAAATTCGAGGAATGGAAGCCAGTCTTGATGCTGCTTTTCGGCGGCGAGGGCAGGGTTTGTAGAATTCATATTTGCTTCCGAGCGGGTGCAACCCCAGTTGAAATATTGAGCCGGTCTTGCAGCGGCAGCCGTTTGCCTTGGTATCAGCCCGCCTTTGAAACATCGGCAGAAAACCACAGGGCTTTAGGACTTGCACGGTTGCGGTACAGAAGCGGCGGGCAGAGCCCATCGTCCGCATTTGCTGATAGTCTCAAAGTGAATACTAGGAGACCGCGAGCCGTTGCCCCCCATCATCAACGCACAAGGAATTTCGAAGCATTTCGGAGCCAACCCGCTCTTCCAAAACGTCTCATTTACGGTTTCCGAGGGCGACCGCATTGGGTTGATTGGTCCAAACGGCTCGGGCAAATCCACATTGCTTCGGATTCTTGCCGGCGACGTGCGTCCCGACAGCGGAGAAATCGCTGTACGCAAACGGGTCCGGCTCAGCTGCGTGGAGCAGGACTCGAAATTCAAGTCCGGCGACACCGTGCGGTCCGTGACCCAGAGCGCGATGGGGCGTGCCGCAGTCCCGGAGTCTGAACGCGGCACTCGTTTCGCAGAGACCCTTGGCCGCGCCGGCTTCGAAGACCTTGAGGCCGAAGCCTTTGCGTTATCCGGGGGCTGGCAGAAGCGCCTGGCCATCGTGGAGGCAGTAGTTCAGTCGCCAGATATTCTCTTGCTGGACGAACCCACGAATCATCTTGATCTGGCGGCAATCGAGTGGCTGGAGGCTCTGCTGCAGGCAGCGCCATTCGCCTGTGTGGTGGTCAGTCACGACCGCTACTTTCTGGAGAATGTCGCCACCGATATGGCGGAATTGAACCGAACCTATCCCGACGGATTGCTGCGGGTGTCGGGAAGCTATAGCCGGTTCCTGGAGAAGAAAGAAGAATTCCTGCATGCCCAATCCAAGCGGCAGGAGGCACTGGAAAATCTGGTTCACAGGGAAATCGAGTGGCTGCGCCGGGGAGCGAAGGCACGGACGAGGAAGTCCAAGGCGCGGATCGATAAAGCCGGAGAGTTGATGGGCGAGCTTGCCGATTTGAACGCAAGAAGCCGAAGCGGAACCGCGGAAATCGATTTTTCGGCGACCGATCGAAAGACCAAGCGCCTGATCGAACTGGAAAACGTCTCCTGCGAGGTAGGGGATCGCAAATTATTTACGGGACTTAACTTCGTCATCACAGCTGGTATCAGGGTTGGGCTGGTGGGCCCGAACGGCAGCGGCAAGACGAGTTTACTGCGGCTTTTGCGCGGCGAGTCAGTCCCGGCAAATGGTGAAGTTCGCCGGGCCGACCGGCTGCGCATCGTATATTTCGACCAGAGCCGTGAACTCGATCCGGAGGTGACGTTGCGCCGTGCTCTGGCTCCGGAAGGTGATTCGGTCATTTATCAGGACCGATTGACTCACGTAGCATCCTGGGCGGCAAAATTCCTGTTCACCGGTGAGCAACTCAATCAACCCGTGGGAAAACTTTCTGGCGGAGAACGGGCGCGCGTTTTGATTGCTCAGCTCATGCTGCAGCCTGCCGACGTTCTCTTGCTCGATGAGCCCACGAACGACCTTGACATTCCGACCTTGGACATCCTTGAAGAGAGCTTGCTGGAGTTTCAAGGTTCTCTGGTTCTGGTTACGCATGACCGCTACATGCTGGACCGGGTCTCGACCGTGGTGCTCGGACTCGATGGGCAAGGCGGCGTGGGACTGTTCGCGGATTACTCGCAGTGGGAGCGATGGGTCGAGGAGCGCGAGCGCACAGCAAGATCCACGGCAGCAAAAGTCAGCGAGAAGATTTCGGAGCGTGCTAGTGGCGACCGTGAGCGGCCGGGGTCGGGGAAAAAAAAGCTGTCCTACCTGGAAGCGCGGGAATACGAGACGATTGAGCAGCGCGTCGCGGATGCCGAGGAAGTGTTACAGGCCAGGCGAGCTCAACTCGAAGATCCCGGGATTGTCAGCGACAGCGAACTTCTGATCGCGGCTCACGCAGAGATGGAAGAAGCTCAGGAGAAAGTTGATACGCTGTATGCACGCTGGGCTGAACTGGAAAAAAAGAAAAACTGAAATTCGGTCGCATCCTTGCGGAACTTAACTCCAAGCTCCTGCTCATGATGCGAGACAGAAAGCGATGATTGTGTTTCCCCGAGTTCCGGTGGCTTTTTCGAGCTTTTCCAGCAAAGCTTGTTCCAGGTCGTCGGGATCAGGCTTCATCTCGCAGGCCGCAATCTCTTTATCGGTTGCGCCGTGGAAACAGAGTTCGCACACTCCCAGTCCATCTTCGGAACGCACCGGCGGTCCGAAAACGCGGCAGGTCATGGGGCGTGATTCGTAGAGTTCGCAGTTGCCGGTTGCAGGGTCGAGTGCGGGACAGGGTTCATCATTCGCGAAATCAGAAAACCGCCGCGACGCGTCATCTCCTTCGTCCAGTAAACCGCTTACGGGATCGCCGGGAAAGTCTGGCGAAAGGCGAGCCACCGCATCCCGAGCCCGCGCGTGAACACCCTCGGCCCGCGCCGGCGCGCTCGCTTCAAGTTTGGCCAGCCCTCTGCGCAATCGCGCAGCATCGAGCTGATTGATGGGAAACGCGCCAATGCAGCACTGGGTGCATCCCGGGCGGCAGACCAGCCATTCGCCGCTGCGATGCGCGACATCGGCTAACGCGGAGTCCACAATCTGAATCAGCGCGCGGTCGTCGGAAGCCGGAAAATCCCGCTGCATAGCGATTTCTGAATGATACAACCGAATCGGAGAGCGGATGAGAGTGCGAGGACACAGGCAAGGAACATCACGCAAACGAGAGTCTCCCGAAGCGACGGAGCCGGCTACTGGCTCCAGTCGCTGGAAGCGCCCACCCTTCCCCCCGGCGGTGTGACTCTTCCTTCGGGATCCCGAGTCCATCGGAAACCAGAAGCCGGAGATCACCCATGAAAACCAGCTATTGGCTACCCGTGAACTGATTACACTGGGATAGTGGCGGATAGGGAGGAAACGTTTCACCCGGACTAAAATTTTTCCCCGGCCGGAACATCCACCTGTACGGGCGTCTGCGATTTGGGTAAGATAGCTGCCACCTAACCCCACAGCTCGCGGAGCGACTCGTGCAGTTTTACGCCTTTGACAGGCATTATCTTGAACAGCTCAGTTCTGGAGATTTCCGGACGCAGGAGCACTTCGTCTCTTATTTCAGCGAACTCATTCGTCTGAAGTTGAGTAAGCGCCTGCATTCCCGCTCAGAAGTGGAGGATGCCCGCCAGGAGACTTTCGCTCGGGTGTTTGCCGCGCTGCGAAAGCCAGATGGGATACGGGAACCGGAAAGGCTTGGCGCGTTCGTCAACTCCGTCTGCAACAACGTTTTGCTGGAGTACTACCGGTCCGCCTCGCAGGAGGCTACCAGTGATGACGAAGAGGCCGGGATCAATATTCCCGACCCCGCCATCAGCGTGGTGGACGTCATCGCCAATCGGCAAACTCAGAGGAAGGTGCGCGAAATTCTTGACCAACTGCAGGAAAAAGATCGCCGCCTGATCAAGGAGGTTTTCCTTGAAGAACGCGACAAAGACGAAGTCTGCCGCGATCTTGGGGTCGACCGAGAATATCTGAGAGTCTTGCTGCACCGCGCTAAGAAGTCATTTAAATCCATTTATTTGAAGAAGATAGCGAAGGAAGCGGTGTAGTAATGATTGTGCGTAACGAATGGCGGCAATTTGTCACTATCTGTATATGAGGAGACCATCGGTCATGGATCATAGCGAGGCGAGCCGCCTAATGGCCAGTGAAAAGTATCTGCTCGACGAACTTCCACCCTCCGAGATGGAGGCGTTTGAGGAGCATCTTTTTGGATGTCACGAGTGTGCCATGGATGTGCGCGCAGGCTCTGTATTCCTGGAACATGGCAAGGTAGAGTTGGCCAATTCTCCCAAGGCAGGGCGCGCCCCAGCAGAAGTTCGGCCGTCCCCAGGCTTCTCATGGTGGCGTCCGGCTTTTGCCGTGCCCGCCATGGCTATTCTTTTGCTTGTAGTTGGATATCAGAATCTGGTTACGTACCCCGCCATGAAGGGCGCGTTGGCCGAGAATAAAGCGCCGCGGATTCTTCCTGCTGCCTCGCTGGTCAGCAGCGCCACTCGTGGGTCGGCTCCATCCGTTATCGAGGTGCATACGGGCGAACCATTTCTTCTGCCCCTTGATATTCAGCCGCAGAATGCTTTCCAATCTTATGTGGTCGAGTTGCAAAACCCGGCAGGAAGAGTAGAGTGGTCGCTTCCGGTCTCCTCGGAATTAATCAAGAACACGCTGACCATCGGCGCGCCCGGCGTGAACAAGGTGGGGCGCTACCAAGTCATTGTGATGGGCCGGAATGCACAGGGTGGGAATTCAGAGCTTGGGCGTTATCCTTTCGATTTGCAGTTTGCCAGGGCGGCAAATCCTGAACCTTAGCGAGGGAAAAAACTAATGGCGGCTACCAACCGGGTTCACTACTACCACGCCGATGCCTGCGCCTTCGGCGGGTTCTTTGAAACTCCCATCGAACACAATCTTGCCCCACAGGCACCCATGTCTCTGTCGCCCTCGGGCGGCTACGGATCGGCTCGTTCAGAAAACTTCCGGCTTGAAGGTGTGATGTCTTACAAATCCGCCTCCACCCAGGTCTCGGGCCACCTCAGCAAGAAAGCAGGCCACGGTTGGGTCACGCTGGTGACCGCTTCGCTCGAGGGATTAAACGTGCTCGACGTGATCACGGCAGACCGTCTTACCGCGCAGATTTCAACCGAGCATCCCTTGGAGGGCGACAATCCGAAGGTAACTTTTCTGGGAACGACGTTTGAAAACCTCAAGGTTGCGGGATGTCCGATCGATGTCACGCTCGACTTCGACATCTGCGATCAGGGAAATGGCAGCGCCTACCCCAGCGAGCCCTGCCTAAACAACGACCAATTTCTTCGCAAGGTTGAAGAGCAGTACCAGCACCTGAGCAACCCGAAAGACCTTCCAGGATGGGCGAAAAATCGCTCGATTCCCGACTGGATCAAAGCGCGCTACACCTGGAACGATGCACAAGCCGATAGCGGCAGTGTCCTAAGCTCGATCGTGAAAGAAGCGAACGGGAAATTCCCTGGAACACCATATGGCAACGTATTCGAAGTGCCGGAGTTTGGCCGGATATTCCTAGGGGAACTGATGGTGGACTGTAAGACCTATCGGTTGACCATGCTCCGGCTGGAGTTGGGGTGCTCCGGCCAAGCCAGCCTGGCAGGGCCGATCGCCCTGGTGAATGGCGTCACGAGACCGCCATAGCCGCAAGCGAGTATCCGATATCAAATGGCGACTTGATTCCGCCCCATTCACTATTGACCCTTCGCTCGGCACTCTATAGACTGCCTGACTAATCCACCTTAGTCAGGCAGCTTTCCGTCTAGAGACAAGACTGCACTCTCCTCAGGGTGCTTAAGAGATGGCGCGAGGGCAAGATGTCAGGGCCAAAAAACCAGGAGTTCAAGCTGCTGGTTTTCACCGTGCCTTTGTTGCTGCTCTGCGTCGGATGCAGCCGTTTGCCTAATCCGCAGAAGACGTTTGATCGTGCCCGCGAGACCTACTTCCGAGGTGATCTTGAGATCGCTAGACGCGAGGCTGACACCGCCTATAGGCGCTTCTCAGGTCGTGACGAGGAGTGGGCGTGGAGGTTCCGGCTTCTAGAGGCAGAAATTTTGATCGACCAAGGATCAAGCACAGAAGTGCTTCGTCTCCTCGACTCTCCTCTGCCGGCGCAGCTAGCCAATAGCAACCTCGCAGTTAAACAAATGACGATTCAAGGAAGTGCATACGCTCAACTCGACCGCCTTCAAGAATCTGATCACTGCCTAAACGACGCCGAAGCGCTTGCCGACAAATTGCGGTCCCCCTTGGCAGCGGAGATTGCGAGAGCCCGCGGGGTATTAGAGGCGCACCGGCACGATCAAAAGAGCGCAGGCCGCTTTTTCCGCGAGAGTTTGCAGCTCGCCCGGCAAATACACGACCGGCATTTGGAGTTAACTGACCTTTTGAATCTCGGCACTGCCGCCATGAGAGAGGATCGCTTCGATGAATCTGTGGATTGGTCGAATGCCGCGTATCAAACGGCTCAGCACCTCGGCGACCAGAGCATGGAAGAAGCAGCCGTAGGAAACTTGGGCTGGGCATACTACAAAATGGGAAATTTCGATCAGGCCCTAAATCTGTATCTGGAAGCGGAAGAGACAGCACGGAAACTTGGAGCGGATTACGACCGAGTTGTCTGGTTGGATACGATTGGTCTGGTCTATTTCCAAATAAACCAACTCACAACCGCAGAGAACTACTACCAGCAATCTCTCGCATTAGCCCGTAAGACTGGAACTCCCCAGCTGATTCTCGACGCTTTAACCAGCCTAGCTTTCGTCTCCGTTCAGGAAGGTCGTATCCAGGAAGCCCAGCGCTACGGTGACGAAGCGTACAAAATGGCTCACGACAAGAACGATCGCTCATCCGAACTGTACCCTCTCCTTGTCGGCGGCCAAGTCGCAGCCGGGAGTGGAGATCACAAACAAGCTGAGAAGGTCTTCATTGAGGTCGCGAACGCCAAGGAAAGCGATCTCTCCCTGCGCTGGCAAGCGCAAAATGACCTAGCCGAGCTCTACGAGCACGACCATCGCTTTCCCGAAGCCGATAAGCAATATCAGCAGGCGCTGGCTACCATCGAGCAATCGCGCGCCACACTCCAGCATGAAGAATTCAAATTGCCCTTCCTGGCAAATGCTGCGCACCTTTACGATGACTACATACGCTTTCTGGTGGAGCAAGGAAAAGACCAGCGCGCCCTGCAAGTAGCCGATTACAGCCGCGCGCGAACGCTGGCGGAAGGTCTGGGTGTGCTGCCTAAGAACTCAGGCGCTGATCCGCCCACCAGGGATCCACAGCAGATCGCACGGCAGGCTCACGCCACGGTTCTGTTTTACTGGCTGGGGCAAAAGCAATCTTATTTGTGGGCCATCACTGCGACCCGCACTATGCGATTTCCGCTGCCGCCCGCGGCCGAGATTGATGCGGCGGTCCAGAGATATCGCCAGGCTCTGCTGCACTGGCAAGACGTGTTGAAGACGGCCAATACGGACGGCACTTATCTTTACGACGTTTTAGTGGCACCCGCGCGGAAATTGATCGCGCCCAATTCGCGGGTCATCCTGATCACCGATGGCAGTTTGGACAGCCTGAATTTTGAGACGGTGCTCGCGCCAGGTTCACTCGCACCAAGCCCACCGCTGCATTACTGGATTGAAGACGCAACCGTGTTGAGCGCGAGTTCGCTGCACGTCTTAGCCGCCTCTCAGACCCAGCGGGAGCAGGGAACGGGAAGACTGTTACTAATCGGCGACGCCACTGCCGCGAATCCAGAGTATGCTCCGCTGCCCAATGCTATGCGAGAGATGGAGAACGTCGGGAGCCACTTCGCGGCCGAAGCGCGCAAGACATACAGCCGCGATCAAGCCACCCCTGCCGCATATTTGGAAAGTGATCCAGGCCAGTTTTCCTTCATTCATTTCGTGGCCCATGCCACGGCCAGCAAATTAAGTCCGCTTGATTCCGCGATCGTGCTATCCCGCTCTTCGCCGGAACAGGACTCTTTCAAGCTGTACGCTCGCGACATCACTCAGCATACCCTCCACGCCGATCTGGTCACCATCTCTTCCTGCCAGGGAGCGGGCGCCGAGGCTTATTCCGGAGAGGGGCTGGTGGGCCTTTCGTGGGCATTTGTTCGAGCCGGGGCGCACAACGTGATTGGCGCGCTTTGGGATGTAAACGATGCTTCTACTGCCAACTTGATGGGTCGTCTCTACGACGAACTGAAGCGCGGCCAGCCTCCGGACGCAGCCCTCCGTTCGGCCAAACTCTCGCTGCTGCATTCCGATGACGTTGTCCGGAAACCGTTCTATTGGGCTCCCTTTCAGCTCTATGCCGGGCGGTGATGTGAGTGACACGCAAGGATTTCCACACGATTCACAAGGTGCAGGCACAATTTCAGAGAGAATCGCGGCACGCGCTGGCATAGAATAGCCGTTCGGCAAGCCGTGTCCTATGAGCAGCGTGATTGAGGTCTGGAAAACGTGGGAAGGCCGGGTCGTTGATGGAAAGTTCCCGCTGCGACAGTGGCTGGGAAGCTCCGAGCACAGCGCGGTATTTCTTACCGAGCGAGCCGGAGGAGAGCCCCAAAAAGCGGCCATCAAGCTGATTCCTGCGGAAACCTTTTCCGCCCATAATATCGAGGAAACCGCTCAACTGGCTCGATGGGCCGACAGCGCGAAGCTGTCCCATCCCCATCTGATTCGGCTATTTGAATGTGGACGCGTTCAGATTGACGGCAGTAATTTTCTCTACGTCGTGATGGAATATGCCGAAGAGAATCTGGCGCAGATTCTTCCGCAGCGCCCGCTCTCGCCCGCGGAAGTCAAGGAGATGCTCCCGCCCACGGCCGAAACCTTGGCTTTCCTGCATCAGGCCGGATTCGCACATGGCCACATCAAGCCATCAAATATTATGGCGGTGGATAACCAGCTCAAGATCTCCGCCGACAGCCTGCGCAAAACTGGCGAGCGCGACAAACAAGAGCCTTCGGCCTACATCGCACCAGAAGTAGCCAACACTGGACCGTCCGCTGCAGCAGACATATGGTCTCTTGGCGTGATGCTGGTTGCTGTTTTGACTCAGCACGAACCGGCGATAACAAAAAGAAGTGACGGTGAGGTTGCGATGCCAAACGTCCCGCCGCCTTTTTATGGAATCGCACGGCTGTGCCTGCGTTTTGATCCGAAGCAGCGCTGCACGATGAACAAACTTCTAGGCAGGCCCGAAGTTCAAGAGCCGCCACTCGCAAAAGCAATCGGGAAACCAGCGCCATCAAAGCGCGGCCAAATCTGGCTCATCCTGCCAGTCGTTGCCTCGGTAATTCTATTGGCAGTCGTACTCGGCCGGAGATCTCACCAAGCGCCCGTCCCGCCTGCGGCAACGCATCCAACAGAGTCCCCAACTGCTTCCGCAGGCGTCCCCGCCGCTCAATCGCCTGCGCCGTTTCATGACAAAGCGAAGGCCACGCAATCCGGAATTGCCCGGGGTCGCGTGCTTCAGCAGGTCCTTCCCGAGGTCTCGCAGAGCGCCCGGAACACGATCACGGGCCGAGTGAAAGTCAGCGTTCAGGTTTCGGTGGATACTTCTGGGAACGTCTCTCAGGCCAGGCTCGTCTCTCCCGGCCCGAGCAAATACTTTGCGAATCAGGCCCTGGCTGCGGCGCGCCGCTGGAAATTCAGTCCGCCACAATTAGACGGGCAACCTTCACCAAGCGAGTGGATTCTACACTTTCAATTTGGAAGAACGTCTACCCAGGTTTCTCCCGCGGAAGCAAAACCCTGAACAAATCTCCTCAATCCGCATCTTCGTCAGCATTTTTCTTGATCTTCCAAATCATCTGCCGCAGCATGCCGAGCAGGAATTCCGCGTCGCCCTGCTGCAGATGCAACCGCCGTATCACACGCCGGACTGCGGCATGAAAAGACTTCGAGGTATTCAGCTTGGGATATTCGCTGGCTCGAAGTGCGACCAGCAACGTGTCGGTAATGCGCTCGATCTCGGCTGACGAAGCAGGAGTTTCCTTCCCCGGCTCGGGCAATGCATTAGGATCGCGCATCAATTCATACAAACAGACCGCCACTGCCTGCCCCAAATTCATCGAAGTGTGTTCATCGCGAGTGGGGATGTGCATCAGCCAATGACAATGGCTCATATCCTCATTCGACAGACCGAATTTTTCCGATCCGAAAAGCAGAGCACAACGGCCGGTTGCGAGATGGGTTCGAATGTTACGAGCGCCGTTTTCCAACCGAACCAGGGAGTGCTGCAGATCCCGATGTCCAACGGCGGTAGTTCCCACGACCAGCGAGCAGTCGGCAACCGCCTCAGCCACTGTCTTGTAAACTTCGGCGGTCGCCAGCGTAGCCGCGGCGCCCACGGCGGAACGAGCGTCCCGGAATGCCACATCGTAGGGATTCACTACCCGTAGATTGGGAAATCCAAAGTTGCTCATGGCCCGGGCGGCCGCACCGATGTTGAGCGGATTGCGCACGTCCACGAGGACAACGCGCAAACGGGCGAATTCGGCGGTCGCGGGCAAGCAATTGCTATTTTACGGCAGGTCATGGCTAACGAGAGAGAAGCTATGAAACGCAAAGAGAGAAGAAAGTCAGCAAAGGACGTTAAGCGAAGCTGCTGAGTTTGCTCTCCTTTGCGCTCTTCGCGGTCTATCTTCGCGGCCTTTGCGGTTAGAGGCGATTGGTAGTAATTCCGCCCGATAAGCCGAATCCTATGCAAGCCTTCTGCCGTAGAGCCTTCTTACCCGGAGGTGCAATTGTAAAAAATTTGTCAAACCTCTGCTCCTGCACCACAATTTGGCAGAAACCGTTGTAAGCTTCCCTTGTTGCTGGCTAGGAACACTTGCGGCAATCTTTGAAGACATGCCCGGATTAATGAGGATCGCTTCTTATGGGTCAAATCGCAACACCGCTAAGCACAGCCAGATCGGCTGATCCGATGAGCCCGACACGGCCCTTGGGAAGAATTCTCGTGGTAGAGGACGATCCTTCGGTCCAGAAGGCCTTGAAGCGTCTGTTTGAAACTGAGGGATACACGGTTGAAGTTCAGGCCAACGGTCAGTCCGCGCTGGAGAGCTTTCAGGCCGCCCCGCCAGCGGTAATCATTCTCGACCTTCGCTTGCCCAAGCTTTCCGGCAGCGACCTATGCAGAGAAGTCAAGGCACAGGCGCCAGCGTTGCCGATCGTTGTGTTAAGCGCAACCAGCGATGTTTCGGATAAAGTTCTGCTGCTGGAGTTGGGCGCGGACGACTACGTAACCAAACCCTTCAGCCCCCGGGAACTTCTGGCCCGCGTACGCGCTGCCCTGCGGCACACTTCGAGAACGGCGAACGTGAGTCTGGTGAGTTTCGATGGCATCTCCGTAGACTTTAAGAAAATGGAAGTCCAGCGCGACGGTAAAGTTATAATTTTGACCGCGCAGGAATTCAAGACCTTGCAGTTTCTGGTGCAAAATGCCGACCGCGTGATCAGCCGCGACGAGTTACTCAACGAGGTTTGGGGATACCAGAATTATCCTTCCACCCGCACCGTGGACAATCACATTTTAAAGCTTCGCCAGAAATTGGAACGAGACCCGGCGAGTCCAGTCCACTTCCGCACCGTACATGGAATGGGTTACAAGTTCGTGCGCTGACATCCCTTGGACCCCACATCAGAACCCGCGTCGCAAACTTTTCCAGGACAGTCCGGAACCGCACTGGTGCACCGAACCCGGTTGCGCACGCGCTTTCTGCTCTCCATGCTCCTGATTACCGCGGGCCTGACCGCGATGAGCCTTCTGGTGGTACGGCACAGTGTGCAGCGCCATGTTCGCGAGGGAATTGTTCAGGATCTACGAAATTCTGTCATCACGTTTCAGAATTTTCAGCACGATCGCGAAGTGATGCTGACCCGCTCCGCGGAACTGGTGGCGGATCTCCCCATCACGCGAGCCATCATGACGGCTCACGATCCTGCTACCATCCAGGACGCTTCTAAAGACGTGTGGCAGTTGACCGGCAGCGATCTGCTCGTCCTCGCCAACCGCAACGGCGCGGTCGTCGCTCTCCATACAAAATCGGCGGGATTCACTCGCGAAGCCGCTCAGCAGTACTTTCAACGATCTTTGAATGAGGAGGATTCCAGCCACTGGTGGTTCGGGGCTCACCATCTCTACCAAACTTTCGTACAACCGGTTTACTTCGGTTCCAAGACCCAGGGCCCATTGCTTGGTTTCCTGATCATCGGATACGAAATCGATGACCGGTTGGCCCGCGAGGTGAGCAAAGTCTCGGCGAGCCAGGTGGCGTTCTCTTATGGCGATGAGATTGTGGCCACCACTCTGACATCCGTTCAATCCCAAAGCTCGGGGGTGCGCGCGCTGGCCGGTGGATCTCCCCAAAGCGAACCGCGCAGTGTGGAAGTGGGCAACGAGAATTTTGTGGCTACTTCTCTCGACCTGTCGGGCCAGCGAGCAACGGCCGTGCGCTTAACGGTGCTGGGATCCTACGATCAAGCCGCGAAGTTCCTCGATAACCTAAACCGCCTGTTGCTGCTGCTCGGTCTCACTGCGGTGCTGGTTGGCAGTGGGTTGGTATTTCTGATTTCCCACACTTTCACCCGTCCTCTGGCCAGTCTGGTCGAGGGCGTGCGCGCCTTGGAGCATGGAGATTTCCATCATCCTCTTGATCCGCGGGGAAGCGACGAAGTCGCGGAGTTGACTTCCGCCTTCGACCGCATGCGTTCCAGCCTGCTCAAAACTCAAGAAGCTCTGCTTGAGTCGGAACAGTTGGCCACCATCGGCCGCATGGCCAGTTCCATTTCGCATGACCTGCGCCACTCCCTGGCAGCTATCGTTGCCAACTCCGAGTTCCTCTGCGACGGCCGGCTGACGGGCGCGCAACGTGAAGAGTTGTACCAGGAAGTTCGCATCGGCGTAAATCAGATGACCGACCTCATCGATTCCCTGCTCGAGTTTGCCCGCACCAGAGAATCTCTCACCCCGTCTTATGCCAGCATTTCCGAAACTGTACATCGAGCGATGCAGGCGGTACGCCTGCACCCGCGGCATCAGGGAACGCTGATTCAGGTCGATAGTAACGGCCAGGGGCTGGCATGGTTCGACCCACGTAAACTCGAGCGTGCCCTATACAATCTCTTGCTGAATGCTTGCGAGGCAGCGCCCACGATTGAGGGCCGGGTTCTGGTCACAATCGGGCGCAGCGGATCAGCGGTCAGCATTGCGGTTTCGGACAACGGTCCCGGCATCGCGGAGCCGATTCGTGACAAGTTGTTTCACCCTTTTGTGAGTTATGGCAAAGAGAACGGCACCGGGCTTGGTCTTACGGTCGTGCAGAAGATTGTGCAGGATCACGGGGGCAAAGTCTTGATGGAACGTACCGCGGACGCTCGAACGGTTTTTCGCATCACCATCCCCGGCCGTCCTCCGCAAGGCTCCGTGCAAGATCAAAATCAAGAGGAAGAGAGCGACGACAAGCCGACGCACCGTCCTTTTGTTTCATTGAACAACGAGCGAGCGAGTGAAAACTCAATTCGACATTCGGATACCTAGTCTCCGTTTCTGTTTCTCTGATTTTAAAAACGATCCGTATGTCGCCCTGGAGGATGTGTGAACAGCCCATGGACCTTTGCGCTTCGTTCAACCGCGATAACGACAGCCGCTTTAGTCCTGTTAAGCATCGGCAGCCAGGCACAGGACAGCGGCCCTGCCCCGGCATCTCCTGCCGCTGACGCCCCGGTGCGAGAACTCGATTCGCAAGTGCGCGAACTCCGCGCCATGATTGAACAAATGCGAGCCGAAAATGCCCAGTCGCGCGCCGAGATGCGGGAACTGCGCCAGGAATTGCAAGACACGCGCAAGCTTCTAAGCCCGCTCGCCTCTGCGATGAACAATTCCGCCTCGACCACTGAAGCCGCGGCTTCCGCAGAAACTTCCGCAACATCCCCGTCAGGCTCCCCGATTATCTCCGGCACACCAACTTCTACGGACTTGGGAAGCCGCATTCAGAAACTTGAAGAATCCACGCAGTTGCTGAGCTCGAAAATTGACGAGCAATATCAGACCAAAGTTGAAACCGCCGCCAAATACCGCGCCCGGCTCTCCGGAATTGTTCTGATGAACGCCTTTCGGAACGTTGGCACTTCCGATAGCCTCGACTTCCCCAACTACGCGCAACCGCCAGCACCGGGCAGCACCTCTGAGGCCAGCTTCGGCGCCACATTGCGGCAGACTGAAATTGGCCTGGAGATATTCGGTCCCACCCTGGCCGGCGCCAAGAGTTCAGCCAATGTGCAGTTCGATTTCGCGGGAGGATTCCCCTCGACTCCAAACGGAGTCAACTTCGGCATTGTGCGGATGCAGACAGCCAGTTTGCGGCTCGATTGGAAAAATACCTCCGTGATTGCCGGCCAGGATTCCCTTTTCATCTCGCCGCTGTCTCCCACGTCTTTTGCGTCGCTGGCCACGCCGGCCTTTGCCTACGCCGGAAATCTGTGGGGTTGGACGCCACAACTCCGTGTCGAGCATCGCTTCAATCTTCCCAACAACCAGACGGTTACATTGCAGGGGGGAATTCTGGATAATCTCGATTGGGAGAATCCCAGCAACCCGTACTTCCGCTCCGCGACGGCGGGCGAACAAACCGGCCAGCCGGCCTATGCCGTTCGCAGCGCGTGGTCCAGGCCGGTGTTTGGTCATCCCTTGAGCGTGGGCGTGGCGGGGTACTATGGCCGCCAGAATTGGTCGTGGGATCGTTACGTAGACGCGTGGGCCGGCATGACCGACTGGCAGATTCCGATTCTTCGCCGCTTGACCCTGTCCGGTGAATTCTACCGGGGCCGCGCAATCGGAGGCTTGGGCGCCGCCATCGGCCAAACCATTCTGTACGGCGGCAGTCCCTCCAACCCGTACACGAGTATCCATGGTCTGGATTCCGCCGGAGGATGGAGCCAACTTAAATTTCAACTCACACCCAAGCTTGAACTGAATGGCGTCTTCGCAGAAGACAATGCGTTTGCCAGTGACGTTCGGGGCTTTGCCACGGACGCCAACAACTTCGGCCCGATTCTGGGGCGCAATCGTGGTGGGCTCGGCAATCTGGTTTATCGGCCGCGTTCCGACTTGCTGCTGTCCGCGGAATTCAGGCGCTTGCACACTTCCCCCGTCTATGACAGCAGCAGTGTGACAAACCAGATCAATCTTTCGATGGGGATCCTTTTCTGATGAGCCGCTTCGCTTCCTGCCGCACCATCTTGTGTTTCCTGTTGCTGCCCTGTTTTCTCGCCTCGGCGCAAGCTCTCGAACTCAAGGGCAAGGTGCAACTCACGAGAAGCGGTCACCGCGTAAAAGACGCTTCAAAACTTGTGGTCTGGCTCACTCCCTTGGGAAATACGCCTGCGGCCGCAGCCCCGCTTCAGCAGACTTCACAAATCCCCCAACTCGTCCAGAAAGATAAAAGTTTCCAGCCTTCGCTGCTGGTAATCCCAGCCGGCGGGAAAGTAGAGTTTCCCAACCAGGATCCTTTTTTTCACAATGTGTTTTCGTTGTTCGACGGAAAACGTTTCGATCTTGGCCTCTACGAGAGTGGCACTACTCGCTTTGTCCAGTTCGACAAGCCGGGCATTTCTTTTATCTTCTGCAACATTCACGCACAGATGAGCGCCGTGGTGATCGCCTTGAGTACTCCGTACTATGCGATATCCGACGCGCACGGCGACCTCAGCATTAAGGACGTTGTACCCGGGCGTTACCAGATGCACGTCTTCCATCCGTCCGTTTCTCCGGATGCGCTGCACGCGGCGGAACGCGAAATCACCGTCACTCCCGGCGATACTTTCCTGGGAAGCTTCAGCCTCGCCGAATCCGCTCTAGAACTGGCCCACAAGAACAAATACGGACGCGAGTATGATCGCCCCGATCCCGATAGCCCCGCTTATGCGCGGCCGTAAGCGCCACATCGCGAGAAATAAAAAGGGCGTGCCGGTTAGCACGCCCTTCTCGCCTCTGCCTCTTCACTCGTCTTAGATCAACTCGCCTTTCTCGATCTACCGATGACGACCTCCGCCAGAGTGACCACCGCCGCTGGAATGGCCTCCGCCTCCCGAGTGTCCGCCGCCACTGGAATGGCTGCCTCCGCCAGAGGAGTGACCACCTCCGGAACTTGGTGCGCTGTGCGATCCTCCGCTATAGCCACCGCGACTTCCGCCATAGCTAGGCGCGCCGTGATAGCCTCCGTAACTTCCGCCGTAGCCTCCGGAGGACCTCGGTTGCACGATCGGCTGCCTCATATTCAACTGCGGACGCGAACTTCCACCGCGCCCGTAGTTACTGGAACTGTTACTGGAACTGTTGCTGGAACTGGATCCACGTGAGTAGCTTGAACTCGGCGCCGTGCGGTTCCAGTAGTTGCCGCTCGTCCCCCGGCTGGAAGTCTCGGCGCTATTTCCGCCGCGACTGGCCGACTCGCTGTTGTGCGACGGTGGCGTAAACGTCTTCCACTCGCCGCGATTCGGTTCGCCCCGGCTGGACGACGACTGCTCGCCTCGGTTTGCGGAAGACGCCGCACTCGCCTGACTCCCGGCGCTCCTGCTCGCAGCATTGTTCATCTCCCGGCCTGCAGCAGGCGTGCCCGCACTCGGCTTCCCTCCCGCCGCAGATGACGTCCCTCGAGACTCGGATGCACCGCGAGATTCCATCCCGTTGTTGCTGCGCCCGCCAGCCGTCACCGCGCTGACGTGATTTTGCTGCATAGACTGCTGCAGATTCACCGTTTGCTGCTGGAATGATTCCGGCCGCGACGTGCTCTGCGTTCCAAAGAAATGCTGCGACCCGCTGCTGTGAATGGTCGACGGCGCCGCCGCCCGGCCACTGGCCGACAAACTGGCTCTCGAAGGCACCACGGGGAGATTGCCGGTCATCATGCGAGCGCCGCTTAACTGCGCATGAGTCGCCGCCACCGCCGCGGTTCGTCCGGCTCCGAATCTCCCGGCGCCCACCGTCGAAAGCGCACGTCCGATGTGCGGATCGCTTATGCGCGAGAGGTTCGAGAATCGAGTGCCGCCATGCAGCGGCGCGAATCCACCAAAGCGGCCAAGCCCACCAAACCGATTGAAGCCCACCGCGCCAAACCTTCCGCCATATCCGCCCCACCATGGGAAGAAGCGGTCACAGGGCCCAATCGGCAACCAACCGAAGCCGCCCCACCCAAATCCGAAACCGAATCCACCTCCGAATCCAAAAAATGAAACGTAAGCCGGCGCCCAGAACGGACGGTAGAAGCCCGCGCCCCACACCGGTCCCGGCCACCATGCCCACGAATTGCCGTAATACATCCAGCGTCCATAGTGATATGGCGCCCAGCCCCACGGCTCATAGCCAACCCACGTCCAGCCGTAATAAGGCTCGTACACCCAGTTGCCGTCGCGATAGGGAGCCCAATCATCCGGCTCATTCGGCACCCACACCTGCCCGTAGTCCGGCGCGTTCTCCCAACGTCCGTTGGCGTCCAGATCTTCCGACCCAACGTAATACTTATTCGTGTGATGCCAGGCATCCGCGTTGTGGATCATGCGGTCGCGATCGCTATTCCACCGGTCCCAGTCGTCACGTTCAGGAGCCGCGGTAATCTTGTAACGCGCATCGGCGCCAGACCCGCGCACCGTCGCCATATCGCCCTGCTTGATTTCGGCAATACCCTGCGGAGTGGCAATCTGCGCCTCACCCTTGCGCACAATGATGATGCTGTCGCCATCGGGCCGCACTTCGATGCGGTACACGCCATCCTGGTGCGCTGGATGCAAGGCAACGTTCGGCGTATCGATCTCCGGCTCCGTCTCGCTTTCGCCGAACACCGAGTAGTTGACCAACCCCTGCCCAATCTGCACCTGAATGTACTTCTTCGTAAAATTCGCGAGGTTCACCTGCGCGTTCGATCCCAGGCGCAGAATGTTGGCGAAATCGAGTTGCACCTCGGCGCGTCCACCCGAACCTGTTGAAACCTTGTCGCCATTCACTACCGGCTGATTCAACACCGCCGCCGACGACGTGCCCGAATCGCCGCGCTGCGTCGCCACGTCGCCATGAATCATGCTGACGCGCCCCACGCCCTGATCGACTTTAGCCGGACCTTCACCCGACGGTCCGCCGGGTTGAGCTTCCGGCACATTCGGCTGACCTTCGGGTTCCATCTGCGGCCCTTGTCCGGGCTCAGACGGTTGTCCAGGCTGCGCCTGCTGCCCAGGAGGCGGCGGCGCCTGCGGCTGGCCGATTTCCATGGGCGCGCTAGGCTGCTCCGAAGGACCGCTGCCCTCGTCAGTCGTCTGCGCCTGCACGCTAACCCTGAAAACTCCAGCCAGCGCCAGCGCTAAGATTGCCAAACTTCCTATGAACCTGTTTTTCATGACCTACCTCCCGCGAACCCATCCCACGTTTAAGTAAACCCGGAAAATGGAGGAATGATGCGTTATATTGCAAAGCAACTGCCATGCCAAAGCGGGCGGGACGCGAATTCGTGTAAACGGCTTGTTTTCAGGAAGGAAGATGGAGTCTTCAACAGGCAGGAATCATCGAAACCCGAAGCCGGTGGCCACCCTGAGCCAAGGTGGTTGTTTTCAGCCGATGGTTCGCGCCTAGTAGCGCCGGCGTCCCGCCTTCGGCGTCGCCAGCGAGGCACCGATCGGCTACGAATCAAGAGAGCCCAGAAACACGAAAGCCCCGATAGTCAGTCGGGGCTATGCTCAAGAAACTAGTACTGGACGCTGTCCTTCACACATTCTAAGCATAACTCCAATAGCAGAAGACACCGCAAGGCTCGACCTCAGAAGTATTTCTGATTCTCCAGCTCGGCACTGTTCAGTTTCGGGAACGCATGTTCTACGCTTCCCTCTCCCCCTCATCCGCAATCCCAATCTTCGAGAGCCGGTACCGCAGCGCATTTCGTGACAGGCCCAGCAAGCGCGCCGCCTGACTCTTATTCCCATTCGCCCGCCGCAACGATTCCCGAATCATTTCATCTTCCCACTGCTCCAGCGTCATGCCTTCAGGAAGAAAATTTCCCGTCCCATTCGCCGTCCGCGCGGGACGCACGTCCAGATGAATGTCCTCCACCTTGAGCACGGTGCCCTTGGCCAGCGCGCACGCCCGCTCGATAATGTTTTGCAACTCGCGCACATTTCCCGGCCAGTGATAGTTCACCAGAATCTGCATCGCCTCCGGCGTAATGCTCTCCACCGGCTTGCCGGAATCTCCCGCAAACCGCGAAACAAAAAGATTCACCAGATCCGGAATATCTTCCTTGCGCTGGCGCAACGGCGCAATGTCGATGGGCACAACGTTCAAACGATAGTAAAGATCCTCGCGAAACGTGCCTTGCTCCAGCGCTTCGCGCAGATCGCGGTTGGTGGCCGCAATCAGCCGTACATCCACCTTCACGGTGCGCGTCCCGCCCAGCCGTTCAAACTCCCGCTCCTGCAGCACCCGCAGCAGCTTCACCTGGATCGCAGGCGGCACATCTCCGATCTCATCGAGAAACAGTGTTCCTTTATCCGCCAACTCGAACTTTCCCGGCTTGCTGGCCGTCGCGCCGGTGAAGGCGCCCTTCTCGTAGCCAAACAGTTCGCTCTCCAGCAGATTTTCCGGAATCGCCGTGCTGTTGATCTTGATGAACGGCCCCGCAGCTCGCCGCGACTTTTCATGAATGGCGCGCGCAATCAAATCCTTGCCCACACCACTCTCCCCGCCCAGCAGCACCGTCGAATTCGTGCGCGCCACGCGGTCCACCGTGGCCAGCACTTCCTGCATCTTCGCGCTGCGTGCCACCACGTTCGGATGCGAGTACCGCTTGCCCAATGCCTCCCGCAGCGACCGATTCTCCTCGCGCAGATTGTGTACGTCGAGCTCTTTGCGGATCACCATTCTCATCTCGCTCAACGAGAACGGTTTCAGCACATAATCGCTGGCCCCGGCCTTCATCGCCTCCACCGCAGTCTCGACTGTGCCAAAGGCCGTCATCACCACCACCGGAAGCGCCGAATTCTGCCGCTTGATCGTCTGCAAGAATTCCAGCCCATTCATCCCCGGCAGCTTTAGATCGGTCACCACCAGATCGACAGCGTTCTCCCGCAAAAGCTTCAGCCCAGCCTCCGCGTCACCGGCTGAAAGCGTGCTGAAGCCATCCTCCCCCAGGTTCAATTCCAGCAGACGCCGCATCTTCGCTTCGTCTTCGACAATTAATATGGTCGGCATGTTATGACGTAGCTTGTCGTTCAGCTCTGCGCTCGCCCTTTCTATGATGCAGGATTTCCTGCAACCTCATCACTCGCAGGAAAAAACACGATGAAGCCAGCTCCTTTGGAACCGCTCCCATCCCCGCCGCTCTCCACCCTAATGGTTCCTTGATGTCCGTCAATAATCCGCGACACGATCGACAACCCCAGCCCTACTCCCGTTTTCTTGGTCGTGACGAACGGATTGAAAATCTGCTCCCGCAGCTCATCCGGAATTCCCGGTCCAGTATCTTCAATCCGCACCTCAACTCCAGCCCGGTTCGCACTATTTGCCCTCGACGCCTTCACCCGCAACGTTCCGCCGCCGCTGCCCATCGCGTCGTAAGCATTCTGAATCAGATTCACGAACGCCTGCTCGGAGAGACTTTCGTCCAAAGGGACCAGCGGCAAGTTCGGCTGATACTGCCGATCCACCCGCACCGAAGCGCCTTCGTCTTTATGCGTCACTGCCACAGCTTGCAGCGCTCGATCCAGCACGATTGCAATATTTTGTGGACTTAACTCCGCATGCAGCGGCCGGGCAAAATCCAGAAACCGCGTCACCAGCGCGCTCAGACGATTCGTCTCACTCGATATATAGCCCGCCAATTCGCTGGCCAGCGGATTCGACTCCTCTAACTTCTGATGCAACATCTCCGCCGATCCCTTGATCACTCCCAGCGGATTGCGAATCTCGTGCGCCAGTCCCGCCGACATTTGTCCCAATGCCGCCAGCCGCTCCGATCGCCGCGCCTCCTCCTGCGCCTGCTGCAATTTCCGATTGGTTTCCGCCAGTGTCTCCGCCAGTTCCTGATAGCGCTTGATCTGCCTCTGATTCTCCACCACAAACCGGTTCACGACCATGGCCGCTAGAAAAAGGAAAAGAATGCGGATGGCCAGCAATCCGTAACCCTCTGTAGTGATCTCATATTCCTGCAATGCAGGGTAAAGATAGGAGCAGTAGGCAGCGGAGGCTAGCGCCGTCCACAGCAGTGTTGCCCACGGGCTGAAATATTCAGCGGCAGTCACTACCGGCAGGTAGAAAATTGGAGAGTAGCTGCTGTTGATTCCGACCTCGCCTGTGTGATCGATCAGCAGCGTAGCCAACGCAATCTTCAGGAGAACGATGTAAACCGCGCCCCGCTCCGGAGCCTTACCTAACAGCCATCCTTCGCTTAATTGCACGACCCCGAACGCCAGCAATACCAGTTGCTTATGAATTTCAAACACCGGCGGCAGCGCCGCCAGTCCGGCCAGGAACAGCAGCCAGAGAACATCCATCCAATTAATTGCCGCACGCTTCTGCTCGTTCATAGTGACAATGCGAAAAACAAACGCGCCGGGGACGGGCTGCTTGCCCGTTTCCCGGCGCTATTCTTCTTTCGCTGGTTTTCCTGCGGTCCGTGGGAATCGTATTCCATCCGAACCCTATCAAACCGCAGGCAAGTAGTTCGCGTCAATGTCACTTCTTAGGAGAACTCGGGTGACTCTCCACTGACGGATGCGAATTCTGCTGCGGATGCGCCTGAGTGGTTGCGGGCTGCTGCTGGTGCCAGGTGCTGTACTTCTGTTCCTGGTCCCGCTGCTGCTGCACGTTTCCCTGCTGTACGGGAGCCACCGGCTTGGCCAACGGATGCGACCAATGTTGCGCCGGTTGCGTACTCCGGTTCTCGGGCTGAGCCTGAGCGCTCTTCTGCGGCTCTGGAGTCCCTTGCGCCTCCCACACCCGCGGGAGAGGTTTCTCCTGATCAACTCCGCCACTAGGCTGGCCAAATGAACGGAAACCATCATTCGCCTGTGGCTGCCGCGTCACCGGAGCGGTCGGTACGGGCCGGCCCGGCGCTTCCTGCCGCACCAATGACGACGATTGGTTCAGATGCCCGCCGGCCTGCGCCTGCCTCTGATCAAACGAACGCGGCATCGGAGCCGGCGTCCTCAGCGCCACTACCGGACGGCTTACCACCGCTGCCGGCGGCCTGTTCGCGGGTTTTCCTGCACCCAGCACGCTGCTCCGGACCGGCTCGACCGCAACGCTGCGCGACACGGGCGCCGCGGCGAGTTCTCTCGCTGGCACCGATACCACGTTCCGCGCCACCGGCCGCGCATTCACAAACGTGTCACGCGAGACCACGGTCACGCCGCCGTTCACATTCCGGTTCGCATACGTGATGTTATTCACGGTTGTGTTCCGATTCATAACGACGCCGTTATAGACGTCCGTGACCCTCGCGATATTCACCCGCGTGTTAGTGAAGTTTACGTTGTTCACATAAACGCGGCTCACGCGGTAGCCCGGAATAAATACTTCCCCGGGCGCCAGCGGGAACCATCCTACTCCGGCTCCAAACGAGAACGAGAAGTTGAATCCCGGGCCGCCGCCGACCCAGGCCACCAGCGCTGGCGCGTATACCGGCCGCACTACGCTCGGTCCCGGAACCCACAGCCACCCGCTGCCTGCGAATGCCCAGCGACCATAGTGAAATGGAGCGAATCCCCAGGGTTCATCTTCCACCCATGTCCAGCCCCACGGTCCCACCCAAGCCCAATGTCCAAAGCGATACGGCGCCCATCCTGCCACCACCATTCGCGGCCGCCAGCCCATGCCGTAGCCCGCAACGTAGCTCCAGTCGCCGTATTCGTCGAGGTCTTCGTATCCCGTCATCTCGCGCGAAACGTAATTTGCGGAATCAGACCGATCTTCTCGCTGATCGCGGTCCAGCGCCCAATTGTCGAATCCATCTTCCGCGGGCACCTGGCCAAGTTCGTAATCCAGACGATCGCCGCCAGTGAATGTGGCGTACTGGCTCGCCACCACCGTATAGGAAGAACCACCGCCGGTAACCTCGCCGCGTCCGCGCCACACCGTCACTTCCGTTCGATTGCCGTCCGCATCCACATCGATGCGGTAATCCCCCGGCTGCATCACAACGAACGCCACGTTCGGCGTGTCGATCTCGTAGGAGTCTTCATCATCCACATGCCGGACTTTCACAATCAGCGATCCCTGCGCCAAACGAATCTGTGCAGCGCGGTCACTGACCTCGAGCAGCGTGATGCCCGTCTTGGGGCCGAGGCGAAGCGCCGTAGATCCGATGTGCACCTCCGCCCGCGAATTTTCGTCCGCCCAAAGATTGTCGCCCGTCACCAACGGACGATTGAGCACTGCCGTGACCCAGTCGTTTTCTCCACCCGGCTGGAACGACACGGATCCATCCATAAAATCTAGCCTTGCCACACGGCCCGGAGGATCCTGCGTATTCGCATTCGGCGAATCTTGCGGAGGCTGCGGGCTTTGCGGGTTCTGCGCATCGGGCGCGGCTTGCGAATCCTGCGAGTCCGGGGCAACTTGCGCGTCCTGCGCCTTCACTGCGAGTGGCGCATGCAGCACGAACGCCAAGCCCGCCACCGCCACTGCCCAACTCCACCACTGCTTAGGTGTCTTCATATCTTTCTCCCTGAACGATAGGAATCTTGAGGTCGACGAATACCTTTCCTCAACAATCCTATCTACATCGGTGTAAACACAATAGAGACGGTTTAGTTTCCTCGCTGTGACGTGGTTGTTTTCGGCCAGGGCTGGCCGATAGCGCGCAGTTTGCTGCGCCTGGATTTTCAGGAATTTCTGGAAGAGGAGGGTTTCGTATCGGAGTATGTCTTCAGGCATACCGCATCTGTCCAGGAGCGGACCGCGCCTTCAGGCGCCGCGAGAGGACTCAGCGGTTCGCAGCCTTGGGCGCGATCTCATCCAACGTAAGATTCAATTCCAAAACGTTGACTCGCGCCTCACCGAGAAATCCGAACTGCCGGGACTCCGTATGCTGGCGCACCGCCTCGCGAACTACATCCTCGCTCAGGCCACGTTCTTTGGCGATGCGCGGCACCTGAAATTCGGCCGCCTCGGGCGAAATATGGGGATCAAGTCCCGAACCGGAAGTCGTCAACAAGTCCATCGGGATTGCCGCCGCTGGATTTTCCGCCTGCAATCGATCCGCATCTCCCTGCACCCGCGCGATGAGCGATTGATTGGTTGGCCCGAGATTCGATCCGCTGGAGTTGCCCGCGTCATACCCCGTTCCGGCACTGGAGGGCCGCGAGTGAAAATAGCCCGCCGAGGAAAATGACTGCCCGATCAATCGTGATCCCACAACCTTGCCATTCCTCGTCAACAGCTCTCCATTGGCCTGCTTCGGAAACAACACCTGCGCCAGTCCCGTAATCAACAGAGGGAACAGTAGACCAAACAACACAGTCGTCACCAAAGTCATCAGCACAGCGATGATCAGATTCTTTGTCATAGTCCCTCTACGCCAACCCTGCCCGCACAATCAGCAAGTCGATAATCTTGATTCCAATAAAAGGCACGATCACTCCGCCCAGCCCATAGACCAGCAAATTTCGCCGCAGCAGGACAGCCGCGCCTTGCGGAACGTATTTCACGCCGCGCAGCGCCAGCGGAATCAGCGCCACAATAATCAGTGCATTAAAAATGACCGCCGACAAGATCGCCGACTGCGGCGTCGCCAGCCGCATCACGTTGAGCGCCTGTAAAACCGGAAATGTCCCGGCAAACATCGCCGGGATGATCGCAAAATACTTGGCCACGTCATTGGCGATTGAAAACGTGGTCAGCGCGCCCCGGGTCATCAGCAACTGTTTGCCGATCTCCACGATCTCAATCAGCTTCGTTGGATTCGAATCAAGGTCCACCATGTTGCCGGCTTCCTTCGCCGCCTGGGTGCCAGTATTCATGGCGACACCAACATCGGCCTGCGCCAGCGCCGGAGCGTCATTGGTGCCATCGCCCGTCATCGCAACCAACTTCCCTTGCCCTTGTTCGCGCCGGATCAAATCCAACTTATCCTTCGGCGTAGCCTGCGCCAGAAAATCGTCCACCCCGGCTTCCGTTGCGATGGCCGCCGCCGTCAACGGATTATCCCCCGTAATCATCACGGTCTTGATTCCCATCGCGCGCAACTGATCAAAACGCTGCCGCATGCCGCCCTTCACGATGTCTTTGAGATGGATCACCCCTAACGCGCGGTCATTCTCCGCTACTACCAGCGGCGTTCCGCCGGAGCGCGAAATCGCCTCCACCGCTGCGCGAACTTCCGCCGGAAGCACACCTCCCTGCTCTTCCAGATACTTTGCGATCGCATCGGTAGCGCCTTTGCGAACCGCTCGGCCGTCGAGATTCACTCCAGACATCCGAGTCAGCGCACTGAAGGGAATAAATTCGGCGTCGTGCGAACTCATTTCGCGTCCGCGTAACCCGTACTTTTCTTTCGCCAACACCACAATCGAACGTCCCTCGGGAGTCTCGTCGGCCAACGAAGAGAGCTGCGCCGAATCCGCCAGCATAGCCTCGGTCACGCCCGGCGCCGTCAGGAACTCCGTAGCCTCACGATTGCCCAGCGTGATGGTTCCTGTCTTGTCGAGCAGCAGCGTATTCACATCGCCCGCGGCTTCCACCGCGCGTCCTGACATCGCCAGCACATTGTGCTGTACCAGGCGGTCCATGCCCGCAATGCCAATCGCCGAAAGCAATCCGCCAATCGTAGTCGGAATCAGGCACACCAACAAAGAGACCAGCACGAACACCGTCTGCGGCGCACCCGCATAAATAGCGAAGGGCTGCAGCGTGACCACGGCCAGGAGAAATACAATGGTCAGCCCAGCCAGCAAAATGTTCAGCGCGATTTCATTCGGCGTCTTCTGCCGCTCCGCACCTTCTACTAGCGCGATCATGCGATCCAGAAACGTTTCGCCAGGATTGGAAGTGATCTTCACCTTCACCCAGTCCGAAAGCACGCGCGTTCCGCCGGTCACCGCCGAGCGGTCGCCGCCCGCTTCGCGAATCACCGGCGCCGATTCACCTGTAATCGCCGACTCGTCCACCGACGCCACGCCTTCCACAATCTCGCCATCGCCGGGAACAAACTCGCCCGCTTCCACCAGCACCATGTCTCCCGAGCGCAATTTGGAACCGGGCACCGTTTCTGTTTTCCCGTCGGGAAGCAGACGGTTCGCCATTGTCTCCGCCTTCGCGCGCCGCAGGGCATCGGCCTGCGCCTTGCCACGGCCCTCTGCCATCGCCTCGGCAAAATTGGCGAACAACACCGTGAACCACAGCCACAGCGTGATTTGCAGATTGAATCCGAACCCTGGCTGCCCGTGCATTCGTTCCAGAATGAGCAGCACGGTGGTCACCACGCTGCCCACTTCCACCACGAACATCACGGGATTGCGCATCATGGTCACGGGATGGAGCTTGACCAGCGAATCCCACGCCGCACGGCGCACAATCTTCATGTCCCACAGACTTTTTGATTTCTTGCTTGCCATATTTTCCTAAAAGGTCTTGCCCGCCTGCATCAGCAGGTGTTCGAGAATTGGCCCCAGACTTATGGCCGGGAAAAACGTCAGCGCCCCCACAATCACCACCACGCCGATCAGCAGCACCGTAAACAGCGGCCCCGTCACCGGGAAAGTGCCCAGCGTTGCCGGAGTCTGTTTCTTCCCCGCCAGATTGCCCGCAATCGCCAGCATGGGCAAAATCATCATGAAACGCCCCAGCAGCATGGCTATGCCCAGCGACGTGTTGTACCAGGGCGTATTTCCACTAAATCCGCCGAAAGCCGAACCGTTGTTGGCCACGGCGGAGGTAAAGGCATAAAGAATCTGGGTGAATCCGTGCGGCCCCGCATTCGAGATGGCGGAGGTGCCGAAGCTGTACAGAACCGAAATCGCCGTGAACACCAGAATCACCAGCGGAAAGATCAGAATCACCAGCATCGCCATCTTTACGTCGTAGGCTTCGATCTTCTTCCCCAGATATTCCGGGGTGCGCCCCACCATCAATCCGGCAATAAAGACGGAGAGAATGACGAAGACCAACATTCCGTACATCCCCGCACCTACGCCGCCGAAAATAACTTCGCTCAGCATGAGGTTGATCAAGGGGACCATTCCGCCCAGCGGCGTGAATGAGTCGTGCATCGAGTTGACGGCGCCGCAACTCGTGTCGGTGGTCACGGTCGCGAACAGCGCCGAGTTCGCCACGCCGAACCGCACTTCTTTCCCTTCCAGGTTGCCGGTGGATTGCGCCGGTGAAGAAGGATGCGGCGAGGCATGGTACGCGGCGGAAGTTACTTGAGGATTTCCCCGTGCCTCCGCCCAATACGCCGTCGTAACGCCAGCCAGGAATAGCAAAGCCATCGCGGCCCACACTGCCCATCCATGCCGCCGGTAACCGGTCATCGTTCCCAGCGTGTAGGTGAGGGCGGAAGGAATCACAAAGATGCAGAACATCTCCAGGAAATTGCTGAATGGCGTCGGATTTTCGAACGGATGCGCGCTGTTCGCGTTGAAGAAGCCGCCACCGTTGGTGCCCAGTTCTTTGATGATCTCCTGCGAAGCGGTCGGCCCCTGCGCGATCACCTGCTGACTCACCGTCTGCATCGCAGGTTTTCCGTCAGGGCCATTCACGGGTTTTCCATCGGATCCCAGTTGCGGCGTTTGATACGGATCGAGCAACTGAACCGTGTCATAGGGCTTCAGGTTTTGTACCACGCCCTGCGACACCAGCAGCAGCGCGCCCACCAAGCACAGAGGGGCCAGGACCCACAGCGTCCCGCGAACCAGATCCACCCAGAAATTGCCGATGGTCTTTTGCTCGCGCCGCGTAATGCCGCGAATAAATCCGATGGCCAGCGCCATGCCCGCGGCCGCTGAAACCCAGTTGTGATACGCGAGACCCACCATCTGCGTCAGATAGCTCATGGTGGCCTCGGGCACGTAATTTTGCCAGTTCGTGTTCGTCGTGAACGAGGCCGCGGTATTAAACGCCAGCGCCGGAGCCACTCCCGCCAGCTTCTGCGGATTCCACGGCAGCCACGCCCACTGCTGCACCCGCTGCAGCACATAAAGCACGATCATGGAAACACCACTGAACAGAAGCAGCGCCAGCGCGTACTCCTTCCAGTCCATCTCGTGGCTCTCGTCCACGCCAGTAAGCCGGTAGAGAATCCGTTCCAGCGGACGCATTACCGGATCCAGCCAAGTACGCTCGCGGCCGAATACTCGCGCCATGAACGTGCCCAGCGGTTTGGTCACTAGAAAGACCGCCAGCAAGAAGACGAAAATTTGCAGCCATCCATTGGCTGTCATCAGAATTTCTCCGGCCGCAACATGGCGTACACCAGATACACCAGCAGCCCCGCGCAAATAATCAACATGATGATCGGTCCCATATACTCCTCAGCGCACGCGCTCGCAGAAATGTACGTAAGCGAGTGAGACTACAAAAAATAGAATGGTCACAGCAAGAAAGATGGCGTCCTGCATCACAAATTCCTTTCAGACCGCTGTCCGAGTTGCAATTCGGACTCGCTGCTGGTCAGATCGCACACGACATGCCCAACACGCGGCGCTAAGGCTGGTTTGCTGCTGTTCTGTTCGCTCACTCGAACTAGAGCCGGCGTTCGCGGAGGACGTAGGAGTGTTTTGGGTGGATTGCGCGCCACCCCAGCCTGCCGGAACTAATAGGACCGTCGAGAGTAATAGGACTTGAACCGTACTTGCCCTTCTCACGATTTTCGTTCTCCAATAATTCCACGCGTAACTCACTGCGGTTGGTTCCTGTCTCGCAGCAATCGCCACCTTCATACCCGATGCTCAACACCTGAAAAGCCTCTCTCTGCGGCTTCCGGCAGGATGGCACAGCCCAGTAGCAGACCGAGGGCGCGCCCTCGCGCAGCAAAGCAAGCAGAAACCGCAGCATGAACACCGCCCCGCCGAATCCGATAGCTGCAACTACCGAGGTTGCGCCCATTACCGACCCTCCAGCATACGCGCGCGGATCACCCGCGCAAACATTTCAGTGAACCATTTCATGTGTAAGCGTGGCTTAAGGAATTCATAAGGAATTCGTAAAGATAGAATGGCGCCTCGGCCTCTGCATCGAGCCATCCTCTGGATTCGTCGAAATCAACCAGAGGAATCGCTTAGCAGCCCCATTCCGCTTCGCCCGGCTGGGCAAAATATTGCCGTGACTTTGCGCGTTCGTCGGTCATCGATTCCAGTTCGAGCAGCGCCAGACGCGCCGCCGCCACCAGGCGGCTCTTCTCCTGTTGCGGAACTTCCCTCCACGCGCCCCGCCCTTCGCTGCCCTTACCCGACATCTCAGGCGTCAGCGCTTGATGATAATGATGGAAAAGCTCGGCCAACCGTTCCGGTGCTACTTCGTTAATCCACATGACCTTTAATCTCCGTGATTCGTATCGTTGGTTCGGGCTGCTTTTCAGCCCCACAACCATTGGACACGGAATCGCACAAAATCCGAATAAAGGGTCCATAAAATGTTTGTAAAGGCGGGAAGGACAACGAAAGGCAGGATTTATGACCCGGGTTCAAACCGGTATCCCACCCAGGGTTCGGTAAGCAGGTATTTCGGTGAGGAAGGATCGCTCTCAATTTTCTTGCGCAACTGCCCGATGAAGACGCGCAGGTACTCCGGCTGCTCGGTACTATTCGGCCCCCAGATGGCAGCCAGCAGCGTCCGATGCGTTACCACTTTGCCCGGACGCTGTGCCAGATATACCAGCAAGTCGAATTCTTTCGGCGTGAGGTGAACTTCATTTCCTCGCACCTTGACCGAGTGCGCATCCAGATCTACGGAAAAGTCTCCCGCAATAATCGCGCTGTCGTGTTCCTCGGCGGCCGGCGTTCGCCGCAACTGTGCCCGAATCCGCGCCAGCAATTCGTTCATGCTGAACGGTTTCGTAACGTAGTCATCGGCGCCCGCATCCAGCGCTTCCACCTTCGAGCGATCCTGCCCGCGCACCGAGAGCACAATGATCGGCACTTGCGAGAGCTGCCGCACCTGCCGGCACAGGCCCACGCCATCCAGGTTCGGCATGGCCAGGTCCGTGATCAATACGTGCGGCATCCAGTTCTTCATCAGCTCCAGCGCCATCTCCCCGTCATTGGCTACGCGGATGTCATACCCTTGCGCGGAAAGTGTCGTTCGCAGCACGCGCGTAATCTGCGCCTCATCATCCACCACCAGGATTCGCCGGTGCTCGTTCGCCATCCCACTCACCGCATTTCCTGGGTCACGATGTGCACATCCACCGCGGGCGTATCGCGCAGAAACTTATGAATCGCGGAAAGATAGAAATACCTCTTCCACCCTTTCGTCGCCGAGCGCCCGAACACTACCTGCGTAATGTGATTCTCGCGCACGAATTCCGCAACCTTTTCCGCGACTACCTTGCCTTCGGCCTTCACCACTTTGGCACCCACGCTTTCCGCGAAACGTACATTGTCAGCCAGAGTTCGCTGGTTCTCATCGCTCCCGTCCGCGCCCGTGTCCACGTACAGCACAAAGAAATCGCCATCCAGGGCCTGAGCCATGCGCGCCCCACGCGCAATCAAATACTGGGCCGCCGGATTGGAGCTGATGCACACCGCGATTCGCTCCCGTACCTGCAGCAGTTGACCATCCTCGGTCTTCAACTCCGAAAGGGTGCGGTCGACCGCCTGCGTGACCTGCCGCAGTGCCAGTTCCCGCAATGCCACCAGATTCGTATTCCGAAAGAAATTCGCCAGAGCCCGCTCCACCCGCTCCAGCGGATAGATGTCTCCACGCCGCATTCGTGTCTGCAACGCCTGCGGCGTCAAGTCCGCCATCACAATTTCGCCCGCCCGCCGGATCACCCAATCCGGCACCGTCTCTCGCACTTGCACTCCGGTGAGACCGCGAATCGTCGGCGACAGGCTGTCAATGTGCTGCACGTTCAGCGTGGAAACCACGTCGATCCCGGCATCCAGCAACTCAAACACATCCTCATACCGCTTCGGGTGCTTGCTGCCTTCAATGTTGGTATGCGCCAGCTCATCTACCAGCACCACGTGCGGCTTGCGCGCCAGGATAGCGTCTACATCCATCTCTTCGAAGATGGTCGACTTGTATTCCAGCTTCTTTCGCGGAATCGTCTCCAGCCGCGAAGAAAGTTCCACGATCGGTTTCCGGCCGTGCGTTTCCACCACTCCGATCACAACTTCTTCGCCGCGGCTGGCCCGCCGTACGCCTTCGCTCAGCATGGCATAAGTCTTTCCAACGCCGGGAGCATAGCCTAGAAACAGCTTGAACACCGCCGGCCGCTGCTCGGTGTCCACTTCCTTAAGCCAATCTTCAGGACTCTTAGGCATCGCCGCTATTCTCCACGTCCGCGCAGAAATTGTCGAATCTGAGTCTGATCCGAACGGTCAAGAGCCCTCACCACAGAGTCACAGAGACACAGAGAAAGACAAAGGAAAAAACAAGAATGATTTTAGAGGTTTTCTCTGTGTCTCTGTGACTCTGTGCTGAAAAGCCTTTTTGCTTCACTTCCGTTACAATCGTGCCCGTGAAGCCCCGCTGGCCCCAACACGTATTCCGCTACAGCGCTTGCCTTGTGGCCCCCGAACTCGTTGCCCAGCTTTACCGGCGCATCGTCCACGTAAATCCCACCACCGTCGCGTTAACTTTCTTGCTGATGGTGCTATGGGTAGCCGCGTACTGGGGATTTCGCTTCTCCGTTTTTCTCGCGCTACTCGCCACGCTCGCCTTCAACTATTATTTTCTTCCCCCCGTCGGAACCTTCACCGTCGCCGACCCGCAAAACTGGGTTGCACTTTTCGCTTTTCTCGTGACCGCCGGCATCGCCAGCCAACTCGCGGATCGCGCCCGCCGGCAAACTGCCGACGCCATTCAGCGCCGCCGCGATGTGGAACGCCTTTACGCCTTCAGCCAGCGTCTTCTCGCCACCGACAACGTAGCCGAATTACTGAATGCGATTCCCGCCTATGTCTGTGATGGATTCGGCGCCAAGGCCGCCGCCATCTATCTGCTCAGTTCTCAGCAGGTCTACCGCACCGATCCCAAGGCAACATGGTTTCCATTGCGGGATCTTCAAATGGTAAGTTCGCGTGGCGAGCCGGTCATCGATTCGCAGCGCGGAATCTCTCTCACCCCTCTGCACCTGGGCGCGCGCACTACTGGAGCCGCCGGCATTGCCGGACCTGCACTTTCCCGCGCCACTCTCGAGGCCCTGGGCAGCATGATCGGCATTGCCATTGAGCGCGCCGGAGCCATGGAAAAGCTTTCTCAGACCGAAGCCGCTCATCAGAGCGAGAACCTGCGCGCCGTTCTGCTCGATTCCGTCACTCATGAGCTGCGCACCCCGCTGACCGGCATCAAGGCCGCGGTTACAGGTTTGCTCTCCGATTACAACCTCGACGAGGCCCAGCGCAAGGAGTTATTAACCGTCATCAATGAGGAAACCGATCGCCTCGACCGCCTGGTTGGCGAAGCCACCGAAATGGCCCAACTCGATGCCCACAAGGTCGAACTGCACATCGCTCCCGTGGATATTGCCACCGTGATCGAATCGGCTGTGGAAGAATCCAGAACAGTGCTCGGCCAGCATCCCCTGGAAGTGCGCGTCCCCGCATCGCTGCCCAAAGTGCGCGTGGATTCCGACCGCATTGCCGAAGTCCTCAAGCAGTTACTCGAAAACGCCGCCAAATATTCCCCGCCTGCCGCGCCCATTACCATTACCGCCGAGCGCAGTGGAGACCGCATCATCACCAGCGTCACCGATCACGGACCCGGCATCGACGACTTCGAGCAGTCGCTGGTCTTCGACAAGTTCTACCGCGGACGCGACCAGCGCTACAGCGTCCAGGGCACGGGCATGGGACTGGCCATCGCCAAAGCCATTGTCGAAGCCCACAACGGAGTCGTCAGCGTCACCAGCCAACTCGGCCGCGGCTCAGTCTTCTCCTTCGAACTCCCGAGCACCTAAGGAGCCCGTTGGCGTCCCGCACAAAGTGAGGGATCGTGTGGCGCGGGCACTCTTGCCCGCGTGCCTTTGAGTGGCGCGGTGCTTCAGCGCTGCGATAAGAATCCCCGACGGATGAGGGCTTTAGCCCCCGAGGCCCTTCAGTTCTTCAGCTTCGGCCTCTCACACGTATCCACAATCTTCGTCGGATCGATCGCGTCCTTATCTACCTGCTCTTCCAGAATCTTCCCGTCTTTCCCAATCAGGAAGTTTACCCGGCGAGCGGCCTTGTATTTATCCACGTAGATTCCGTACTGCCGCGTCACTTCGCCGCCCCAATCGCTCAGCAGGGGAAACGTAACTCCAATTTGGTCGGCGAATGCTTTGTCAGCGAAGGCACTATCCATGCTCACACCCAGGACCTGGGTGTCCGCAGCTTCCAGCCTTTGCAGGTTTTGCTGGAAAGCTTTCATCTGCTTGGTTCAACCCCCGGTGAAAGCGAAAATAAAGAATGCCACCACAACATTCTTCTTCCCGCGATACTGGCTCAGGGAAACATCCTTCAGGTCGGTCCCATCGAAGTATTTCAGCGTAAAATCCGGCGCCATTTCGCCCACCTTCGGCATTTGTAGCGCTGGCGCCTCGCCGGCTCCGGGCTTGGCCTGCGCGGCAATCGATCCGACACTACTTATCGCCAACACTCCCGCAAGCAAGGAAGCCGCCAACACGTTCGGTAGTTTTCTCTGCATCACGATCCTCCTAGCCAAATAATAGCCCACCCAAGTAGAAAGACATTGTAATTTTGAGTGAGCAATGCTTACTCAGGACGCCAACCAGTACCCAACCAGTACAACGTTTCGCATTGCCGAATCGGGCCCGAAACCAGTAAATTCAGTTGCAGACCAAAGCACGCCGCCATGAGCCTCGCCACGCTGAACGACGTCTTCTTCGCCGCCGCCGAGCGCAATCTCGACCGCATCATGCTGCACCGCCAACAAGGAAAGTGGCTGCCCATCTCTTCGTCGGACTTCTACCGCAACGTCGCCCGAACCGCCCACGCTTTGCAGGAATGGGGCATCCACGCAGGCGACCGCATCGCCATCCTCAGCGAGAATCGCCCCGAGTGGTCCATCGCCGACTTCGCCATCCTGCTGCTCGGCGCTGTCACCGTCCCGGTCTATGCCACTCTGACCCCCGAACAAACCGCCTACACTCTGCGCGACTCCGGCGCCACCGTGATTTTCGTCTCCACCGAACATCAACTGCGCAAGGTCCTGGCAGTTCTCCCCCAAACCCAGGTTCAGAAAATCGTGGTGATGGATCATCTCCAGATTCCCAGCGAGCTCGCCGCAACCTGCGCGCTCATGGACCAATTCATGACCCAAGGGCCACTCACGCTCGATCCTAAAACCGAATCTTTCGCCCGCTCCATCCAGCCCGACGATCTCGCCACCATCATCTACACGTCCGGTACTACCGGAACTTCCAAGGGCGCCATGCTGACCCACGGCAACATGGCGTCGAACATCAATTGTTCACTGCTCGGTTTCGACATGCGCCCCGGCCTGATCAGCGTTTCGTTTCTACCCCTGTCGCATGTCACCGCGCGCCACGTGGATCTCGCCCTGCTCTACCATGGCGTGACTCTCGCCTACTGCCCCTTCCTCGAACACCTTCCCGAAACCCTGCTGGAAGTTCGCCCCACACTCTGCGTTTCCGTTCCCAGGGTCTACGAAAAAATCTATGCCAAGACTGAGATGACCGCCCGGGGCTTTCCCAAGCACGCCATTTACCGTTGGGCTCTTTCTGTCGGACGCGCCAACAAGCCCAAAATTCTGTCAGGAGAAACTCCCACTTCGTCCAGCTGGAAGCTCGCCAATAAACTCGTATTCTCGAAAATCCGCGCCGGCATGGGCGGCAACGTCGAAACTTTCATCTCCGGAGGCGCTCCCCTGGGCCGCGAACTCGCCGAATGGTTCGCCACCGTCGGCATCCGCATCCACGAAGGCTACGGACTAACCGAAACTTCTCCCGTGATCGCCGTCAACACGCCCGGCAATCACCGCATTGGCACGGTCGGAAAGGTCCTGCCCAACCTCGAAGTCCGCATGGCCGAGGATGGCGAAATTCTGGTGCGCGGCCCTTCCGTCTTCAAAGGATATTGGAACCGTCCCGACGAAACTCAGAACGCCTTTCTCGATGGCTGGTTCAAAACCGGCGACATCGGCCACATCGATCCCGATGGATATCTCTCCGTCACCGACCGCAAGAAAGAACTCATAAAAACTTCGGGCGGAAAGTTCATCGCTCCGCAACCCATTGAAAACTCGCTGAAGCTCAACCCCTTGGTCGGAACCGCGGCCATCATTGGCGACAAACGCAAATTTGCTTTTGTCATCATCTCGCCTAACTTCGCGCTGCTGGAAGATTGGGCCCGCGAAAACAACCTGGCTTTCTCTTCGCGCGCCGAACTCGTCGCCAACCCGCAGGTCCAGGCGCTTTATGAAGCAATCGCGGAAGATACCAACAAGAATCTCGCGCGATTCGAAAAGCTGAAACGCGTTCTCCTCGTCCCCGACGAATTCACCGCCGAGAACGGCGCTCTCACCCCCACCATGAAACTGCGCCGCCGCGTGATCGAAGACCGCTACCGCCGCCAGATCGACGACCTCTACGCCCAGGCGGAATCCACAAACCCTAAATAGTTTTTGCCATTCCGAAGCGGCTTCAGCCGCTGAGGAATCTGCTTTCCATTGTGCCGCCACCGTCGCAGCTCGACATTTGTCCAACTCGGTTTACAATGAAGGGTCATGACTGATGCCCTTCATATCGCCGACCGTTCCTTCCGCTCACGCCTGATCGTTGGCACGGGAAAATACAAATCCTTCCAGGAAACTGCACGCGCCCTCGACGCCAGCGGAGCGGAAATGGTCACCGTCGCCGTCCGCCGCGTGAACCTCGACCGCAGCAAGGAATCGCTGCTCGACTACATCGATCCCAAGAAATATTTTCTGCTTCCCAACACCGCCGGTTGCTACACCGCCGACGAAGCCATCCGTGCCGCTCGCCTTGGCCGGGAGGTCGGACTCTCCGACTGGGTCAAACTCGAAGTCATCGGTGATCAGGCCACGCTCTACCCTGACGTGCAGGCCACGCTCGAAGCCACCCGCGTTCTGGTCAGCGAAGGCTTCACCGTTCTGCCCTACACTTCCGACGACATCGTCTTCGCCAAGCGTCTGATCGACGCCGGCGCCGCGGCAGTCATGCCGCTCGGCGCTCCCATCGGTAGCGGCATGGGCATTCAGAACCAGGCCCACATCCGCATCCTGCGCGAGATGATCACCGCCGTGCCACTCATCGTGGATGCCGGCGTAGGCACCGCATCCGATGCCGCCATCGCCATGGAACTCGGCGCCGACGCCGTCCTTATGAATACGGGCATCGCAGCCGCACAGGATCCAGTGCTAATGGCCGAAGCCATGCACCACGGCGTGCTCGCCGGACGTCAAGCCTACCTCGCAGGCCGCATGCCGAGGAAGTTGTACGCCACGGCCAGTTCCCCGCTCGAAGGCGTAGTCCGCTAGCTCGTAGCAGGCTGACAATCGCTTTTGATTTTGGGTGGCGCAGCGCTTCAGCGCTGCGATAAAGGCCTGCAATGACACGGGGCTTCCGCCCCTGAGGTACGTCGGCTGATTTAGCCGCCGCCCGCCTCGACCACAAGAAAAATGCACTGCAATAATAAAAGGGCGGCCGCAGCCGCCCTTCTTCACGATCTCATCCCTCAGAGCATCTTCGCGCTGTCCACGTGAATGGAATCCCCCATCACGTGTCCGGTCACGGCGATGTGGTGTCCCTCGTGCCCTTTGAGAGCATCCGGATTATCCACCATCAGAATCTTCTGATCCTTATCGGTCACGATCACCATCTTTGCGCCCGCGGCCAGGCATTTCTTGGTACACGCCTCAGCCTTATCGTTGGCGCCCTTGGCGCCGCATTTGTCGTCGCTCACCCACCCGTTGACGGTGGAGCTCTTCCCCATATCGTCAAACGCCATTGCTGTCAGGGCGAACACAAAACATATCGCAAGACATAGCACTAACACTTTCCTCATGGCCGGTTTTCTCCTTTTGGTTGCGGCCCCAAGCCGCTGGGTATGGCAGGGATTCTAATCGCGCGTCCGGCAGCAATTCAACCCCACCGATTCGTCGATTGCCGGAACTATACCACACAGAAACGTCCGGATTGTCACACGTCTAAGGAAGTAATTGCTAATTCGCTCTTACTTCTTCGCCGAGCGATTCACCGGTGGCACGGGATTTGCCGGCGCAGGCGGGACATACACATACTCCCCGGGACGCGCATAGTGCAACTGCTCGCGTGCTTCTTTCTCAACCGCTTTTTCGTCCGTCTTCAATCCCTGAATCTGCTGCCGGTAGAGCTCATTTTCCTTTTGTTCCAGGACGATCCGCTTTTGCAGAGATTCATATTCGGCACGCTTTTGTTTGTACACAATCATTCCATTCGCGCCCAACAGCACGTGCACAAACAGCAAGCCCGCAAGCAACGCAACTGTGATTGTCGCAATCCGTGTCCGCAGAGCATACAACCGCGTGAACGCCGGACGCACCATCTCCACCCACGACGCAGCCAGCGCCTCAGCCTGCGGCACTCTCTCCGCCACCGCACGCAATCCATCTTGCGGACTGGGAAATCGTCTCGTTCTCCCCGGATTCTTTACTCGAAAATCCATTGCTTGGCCGCCGTGCTCAACTTCTCCACACCCTGTTCGCTCCGCGCTTCCGAATACACTCGCACCACCGGCTCGGTCCCGGAAAGCCGGTAGCATACCCACGAACCGTCTTCGAAAACCAGCTTCAACCCATCCTTGCGGACCACTTCACTGACCTTGTGTCCACAGAAGTCTCGCGGATCAGACCTCAACTTCTCAGTGAACTTGGCCTTCACCTCGGGCGTCAAGCGGAAGTTCTCCCGCTGCGGATAATAGGAACCAACTTGGTTACATAACGCCTTCAATTGCTCGCTTAACGGCTTCCCTCGCTTCGCCACCATCTCGCAGCACAGCAATCCGGCGAGCACGCCGTCTTTCTCCGGCACGTGATGCCGGATCGAAAGCCCTGCGCTTTCTTCCCCTCCGATCGCGATCTTGTCCTGCATGATCAGTTCGCCAATATATTTGAACCCCACCGGCGTCTCGTAAAGTTCCACCCCGCGCGCCTTCGCGATCGCATTGATCAGATTCGTGGTCGCCACCGACTTCGCTACGCCATTCTTCCATCCCCGGCTCTCCACCAGATAATCGAACAGCAGCGCAATCACGTAGTTCGGCTGGAGAAAAGTCTCGTCCGCATCGACAATTCCAAAGCGATCCGCATCGCCGTCGGTCGCAATGCCAATCTGCGCTCCGGTCGTCCGCATCTTTTCTCGCAACTCTTCCAACAAATGATCGTCCGGCTCCGGTGCATGTCCGCCAAACAGTACGTCGCGATAATCGTGCACGGTTGCAACCTCCACCCCCGCATCGCGCAAAAGCTCATCGGAATATCCCCGCGCCGCGCCCCACATGGGATCAAAACACACTCGCAGATTTGCCTTGCGGATCACATTCAGATCCACAATCTCCCCCAGCCGCTTCAAGTAACCCTGCTTCACGTCGAGCGACTCTCTCACCGACCTGTTGCCGTTGCTCTTCCTCCCGGATGCCGCACCTTCAAGGTCCCCCGCTTCGATCTCCTCTTCAATCTTCTTCGTAACCTCCGGCAGCGCCGGACATCCATCCGGCGTCGAAAACTTGATCCCGTTGTACTGTGGCGGATTGTGCGAAGCCGTAAAATTGATCACCCCATCGGCCTTGGTTTGCACCACGGCATAAGCAAATGCCGGAGTGGGTGCGGCTTCCGCCACTACGACGGGCCCAATTCCGTGAGCCTCCAGAATCTCCGCGGCCATGGAACAAAAGGTCTCGCCCAAAAAGCGCGGATCGCGCCCCACAATCACCCGCGCTCCCTGCGGCTTCTGGCCTGCGACATAGCGCGCAATCCCCCCCACCGCGCGCCTCACATTGGCAAAGGTAAACTCCTCCGCCATCACCGCCCGCCAACCCGATGTGCCAAACTTGATTTGCGTTAACATAATTCGGCTCCTTAACTTAAGGTGCCACTCTCGTCACGCGAGTTGGCTGATTGCTGAATGCTGATTGCTAAAGACTGAAGGCTGATTTTATATGACCGACAAACGAATCGTCCTCACTACCGCCGGCTCCGAAGAAGAAGCCCGGAAGATCGCTCGCCGCTTGGTCGAAACTCGCGTGGCCGCATGCGTCAACATCGTCCCGCAAATCGCATCCATTTATCGCTGGCAAGGCAAGGTAGAAGAATCCCGGGAGTGGCTTTTGGTAATCAAGACAACGGCTGCGGCATTCGCCCAGGTACGCGAGGCCATTGCAGAGCTGCACTCCTACGAGCTCCCGGAATGCATCTGCCTGACAATTGAAGACGGATCACCCAACTACCTGCAATGGATCGCGGAGTCTGTCGTCGCAGAAGAGTAGCTCAAGAATGGTTTATCCGTGTAGATTCGCACCAATCCGTGGCCAGAAAATTCTATATCGCGGCCAGCCCCACTTCCAGATCGTCCAGAATATCCTGCAAGTCCTCGATCCCCACTGAAATCCGGACCAAGCCATCCGTGATGCCAATGGCCTTGCGTCCTTTTTCACCCAGCGCCGCGTGTGTCATCGTCGCCGGATGCGAGATCAGCGTCTCCACGCCTCCCAACGATTCTCCCAAGGAGCACACGCGCAGTTTTTTCAGCATCCTGTTGGCATTCTTCAGCGACCCAGTCTCAAACGTGATCATCGATCCAAACCCGCTCATCTGCCGCTTCGCCAGCTCGTGCTGCGCTATCTCGTCCTGCGAATGACCCGCCAGCCCCGGATAAAAAACTTTCTTCACCTTCTTATGCTTCGCCAGAAAATCCGCCACCACGCGCCCATTGCGGTCGTGGATCTCCATCCGCGCCGCCAGCGTCTTCACCCCACGCAGCACCAGCCAGCATTCAAACGGAGAAAGTATTGCCCCCGCGCACTTCTGCAGAAACGCCAGCATCTCCGCCTGCTCCGGCTTGCCGCATACCACCACTCCACCCAGCCCATCGCTGTGACCGTTCAGAAACTTCGTGGTCGAGTGCACCACCATATCGGCGCCCAGCGCCAGCGGTTGCTGAAAGTAGGGCGACATAAACGTGTTGTCCACTACCAAGTCAGCCTTCTTGTGCTGGCAAATCTTGCTGATCTCTTCCAGATCGCTCAACCGCATCAGCGGATTGGTCGGCGTCTCCACGTAGACCATGCGCGTGTTCTGGCGGATCGCGCGCTCCACGTTCTTTGCGTCCGAAGTATCCACGTACGAGAATTCCAGGCCGAACGCAGTCAGCACCTGGTTAAACAGCCGCGGTGTCCCACCATACAAATCGTTCCCGCACACCACGTGATCGCCCGACTTCAACATGCTGGCAATCGCATTGATCGCCGCCATTCCACTGCCAAAAACGCGCGCCGCTACTCCACCCTCGAGCGACGCCAGATTCTCCTCCAGCCGATCCCGCGTCGGGTTCGAGACCCGCGAATACTCGTACCCCTTATGCTCACCGATCCCCTGCTGCACGTAAGTAGAACTCAGATAAATAGGCACGTTGACCGCGCCGGTCAAAGGATCCGGCTGCTGCCCATCGTGAATCGCACGCGTAGCAAAACCAGCTTTTCTATTTTTTTTCATGTATACCTGATTTGTCATTCTGAGCGGAGCGAAGAATCCCTACCTTCTGCGTGATCGCTGACATCGCAAGGCGTTTTCATTACGGGCGCTATGCTTCTTCTCTTAAACCCCTAAATCCCGCCCTCAAAAATCTTCTTCGACAAATACCGCTCCGCCGAATCCGGAATAATTGTGACTACCCGTTTCCCCGCGCCCAGCCGCCGCGCCACTTCCAGCGCCGCAAACACCGCCGCTCCCCCACTCGATCCCGCCAGTACGCCTTCCCGCGCCGCTAATCGTTTCACCGTTTCAAACGCATCGTCGTCCGTCACCGCAATCACGTCGTCGCACACGGCAGGGTCAAACGTCTCTGGGATGAAGTTGTTCCCGATCCCTTCCACTTTGTGCGGGCCGGCCGCTCCGCCCCCAAGCACCGAGCCTTGCGTTGTCACCGCAACTGCCTGCACTCCCGGCATATGCTCCTTCATATAGCGAGCAATCCCCGTAAACGTTCCGCAAGTTCCGCAACCCAAAATGACAGCATCGATTCTCCCGCCCATCTGCTCGAAGATTTCCACGGCCGTGGTTTCGTAGTGATAGTCGGGATTCGCCTGATTCTCAAACTGCCCCGCCATAAACGCCATCTTATCCCCGGCCACGAGTTCCTTGGCGCGCCGAATCGCGCCCTGCATTCCTTCTTCGTCCGGAGTGCGGTCTACCTCCGCTCCCAGCGCTCGCATGATAATCACTTTTTCCTGCGAGAAATTTTCCGGCACAAACAACTTCACTTTGTATCCGCGATTCACCCCAATCAGCGCCAACCCAATCCCGGTGTTGCCCGCCGTCGCTTCCACAATCGTTCCCCCGGGCGCAAGCTTCCCCTCCTGCTCCGCCCGCCGGATAATTCCGATAGCCGCGCGATCCTTCACGCTTCCACCCGGATTCAAGTATTCGAGTTTGGCGAAGATGTCGGCCGACCCGGCGGGAACCAGCCTTCTCAGCCGCAACATGGGAGTTCCGCCGACCAGATCCGTTATATCGTCGGCCACCCCGAGATGGGATACTTCAAAGTTTTTCTGATGCACGTTACAGGGTAAGGGGGAAAGTCCAGAATCGTCAATGGAACCAAGAGCCTGAGAACGAAGTGCTATCGGTGAGTTACATCGGTACCCGGCAAACCTGAGAAGCTCTCGGAAACGGCCCAAATTCTACTTCGCTGCCGCCTGCGTCCCCGCGTAATACCCGCTCTTGGTCCGCACCATCATCTTCCCGTGCCCCTTGGCCTTCGCCTCCACGCGGATCTGCCGGAAGCTGCCACTGGATCTCGGACTCGTCGGCTTATACCCAATCGTGTACTGATTCCGGATATCGTGCGCTACCTGCCGGCTGATCTCATCCACTTCGTCCAGCGACTTCGGAAAAAACGCTAGCCCCCCGGTCCTTTGCGCAATGATCTCGAGCGCATGCCTGGCCCGCTTGGGATGCTCTTCATCCCCTAGAATTCCGATCGCATACACCGACGGACCGTTCTCCTCCTGCAACTGCTTCACCGCCTGCTCCAGGGTTTCACGGCTGGCATTGTCTTCACCGTCGGTCACCACGAACAATACTTTTCGCTCCAGCCTCGCATCCCTCTTCAGGTGATCCGCCGATGCCACCACAGCTTCGTACAGAGCCGTTCCGCCCTTGGCGTCAATCTTTTCCAGCGCCTCTTTCAATTTCAGCAGATCGTTGGTGAAATCCTGATCGAGATAATACTCGTCGTTGAAATTCACCACGAAAACTTCGTCCTGCGGATTGCTCGACCGCACCAGATTCAGCGCCGCCTGGTTCACCTTGGCCCGCTTTTCCCGCATCGATCCGGAATTGTCAATCACGATCCCCATCGCCACCGGAATGTCTTCATGATGGAAGGAAATGATAGCCTGCGGTTTTCCATCCTCAAGTACCGTGAATGCGCCCTTGTCCAGGTCGGTCACAATCCGCTGCTTGTCATCCACCACCGTGGCGTGCAACAGCACTTCATCCACGTCTTTGCGGATGACAAATGTTCCATTGTCCTCAGTATTTTGCTGCTGGCCTGGTTGCTGAGGATTGGTTTGCTGCTGGCTCGGAGTTGCCGCGGGCGTCGGGGCCGCACCCGATTGAGACTCTTTCGAGGTAGAGGGCTGAGCGGATGTAGGAGGCGGAGAAGATGGAGCGGGCTGAGCCGGCTCAGACTGGACCTGCGAAGGCTCCCACCCCGCGTGCCCGGCAACCGGTTGCGCCAGCGCCGTGACCAAGGCCCCGGCCCATAGGGCCCAGCTCAAGAAAATAAAGTAGCCCGCACCCTTATTCTTCGGGCGCGTAATATCCGGTCCTGGCATACACTTTCAGTGGCGGCAGTCCTTTCGGCGGCAGTAACTTCACCTTGATCTTACGCCACTTGCCGTCCCGCAACCCGTTCTGCGGACGATACCCCAGCACATACTGGTTCCGCAGTTCGATCCCGATCTTCGTGGCCACGTCCGCCAGATCGTTGGGATTTTCCACCGTAAACGCCCGCCCACCGGACAGTTCCGCAATCTGACCCAGCAACTCTGGTCCCAGCCGCTCTTCCTGGGTTTGGAAATAGCGGTCGTAAATGCCGATCGCGTAAACCATCACGTCCGCTTCTTTCACCAGCGCCTTGATTTCGTTCTCCGTATACCGGCTGTGATTGTCGCCACCATCGGAAATGATCAGCAGCGCCTTTTTCGCGTACTTGGCCTGCCTCATCTTGGTGACGCCCATATAAATCGCATCCAGCAGAGCCGTGCGCCTTCGTGGCACCGTGAATACCAGCTTGCCCTGAATTTCATCCACGGAACTGGTAAAGTCGCTGACCACCTCGGGCTCGTCCGAGAATGTGATCATGAAAAATTCATCCTGCGGGTTGGCGGTTTTGAAAAACTCCACCACCGCATCCTTCGCCCGGTCCATCTTGCTGCTCATGCTTCCGCTGGAATCGAAGATGACCCCCAATGAAACCGGCGCATCCTCACTTGAGAAAGTCTTGATCTCCTGCCCCGCGCTGCCCTCGAAAAGCTGAAAGTTTTCTTTCTCCAGCCCGGTCACCAGCCGGTTCATCGGATCCGTAATCGTCACCGGCACCAGCACCAGATCCACCGCCACTTTCAAGGGCCGGACATGCGTATTCAAAGAAGGCGAGACCATGCTCTCCTTCGCCACTTCTTCCGTCTTTGCCTTCTCCACCGGCCGCGGCATCACGTGGACGTCGTTCACGTCCGTCTGCGCTAGGGCCGCCATGGACCACCCGAAGGACAAACACACTGCGAGAAGCGAGAGCCAGAAGGAAACAGAAAGAAAAACGGAAGGACCGCGCACGATCATCTGCAACCGGACAGAAGTCAGATTCCAGGGTCGAATCAAACCGTACTTCCCAACTCGGATCATCGGGCGAGAAAACTGGCGCTCATCCGCGGAGGACATAAGCACCTCAATTGGCCGCGATAGTATCACAGCTTCCCCCAGGCGGCCTCGGTTTTTTTGTCAAATCTTGGTGACAAACCCAGAATGCACGCCCATTTCGGGCTATTTACTCAGAGCCAGTGATCACCAAGCCGGAATCCGCTGCTACCTTGCTACAATCAGAGGTTTCCATGGCTAACATTCATCCCTTCCGCGCGTTTCGTTATGCGAATCATCAGGCTGATGATTCGCCACGGGTTGCTCACGTCGTCACCCAACCCTACGACAAGATCACTCCCGCACTTCAGGATCGCTATTACGCAGCCAGCCCGTATAACCTCGTCCGCATCATCCTCGGTCGCCACCAGGCGGATGACAATCCGGGAAATAATGTATATTCGCGAGCCGCCGCCTACTTTCGCGATTGGCGCCAGCAAGGCGTCCTTCGCCAGGATTCTCGGCCATCCTTATACGTCTATTCTCAGCGCTTTACCCAGCCGGGTTCAAGCAAAGAAGGTTCAAGCACGGAAATGGAACGCCACGGCTTTATCGCCCTAGGCCGTATTGAGGACTATTCCGCCGGCGTCGTCTTCCGCCATGAACAAACCCTGGCCAAACCCAAGGCCGACCGCCTCGACCTCCTCCGCGCCACCCGAGCCCATTTCGGCCAGATTTTCATGCTGTACGAAGACTCGGGCCAGGTCGAATCTCTTCTCAACACCCCCGCCGAGCCGGACATCACCGTGACCGATGAATATGGAGTTCTACATCGCGTCTGGCAGGTTTCTGATCCTCTCGTCATCGCTTCTGTCCGCGCCGCCATGAGCGACAAGAAACTCATCATCGCCGACGGCCACCACCGCTACGAAACCGCACTCACCTATCGCAACGAATGCCGGAACGGCGAGCGACACGCAGCCGCCGGCTCATCCTCTACCGCTCAGCAAGGCGACGCACCCTACGAGTTCGTCATGATGACTTTCGTCAACATGAACAGCCCGGCGCTGCTCGTCCTGCCCACGCATCGCGTGGTTCACAGCCTGCCATCCTTTTCCGAAGATGCCTTTCGCAATTCCGCCCGCGCCTTCTTCGACATCGACGAGCTCGACGCCTCCCTCGACGCTTCTAGCGCCGCCGCCATCCTTCGCGAGTCTGGACGCGCCGGAACCAGCATCCTCGCCGTCACCGCCAACCGCACCTTCCTGCTGCACCATCCCAATCCCAACTCCGCCCACGTCTTCACCGGCCTGTCCCTACGCCAACAATCGCTCGATGTTGTGCAACTGCACAAAGTCTTGCTGGAAAATGTCTTGCACCTTTCGGAAGAATCCATCCGCAACCAGCAGAACCTTTCCTACGTCCGCGACGCCGCCGAAGCCCTGTCTCACCTGCAAGCGGCCCGTCGCGCCAATATTGTTTTCCTGATGAATCCGTGCCGCGTGTCGCAGGTCCGCGACATCGCCTTCGCCGGGGAAGTCATGCCCCAAAAATCCACCGACTTCTACCCCAAGCTTCTCAGCGGATTGACGGTCTATGCCCTCGATTAGCAGGACCTTTGCTCGTGTGGGGACAGCCCTCGGCTGTCGGGCCGGGCGAAGCCCGGCAGCCCACCGGCGGTCTAGCCAACTCCACTCTCGCTCGGATGCCTGTCGGGCAATGCATCTAATCTTCTCCTTGAGCGTCCTACTGCTCCTCGCCGTCCCGCTCTCCGCCGCTCCCGAAAAACATCTCTCCATCTACTCCACCGTCGCCAACTATTCCCTCCCGATCGTGCAGCGCCAAGGGCGCGACTACGTCGGACTCCTCGAACTTCTCGATCCCCTCGGCACGGTCAGCGCCAAATCCGACGGCTTGCACTGGCGTCTGCACTACAACAACATTCTCGGGGAGTTCACCGTCGACAAGAGTCGCGCCCGAATCCAGGGACGCGATGCCGATCTCTCCGCAAAATTTCTTATGGAAAACGGACGCGGCCTGGTCCCGCTCGCCTCCCTTAATTCCCTTCTGCCCCGTTTTCTTCCCGTTCCCGCAAATCTGCACGAGGAGTCTGGCCGTCTCTTCATCGGCAACGTCGCCACCCACTTCACCGCCGCGGTCGCCCCGGACGACCCTTCGCACCTCGTCTTTCAATTCACCGCTCCGGTCAACCCCTCCGTCGCCACCGAACCTGGCAAGCTGCGCATGACCTTCGGCCATGAACCTGTCACCGCGCCCGCTTCGCCCACGCTCACCTTCGCCAGCAAAACCATTCCCTCCGCCGCGTATTCCGAAAGCAACGGTGCCGCCGAAATCACGGTGACCACCAACGTCCCTCTGATGGCCGGCTTCAGCAACGATGGCCGTACCATCACGCTCGCTCCCGCTAAATCGCAACCCGCGGCCACCGCAGCCCCTAAGCCAGCCACACCTGCGCCACAAAACGTGCAGGGCGCGCCATCGCCGGCAACTCCGTCATCCACCCCACGCCGTTACTTCGCCGTGGTGGACGCCAGCCACGGTGGCACCGACCGCGGCGAAGCCCTCAGTTCCACCCTCGCCGAAAAAGACGTCACCCTCGCCTTCGCCCGCCGTCTTCGCCAGGAACTGGAGAGTCGCGGCATTACTACTCTCGTCCTACGCGATTCCGACGCCAACCTTTCCCTCGACGAGCGCGCCTTCTTCGCCAACACAACGCACGCGGCCGTCTACATCTCTCTGCACGCGGCTTCCAGCGGCCACGGCGTTCGCGTCTACACCGCGCTGCTTCCCTACGCGGATGCCGATGACCGCGGCCCCTTTCGCTCCTGGCCAACCGCTCAGGCCTCCTCTATTCCGCTAAGTCAGGTCGCTGCCACCAGCGTTGCTGAGGCATTGAAAAAGGATTCGATTACCGTCCGCACCCTCACTGCCCCGCTCCGTCCGCTGAACAACATTGTCACCGCCGCCATCGCGGTCGAAGTCGCGCCTTCCGCTTCAGACGTCTCTGCCCTCTCGGCTCCGGACTACCAGCAACTGATTGCCGGCGCCGTGGCCAACGGAATCCTGGCCATTCGCGCTCAACTCGGAGCCGCCCCATGATTGAGGCAAAATGATCCCCCGCCACTTTTTTATCGCGCTCTCCATTCTCCTCGCAGCCGTGCTGGGCATGAGCATTTACGTCTGGCACATGCGCGGACGCGCCGCCGCCACTCCCGCCGCTTCCGTTGACTCCCGCCCCGTCGTCGCTCCCGTCACCGGAGCCACCGAGCGCGTCACTCTCTTCGTCGCCTATGACGACATCGGCATACTGCGCGCCCAGGCTGCCCAAATCCCTATGCCTTCGGTCCGCCAGCAGCGCGCAGAAGAACTGCTTCGCGCCCTCATCGCGCTCTATCTCGACAAGTCTTCGCCTCACCCGCTCCCGCCCGGCTCCGACATTCGCGGCGTCTACCTCGTCGATCCCGGACTCGCCGTCATCGACGTCAACGCCGCCTTCGCCGACGGCCACCGCTCCGGCGTTCTCGCCGAAGAACTCACCGTCGCCTCTCTCATCCAGACGCTCTCCGCAAACATCCCTGGCATCCTGAAAGTGAGAATCCTGGTCGAAGGCAAGCAGCGCGACACCCTGGCCGGTCACGCCGATCTCTCCAACTTCTTCGACGTCTCCGCCATCCATCAACTAACCTCGCAACTGCAATCCACGCAGTAGCCCGGCCCGCGGAGCGTGAAGGATTGGCAGTGAATGGGGGAATGTGGGGACAGCCGCCCCCCAGCGGTCCGCCCGGCAAAGACCGGCTTTTTTTTTATGTCCGCAGCCGCGCGCTGCGCTGCGATCGAGAGGAGCAGCGTTTCAGCGCTGCAATTAGCACGTTCTATTTCTGCGCCGGCGCCAAATACCACGGCTCAACCGTCTCATCACTCTTCATGAAAGTTGTCAGCAAAGCTGCGTCCTTATACTTTCCCACTGTCGACGCATGCACCCCATCCGGGCCCAGATCGCTGCAACTCCACTCTAGCCCAGTGCTCGCGGCCAGCGCAGTCCCATCGGCGAGCATCCCATTGGCCCAATCGTATGTCCCCCACGAGAGCCAAGGAGCCATCACCGGCCCATTGTTCGGGTTGTAATTCAAATTCGCCGCGCCATTAATCTGATCCGCAATCACCGCTTGTGTCGCGAACCCCGTCTCATACGCATACGGCTCCGGCAAAATCTCTGGATTGTTCGTCGCATACCCGCCGTAGTGCATGCTCTCCAGATAAGCCATCTTCAGATTGGGAAAATAAATCTGCATATTCTCGAGCGCCGCAATCACATCGCTTTCCTGCTCCGACATATCGGCCGGATACGTTCCCTTGGGTTGGCTGTGCGGATCGTTCAGCCATACCGCCACAACCTGGTTTGCGGTCACGTTCTGGTAGGGCAGGTAAAAGTTAAGTATCGTCTGCCACGAACCATCGTTGAAATTGGCATAGTTGGGCGAGTCGGTGCCGTCGATCGCACCATTCACGATGACCAGACTCGGATTCAAACTGGGATCCACCTGCTCGGTAAGCTGGTATTGGGTGAACAGCGTCCGCGAAATCGACACTCCGATCGACAGCAGCACGTACTTTCCATTGGGATCATAGTTCCCGTTGGCATCGAGCGGAACAATGCTGTTCGCCAGCGCCAGCCCGTCGGCTTCATGGTCCGGAGGCCGCACATTATTTCCGCCCGGATATAGTCCGCCCTCTGTCCCCAGATAGCTGCCGGTTCCCAAGTCTGGAAGATCCACCTCCGGGTTGCTGGTACCCGCCTGATCCCAGGTGGTGTTATTGCAAGCCGAAGAGGATATCGCTACCGGAAGAGTGAGCGCGGCGGTGGCCAACAACTGCCGCAGGCTCGAGTCCGCCACTTGCACCGTGAAGCTGTAGTTCCCTGCAGACGCGACGTTCATCGGCCCTGTCAGTGCTCCGGATGGACTCAACGTAATTCCCGTCGGCAGGGCGCCAGAGGCCAGACTCCAAGTATAGGGAGGTGTGCCTCCCGCAGCCGCCAAATTTGTCAGGTAAGAAAAACCCTTGGAACCAGTCGGCAATGTCGGAAACGAAGACACCGCGAGCGTCGGCGGCGCCACCCCGCTGCCCGCTACGCTTATCGTCTGCGCCGGAACAACGTCATACACCAATGAAATCGCATTCTCATAGGACAAAAGCTGGCTCGGAGTAAAAGTCACCTGAAACGAGAAAGATTGCTTCGGCTTGATCGTGACTAATGAGGTATATCCCGTCTCGTTGAATGGAGGTAGCACCGTCACCGCCGTCAGTTTCACGGCATTCGTCCCCGAATTCGTTACGGTCACGGTTTGCGTCGACGTGCTTCCGAGCGCAGTCGCCGGGAAACTCACGATGTTCGGACTTACTCCAGCGATCGCCCCCGTTGTCGTCCCCGTGCCTGACAAAGTAACGATCTGGGGCTGGCTCACGCCTTGAATGATGAATGAAGTCTGCCCCGTCACCGGGCCGGCCGCGGTTGGTTTGAAGCGCACTGCCCAGATGCCCGACTGCCCCTTGTGCAGCGTCCGCGTCCATCCATATTCCAGAACAAATACGTTGAAGGGAGTGATTGAAAAGCTCGTAATGGTCAGCAGCGTAGTGCCGGTATTGGTGATCGTGATTTCAGTCACCCCGGTTTCCATCCCTACAACGATGCTCTTAAAGGCAATGGAACTCGGACTGATCTTGAACGATTGCGCCGCAACCGCACTCGCAGCCCAAGTCGTGAACAGGCAACCCACCGCAAAGAAACAAACAACGGATCTGAAAGTCAATTGGGATCTCATAATGACGAGCGAAATTTATACCACGGAATGGCCTTCAAATGATGCAGCCTTGAGCGTGGAGAAATATTCCTCTACTCCACCTTCTCCGCCACCCACCTCGACACCGCCGTCACCCACTTCCGCGGAGCCAACCTCACCGACTCCGCCACCAGCCAGTTCTGCATCCCGGAAATCACCACCGTCTTCCCTGCCATCAGCCCGCGGTATCCGTCGCGCGCCACTGTTTCCACATTCATCGCCCCAATTTTCTTGAACAGCCGCGAGTTCTCCATGCCCGCTCGCTTCTGGAAACCGGTGACGGTTGCTCCCGGGCAAAAACAGCTCACCACTACTCCGTTCCCGCCAACTTCATTCGCCAGCGCCTCGGAAAACGAGAGGACATAGGCCTTGGTCGCGTAATACACCGCCATCAGTGGTCCCGGCTGAAAAGCCGCGGTGGACGCCACATTCATAATCTTCCCGCCGTGCCTCGCCAACATTCCGGGAAGAAACAATCGCGTCAAATGGGTGAGTGCGGCAACATTCAAATGAATTTGGCCCAGAATTTCTTCCTCCGTCATCCCCGCAAACTCGCCAAACGATCCAAATCCGGCGTTGTTCACCAGAACGTCTACGACGACTCGTTCTCCTTCTAAATGGTCGAACAAAATCTTCGCAGCCGGAGCCGTCGCCAAATCCAGCGCCACCGTCTTCACCGTGACCCCAAACTGCCTACGCAGCTCGCTGGCAACCTGGTTCAACTTGTCACTGCTTCGAGCCACCAGCACCAGGTTGTATCGATCCTTGGCAAACAACTTCGCCAGCTCATATCCAATTCCGCCAGATGATCCCGTGATCAGTGCGGTCTGGGTCCTCGAGTCCATTTAAATTCCCCCTGACAAATCCGCTACTCAGCCCAGTTCTGCACTCTGAGCCCTCGCACTCGTCGAAATTCCTTCTCGTTATTTGTGATCAGCGTCAATCCCGCCGCCAGCGCATGCGCGGCGATCCAGAGATCGTTGTTGCCGATCATCTCGCCCTTCGATTCCAATTCGGCACGCATTGCCCCGTACGTCTCAGCCGCCGCTTCCGGCAGCGCCAGCGCCGGCAGCAGATGGATTAATTCCCGCAGCCGCTCCATCGCCGCCGTCCGATGCACGCTTTTGGCTGCCCCGTATAGCAACTCACCGTAGGTGATGACCGACAGCACTGCCTCGCCCGGACGGAGCTTGCGAAACCGCCGCAAAACCCCCTCCGGCCTGTGCTGTCGAATGTAAATACAAATATTTGTGTCCAACAGATAGTGAGCTTCCATCACAGTCCCCTGCGCTTTTGCGGCCGATCCTTTCCCCGGCCGCTGAGCTCAAAATCGTCAGGCAACCCCGCCAGCAGATCGAACGCCCGTACCATGTTTCCGTCTTTCTCCCGCAAAACAATCTCGTCCCCTCGCCGAAAGATTTCGACCTCTTCGCTCTTCAACCGAAATTGCTTCGGCAACCGCACCGCTTGACTATTTCCCGATCGAAATACCCGCGCCGTCCCCATACCTCACCTCCAATGTATATACATTAAGTATATACATCTTCAGGATTCGAGTGCAAACCAAATTCCCAAAAGACCCACCCTGAGCCCGCCCCGAGCAAAGGGGAAGGGTGTCCCCTGTGGTTGAAAGTTTTTTTGCTCGAGTCCCAAGGGCAAGTTTCACCCTCTGATAACGCGCGATGGTATAGTGGTATGACCGCTGCGATTTCCGCCGGAAACGGCCCTTGCGGACAACAAACTGAACTGATTTCTATAGACTTTTACACTAGATCTTGAAGGAAAATCCATCATGGCCATTGCAACCATTAATCCCGCCACCGGCGAACTACTCCAAACGTTTCAACCTCTTTCCGACGCGCAGATCGAGCAAAAACTTCAGAGGGCCGTCACCACCTTCCATGCCGAGCGCAAAACTCCCTTCGCCGAGCGCGCCCGCCGCATGCTGAAGGCCGCAGCGATCCTCGAACGGGACAAAGAAAAATTCGCCCACCTCATGACGCTCGAAATGGGCAAGCCCTACAAAGCCGCCGTCGCCGAGGCCGTCAAGTGCACCACGGCGTGCCGCTACTACGCCGAGAACGCCGAACAAATCCTCACCGACGAGATCATCGAAACCGGCGCTAAGAAAAGCTTCATCCGCTACCGGCCCATCGGTCCCATTCTCGCTGTCATGCCGTGGAACTTCCCTTTCTGGCAGGTTATCCGCTTCGCCGCGCCCGCTCTCATGGCGGGCAATGTCGGACTCCTCAAGCATGCCTCCAACGTTCCCCAGTGCGCCCTGGCCATTGAAAAGATCTTCCTCGAAGCCGGATTCCCCGCAGGCGCCTTCCAGACTTTGCTCATCGGCTCGCAGCAAGTCGACGCAATTCTTAACGACCCGCGCGTGGTCGCCGCTACCCTCACCGGAAGCGAGCAGGCCGGCATCGAAGTCGGAGTCGCCGCCGCCAAGCGCATCAAAAAAGTCGTTCTCGAACTCGGCGGCAGCGATCCTTTCATCGTCATGCCCAGCGCCGATCTTGACGCCGCCGTCGCCACCGCCGTCGAGGCCCGCGTCGTTAACAACGGTCAGTCCTGCATCGCCGCCAAGCGTTTCATCGTCCATCAATCCATCGCCGCCGACTTCGAAAAAAAGTTCGTCGAGCGCATGAAGAATCTGCGCGTCGGCGACCCCTTCGACGAGAAAACCGAACTCGGTCCACTGGCTACCGCCGACGCCGTCAAGTCCCTCGATGCCGACGTGCAGAAAACCGTCAAAGCCGGCGCCAAACTCTTAACCGGCGGCCACAAACTGGATCTCCCCGGCAACTACTACGCCCCCACAGTCCTCACCGACATCCCGAAAGAATCTCCCGCCTATCGCGAGGAATTCTTCGGACCAGTGGCCTCACTGTTCCGCGTCAAAGATATCGACGAAGCCATCCGCCTCGCCAATGACAGCCGCTTCGGCCTCGGCGCCAGCGCATGGACCACTGACGACCGCGAGTGCGAGCGCTTCATCAACGAACTCGAATCCGGCATGGTCTTCATCAACAAAATGGTCGCCTCCGATCCCCGCATTCCCTTCGGCGGCGTCAAGAGCTCCGGCCACGGCCGCGAACTCTCCGCCAACGGCATCCGCGAATTCATGAACATCAAAACCGTCTGGATCGCCTAGGAGCCGATTTTGAGTGGCGCAGCGCTTTCAGCGCTGCGATAAGTAACCCCGATGACGGCGGCCTTTTAGTCGTGTGCGTGAGAACTAAATCTTCGGCTAAGTGGTGGAGCGGAATCATCGCATTCCAGCCCCGAAGGGGCGGCTTGTGAAAGCCCGGCACGGAAGTGCCGGCTGGACAGTGGAAAGGTGGAACGAGTCCCGCAGGAACGGTAGGAGTTTCCACCGCACACTCTCTTAGCTCCTGGGGGTCGCCCGCCCGCAACATTTTCGAAACCGGTCTTGCTTTCTCCACATATCCCCTGCTAACCATTCCCGCCGTCCGCAGTCGAATTCCATAGCGCCGAGAACGATCTCTACCCGGCCCGAGCCAGCCAATGCGCATGCTCCTGGACATTTTCGGCCAGACCTTGCGTACCCTATGGGCGCACAAACTGCGGTCGTTCCTCACCATGTTCGGCATCGCCTGGGGTGTGGGATCGCTCTTGCTCCTGGCCGGCGTCGGCGAAGGGTTCCGCAACGGCAACCGCCGCCAACTCGAAACCTTCGGCAAAAATATTATCTTCTTCTACGGCGGCCGCGCCCCCGCGGTCGAGGGCAGCTTCACTTCCATGAAGTGGTTCAACCTTACCTATGACGATTACCTCGCCATCAGGAATGAGTCCACCCTCGCCGTGAACATTTCGCCGCTGATCGCGCGCGACGACATCCGCGCCGTCAGCGACTACACCAGCACCAACGGCCAGGTCTCCGGCGTCCCTCCCATCTTCAGCCAGGTGCGCACCATCCCTCTGCAAGTCGGCCGCTGGATCAATGACGAAGACAACGACCAGCGCCGCCGCGTCTGCGTCCTCGGCCGTGAAATGACGCGTTCCCCGACCGTCCCGCCGTAGGCAATACCGTCCTGCTCAACGGAGTGCACTTCCAGGTGATCGGCATGCTCTCCATGATTGGCAACGAAGAACAGAACTCCACCAACATTCGCATCTTCGTCCCCTTCAACACCATGCGCGAACTGTTTCCGCTAAAAGGCGACAACTCGAAAGAAGGCAATGCGATTTCGTTCATCAACTATCAACCTCGCACCTTCGATGAAAATGAAGCCGCCAAAGACGAACTCCACCAGATCGTCGCTCGCAATCACGGCGGCTTCGATCCCAAAGGAAAAGACATCTGGGAGGAGTGGGATACGGTCAAGAATCAGAAAACCATGGGCAAAATCTTCACCGCCATGGATTGGTTCCTCGGCGGCGTAGGTCTGATCACGCTGGCCTTGGGCGCGATCGGCATCATCAACATCATGCTGGTCGCAGTCACCGAGCGCACCCGCGAGATCGGCCTTCGCAAAGCCCTGGGCGCGACCACTCGCAACATCCTGTTCCAATTCTTCCTGGAAGGCGCGTTCCTTACGCTGCTGAGCGGAGCCCTCGGAGTGGCCGCCGCAATGCTCATCGTCCACTTGCTCTCGGGAGTGAATCTCCCGCAAGGTTTCGATACGCCGCGTATCGTTCCTCTCTCGGCCATCGCCGCGGTTCTCTCATTGGCCTTAGCCGGCATCACCGCCGGACTTTACCCAGCCCGCAAAGCCGCCATGCTCGAACCCGTGGAGGCCCTGCGCCAGGAGTAATCGGCAAGGAGAAATTATGACCCGCGATCTGCTCAAAGAAGCTTTCGGCGCCATGCAGTACAACCGCCGCCGCACTGCGCTCACCATGCTCGGCATGGCTTGGGGAATTGCCACGGTCGTCATCCTGCTGGCCTTCGGATCGGGCTTCGAGCGCGCTATCGGCATCATCTTCAGCTCCTGGGGCACCGACGTGATCGGAGCCTTCCCCGGCCGCACCTCGCTGCAAGCTGGAGGCGCCAAGGCGGGCAGCGAAATCCGCCTCAAGATCGCCGATGTCGATTACATTCGCAACGAAGTTCCCATGGTCAAGGGCGTCACTCCCATCTTCGACAAGCAGAATGGCGCGACCATCCAGCATGACACGCGTACCTTCACCAATCTTTTTCTCACCGGAGTCTATCCCGTCTACGAGCGCATCCGCGGTTTCTCCATCGCCACCGGACGAGGCCTCAGCGAAGAAGACCAACTCCAGCGTGCCCGCGTCGCCGTAATCGGCGATGAAGCCAGACGCAGACTTTTTTCCGGCGAGCCGCCGCTCGGACAAAGCATCCGCATCAATGGCCTCAGCTTTGAAGTTGTCGGCGTGTATCAGCGCAAGGTGCAGGACGGCGACGACAACGATAACAGCTTCGTCGTCATCCCCTTCAGCACCATGGGTGATCTCTATGACACCAAATACATCTCCGGCATTTTTATGGATTACGAGGGCGAGAACCACCAGCAACTGACTCGCGTGGTACGCTCCGTGCTCGCTGGACACCACAACTTCCGCCCCGACGATCGCCGCGCCGTATTCATGGCCGATTTCAAGCAAGACTTCGATGAGTTCGCCGTCGTAACCACCGCCCTCAAAATCTTGCTGGCCTTCATCGGAGCGCTAACCCTGGGCATCGGCGGCATCGGCCTGATGAACATCATGCTGGTCTCGGTGCAGCAGCGCACCCGCGAAATCGGTATCGAAAAGGCCATGGGCGCGCACAAAGGCCACATCCTCTTCCAGTTTCTCGCCGAAGCCCTCGCCATCACCTTCGCCGGAGGCCTGGCCGGAATCGCAATTGCCTACATCATTTCCTGGACCGTAGGCGCGTTGCCCCTAATGAGCGCCTTCGGCGACAACCTCCAGGCCGGAGATATCCACCTTCACATCAACCTGAGCAGCCTGCTGGAAGCGACGATCATTCTCAGCCTCGTCGGCATCGTCAGCGGCATGGTCCCCGCCATCCACGCCGCCCGCCTCGACCCCATCGAAAGCCTGCGCTACGAATAATGTGGAGACAGCCGCCCTCGGCTGTCCTGCCGCGCGCAGCCCGGCCGCGCTGTCTCCTTAGGCCAAATCGAGCCTTGGCGAAAAGCAGGAGCTACTGCCTTAACGTCAGCCCGCTCAGCACCCCTTGCTGTTTGGCGATCAGCGCCTGCACGCCCTGCCGCGCATAGGCCATCATCTTCGCGAACTGCGCTTCATCGAACGCCTGCCGTTCCGCCGTCGCCTGCACTTCAACCATCTTGTACGCGGCCGTCATCACGAAATTCATGTCCACATCGGCGCGAGAGTCTTCTTCATAACAAAGGTCGAGCAGGATTTCTCCATCGACAATTCCCACGCTCGCCGCCGCCACAAAATCCCGCAGAGGAACCGAAGTCAGGGTTCCCGCCTCCACCAATTTTTCGAGCGCCAGCCCTAGTGCGACGAACGCTCCCGTAATGGAAGCGGTGCGCGTGCCGCCGTCCGCTTGAATTACATCGCAATCAATCCAGATCGTGCGCTCGCCCAGCCGCGTCAGATCCGTCACAGCGCGCAACGAGCGTCCTATGAGGCGCTGAATCTCATGTGTGCGTCCGCTCGGCCGTCCCTTGGCCACTTCGCGCGAGGTGCGGGTCAAAGTGGCGCGGGGAATCATGGCGTACTCGCTCGAGATCCATCCCTTGCCCGAGTTCCGCATAAACGGCGGCACCGTCTCTTCGATCGACGCGGTACAAATCACGCGCGTGTTGCCCACCTCAATCAGCACCGATCCTTCGGCGGTGGTGATGAAATCAGGAATGATCGAAACCGGGCGCATTTGTTCAGGAGTGCGATTGTCCGAGCGATAGAACATAAGCGAGGATTGTAAACGATCCGCTCACCGGAATTTTTGCAGCGCACGTGCGGGGAAGCCACTGGGCTGTCCAGCCGCGCGCAGCAACGCATTTCTGCAGGCCCCTTTTCACCGCATCTCAAAATACCAGCAGAAAGTGTGATTCCAGTCACAGCTGTGACATGCATTTACAAAACTCCATCCATGTTTTCAATTCTGCATGAATCTCTATACAACTTATAAGTCAGCTTGCGGTTCACTATTGTGAGAGCCGATGGCAGGCTCTGAAAGCGCCGCAAAACGGAAGGCTAGCGCCTTCAGGAGGTATCGCTGATGTCTCCGAATCTTCGTCTTCGCCCCTTCTCATTCCTCACCAAAACAAAAATCAAACAGAGCCTCGCGCTAAGCACTCTGATGTTCATCTCAATAATGTTCATCTCAATAACGTTCATCTCATTAAACTGCTGGGCGCAGCAAACAACTGCGGCGCAGCCGGATTCGCAGTCCAAAAACTCGGTCGCCTCCGCCAATCCTGCGCCCGGCACCACGACAATCACAGTTCCAGCCGGAGTTAGCATCGCCTTGGTGCTGATGCATCCCATTCAGAGCCGGTACGTCCGTCGCGGGGACGACATCTATGCCCAGACCACTTCGCCGGTTGTCGCCGGCAATGAAGTTGTGATTCCGCCGGGCACATTTGTTCAGGGAAAAGTAGACAAGCTTTCCCGCAATGGCGGGCGCGCGGAACTTTATTTGCAATCCATGTCGATAGCCTACCCCGATGGCTACGTAGCTCCAATCGCCGGCCCTGTCACTTTGGAAAGCGGCGACGGCTACGCCCTCAAAGATCCCGGCAAAGGCCGTATGGTCGGAGCCTTCGCCCTGCCCGCTGCGGGCCTCGGCCTCGGCGCATTAATAGGACACTCCGTAGCTAACTCGAGTCCCACCACAACCACCAGCACTTTGCCGCCCGGATGTACTGGATTGCCTCCGTTCTGCGTTACTTCAAGTTTCACCACCCCTGCCGATACTCTAAAAAGCACCGCAATCGGCAGCATGGTCGGCCTTGCCGCCGGCGGCGTCGCTTCACTCGCCCTGCTTCTTAATACTCACAATTTTTTTCTCGACGTAGGCTCACCGGTTGAGATGGTTCTCCAACATCCGCTCACTCTGGAGCAAGATCAGGTCGCTGACGCCATCCATGACGCCGCGCAACATCCGGCGCCGCAGCAGCCTATTTCGCCGCGGCCGCAAATCGCGATACCGGACAATAACGATCCCGGCATCTGTTACACGCCCGGCTCCCCCGGCACTCCCGACATCGATATTCCCGGCACGCCCGCCATCGGCGACTCGCCGGGAACTCCACCCACCCACATCCCCGGCATCCCGGCAACGCCGCCGATCGCGCATCCCTGCCCATAACGGTGGTTGTTAGCATTGACGCTGAGTTTGTTTCCAGACGCGGCGGAGAGTTTCCTTCGATCTCTTCGCCGCGTTACACTCATAAAACTGGAGCGCAGCATGATCTTGAAGGCCGCCGGAACAGATAATCGCAACTCGGAAGTCTGACCACTGGACACTGACCACTGACTATCACTGAACACTGAACACAAACCCCATGCCCACGCTAATCCCGCAACCCACGCGCATTCAATCCGCAGGCAACAAGCCCAAGCTGATCGACGAATACATTGGCCGCGTCAACTCCCAAACCTCCGCTGCCAGCGTGGCCCACATGCGCAGCCCCGCGGGATGGCTGGAGCCTGGCCAGACGCCGGCCTTTGACGAGTTCACCATCGTTCTCAAAGGAACCTTGCGCATCGAACACAAGAATGGTTCCCTGGAAGTAACCGCCGGACAAGCCATCATCGCGCACGCCGGAGAATGGATCCGCTACTCGACTCCTCACGAAGGCGGCGCCGAATATATCGCCGTCTGTCTGCCGGCCTTCTCCATGGATACGGTTCACCGCGACGAGAAGTAGTTTTGAAACTTTTGCAGGCAGCCTCGCTCCGGCAGGATTCGTTCTACTCTTTGTTGGCGGTCCAGCGCTTTGCCGCAGCCTTGCTCGCCGGTTCTTTTCTCCGTGCCTTCCCGCCCGCGCATTGTGACTCTGCCGCCACCTGAGCCGGACTCTTCCCCAGCGATGCCCCTATCGCCGCTTCCACCTCCCGCAACTCATTCTTCTTGCCTAATCTTCTCGACCGTTTACTCATGCTCACATCATGGCACAGGCTGACGATCAATTACCACGCTGCGACCCCGCAAGGTCACAGATTAAACCCGCGATTTCCGCTGGCTCTGGTGGAAGCGCCTTCCGGGCGCGCCGCGCACGCGAACAAACTCAAAGCGCCTTCAGCCGCACCGGGAATGCGCCTTCTTCAATCGGGCTTGAACCTCTGGGAGGTTCAGGCTAGAAGCCAGCAGCTAGTAGCTAGAAGCCGCTTCCTCACTCCCACTCAATCGTCCCCGGAGGCTTCGACGTAATGTCGTACACCACGCGATTCACGCCCTTCACTTCGTTCACCATCCGCGTGGAAATATTTTTCAGCACTTCGTGCGGCAGCGGAACCCAGTCGGCCGTCATCCCATCTTCCGAACTCACCGCCCGCACCGCACAGGTATACGCATAGGTCCGCATATCGCCCATCACGCCCACCGACATCACCGGCAGCAGCACGGCAAACGACTGCCATATTTTCGTATACAGCCCCGCACTCTTGATCTCGCTCACCACGATGTCGTCGCACTCCCGCAACAGCGCCAGCCGCTCCGGCGTAACTTCCCCGAGGATGCGCACTGCCAGCCCAGGCCCGGGAAAAGGCTGCCTCTGCAAAATCTCCTCCGGCATTCCCAAGTCGCGGCCAATTTTGCGGACTTCATCTTTGAACAAGTCTTTCAGCGGTTCGATCAATTTCAACTTCATTTTTTCCGGCAGCCCGCCCACATTGTGGTGCGACTTGATCACCTGCGAAGGTCCCCGCACCGAGCGCGATTCAATCACGTCCGGATACAGCGTTCCTTGCACCAGATAATCGACTTTTCCCTCTTCTTTCTCGATGCGATGCGCTTCATCATCGAACACCGCGATGAATTCGTTCCCAATAATCTTGCGCTTTTTCTCCGGATCGCTGACGCCCTTAAGCTTGTCGAGAAAACGATCGGTCGCGTCGACCGCGTCAAGCCGCAGCCCGAGCTTGCCGCGCAACGTCTGCTGCACTTTCTCGAACTCGTTCTTGCGCAGCACTCCGTTGTTCACGAAGATGCAGGTCAGCCGCGACTTTCCGCTCGCATCGCGCAGCGCCCGGTCCACGAGCACGGCCGCAACCGAAGAATCCACTCCGCCGGAAAGCGCGCAGATCGCATTCCCGCTTCCGACTTGTTGCCGCACCTGTTCTACCGTCGAATCGATGAAATGCTGCGGCGTCCACAGCGGCTTCGCACCACAGATCTTGAAAACGAAATTGCGCAGAATCTCCGTGCCATTCCGCGTGTGGTGCACTTCCGGATGGAACTGCACCGCAAACCACTGCTTCGCCACATTCTGAATTCCCGCGACCGCATGAGCGGTCTTGGCAGTCAGCTCAAAGCCCGGAGGCAGCTCCAGCGCTTCGTCCCCATGCGACATCCAAACCGCCTGCCGTTTCGCCAGGCCCTGAAACAACACCGACTCGGCGACGATGTCAATCTCCGCGTGCCCGTACTCTCGCTTGTCCGCTGGCCGCACTTTGCCGCCGAGAGTATGCACCATGAACTGCAGGCCGTAGCAGATGCCGAGCACGGGCAGCCCCAGTCCGAAAACCTGCGGATCCGCCGGTGGCGCATCTTTGTCGTAGACCGACCACGGCGCCCCCGAGAGCACAATGCCGGCGGGCGCGTAGCTCTTCAACTCATCAAGCGACGCCGTACAGGGGAGCACCACGGAAAAAACATTCTGTTCGCGGATGCGGCGCGCGATGAGCTGCGTGTACTGCGCGCCAAAGTCAAGAATGACGATGCATTGGTTGAGAACGGGTTGGGTTTCCACGGATGAGTTTCTCAAATCAGATGGGTTGTGTAAAGCGCCTGGTCGTTCAGAGGTTGCTTGCAACGTTGCTGCCGGTTTGGGATCGGATCATGGCGAAAAAGACGCAGCAAGCTACGTCTCTACGGCAAGGTTCGGAAGGTCGCTCAGGATTGGTTCGTCGCGGTCGATTGTGGTTTCGAGTCGAGCAATATTTCCTTGAGGTGATGATGAAGGAAGCGGCGACGTCGCGAGCGACTCATACGGCATCTCGGCAATGCGGACGTAGCCGGCGAGGCGCGCTATGTAGAGCCAGTCCACGACTGCGAAATAAACGAGCGTCACGAGAATGATGCCTGCGATGACGAGTCGCGACGGCGCGACACGAATGAGAGCCAGTGGCAGGGAAACCGCGGTTGTGGCAATGCTGAAAGCAACGAGATGTGCGAGGCCAGTCCACGTGCTCACCGCGAAAACGGAAGCAGGGCGCTCCCGGGTAACAGTGACGGCTGCCGAAAGCGCAGCCAGTGCGTCTTCGCCATCGCGAACGGCGAATATTCCGGCCAGGGAGAGGCACCAGTTCAGCGCCCAGCCCGCCATGCAGATCAATCCGGCGAGTGGGGAAAAAAGAACGACGCCAAGCCCTGGTCGCGGGTTCGCGTTGGTTGAAGCGAAGCTGGCAAGAATTGCCGCGCCGCCGAAGGCGAGAATCATTGCGAGGACCACGGCTGCGCGCAGGAAACTGAGATCGATCAAGGCGCGGATGGGCCGCGGCTTTTCCGCCCCGGATGTTTTGGCGGGTACGCTGCAATCAACGTCTCTACGGAAGTAGGCGAGCAGGGCGCGTACCGTCGCAAGACGCCCCATGGACGCCGCGATGATCCATAGCAATGAAAGCGCCAGCGCCGCGAGCAAGGCCGCCAATATAGCGCGATTCAGGCTGCCGCGAAGAATGTGTGCGATCGCTTTTCCTACAAGCGCGGGCTGTCGAGTCGACAGGAGAACCGAATCGGCATTTGTGACGGGCAACGAATCGAGGTATTCGATGCAATAAAAAATGAATAAGGCCGCGGTGGTTGCACCGACCGTCCAGCGCCACGCGATTTCCGCAAAGGTCAGCGCTGGCCGGCGAAACGCGGCGCGGAAGCCTTCGAGAGTGGGCGACACCTGCGACATGCGTGCACTAATATAACCCAAATCGAGCCATTTGCAGCCTTGGGGAAGTAACGATTGCACAGATCCTTCGCGGCAGAAAAAAGCCGCTCGGAATGACAGTCGCATCGTTATACCTTGCGGGTTTTATCACCAACTATCTCACAACGATATTCAGGAGCTTGCCGGGAACGAAGATCTTTTTCACGATCTGTTTACCAGCGATCGCAGACTTCACCTTCTCATCGGCGAGCGCCTGTTCAACGACGAACTCTTCTGTGGCATCGGCGGGCACGGTGATGCGGCTGCGAAGTTTTCCGTTGACCTGCACGGGGATCTCAAGTTCCTCTTCTTTCGCGAGCGCGGCGTCGTATTTCGGCCAAGGAGCTTTGAGCAGGCTTCCCTTTTCGCCCAGCATCTCCCAGAGTTCGTGGGCGAGATAGGGTGCGAACGGTGCAAGCAAGAGAACAAGGTCACGCTGAACTTCGGCTAGCAGTGCGACTGGGAACTTGTCTACTAGCGGGCTAGGATTTGTAAGCGCGCTAGAAGAATCAAAGATCGGCGTCCTATCAACCTCCGCCTTCAAAGCTTCCCATTGTGTTCCCTTAGTGATCCTGTCTTGCGACGCGATGAGTTGATTCGTTAACTCCATGATCGCCGAAATACACGTATTAAAGTGCCACCGTCCGCGAAAGTCATCGCTGACGCGCTTAATAGTTTTGTGGAGCTTCTGTTGAACGGCACGAGCCAAAGGAGGCAAGTCGGCAGGCACGGGCCCACGCCAATCCGGACGATCCGGCGCGGCGTTGCGCACTACGAAGCGGTACACGCGTCCCAGGAATCTCTGGATGCCTTCGATGCCGGAATCCTGCCAGTCGAGGTCGCGGTCAGGGGGAGCGGCGAAGAGGCTGTAGAGGCGCGCGGCATCGGCGCCGTAGCGCGCGACCATTTCGTCGGGGCTGACAACGTTGCCAAGACTCTTCGACATTTTTGCGCCGTCTTTGATCACCATGCCTTGGGTAAAAAGACGCTCGGCGGGTTCATCATTAGTAATGAGGCCAAGGTCGCGCATGAACTTGGTCCAGAAGCGCGAGTAGATCAGGTGCAAGATGGCGTGCTCGACGCCGCCGATGTATTGATCGATGGGGAACCAGTATTGCGCGGTCTTCGAATCGAACGGAGCATGATCATTGTGCGCGTCGGTGTAACGGTAGAAATACCAGGACGAATCGACGAAGGTGTCCATGGTATCGGTTTCGCGGCGCGCAGGACCGCCGCACTTGGGGCAAGTCGCGTTAACGAACTCCGGCACTCTTCCGAGCGGCGATCCACCGGCGAGTGTGATATCAACGTTCTCCGGCAAGATGACGGGCAAATCTTTTTCCAGCACGGGGACGATGCCGTCTTTTTCGCAATAGAGCATCGGGATGGGCGTGCCCCAATAGCGCTGGCGCGAGATTCCCCAATCTTTCAGGCGGTAAGTGATGGTGGCTTTGCCGAAACCTTTTTCCTCCGCATGCGTGGACATCTTCTTGATGGCGTCGGCGCACTCAAGGCCGCTGTAGGGGCCGGAATTAATCAACATGCCATCGTGTCCAATGTAAGGAAGCGGAGGCTCGGCGACGGTTTCCTCGGGATCGTTGGAAATGGGAAGAACGACGAGGCGGATTTCGAGTTTGTACTTTTTCGCAAACTCGTAATCACGTTCGTCGTGCGCGGGAACGCTCATGATGGCGCCGGTGCCGTAATCCATGAGGATGTAGTTGGCCACCCAGACGGGAACTTTTTCGCCGTTGAAGGGGTTGATGGCATAGCGGCCCGTGGCAACGCCATGTTTTTCGATTTCGCCGATGTCTCCGGCTTCCTTCGCTTTGCGCTGCTCGGCGATGAGTTGATCGACCTTGGCACGGAGATCGGGATGGGACGCGGTAAGATCGGAAACGATGGGATGTTGCGGCGCGAGTTGAACTGAAGTCGCCCCGAAGATTGTATCGACGCGCGTGGTGAAGACGCTGATCGTTGCGCCAGCCGGGCCGAAGCTGCTGTGAGGTTGGGAATAGTCGAGTTTGAAATCGACCAGAGTACCTTCGCTGCGGCCGATCCAGTTGCGCTGCATGGTGCGCACTTTTTCCGGCCAGCCGCCGAGTTTTTCCAGATCGCGCAACAATTCGTCGGCGTATTTCGTGATGCGTAAAAACCACTGCTCGAGCTCGCGCTGCTCGACGAGCGTATCTTCGTGGCGCCAACAGCATCCGTCGACGACCTGCTCGTTGGCGAGCACGGTGGCGCACTTGGGGCACCAGTTGACTTTGCTTTTCTTGCGATAGGCCAAGCCCTTTTCGTAGAACTTGAGGAAGAACCACTGATTCCAGCGGTAGTAATCGGGCAGGCAAGTGGTGACTTCACGCGACCAATCGTAGGCGAAGCCGAGGCGCTTCATCTGCGCCTTCATCTTGGCGATGTTGCCGAGCGTCCACTGGCGCGGTGGAGTGTTGTTCTGGATGGCGGCGTTTTCCGCGGGCAAGCCGAAGGAATCCCATCCCATGGGATGAAGAACGTTGTAGCCGTTCATCCACATGTAGCGGGCCAGGGCGTCGCCGATCGAGTAGTTGCGCACGTGTCCCATGTGCAACACACCCGAGGGATAGGGCAACATTTCGAGGACGTAGTATTTCTTCTTCGTAGAGTCGGCCGCGTCGGCTGCGTAGAGCCGGGGATCGCTCTGCCAGCGCTCGAACCACTTGGTTTCCACGCGCTGAGGGTTGTAGCGCTCGTCAGGGCGGTCGGGGTGTTCAGGGCGGCCGTTGTTGGTCGCGGTGACGATTTCCGAGTTGTCTGGCGAAGGCATAAGAAGATCAGGCGAACGTCTGGGTAAACCTTAGATTTTACAATGACGCGAGAAAACTGTGTGCGGGAACAGCGGAGCGGTGCTCCGTGGACAGTACCTTGGACTTCGTTCAGGGCAGGCGTGGGCGGATGTCCCCACATCAGGCGGGGGATCAGCGATACACGTCTTTGCGGTGTCCCAGCTCGAGCACTAAGATGGTGATCTTTTCGTCCTGGATGTCGCAAATCAGGCGATAGTCGCCGACGCGATAGCGCCACAGGCCGCGCTTCTCGCCTTGCAGCGCCCTTCCCCATTGCCGCGGATTGTCGGCAGGAGTCAAGCGCTCACGCAGGAAACGCAGTATAGACTTTTGCGCTTGGTGGTCGAGCTTTGTGATCTGCTTCGTTGCGGTACGGGTAATTTCAATCCGCCAAGCCAAGCCGCCGCTCCAGTTCTTCGAGCGTGATGGTGGGCTCGCGGCGCTCCAAGGCAGCGATGCCTTTCAGGTAATCCTCTCGGTCCTCCAGGTATTGCCGAATGGCCTCGCGGGCGTAGTAGCTCTTGCTGCGGCCAGTTTCTTTGGCAAGAGACTCCAGCTTTTGTTCGAGTTCGGGTTCGAGACGGATGCCAAGCATTGTTCAACAAGTTTAACACATCGGGTTTGTGGCTTCAGGGCAAGACTAAAACGCCGGAACTGCGCTCCGCGGGCAGCCGAGGGCCTGCCCTGAGCTTGTCGAAAGGGGCGGCTGTCCCCACAGGTGCGAGGTTCCTTAATTCATGGTGATGACGGCGCGGAAGCGGACTTTGCCTTCGGCTACTCGGTCGTAGGCTTTGGCGATGTCGTCGAGCTTGTAGATTTCTTCTACTACTTTGATTTTGCCTTTGGCGGCGATGTCGAGGGCTTCGTAAAGATATTCCGGACCATTTTGCGACGAACCGATGAGGCGGACACGCTTGAACATGAGTTCGGGAGTGTAGTTCAGGGGCTCGGCGCCGACGCCCATCAGGATGATGCGGCCATCGGGGCGCATGCCTTTGGCGGCATCGGCGACTGCTGACCAGGAATTAGAGGTTGCGAGCAGAACATCGGCGCCCCCGGCCGCCATTAGCTTTTCACCGCTCTCGACGACTTCGTCGGCGCCAAGATCGCGAATCATTTTTTCTTTGTCTTTCGATTTAGTGACGGCGACGGTGTCGAAGCCCGAGGCTTTGGAATACTGCAGGGCAAGATGGCCGAGGCCTCCGATACCGACGACGGCGACGCGCTCATGCGGTTTGGGATCGGCGAGACGAAGACCGCTCCAGACGGTGTATCCGGCGCAGAAAATCGGCGCCGCCTGCTCGTAGCTGAGAGCGGCGGGGAGAGGCATGGTGGCGTCAGCATACGCCAGCATGAACTCAGCATGGCTACCTGGCAGGCTAATGCCGGTGGAAATGTTGTTCTGGCACAGTTCTTTCTTGCCCCGCAAACACCACTCGCATGTCCCGTCTCCTTTCTGTACCCAGCCGACGCCAACGCGGTCTCCTACTTTGCGGGTGGTGACGCCGGGGCCAAGTTCGACAATCTCGCCCACAGGCTCGTGGCCCAGCACGCGAGGGAACGCGAGAGCAAACAAACCGTGCGTGAGGTGGACGTCGGTGTAGCAGAGGCCGCTGGCGTGGATCTTGATGACGACTTGGTTTGGGCCGGCCTTGGGAGTTTCCCATTGCTTCACTTCCCACTTGCCGTTTACGGAGGGAACGACTGCTGCTTTCATGAGGAGAGCTCCAGAAGAATCTTAAAGTTTCAGTGTTTGGATGCGGGCGGGCGCTTCGCGACTCAGAGCGTGCGTCCCAATACGATGGATTTTCTTTAGCAGGCGAGCTTCCGCTTGAGTTTGCATGAGAACCTTCGTGAGTGAAAACACGACCGGTCGGGGCGATGTAGCGAAAGCTGCGCGGCCTGGAACTCGCTGGGTGAGGTATGGGTACGTGGGCGCACTCCTGCTGGTGATGGTGTTTTTCGCGATCGTTCGGGTACGGCTGAAGTGGCTGCGGAAAAACTTAGTTTTTGGCGTGCTGCAGTCCTCCGCAACCTGCTTTCGTGC
>OCZU010000048.1_pt1 | contig 89710 bp, 81 predicted proteins | sample 1539001 | NCBI WGS metagenome assembly OCZU01 (sample SAMEA3539306, study PRJEB22396) | soil metagenome | biome: tundra; feature: field; material: soil | place: USA | collected 2010-05 | depth 0.15 m | reverse complement strand
ACGCATGCTCGCGCTCGCCGGCTATCCACTTGGGATCAAAACCGGATTCGTGGACCGCTCCGCCAACACGCCCGGCGCGCAAGTCGCACCGATCTTGGTCGGCGATCTCGAGGATCCGGACCGCCTCGCTGAACTCGCGGCGTGCAGCGACGTGTTGACCTTCGATTGGGAAAATATTTCCGGCGCGGCGCTCGCGCCGCTCGAACGACTGATCGCGATACGCCCAAGCCCCGCGGCGCTCAAGGTCTCACAGGACAGGTTGCTCGAGAAGGCCTTGTTTTCCAGCCTCAAGATACCGGTTGCGCCGCACGCGACTGTCGATTCCAAAAATGACTTGCTGCGGGCGATCCAGCGCTTTGGTCTGCCCGGCGTGCTCAAGACGCGCAGGCTCGGCTATGACGGCAAGGGGCAGTTCGTGCTGCGCGAGCCCGAGCACCTCGATGCGGCCTGGGAGCAGCTCGGCGCACCTGGTTTGATCTACGAGAAATTCCAGCTTTTTTCGCGCGAAGTCTCCATCATCGGGGCGCGCTCGGCATCGGGTCAATCGGTCAGCTACCCTCTATCCGCCAACACCCACGCCGCCGGCGTGCTGCGCTTCAGTACCGCCCCCTACGTGAATTCGAAACTCGAACGGCTCGCAAAAATCTATCTGCGGCGAGTCATGAATGCGCTCTCCTACGTCGGCGTATTGGCGATCGAATTCTTCGTGGTTCGGGGACGCTTGGTCGCGAACGAAATGGCGCCGCGAGTCCATAATTCCGGCCACTGGTCCATCGAGGGCTGCGTGACGAGCCAGTTCGAGAATCATTTGCGCGCGATCTGCGACTTGCCGCTCGGCAGCACCCGCCTCCTCGGGCATTGCGCGATGGTCAATTTCTTGGGCGCCATGCCCGAACGAGCGCGCTTGCTGGAAATCGACGGGCTGGCCTACCACGATTACGGCAAGGCCGCGCGGCCCGGCCGCAAACTGGGCCACTGCACGATCCTCAATGGCAACGCCAAGGATCGCGACGCGGCGTTGCGCGCGGCTCTAAAATTGATCGGCGAGTCGTGAATGAACTACGATCACCGCCAGCTATGTATCTAGAACTCTTTAAATTGACCGAGTTGCCGTTCCGCTTGAGCCCGGATCCGCAGTTTCTCTATCTGAGCAAACAGCACGCGCGCGCGAAGGCGTACATGGAATCGACGATCTGGTTCACCGACGGTTTCGTCGTGATCACCGGGGAAATCGGTTCGGGCAAGACGACCCTGATCGAGACCTTCCTCAAGGAATTGGGGCCGAATGTCGTCGTCGCGCAACTCAACCAGACACAATTGTCGCCGACCGGATTTCTGCAGACCGTGCTGGTTCAATTCGGCTTCGCGCCCTTCAAGATGAAGAAGCCCGAAGTCCTGGCGACCCTGACCGAATTCTTGGTCGAGCAGCATTCGCGCGGCCGACGCGTCTTGTTGATCGTCGACGAAGCGCAGAATTTGAGCCATCGGGTGTTGGAAGAGGTGCGCATGCTGTCGGGCATCGAGACGACCAAGGAGAAGGCGCTGCGCATCATCCTCGCCGGACAGCCCGAACTCGGCGACAAATTGAATTCACCGGAATTGATGCAGCTGGCGCAGCGCGTGCGCCTGCGCTTTCATCTGTCCGCGCTCACCAAGGCGGAAAGCAATGCGTACATCGACCATCGTCTCGAGGTGGCCGGGTCGCAAGGCCGGCGAATCTTTGCGGAAGACACCTACGCGACGATCTTCAAGTACGCGGCCGGAATACCGCGACTCATCAACACGCTCTGCGATACGGCGATGATGGCGGCCTTCGCGCAGGATCGGGATACGGTGACCAGTGCGGATCTCGATGCGGCCATCGGCGAGCTGCAATGGTCGGAATTCAACTCTCACACCAATCGCATGCATCTCGCCGGCAGCCTCGAAAATACCTTGCCGAGCACCGGCACCGGGCAAGTCGTCGGCAGGATCATCGTGGCCCACCAGGGCAGGAACACCGCCGAGCGGGAGTTGCGGCCGGGCCGTCTGGTCATCGGCCGAACCGCGGAAAACGACTTACAGATCGACAGCAAATTCATCAGCCGCCATCACTGCCAAATTGTGACCCAGGTCGACTCGTGCGTCATCGAAGACCTCAACAGCACGAACGGGATTTACGTACAGTCCAAACGCGTGCGGCGCCACAACTTGAATGACGGCGACATCGTCACCGTCGGCCAGCATGAACTGATGTATCTCGACGAGCGCATCCCGCGTTTGCGTATCGCCGCGGATCTACAGGAACCCGACGCGGAAATCCTCGATAGGCCGTAAGCGCGTCTGCTTGCGTGCGCGGCCTCGGCGTTTCGCGCCGAGTCTCAGTCTTTTCCGATGAGCAATTCCGAGAGGCGCGAGAGCCAGGAATTGCGCCACCCTTCGACGTGAAGCTGTTCATGCTTCTGCTTGGGCACGCGTTTCGCCTCCGCCAGCAAATCTTTGGGTAAATTTAGTTGAAACGCACCAGTCATTGAATTGTCGGCCATGTGTCCTCCGTCGAAGCGTGAAACCTGTGCGCAGACTATCGAGTGCCATGCCTAGCGAAACGTGACTCCCTGCACGCTATCGTTACTCAAATCGAGGTCAGGCCATAGACGTCGCCGGGGGGCGACAGGCGAAGCACCTGCGGCATGCATTATGTCGCCACGCGCCGCGGTTCACTGTGCGATTCCCCACACAACTCACGGCACGATTCAGCGCGCGATTTGCGGCGCGAGCCATTGCGCGAGTCACCGCCGCGATTCACCAGCCACGCGCACCGCGAATGGGGCGCCGCGATAAAAGCGCGGGCACAGCGCCCGCGCCTCTCGGAGCGCCGGCGTTCGGCTCCGCAAAGTCACGAGCGCGGCGGCGCGGCGGCCCCTACATCGGCCGCCCGGGATCCTGCAAGCTCAGATCGCGCTTGGGCTCAAGATCGGTCTGTTTGCCCTGTGTGTCACGATGGTAGGGCAGCCACTCGTAAATTTCCGGGGAAGTCTGCGGGTACTTGAGAAACTCCTCGCGGGTTTCCACGATCCGATCGGCCTTGCGGCGGTACAGCCGCCATATCGCGAACAGCGTGAACGCCATCGTCAATATGATGACGTAAACGAAGAATGCGCGCGGCGTTGTGAGTTGAATTGCATAGGTCCCGGTCGTGGGTCCGATGGCCGCGCCCAGCGCCCAGACGAACAACAACGTCGACGACAGCGCCACGTAATCGGTTATGACCGCGCGATCGTTCGCGTGGGCCACGGCCACTGCATAGAGACTTTCGCCGAATCCGCCGAAAACCGCAAACAGCGCCGCGAGCAACAGGAATGGCGTATGGGGACTGACCGTCACGAGTACGGCGGCGACCGCGAGAATGCCCGCACCGAGGGCTATCAATGCATACAGCCGGTCGATCTTGTCCGATATATAGCCGATCGGCCATTGCAGAAAGAGGCCGCCCAAGGACACGCAGGCCATCAGCATGACGATGTGCTGCTGATCGAAGCCGACGCGCTCGCCGAACAGCGGTCCCACAGTCGTAAACGCGGTCAATATGAGCCCGTTCAGCAGACAGGCGAGTACGCTCGCCGGTGACGTGCGCAGCGCCTTCGGAATATCGAGCGTTACGCGATGCGGCAGCACCGGCGCGCGCACGTCGATCGCAACCATCGGCACGAGCGCGAGCGTCGTCGCCATGCCGGCAATGATCAGGAATTCCGAGCCCCTGACGTCGAGGTTCTGAGCCAGTAACTGCCCTATGCCGAAGAACAGTCCATAGACGAGCACATAGATCGTGAGCACGCGGCCGCGCTGCTCGTTCGGCACGAGTGCGTTGAGCCAACTCTCGACGATGATAGCAAGACCCGCGGCGTTTGCGCCGATCAAGAATCTCAGCACCAACAGCAACGGAATGTTGTCGGCGAAGTACAGCGCGAGTATGGCGACCGATTTCAATCCGGCAAAGGTCGCGTATGCGCGCTCCAGGCCGACGGGCGCAATGATCTTATGGGCATATAGACATGCGACCAGGAACCCGAGCGCCTCGGCAGTCGCGATCAATCCGATCGCTCCGGGCGAGTATCCCATCGAGGAGAATCGCAGCGGCAGCAACGAGCCGAGCACGCCGGCGCCCACCATGGTCAAGGCCGTGCTGACGAGCGGCGGCGCCACGCGCCACGGAATTGCCGGCAGGCGCGGATCGACGGCGTGACCGGTGCTGCCGATTGGATTCGCGTTCATCGGACTAATGCAGGGGCAGCGGCCCTAATTCGGCGTCTTCGAGCGGCGCGTGCAGCAGTTTCGCGAGCGTCGGAGCGATCTGGCGCATGTCGATCTCGCCGAGCGACCGTGCGGCAGGCACGCGGGGACCGACCAGGAAGAATGAGGAGCGCATCTCGGGCCGATCGGGCGGGTAGCCATGCATGCCGAGGTTGGTCGGCGGCGAGATGAGCGGAGGTGCGAGCGCGTAGCCGAATTCATAGCCGGCTCGGAACGACACCAGAAACGCGGCCTGCGGGAAGCCGCGCGCCGCGACGATTTCCTCATGCGTCCAAACGCGTTCGATCCCGTTGGCGGGATCGCTCGCCAACCGGTTCAGCAAGTCGCTCACGCGAGCGCGCAGATTCTCGTCTTTTGGATCGGCAATCATGATCGCGGCCGACCCGCCGGCCGGCCAGGGTTTGGCCTGCCATCCGGTGATCTTCTGCGCTTCATCGACGTTGAACAGCCCCGCCGACAAGAACGCAGAGTACAAATTCACGTCGTGCTCGACCGCCGCGAAGCCATGATCGGAAACGACGCAAATCGTCGCCGCGCCCGGCGCCGCCGCTTCGCTCGCGGCGCGCAAGGCGCCGATGATCGCATCAATTCGTTCGAGCACCGCGTTGGCTTGAGGGCTGAACGGCCCCGACAGGTGCTGCTCGGTGTCGAGGCCCGTCATGTACACGGTGATGAAATCGGGATGCTTGATCTCGATGAGCCGGATTGCATATCGCGCGCGGATCTCATCCTCGGCGACCGTCTCCTCCATACCGCCCGGATACCGCCCTAAGTCCGGACCTCGACGCCTGGATAGTTCCCGCTCCAACCCGGGTGTGCTCAAGGCGCGCTGCAGCTTCAGATCGTCGTCACTGCCGGTACGCCAAATTTGCGGCAGATTATAGGTGATGTGCGCGCCGACGCTGGTCGGCCAGTAGACATTCGCCGTCCGCAGATGAGCCGCGGACGCCGCGTCCCAGAGTGTCGGCACCTGCACATCTTCCGTATACCAATACCAACCCTTGTCGTTGCGGTTCAGCGGATCAAAAGTCGTATTGCCGTAAATTCCATGCTTGGCGGGCGAAGCTCCCGTTAGTAGCGTCATGTGGCTCGGATAGGTCAGCGTCGGGAGTACGCCGCGAACCCCGGTTGCATAAACCCCATCGCGCAGAAGCGCGCGCAGGTTCGGCACCTCGAGTCCATGACGTTCGGCCTGCAGAACCGCTTCGGGCTTCAGGCCGTCGATCGAAATCAACATCATCAGCGGCTTTGGCGCGGCTTTGCCGGCTTGCGCAGCTGCATAAGGAAACAGCATCGCGGCCAACAATGCGTACCGGCAAATATGCGCGCGCGCAGTGGTGTGCGAACGGATGGAGCGATCGGGCATGGTGCTTGCTGTGGTGGGTAGCTGACGAGCCGCTAAGTTACCGTAGCGTCGGCGCGCGCGCCAGTGCGTGAAGACGATTACAATGCGCCGATAATGCCTTAGCCGCCGAAGGATTATCAGCCGACGATGCGCTCATTTCTTCACCGCAAACACGCCGTCGCCGCGCGGCTCCGCGGCAAAACCGGCGTTTCGTAGACGCTTGGTCACTTCACGAGGCACGTCGCGCCCACTCGTCAATTTATTGGGCGTGCCGGTGTAATGAAATAGCTTGCCCCCCTCCTTGAGCACGCGCGCCAAATGGTCGTAGAAGTCCCGCGAGTACAATTCTCCGGCGACACGGAAGCGCGGCGGATCGTGCAAGATCGCATCAATGGATCGGTTCGGCAACGCGGCGATCGCTTCGACGACGTCGCGCAGCGCCAGCACCAGACGGCCGTCGGCGGCCGGCGACCAAGGATTCAAGCTGCGCAGCCACAGCACGTCGGGATTCTTTTCGTAGGAAAGGATTTGTGCGGCCTGACCCTGCAGGCACCAGGCCGCGAAATAGCCGAGTCCACCGCAGGTGTCCAAGATCACTTTGCCGCGCGGTTGGATCAGACCCACTTTGCGCTCGGCGTCCGCATAGGGCGAAATCCGTGATGTGGGCAACATCTTGATTCCGTCGATTTCAAAGGTCGGCGGTCCCCAATCGGTCGGCACGAGTTTGGTTAGGTGCGCCGAATAGCGCGCCACGGGCTCGAAATTCGTGCCGCACCAATGATAAATGGTTCTTTGCTTGCAGACTTCCGGATAGGGGTATCGCTCGCCGTTCCAAGTCCAACCGGAATCCGCGACTTCGACCGTGCTCATCGAGCGCGAGAGATCCAAGGAACACTCGACCGTGCCGCTGCGATCCCGCACGGCGGCACGCATTTGCTCGAGTACTCCTGCGGTCAGTAGCGGTCCCATGATTCCCAACAGCCAGTCTTTTCGGCAAGATACCGCATTGGCAGGAGCAGCAGGCATGAGCACAGCACGAAAAATCGACGCAGAAACGCTGGCCGACTTCAGGCGCGACGGGGCCGTCTGCCTGCGCGGATTCTTCACCGATTGGATCGAGACAATCGCGGCGGGCGTCGATCGCAACATGCGCGAGCCCGGCCCGCTTGCATCGGAGAGCGTGCGCACGGGCGAGCCCGGCAGCTTCTTCGACGATTATTGCAACTGGCAGCGCATCCCCGAATTCGAGCGCGTCGTGCGCGAATCCCTCGCGGCTCGGCTCGCCGCCGAGGCCATGGAATCGAGGACGGCGCAATTCTTCCACGATCACGTGCTCGTGAAGGAGCCTGGAACGCAAAAGGCGACGCCCTGGCACCAGGATATTCCTTACTATTTCGTCGACGGCGAACAAACAGTGAGTTTTTGGATACCGATCGATCCGGTTCGCGATGCGACGCTGCGGCTGATTGCGGGCTCGCATCGCTGGACCCGTTGGGTCAAGCCGGTTAGTTGGCTCGATGAGGGCAATTTTTACAAGCGCGAGGGCGACTACCTACCGGTGCCGGACCCCGACCAGGATCCGTCAATGCGGGTCCTCGAGTGGGCGTTGGAGCCGGGAGATGCGGTGATCTTCGATTTCAGGACGGTTCACGGCGCTCGCGGCAACTTGAGCGCCGGACGGCGTCGCGTGCTGTCGCTGCGCTGGGTCGGAGACGATGTTCGCTACGCGGAGCGGCCAGGAAGAACCTCACCGCCCTACACGGGCCATGCGATGACGCCGGGGCACAGACTGCGCGAGGACTGGTTCCCGATCATTCTAAGGAGAACACTCGGTGAATAACCGGTTCATGATCCTGCTCGCCGCCGCCTCCGCGCTCACGACAGCATCGTTTGCGGCGATGGCGGACGGCCCGACCAGGGACGTACTGCTGGCGAGATCCAAAGACCGCAAGATGGAGGCCGGCCTGTACGACGCGGGACCGTCGGAACAGGATATCGACAGCGACCCCGAAGACGAGTTCATGTTCTTCATCGACGGTGCAGTCAAACTGACCTCGGCCGACGGCACGGTGCTCGAAGTGCATGCGGGCGAAGGCGCCGCGATTCCTAAGGGTTGGAAAGGGCACTGGTCGACGCAGGGCTACAAGAAATACTACGTGACCTACGCGAGCGGCAAGGCCCCAAAGTAATGGGTGCGCCGCAGTGAGCGATTCGCTCTCGCAGCTCATCGTGCTCGATCTATCGCGCATACTCGCCGGACCCTGGGCGACTCAGGTGCTCGGCGATCTCGGCGCGCAAATCATCAAGATCGAACGGCCCGGAAGCGGCGACGACACACGCGGCTGGGGACCGCCATTTCTGCGTGACGCCGCCACCAATGAAAACGCCGACGCGGCTTACTACCTCTGTACCAACCGCAACAAGAAATCCGTGACGGTCGATTTCACGACGGCGGAAGGCCAGAGTATCGTGCAGAGACTGGCGAGCTGCGCGGACGTGCTCATCGAAAACTTCAAGGTCGGTGGGCTCGCCGCCTATGGACTCGACTACGCGTCCCTGCAGAAGATCAACCCGCGGCTGATTTATTGTTCGATCACGGGCTTCGGTCAAACCGGTCCCTACGCCGCGCGCCCCGGCTACGACTTTCTGGTGCAGGCAATGGGCGGGCTCATGAGCGTGACAGGTCGCAAAGCCGGCGAGGCCGGCGCTGGGCCGCAAAAAGCCGGCGTCGCCCTCACCGACATATTGACGGGCTTGTACGCCTCGATCGGCATTCTGGCGGCCCTGAGGCATCGCGATCGAACCGGGGAAGGCCAATATATCGATGTGGCGCTGCTCGATGTGCAGGTCGCTTGCCTCGCCAATCAAGCCATGAATTACCTCGTCAGCGGCCAGGCGCCCGAGCGTCTCGGCAACGCCCACCCGAACATCGTGCCCTATCAGGATTTTCCGACGAGCGACGGCTACCTGATCATTGCGGTCGGCAACGACAGCCAATTTGCGCGCCTGTGCGCCGAATTGGAGTTGGCCGAACTCGCGCAGGATCCGCGCTTTGCGCGCAACCAAGATCGCGTGGCGCACCGGCTGGTTCTGATCGACGCGTTGTGCGCCGCAACCGCAAAGCGCCCGACTGCCGAGTGGGTCCAGCGACTCGAGACTGCCGGTGTCCCATGCGGGCCGATCAACGGCATCGACGCAGTGTTCGATGATCCGCAGGTTCGGGCTCGCGAAATGCGGATCTCGATGCCGCATCCGGCGGCCGGCTTGGTGCCGCTGGTGGCGAGCCCCCTGCGGTTGTCGAAAACGCCCGCGCGCTATCGCCTGGCGCCGCCGGCGCTCGGTGCACAAACGCGCGAGGTGCTCACTGAGCTACTCGACATGCCGAACGTGGAGATCGACGCATTGGCGGCGCGCGGCATCGTCTGAGGCGCCGCGGACGGCGAGTTTCGGGCCTCTACACGCCTGCGACGATCCGCAGATCCCGGACGGCGCCGCCGCTCAAGGCCGCGAGGGCCGCCTGATAAACAGGACTGTCATGCACTGCGACCGCCTGCTCGATCGAGTCAAACTCGATCAGCACGGTGCGCTCCGCCACCCCTTCCTCGTATGCCCGCGCCGCCTTGCCGCGTGCCAAAAAGCGCCCGCCGCCCGCCTCGATCGCGGGTCCCGCAAGCCGGGCATAAGCGGCCAGCCTGTCGGGATCCGAAATTTCGCGGTAGCAGGCGATCCAATACGCTCGGGCCATTCGCCTACCCTCGATCAGCCGGTGCCGCCGACCGTCAACGCGTCGATGCGCAAGGTCGGCTGCCCGACCCCGACCGGCACCGATTGGCCTTCCTTGCCGCAGGTTCCGACACCGCCGTCGAGTTTCATATCGTTGCCGACCATACTGACGCGCATCAACACATCCGGACCGTTGCCGATCAGCGTCGCGCCCTTGACGGGCGCGCCGATCTTGCCGTTTTCGATGATGTACGCCTCGCTCGCAGAAAACACGAATTTGCCCGACGTGATGTCGACCTGACCGCCGCCGAAATTGACCGCGTATAATCCCTTCTCGACCGACGCGATGATCTCTTCGGGCGCGCGCGATCCGGCGCGCATATAGGTGTTGGTCATGCGCGGCAACGTCATGTGCGCGAAGGATTCGCGCCGTCCGTTGCCGGTCGCCGGTTGGCCCATCAGTCGCGCGTTCATCTTGTCCTGGATGTAGCCGCGCAATACTCCCTTCTCGATCAAGACGGTGCATTGCGTCGGCGTACCTTCGTCGTCGACGTTCAAGGATCCGCGGCGTCGATCGAGCGTGCCATCGTCGACGACCGTGATATCGTCCGCGGCCACCTTCTGACCGATGCGATTCGAGAATGCGGACGTGCCCTTGCGATTGAAGTCGCCTTCGAGGCCGTGGCCGATCGCCTCATGCAACAGGATTCCCGGCCAACCCGGACCGAGTACGACCGGCATCGAACCGGCCGGCGCCGCGACCGCTTCGAGATTCACGAGTGCCTGGCGCACGGCCTCGCGCCCATGGTCGAACGGCTGTTCGCCGCGTAGCAGTTCGTCGAGGCCGTAGCGACCGCCGCCGCCGCTGTAGCCCTGCTCGCGCCGGCCGTTTTGCTCGACGATGACCGATACGTTGACGCGCACCAGCGGCCTCACGTCGGCAGCCAGCGTGCCGTCGCTCGACGCGATCAAGACAACCTCGTGCACGGCCGCCAAGGACGCCATGACCTGTTTGACGCGCGGATCGATGCGGCGTGTTTCGGCATCGATGCGCATCAACCATTCGACCTTGTCTTCGTCGCGAATCGAATTCAGCGGATCGATTGGCAAATACAGCCGATGCATGTTCGCGCGGCCCCAGACCTTGACCGCGCTGCGCCCGCCGCTACGCGCGATCGCGCGCGCGGATTCGGAGGCTTCGATAAGCGCGGGCAGCAGCACTTCATCGGTGTAGGCGAAGCCGGTTTTCTCGCCGCTGATCGCGCGCACGCCGACGCCCTGTTCGATGCTGTGCGAGCCGTCCTTGACGATGCCGTCCTCGAGCGACCACGACTCTTCGTGCGACAACTCGAAGTACAGGTCGGCATAGTCGACGCCCCGGCTCAAGACGGTGTCGAGAACCTTCGTCAAGCGTCCTTCGTCGAGCCCGGAAGGCGCGAGTATCGCGTTCTCGGCGATCTCGAATGTCGATGCGCTCATGTCAATACCATCGCGACGCTATCCAGCCCGAGCTGGCGATTCTCGAGCGCCGGGAACCGCGCGCGCGTATCGGCCTGCTTGGCCAGATCGATATCGGCGGTCACGACACCGCTGCCTTTTTCCAGGCGCGACGCGACATGGCCCCAATAATCCACGATCAAGGTATCTCCGAAAGTCTCGCGACCGCTGGTATGGGTGCCGGCCTGCGCAGGAGCCACGACATAGCAGAGGTTTTCGATCGCGCGTGCGCGCAGTAGCGTCTCCCAATGTGCCCGTCCCGTCGGCACTGTGAAGGCGGCCGGCATGGCCAGCCATTCGGCGCCTCGCGACACCAAGTCGCGGTACAACTCGGGAAAACGCATGTCATAGCAGACCGACATCCCTAACCGACCGACCGGAGTGTCTGCCACGACGATCTCGCGGCCCGGCGCAACCGTGTCGGATTCGCGATATTGTTCGTCGCGTCCGGGAATCGTCACATCGAATAGATGGATCTTGTCGTAGCGGGCGACCCGCTTGCCGTCGGCGTCGATCAGCAGCGACGCATTCGCGACGCGCGTGTCGGATTCGCTGCGGATGTTGATCGTGCCTCCCAGGATCCATAGCTTGAGCTCGCGCGCGGTATCGCGCAGGAATTTTTGCGCCGGCCCGACGCCGTCCGTTTCCGCAGTCTGTTGCTTATCGACATCGCGCAAGCCGATGAACGCGAAATTCTCCGGCAGGCAGGCGATGTCGGCGCCGGCGTCCTTCGCCTCGCGCAGCAACTTGCCCGCCGCGATCAGGTTCTCGGCAACTACGTGACTCGAGGTCATTTGAATGGCGGCTACTTTTCCCATCGTGTCATGCCCATTTACTTAGTGCTCATCTCTTTTGGAACCTCGGCGGACGCCGCGGCGGCGCCGGCGCTCTTGATACGTTCGATGGTCGGATTGTCCCAGCCACCGGTGATGCGATAATACGCTCGCGTCAGCCCGTTTAATGGCTGTTTGAACACTTGCGTGAACAGTAATACCACCCCTGCGACGACCGGGCCGCCGGCCAACGCGCCGGCGATCGGGAAGGTGTTGCTGATGCTGCCCGTGACAACCGCTGTTTGGTCGTAATCCTTGTTTTTCAAGCCGATCCGGCCGATCACGCCGATCTCCGCCGAGGGCCCTTTGATCAGCACGTTGTCGGTGTAAGCATTGCCGCCGCGAAACTCGAAGTCGCCGCGCGCCGTATCGAAGGCGAGGCCCTTGTCGGTTACATCGCTGAAATCTCCGAACAACCTGCGGGGCAGCGCCGCGATGCTGGCGAGCCCGAGGACCCTGCCCGCACCGGGCTTGACGCTCAGCAATTGGCCCTTGTCGAGCGCGACCTTGACGCGCCCCGTCGTCTCGCGCAGTGCATCCGCGGTCGGGGCGCCTACCCAGTTCAGGTCAAAATCGACGCGCCCCTTCTTGGCCGAAATGACGCCGGCGTACCCCAGCTGGGCGAGAGTCGACTGCACATCGGTGCTCGAAAGCGATCCTTTGATAGACCCTAGTCCCGCGTCCTTGCCGCGCCATTCGCCTTGCGCCTTGACCGTGAAGCTGGCGTTGGTCGCCGTCATCTGATCGAGACTGACGCCGTCTTCATGCTTTGTCAGCATCGCCTGTACATTACCGATCTGGCGGCCATCCCAGCTGAATTGTGCCGCGGAGAACTTCATCGCCGGCACCGACCGCGGACTGATCGAGCTCGTGCTCGCGTCGATCGGCGCATCCGTCGCGGCGGTTTGTTGCGTGGACCCGGTTGGCACCGCATCATCCTCGATCGTGACGTGGTCAAAGCGCAGATCCCACGGATCGGCGGAATCCGCGGCCATCGGCATCACGATCGTCCCCGCGAGATTCGGTCCATCGACGCCGAGGCGCCAGCGATCGCCGCTCGCGGCGAGATCGAGCACGACCGAGCGAAACTCCAAGTCGATGAAATCAACCCTGCCGATCTCGAGTTTGGCGGACTTAAGATAATCGCTGAGCGGTTTTCCGCCCTTGTCGGGCGAGTAGGCTCGCAGCCAGCCGGTCAGATCCAGTCGCGTGAGCGAACCGCCGACATTGAAGATTTGCGCATCGCTGAACGTCGGATCGCCATCCCCGAATTCGATGCCGGCGCGCGCCAGCGTCGCCTCGCCGGTTTCCGCATTCGGTTGCAGTGCGAACACCGCGCGCAAGATCGACCCTACGCCCACGTTCACTTGGGTCCCGCCCGCACTCGGCCATTGAACGTCCAGCCACGAGGGCATCGGAGTGCCGTACGGTTTCGCGAGCGGCTGCGGCAGTTTGATTTCTAAACCCGCGAGACTGCCGCTGACGTGCAATGAGCGTTCGCGTGCCGGCTCCGGCGCCAACTTGACCACCGCATGCCAATCGGAAAGCCCCTGGATCGTGGCGCCGGCCGGCAATCCGATTGCGCTGCGCAGGGCATCGCCGCTCAAGCTGCCGCGGATATCGAGTTGCGTGCGCGTCAGCGGCCTCGCCTTGGGCGCGCGCGCCAGCGCGCGAAATGCGCCGCCCAGCAGGCGCCCCTTGAGGTCAGCGCGCGCCAACTGGCCGCCGTCTATATCGAAATCGCCGCTCAACTCGGTGGCCGTGAGCGGCAAGCCCGGCCGATTGAGCGTCGCGCCGTCGATGTGGCCATGCACCAAAATCCGGCGATTGTCGAATTCCTTGAACGGCAGGAATAGCTCGATCTTGCTTTGCAGCGCCCCTTGCGCCTCAACGCCCGAAAACGCGTTACCGCTGATTGCATCGAGCGGCGTCGCGCGAAGAAACTTGAGCGCGGCGTCGGCATCGCCGACGGCCGTCGCGTGTACCGTCAGCTCGCCGGTCTTGAAGTCGACGAATTGGGCATCTCCGCTCTCGAGCTTCACGCCGCCGGCGTTGCCGCCCGAAAGCTGCGCCGTCAAACCCTCGTTGCGAAATTCGATGATTCCGGCAAGATTTTCGAGCTGCGGCCATCCGGATTGGTAATCCAATGTGAACGCATCGAGTTTCGCGCGCGCGAGAAATATTCCGCTGCCGTCGCGAAACGGGAAATGCCATAGCGGCCCTTGCAGCAATACATCCGCGTGCGACAAACGGCCGGAAACCAAGGCCCGGTCCAACCATTCGAGCGTCTTCGGCACAATGATTCCTCGCGGCAGATAGTTGCGTGCAGCGGCAACGATGCCATTGTCGAGTTGGCTGACGAGCGTCAACTGCGGCGAATCGCCGTTGCTCGGCAATTGCAGCGACACTCGTGCCGACAATTGCGCATCGGTGTTTTTTAGCGTTATCCCCGGGGTCGCGATCAGCAAGGCATCGGGCGTCCGTTTCCAGTAGATGACCGCATTGGCCGCGGCGATGTCGACCGGCTGCGCCATTTGTTGCGGCCATACGAAGTGCCCCGATTTGATGTTGATGTCGACGTGGCCGCCGCTTTGATTGCCGGCGATCTCGCCGGTGAGGCCGCGCAATCCCGGCGCCCGGCCTATGGGCGCGAATCCGAAATCGCGGAATTTCGCCTCCACGAGCATCTGCCAGGGATCGTCCACCTGGGTTCTCTGCAGATCGAGATGCGCATCGGTCCATACCCCGGACGGCGCGACTTCCGCGAGGCGTTCGCGCAAGTCCTTCTGCGGCAATAAGCCGGTCAACGGCAGCAGAGTCTCGGCACGCAGATAGTTCGCGCCGGCGTGCAATTCGAGCAGGCCGGCCGCAGTGGCGCGCCAGGTCACGTCGAACTGCGCCACCGGGTCCTTAATCCCGCCCCGCAGGGCGCTTAAGTTCCGGCCGAGCAAGCTCCAGCGATCCGCGTCGTGGTTGAGCGTCATGATGCCGCTGATTTCGTCGAATCTCGTTTCTGAGCGGTCGCCCAATTGCGTCACCACGCCATGCGCCGCGAAATCGAGATAGGCGCGAGATAGGTTGCGGCCCTGACCGTTCGCGGTCATGCGGAACGCGCCCTTGCCAGCGTTCAAATTATTCAGATACTCGGGCAGCAACAGCCGCCACCCGGGAAATTCGACGTCGGTGGGCCGCAAGTCGACGCTCCAAGCGAGCGAATCCAGGTCGCCCAGTCCTTCAGCGCTCCAGTTGAGATTCAGCGCACCGCCCAGACTCGGCGGCAGCCGAGCGCCCAGATCCAGCGTTGCGCGGTCGCCTTCGCGCCGTAAGTGGAAATTGACTTGATCCAGGATCAACTCCGGCAAGGACGCATTCCAGCGCTGCACGACCAGCCTGCCGTTGCGAATGATCAGATTCCCGGCCGGCAGATCGTCCAAAGTCAGTGTCGACCCCGGCGTTCCGTTCTCGCGCAGCTCGAGCTCGGATGCCAGCGCGAAGCTATTCGGACCGAGACGAGTAATCGCGATGTCGGGAGAATCCAGTTCAACTCGGCCCGCGAGCAGTTTGCCGCTGCGTACCAGCTGCCAAATATCGGTGCCGATGCGGCCGCCCGCGGCACGCGCGAGCACCCGCTGATCGTCCTTGGAGCGCAGCTCCAGTTGATCGAAATAAAGCTCCGGCCCCGACCAACGCAAGCGCGGCGCGACATGCGTGAAACGAATGTGCAAACCGGTTTGCTGGTACGCCCATGCCTTGATCTCGTCCTGATACTCGGGTACCCGATCGAGCGCGAGCTTGACCGCGAGCATCAACACGAGCACCAGACCCAGAAAGCCCGCGGTGCTATAGAGCAGAATCTTGCCGAGCTTGCGCAGACGCATTTACATCAGCACGACGTCGTATTGATCGAACGAATATAGCGCCTCGGTTTGCAAGCGTATGGACTTGCCGATAATGAGTTCCAGCTCCCCGAGCGACGCGGACTCCTCGTCCAGCAAGCGCTCGATAACGTCTTGATGCGCCAACACCATCAGCTGTTGGCATTCGAACTGTCGCGCTTGCCGCACTATCTCCCGGAACACCTCGTAGCAAACCGTTTCAGCCGTCTTCACAAATCCCCTCCCTTCACAAGTAGGACAAGCGCGGCACAGCACATGTTCCAAACTTTCGCGGGTACGTTTGCGCGTCATCTCGACGAGGCCCAGCGGCGATACGGAGGAAATATTGGTCTTGACGTGGTCACTGTCCAGGGCTTTTTCAAGAGCCTGGATGACCTGCCGGCGGTGCTCCGACTCCTCCATATCGATGAAATCGATGATGATGATCCCGCCGAGATTGCGTAGCCGCAATTGTCTCGCAATGGCAACCGCCGCCTCGAGATTCGTTCGAAAAATGGTCTCCTCCAGATTTCGATGTCCGACGAACGCGCCCGTGTTCACATCGATCGTGGTCATAGCCTCGGTTTGATCGATGATCAAGTAGCCGCCCGACTTCAAAGTGACCTTGCGATCCAAGGCCTTCTGAATCTCCTCCTCGACGTGCTGCACTTCGAACAAGGGCCGCGCATCGAGGTGCAACTCGATGCGCGATAGCGAGTCGGGCATGAACGTGCCCGCGAATTCTTGCATCTCTCGATACGCGTTGCCCTGATCGACGATGACCCGATCGACGTCCGGACTCAACAAATCCCGCAAAATCCGCAGGTGCAGCGGCAAATCCGCATGTACCAGGTTGCCCGGCTGCGTGCGCATGCCCCTTTGCCGGATGAATTCCCAAAGTTTGCGCAAGTACACCATGTCGATGCGCAAGGCTTCCGGGGCCGCATCCTCCGCCGCGGTTCTGACGATGTATCCGGCATTTTCATCGGGCTCGATAAAACTCTGTACCGTGTCCCTCAGGCGCTCACGCTCCGCTTCGTTGTCGATCCGTGCCGATATGCCCACACCGCGGCCTTGCGGCATGTAGACGAGATGGCGGGACGGCAGCGTAATGTAGGTCGTGAGCCGCGCTCCTTTCGTACCGAGCGGATCCTTGACCACCTGCACCAGAATTTCGTTGCCCTCGGCGACGAGCGCGCGAATGCTTTCGGTGCGCGGCGGTTCGATTCCCGTTTCCGCATGATTCGCGTCGACGATGTCAGAAGCATGCAGAAATGCGGTCCGCTCCAGCCCAATATCGATGAACGCGGCCTGCATGCCGGGCAGCACTCGCGACACGCGTCCCTTGTAAATATTGCTGATCAGCCCGCGGCGGCTCGCGCGCTCGAGAAACACCTCCTGGACGACGCCGCCCTCGACGACCGCCGCGCGCGCTTCGTTAACGCTCGCGTTGATGAGAATTTCGGTCGTCATGCGCCCCGCCACCGCGGCACGTCCGCCGCATCCAACAATTCGGCCGTTTCGAAAATCGGCAGCCCCATGACTCCCGAGTAGCTGCCGCGCAAATCCGCGACGAACACCGCCGCAAAACCCTGGATGGCGTAGGCGCCGGCCTTGTCGGCCGGCTCGCCGGTATCCCAATAGGCGGCGCGCTCCACGGCGTCGATCCTGCGAAACGTCACCTCGCTGCGCGAAATGCGCGATTGAACACCCGAATCCGTACAGACCGCCACCGCGGTCAATACCCGATGCGTGCGGCCCGATAATTCTCCGAGCATGCGCTCGGCGTGCTGCCGATCGGTCGGCTTGCCGAGAATTGCTTCTCCCAACACGACCGCGGTATCGGCGCCGAGCACCGGCGCCGGCCGCGAATCGAAGCCCAAGGATCGCATCGCGCACCAGCCTGCGGCGGCCTTGGCGGCCGCAAGTCGACTCACGTACGCATCGGCGGCCTCCGCGGGCAGCGGCGATTCGTCGATATCGACTTCGACGACTTGGAAGGGAACTCCCATTTGTTGCAACAGTTCGCGCCGCCGCGGTGACAGGGACGCAAGATAAACGAATCGTGTGGGCATGACTGGAGGATAGCTTAACCCGCCTTAGGCCCGGTGATACGGATGGCCCGCGAGCATACTCATGGCCCGGTAAATCTGCTCCGCGACGATGACCCGGACCAGCGCATGCGGCAACGTGAGTAGGGACAGCGACCATTGCTCATCCGCGCGGCTCAAACACCCCGGCGCGAGGCCGTCCGGCCCGCCGATCAGCAGCGCCAGCGACCGTCCGTCCTGCAGCCGCCGCGCCAGCCAGACGCTGAGCTCCTCGGTGCTCATGGCCCTGCCGCCGACGCTGAGCACGACGACGTAATCGTCCTGCCGAATCGTCGCCAGCATCGCACTGCCCTCCCGCGCGACCGCCGGTTGGGGGTTCTCGCCGGGGCGGCGCGTGGCAATCGGAATTTCTTGCAAGTCGAGTACCAGTGGCACGCGCAGGCGTCGCTGGTAATCCTGAAACCCGGTGTTGATCCAATCCGGCAGACGCGTACCGGCCGCGATTAACCGGCACTTCATGATTGGCGGGGAAGCGTGAGCCTCAGGCGCGCGCCGCCGCGCGCTTGGGTTTAGTCATGTCCCACAGCTTTTCGAGTCCATAGAACTCGCGCACGCGCGGCAACATCACATGCACGATCATGTCGTGCAAGTCGATGAGCACCCAGTCGCTATCTTGCTGGCCCTCGATGCCGTGCGGCCTGAATCCTGCGGCCTTGGTCTTTTCGACGACGCGCTGCGCAACCGAGCGCACATGCCGATCGGAAGTGCCACTCGCGATGATCATGGTATCCGCGATATCCGTCAGGCCCCGCACGTCGAGCACTTTGATTTCGAGCGCTTTCATATCCTCGAGGGCATCGATGACGAGTGCTTGCAGCGACGCAGTGGGCGCTGCGCGCTTGGGTGTCGCTTGCTTCGGCGTGCGCTTTGCTATGGCCGCCTTTGGCGGCGCTCGCTTGGGCTTGGCGGGTTTGGCGGTCGAGCTCTTGGCCCTCGTGGCGGCCGGTTTGACCGCCGTCCTGGCGGGGTGCTGTCTGTTGCTTGCAGTCTTCTTTTTTGTCTGTGGCACTAAGTAACCCGTGTTTTGGAGTAGCAATTGGCGTCTAGTATGAGCTTACGCACCGAATCCGGCATCAGGAACCGCGGATCGCGCCCCATCGCGATCAATTGGCGCACGTCGGTCGAGGAGATTTCGAGCTGCGTCACCGCATGAATATAGATGCAGCCCGACCGTGACTCATGCAAATCGTTGATGCGGCCGGTGCCGCGATCCACCAACAGCTCGCCCAAGGGCCCCATTCCCGGCGCGCGCCATCCGGGACGGTGAGCGACCACCAAATGAGCCAAGCTCAGCAGTTCGCGCCACTGATACCATTTCGGCAGACTCAAAAATGCGTCCATGCCGACGATGAGGCAAATACTGCGGTCCGGATACTCGTGGCGTAATTCGGCGAGGCTTTCGACCGAATATGACGGCCCCGCTTTGCGCACCTCGCGGTCATCGACGACGAAACCGGGTTGGCCCTCGGTTGCGGCCTGCACCATCTTCAAGCGCAGTTGCGCGTCGGCCAGCGGTTGATCGCGATGCGGCGGATTGCCGGCGGGCACGAAGCGGATCTCCTTGAGGCGCAATGCCTGCTGCAGTTCGAACGCCGTGCGCAGGTGCGCGTAGTGGATCGGATCGAAGGTTCCGCCGAAAATTCCCATTGGTTTCATGGGGCTACCCTGCCTGAAAGCATCGTGGGTTGCAAAGCGCCGGCGAGCGTTGCGGTGAGGCTCGTCAACCCTATCCACGCGTCGCCCTGAGCCGAACCCTTGACGATGCGATCGACGGTGCTCGCCTCGGCAAGCAAGTTGGCCAACGGCAAGTCGCGCAATCGCGCAATCGCGGCCGCCGACGGCGTGCTCGCCTGATTCCACGCGCTGCGCTGCGAGGAGCGCAAGCGAGTGCGCTCGCTCGCCTGCCAAAGGCCGCGCAGCTCGCGCACGAGCGCCCACAGAATCAGCGTCGGTTCCACGCCTTCGCTCTTGAGGCCGAGCAGAATGTGCAGTGCCCGCGCCGCATGGCCCGCCGATGCGGCTTCGGCGAGCTGGAACACATCGTAGCGGGCGCTGTCGGCAACCGAAGCGGCGACCAGCTGCCGACTGATGGTCGCTCCGTTTGCGAGCAAACTCAGTTTTTCCAGTTCCTGGCGAGCGGCGAGCAGGTTGCCCTCGACACGCTCGGCGATCAGCTGTACTGCGCCCGGCTCGATCTCGACACCGTCCCGCTTCGCGCGCGCGGCGAGCCATGCGGGCAGAGCCGCCGTGCCTACCGGCCAGACCGGCACCCAGACGCCGTGCTGCGCAAACGCTTGCACCCAAGGTGCGTCGCTCGATTTCTTATCCAATTTCTCGGTGACGACCAGCAGCAACACATCAGCCGGCGGTTGCGTGACGAGCGCCGTCAACAGTTGCGCACCCTTGTCGGGTTTGCCGCTGGCCAACCGCAATTCGATGATGCGCCGCTCGGCGAACAGCGACAGCGATTGCGCCGCACCGCGCAGCTCGTCCCAGTCGAAACTGCGGTCGACGAAGAACACGCTGCGATCCGCGTATCCGGCAGCCCGAGCCGCCGCGCGAATCGCATCCGCCGCCTCGCCGGCGAGCAGCGGCTCCTCGCCCGATACCAGATAGCCAGGCGCCAGGCCTCTACTGAGCGCAGCGGGCAATTGATCGAGGTTCAGGCGCGGCATTGCGGCGGATTATCTCAAAATGCGTTCGCGTGCGGCCAGGTATTCGACTTCCATTCGCGCAACCAGGGCCTCGACGGGCTCGATCGCGTCGATGCCGCTGACGCTTTGGCCGGCGCTCCAGATGTCCTTCCACGCCTTGCGCGCGGTGTTGCCGCCGGTGCCGAAATTCATCGTGGTTTTACTCGCCTCGGGCAGCTCGTCCGGATCCAATCCGGTCTGCGCGACGCTCGCGCGCAGGTAGTTGCCCGCGATACCGCTGAACAGCGACGTGTAGACGATATCCTCGGCTTTGGAATCGACGAGCATCTGCTTGTAGATCGAGCTCGCATTGGCCTCATCCGTGGCGATGAAGCGCGTGCCGAGATACGCGAGATCCGCGCCCAAGGCGCGCGCCGCGAGTACATCGGCACCCGTACTCATCGCACCCGCGAGGATGATGGTTCCGTCGAATATCGCGCGAATCTCCTTGACCAGGGCGAACGGACTCAACATGCCGGCGTGGCCGCCCGCGCCCGCACAGACCGCGATGATGCCGTCGACCCCTTGGCCCGCGGCCTTCTGCGCATGGCGCACGCTGATGACGTCATGAAACACGATGCCGCCGTAGCTATGCACCGCGCTCACCACTTCAGCGGGCGGCCGCAAACTCGTGATGACGATCGGCACACGATGCTTTACACATAATTCGACGTCATGCGCGAGTCGATCGTTGCTCGCGTGCACGATCTGGTTCACGGCGAACGGCGCAACCTTGCGCGCCGGATTGGCGCGCGCGTAGGCCGCCAATTCCTCGGTGATTTGCGAAAGCCAATCGTCGAGCTGCGATGCGGGCCGGGCATTGAGCGCGGGGAACGACCCGACGATGCCCGCCTTGCATTGTGCGATGACCAGTTGCGGCATGGAGACGATGAACATCGGCGCGCCGATGACCGGCAAGCGCAAGCGATCCTCGAGAATTGGCGGCAAGGGCATGAATGGCACTCACGTGGGCATACACGGCGCCAGTATGGCGCAGTCCGTCGATCGGCACACGCACAGGTGAAGTCGCCGGCACACTGGCGTAGGCTGCATGCCGACACTCACGCATTGGGGGCCGCATGCAATTCGAAACCCTGCTATACGCGCGGCGCGAGCAAGTCGCGCTGGTGACACTCAACCGCCCGGACAAGCTCAACGCGCTCAACGGCGCGCTGATCGCGGACTTGACGGCCGCGGCGGCGGCGATCGAGGCGGATCGGACGATTCGGGCGGTCTTGCTCACGGGCGCCGGCCGCGCCTTTTGCTCCGGCGCCGACCTCATGCGCGGCGGAGTGGCGGACGACGACGGCTTGAGTCCCGGACAAAACGTCGGCGCGAGCTTGACGCATCATTTCAACCCGATGATCAGCGCCTGGTATCACTTGCGCGTACCCGTGGTGGTCGCGGTCAACGGCATCGCCGCGGGCGCCGGCGCGAGTCTTGCGTTGGCGGGAGACCTGGTGTTGGCGGCGCGCTCCGCGATCTTCCTGCAATTGTTCGCACCGAAACTCGGGCTCATGCCGGACCTGGGCAGTACCTTTTTTTTGCCGCGCCTGGTCGGCACCGCGCGCGCCAAGGGCTTGGCCTTGCTCGGGGGTGAATTGCGCGCCGAAGCGGCGGCTGACTGGGGGCTCATATGGGAGGCGGTCGATGACGCGGTCTTGGGGGTGCAGGCCGAAGCGCTGGCGCAGCGGCTGGCGGGCGGTCCCAGCCGGGCATTCAGCCGAATCAAAGCCGTATTCAATGCCGAACCGCCGCATACGCTCGAGGAACAATTGGCGCTCGAAGCAATCGCGCAGGCGGCGCTCGCGGACACTGAGGACTTTGCCGAAGGCGTACTCGCGTTTCGCAGCAAGCGCTCGCCGCAATTCAAGGGCCGCTAGGGTTTGGATCGGCGGCGCAAGCCGATTCTCGTCGTCGGCACGCGTATCTCCGCGGCCGGCAAGCTCTCTTTGGCCGCAGGCTCGGCGCCGCAATTATCGCAGCCACCGCAGGTGCTCTGCGCCTTGTTGCCCAGACTCGCGCTGAGCCGCTGCAGCCATCCGCGCAATCCGGGAATTGCCGACGCACGTGCGGCGAGATCCGCGAACGATGCGGCCATGCGACTCCGCAGTGCCTTGGGCCCGAGCGCAAACAGCGCGTACGCCGCGCTCATCAGCAGCACGAGACCCACCAACATCCGGTCGATGAGCTGCGGCATCAGAATAGCAAGGCGATGCGATAGGTGATGAACGACGCCGCATACGCAAGCGCAAACATGTATGCGGCCATGATGATCGGATATCTCCAGGTATTCGTTTCGCGCTTTACCGTCGCAAGCGTCGACAGGCACTGCGGCGCAAATACGTACCAGGCGAGCAAGGACAGCGCCGTCGGCAAGCTCCATGAATGCGCGATCAGCGGCGTCAGCGCGTTGTTGACATCATCGCCGGTGGCCGACAACGCATAGACGGTGCCGAGCGCGCCGACCGCGACCTCGCGAGCGGCGAGCCCGGGCACCAGCGCAATCGATATTTGCCAATTGAACCCGATCGGCGCGAATAGCACCGCGAGCGCCGCGCCCAAGTGGCCGGCAATGCTGTATTGAATCGCGGGGCCGGCCGCACCCGGCGGCGGCGCGGGATAGGAGCTGAATGCCCATAGGATCACCATCAGCGACAATATGATCGTACCGACGCGCGTCAGGAAGATTTCGACGCGCTGCCAAAGACCGATCGCCAAGTTGCGCAGATTCGGCCAATGATAGGCCGGCAATTCCAGCATGAGCGTCTGAAAACGCTTGCCCGCGCCGCGCCGCTTCAGCACATAGGCCACGGCCATTGCGCTCACGATCCCGACGACATAGAGCACGAATAGCACGAATCCCTGCAGCTCGAGCCCACCCCACACCGTGCGCCGCGGTATGAAAGCGCTGATGATCAAGGCGTAGACCGGCAGACGCGCCGAACAAGTCATCAAAGGCGCAATCATGATGGTCGCCAATCGATCGCGCGGATCTTGAATCGTGCGCGTCGCCATGATGCCGGGGATCGCGCACGCGAAGCTCGACAACAAGGGAATGAATGCGCGTCCGGATAGTCCGACGCTGCCCATGACGCGATCGAGCAGAAATGCGGCGCGCGGCAAATATCCCGAGTCTTCGAGAATCAAAATGAAAAAGAATAAAATGAGGATCTGCGGCAGGAACACCAACACGCTGCCGATTCCCGCCAGCACACCGTCGACGAGCAATCCCTTGAACATGCTGGCGGGCAGCCATTGGTTGACGCTCGCGCCGAGGCCGCCGACGCCGGCCTTGATCAAATCCATCGGCAATTGCGCCCAGGCGAATACCGCCTGGAACACCAGAAATAAAACCACGGCGAGGATCAGCGGTCCGAGCAGCGGGTGCAAGACGACGGCATCGATGCGATCGCTGAGTGTCAGACCACCGACGCGGTCGCCGCCGACCGCGATGAGTATGCGTCGCACCTCGGCTTGATCGCTCTCGATGTCGGCCGCGGTCGGCGTGCGCCAAGCCACCGCTTGCGCTGCGCCTGCCGGAACCGAAACACGGTCCAATACCTCGGCCAGCGCGCGAACGCCGTTCGTCTTGACGCCGACCGTTTCGACGACCGGCACGCCCAGTTCCGCCGCAAGTTGCTCGGGATCGATCGCGATGCTCTTGCGATGCGCGATATCGCTCATATTGAGCGCCACGACCATGGGCAGTCCAAGACGCTTCAGACTCAGCACGAGGCGCAGATTTTGGCGCAGGTTGGTCGCATCGGTCACGCAGACGACGAAATCGGGCTGCGCTTCCCCGGCGCGCCGGCCGAGCAGCACGTCGGCGGTCACTTGTTCGTCAGGCGTCAACGGGTCGAGGCTGTAGGCTCCCGGCAGATCCAGAATGCGTACACGCCGGCCGGAGGACGTCAACAACGAACCTTCCTTGCGTTCGACGGTTACACCCGCGTAATTCGCGACCTTTTGGCGGCTGCCCGTCAATACATTGAATAGAGCCGTCTTACCGCAGTTGGGATTGCCTACCAATGCGATCAACGGACTGGCTGGAGCGATCGGCTGACCGTCCATTGCTTTACGCGAGCTGCGTCTGCTCCGGGCAAACGCGAATACACGCGGCTTCGAACAATCTCAAGGCAAACGTTCCCGTGCCGATGCGAACCGCAATCGGCTCGCGCGCGAGCGGCCCTCGCCCGACGATGCGCACCAACTCACCGGGCAAAAACCCGAGTTCGGCCAAGCGCCGCGCGAGCTCCGGCGGGGCGGCCGGATCGACCGCGTTGACCGATACCACGCGCGCGACACTTCCCGGCGGCAAGTCCGCGAGCCCGACATCCGCCTGAGCCGGTGAACTGGCTGCGGGCGATGATTGGTTCAAAGTTCCCATGTGCACTATTTTATATGAGAATCATTCCCATTACTATTAAGTCTCATTCTTGGTGCGCCGCACATTATTGGATTTAGTGGCGTGTTCACACTATAGGCGCCGGGCCGGCGAACCGGAAGCCGGCAAGCGTTCCTGCTAATCTTACGGGCATTGAAGCCTCGGAAGGGTCTGTAATGCCTACTCTTTTTGAGAAGATCATCGCCGGTGCGTTGCCGGCAACCGTGCTCTTCAAGGATTCTCGGGTGACCGCGTTTCTGGACATTCGCCCGGCGGCACCGGTGCATATTCTGGTCGTCCCGAATAAAGCGATACCGACGGTCAATGATATCGCCGACACCGATGAGTCATTGATTGGTCATATGGTCATCGTAGCGCGTGATTTAGCCGCGCAGCACGGCATCGCGGAAAGCGGCTACCGGCTAATCTTCAATTGCAACGCGGACGGCGGTCAGGAGGTCTATCACCTGCATTTGCATTTGTTGGGCGGCCGACCTCTGGGACCCATGATCCAGCGGAAATGATCGATTTAGGAACAAAGCCAATAAATTAAGGATAAGGCGATGAAAAAAAAGAAGACCGCGCTGAACGCATCGAAGCGCGCGACGCCGGCAGCACAAGCGAAACGGGCTCCAGTCAAACGGGCTCCAGCCAAACGGGCGGCGGTCAAACGAGCCCCAGTCAAACGGACGACGACTGCACGCGCCGCGGCGACCGGTGCGGCGAAGCACGCGAGTTCGGCGCGCCGGACTCTCTATCCTGCGATAGAGCCGTTTCGCCACGGGTTCCTGCGGGTTTCGGAAATTCACGAGATCTATTACGAGGAATGCGGCAATCCTGCCGGCAAACCCGCGGTGTTTCTGCACGGCGGTCCGGGTGCGGGATCCGACAAACGCGCCCGCCAGTTTTTCGATCCGCGCCATTATCGCATCGTGGTATTCGATCAGCGCGGCTGTGGGCGCAGTCGCCCGAGCGCAAGTCTGATTGAGAACACGACCTGGCATCTGGTTGCCGATATCGAACGCTTACGCAAACATTTAGGTGTAGAACGCTGGCTCGTTTTCGGCGGCTCTTGGGGCAGTACGCTGGCGCTTGCCTATGCGGAAGCGCATCCGGAGCGCGTCACGGAACTCGTGCTGCGTGGAATCTTCCTGCTGCGTTATGCCGAAATCCGCTGGTTCTATCAGCACGGCGCCTCGGAGATATTCCCCGATTGTTGGGAGGCATACCGCGACGCGATCCCGCCGGACGAGCGCGACGACTTCTTGAACGCCTATTACAGACGCCTGACGGGCAGCGATCAGAGGGTTGCGCTGACCGCGGCACGTGCGTGGTCGGTCTGGGAGGGATCGACCAGCTTTCTGCACAGCAATTTCGACAACATCAAGAAATGGGCCGAGGATCATTTCGCGCTGGCGGTGGCGCGCATCGAATGTCATTACTTCGTGAATCGGGGTTTCCTGCGCAGCGAGGGGCAATTGCTCGAGGACGTCGCGCGTATCCGGCACATTCCAGCCACGATCGTGCAGGGCCGCTACGACGTCGTGTGCCCCGCCAGGAGCGCGTGGGATTTGCATCGTGTCTGGCCCGAGGCCGACCTGAGAATCGTCGCGGACGCCGGTCACTCCGCGTTCGAGCCGGGCAACACGCATGAACTCGTGCTGGCAACCGACAGGTATCGCAGCCGCTAATGTCTGAAATCTCACTCCTTGGCGTTGCTCGAAGCACGGATGCCCGTGAAATCGCGGAGATGTCGCGCGACCTCATCGAACACGGGCTCACATGGTCTTGGACCCCGGCCCGCGTTCAACATTTCATCAGCGGCAGCGACTCGACGGTCATCGTGGCACGGCGCGAGAGGCGTATCGCGGCGTTCGCAATCATGCATTGCGGCGATGAGGTTGCACACCTGAATTTGCTCGCGGTGGCGATCGTGCATCGCCGCCACGGCATCGGCAGCCAGTTGATGAATTGGCTGGTCGAGACCGCAGTCACCGCGGGAGTTTTTCGAATCAACCTCGAGCTGCGTACGCACAATGAGGCAGCGCGCGTATTTTACGAATCGTTGGGTTTTGAAAAGCTAGGCGTCGTTGCGGGTTATTACCAGGGCCGCGAGGCGGCGCTGCGCATGTCGCGGCGTTTGAACAAAGCCTGATCTCGACAGCCGGCGCCGCGGCAGCCATGCTTGAGCCGGCGGCTGCCGCGGCGACAGATGTCTCTCGCATTTACGCATCATGCTAGATGCAGCACTTCAATTGCGCCGCCGTTACGGCGATACATGCCGTTACGGTTCAGATGATTGCTGGTTTGACAGAACTCAGTCGTGATCAGTGTCGCAAAACCACGCTGGGTCGGCCGGCAAATCGACGGCACCGGCCACGAATTACGCTTGCGCAGTGACCATGCAAGCAATCTACCCCAGAGCTACGGCTCTTCACCACGAGTGCCGTTTCCATTGTCAACGCGATCTGTTGCAGGCCGTTATTCTCGGGCACATGCTGGAAGTGGCACGATAGATCTTTACCATATCGTTTAGGAGGTCCGGTGGCTGCGCGGCGCGAAGTGGACGGAAGTCTTCGGGTGCGCTGCTGTATGGGGCTCGCCGGATTGGCCGCCGCTGTACTGCTGCTCTGCACCGGCTGTGCGGGCTCGACGGACGCACGCTCCAATGCCTATCCGAGCCGCCCAGACGCGGCGGGTGCCGCACTGCCGGTGCTGCGTCGCGAAGACATGCTGTGGTTGCAGCGGGTCACCTTTGGCCTCGACAGCGCGACCGTCGCCGAGTACCGGCGCCTCGGCCGAGAGCGGTTCCTGGAGCGGCAACTGAGCGCCCGCGACCGTGGGTTGCCGGCGCCGATCGCGGCCCGAATCGACGCCATGGAAATATCGCGTGCACAGCCCGCCTCGTGGATTGCGGACGTCAACGCCCAATACAAAGCGATCAATGCGATGCCGGACGGCCCGGACCGTGAACAGGCGCGTAAAGCGCTCAACGATCAAGGCAACAAGTTGGCCTATGAAGCCATACGCCGGCAGCTGTTGCGCGCGGTGTACTCCCCATCGCAACTGCAAGAGCAAATGGTTTGGTTTTGGCTCAATCACTTCAGCGTCTACCAGCACAAGGGCAATTTGCGGTGGCTGGTCGGCGATTACGAGGAAAACGCGATCCGGCCGCATGCGTTGGGGCGCTTTCGAGACTTAGTGATGGCCACGCTCGAACATCCGGCAATGCTGCAGTATTTGGACAACAATCAGAACGCCGCAGGGCACGTCAACGAGAATTACGCGCGCGAGCTCATGGAGCTGCATACGCTCGGCGTCGGCAGCGGCTACACGCAGCAAGACGTGCAGCAGCTCGCGCTCATATTGACCGGCGTCGGCATCAACGGCGGCAAAACCCCACACTTCAGGCGCGAATTGGAAGGTCTGTACCGGCGCGAGGGCGCATTCGAGTTCAATCCGGCTCGCCATGATTTCGGGCGCAAGATCCTGTTGGGCCACACGATCGAGCCAAGGGGTTACCCGGAGGTTGAAGAGGCTCTGACACTGATTACGCGACAGCCGGCCTGCGCGCGTTTCATTTCGCGCGAACTCGCGAGCTACTTCGTCGCAGACGACCCGCCGCCGGCCTTGGTGGAACGGATGGCCCAGACTTTCATGCGAACCGACGGCGACATTGCCGCCGTACTGCGCAGCTTGTTTCTGGCGCACGAATTCGATGCCGCGCTCGGCCGCAAATTCAAGGATCCGATGCGCTTCGTGGTTTCGGCAGTGCGGTTCGCTTACGACGGCAGGTCCATCGCGAATGCCAGGCCGATGCTCAACTGGCTCAACAATCTTGGCGAGGCGCCCTACGGCCATCAAACTCCAGATGGATATCCGACGACCGAACTGAGCTGGGCGAGTTCCGGTCAGATGAGCCGACGCTTCGAAATTGCGCGCGCCATCGGCTCCGGCAACGCGGGCCTATTCGACCCCGAAGAGGGCGGCTCGCAGTCCGCGAGCGGATTCCCGCAGCTCTCGAATCGTTTGTATTTCGAGGCCGTCGAACCGTTTCTGTTGGGCAACACCCGCGCTGCGCTGAACCACGCGAATTCTCCGCAAGAATGGAACACCTTCCTACTCTCATCACCGGACTTCAGCTATGAGTGAAGCGCAACGTGCAAACCTCATGAACCGCCGCAATATGATCAAGCTGGGCAGCGCCGCGCTCGTGAGCCTCGGCACCGCCGGCCGCCTATATGCGGCACCAACCACGGGGCCGCGGTTTCTGCTCGTATTCCTACGCGGCGGCTACGATGCGACTAATCTTTTGATCCCCTATTCGAGCAGCGACTACTACGAGTCGCGCCCCAATATCGCGATCCCAAAACCCGATCCGACATCGAATACCGGTGCGTTGGCGTTGGATGCCAACTGGGCGCTGGCGCCCGCCGTGCGCGACACCATCGGTGCGATGTACCTGCAGCGCCAGGCGGCTTTCGTTCCATTCGCCGGCACCGACGATCTGTCGCGCAGTCACTTCGAAACCCAGGACAGCATCGAACTCGGTCAGCCCTTGAATGGAAACCGCGACTATCGGTCGGGATTTCTCGGCAGGCTCGCGGACACCTTGTCGGGTTCGGCGCTGAGCGCCGCACCCATTTCATTCACCGATGCTTTGCCCTTGGCTTTCGAGGGCGCGATGACCGTACCGAATCTCTCGCTCAAGAATGTCGGCAAACCGCCTTTCGACGATCGCCAAGCGCGCATCCTGACCGACATGTATGCAGGCCATCATCTCGAAGGCGCGGTCAGCAACGGTTTGGAGTTGCGCCACGAAGTTGCGCAACAAATGGCCGAGGACATGAGCGGCGCCAATCGCGATGCGATCACCACCAAGGGTTTCGAACTCGAAGCCCAGCGCATGGGCATTCTCATGCGCGACAAGTACCGTATCGGATTCGTCGACGTCGGCGGGTGGGACACCCACGTCGGGGAGGGTGCCGCGCAAGGCAAATTGGCTACCAATCTCACGAGCCTCGGACAAGGACTGCAGGCATTTTCGCAATCGCTGGGCGCCGAATGGAAAAATACCGTCGTCGTCGTGCTCTCGGAGTTCGGCCGCACGTTTCGAGAAAACGGCAATCGAGGCACCGATCACGGCCATGGTACGGTCTACTGGGTGCTCGGCGGCGCAATCAACGGCGGCATAATTGCCGGCGAGCAGCAGGCCGTGAGCCGACGCACCCTGTTTCAGGACCGCGACTACCCGGTACTCAACGACTACCGCGCGGTTCTCGGCGGATTATTCCGCTCCTTATGGGGTCTGTCGAACGCTCAAAACGCCAATATTTTTGCCGGGACCGCGCCGATCGATCTGAAGTTGACCTGATACCCCGCGCCGCGACGATTGACGCACCGCCCATGGGTTCAGACCGGCTGCAGGCTGCCGATACAGGGGCTAGAGCCGACGTCCGTCGATTGACGGCGGCCACCTGATGCTCATGGAGTTTAGCGATGGCTGCGCAAAATCCGCGCCAACCCAGCGACCCGATGTACCTGTTGGTGCGCGAGGGGCGCAGCCAGGACTTCAATCGGCAGCGCAAGCCCGGCGACCGCTGCGACATGCACGGCTGCAACTTGCGCGGACTCGACTTGCGGGAGTTCGACCTCACGAACGTCGATCTGTCCGATTGTTATTTCAGGCAGGCTGACCTCAGAGGCCTGGACCTGCGCACCTGCCAACTGCGGGGAGCAAGCCTGCACGCCGCACGCGTTTCGGGAACCTACTTCCCCGTTGATCTGGCGCCAGCGGAAATCGAGATGTCCGTGCGGTTAGGCACGCGCATGCGCTACCGCGGCGCTTGAGTAAGCGCGCATCAGCGTGAGCGCTCGCGGACACCTATTTCCCTCGAGGCAGATGGCTGCGCTCAGGCAAGGCGTGCGCGCAAGAACGCCGCGGCGTGCTCCGCTTCAGTCTTCAATCGTTGTGCGAGCGCCGGGATCTCGCCGGCGGCGCCCGCTTTGGCGGCCGCCTCGAGCCGGCCGGCAGTTGTGCTCGCCGATGTCGCACGAATGTTCGCACTGGATCCTTTGAGCGAATGCGCAGCACGTTCGACTGCGCCGAGATCGCCGACACCGAGCGCCTCGCTGATGTCGCGCAACGCCATGTCTCCCGAATCGATGAACAACTGCACGAGTTCGTGCGCGAAGTCCTTATCCCCATCCGCCACTGCCATGAACTCCTCCCAGTCGACCGGTAGCGGCGAATCGGCGGGCTTCGCCGTGCCGAGAAACCGCTCCAGCGCCTGGCCCAGCTGGACGCGATTCAAGGGCTTGGTCAGGTAGTCGTCCATTCCCGCGAGGCGACAATTCGTTTCGGCGTCCTGCATGACGTCGGCAGTCAGCGCGATGATGGGAACGTGGCATGCACCGCCCTCCCGATCGCGAATCGCGCGCGCCGCTTGGTAGCCGTCCATGACGGGCATCTGACAGTCCATGAGTATGAGGTGAAAACGACCGCTCTGCCATGCCGCGATGGCGTCCATGCCGTTGCAGACGACTTGCACCTCGTATCCCAACTTCTCCAGACTGGCGCGCGCGATTTTCTGATTGACCTCGTTGTCCTCGGCCAACAAGATGCGTTGGTCGCGCGCCAAAATTTGTACGCGATCTTGCGGGACCACCGATTGCGTGCGCGCATGCCATTCGGTCGCGTCCATGCACATGACTTGGCAAAGGCGCTGGCGCAATTCCGCAACCGATACCGGCTTGAGCAAATAGGCCGCAAAAGTTGTCTGCGCCAACCGCCGCGCGGCATGCATGCCCCGAGTGGACGTGAGCATCACGAGCCGGGTGGCATGGAAGCGTTCGTCCGTTGCGATCCGGCGCGCGAGTTCGAAGCCGTTGCAGCCCGGCATCTTGTAATCCAACAATGCAAGATCGAAGGGCTTGCCGGAGCTGATGCCCTGCTCCAACGCCCGCAGCGCCGCATCCGCTCCGTCCGCGCAACTCGAGGCCACTCCAAAGCCTGCCAACTGCTGCTGCAGCACGCTGCGACTGGTTGCGCTGTCGTCGACGATCAAGACACGTGCGTTCTCGAGAACCGCGGGGATTTTCGGCTCGAGCTCAGGATCCCGGAGCGATCGCTCGAATGAGGCGGTGAACCAAAACACGGAACCGGCACCCTCCTTGCTCTCGGCACCGGTCTGACCGCCCATCAAGTCCACGAGACGCCGCACGATCGACAGCCCGAGGCCGGTACCGCCGTAGTACCGCGTCGTCGACGCATCGATCTGTGAAAACGGTTGGAACAAGGAGCCGATGCGCGCGGCGGCGATACCGACGCCGGTATCACGTACCTCGCAGCGCACGGCAATCCCCGGCGCACCAGGGTCCGTAACCCGAATGTCGATCGAGACTTCGCCGTGCTTGGTGAATTTGACTGCATTGCTGCCGAGATTGAGCAGCACCTGGCGTATTCGGCCTGGATCGCCGAGAAGCCAGTGCGGAAGCAGCGGATCGACGTTGACGATTATTTCGATGCCTTTGGCATCCGCCTGAATCGCGAGCAGGCGCGCCACATCCTCGGCGGTCCCGCGCAAGTCCATGTCGATATTCTCGAGATCCAATCTGCCGGCCTCTATCTTCGAGAAATCCAAGATGTCGTTGATGATCGTCAGCAGCGCCGCGGCGCTGTCGCGGATGATCTCCGTCTGGTCGCGCTGTGACGCGTCGAGTCTCGTTTCCAGCAGCAATTCCGTCATACCGATGACGCCGTTCATCGGCGTGCGGATTTCATGACTCATATTCGCGAGAAACTGCGATTTTGCGACGGCCGCGAGTTCGGCACGATCCTTGGCCTGGACCAGCTCTTCGTTGGCGCGCTCCAGATCCCGCGTGCGCGCGGTGACTTGCTCGCTCAATGCATCCGCGAGGCGACGCAGACGCCCGACGCGCAGGCGATAGAACGCGCCGGCCACGAACAGCAACGCCGCCGCACACAACAACATGAACCATTGCGTCTGGTAGTAATGCGGCCTCAACTTGAGACCGATGTTGCTGCCGCTCGTGTTCCAGACGCCGTCGTTATTGCTCGCAAGCACACGAAACGTGTACGTACCCGGCGCGAGACCCGTGTAATAAGCGGTTCTGCGATTGCCCGCGTCGGTCCACTCCTTGTCGAAACCATCGAGCCGGTATTTGAAATGCAAGGCCTGTGGTACGAGCAAGCTCAATGCCGTGTAATCGAATTCCAGCTGATGCGAGCCGGGCGCAATGTCGATTGCCTGGCCCAGCGCCTGCGGCTTCCCGTCGACGGCCACCCGCTCGATATGTACCGGCGGCGGCAGCGTGTTGACCGGGATGTGTAGCGGGTTGACTCGAACGATACCGCGCACGCTCGGAAACCACAGCATGCCGTCCGGTGTACGGCACCCGGGCGCGGTATTGCCGCCATCGAATTCGGCGGTGCGCAGCCCATCCGAGATCGCGTATACATGAATCGTCGGTGGACTCATTCCCTCTGTCGCCGATTTACCCGACGCCAACCGATCCAAGTCGTCTCGCGGTACCGAGATCAGTCCTTTGTTCGTGGTCACCCACATCTGATGCGCGTCGTCCTCTATCAGCTGCAGTATCGTTTCCCCCAGCGGCCCGGCGCTGCGCGCCAGCGAGACGATCTTGCCGTCGCGCCAAACCGCCAAGCCGTCGGTTGTGCCGAGCCAGATGACGCCCCGGTCGTCTTCATGAAGCGCGATAACCCAGTTGCTCGGTAGGCCGTCGGCCAATCCGAGTTGGCGCGTATGCAGCCCGTCGAACAAGAACAGGCCGTGCGCTTCGGTCCCCACCCAGATGTTCCCGGCGCGGTCCTCGTGTATGAGCCCGATTCCTGTCGCGCCGGTCGCGCCTAATATGGCGCTCATCGATGTGACTTTCCCGGCTTCGATTCGATCGAGACCGGCGTTCGTGCCGATCCAGATGCGGCCATGGCGATCTTCCTCGATCGCGGTCACGCTGGGACCCGACAGGCCGCTGCTCTGGTCGAACGATGTCAGGCGGCCGTCTTCGAGACGATAGACTCCCGCGCCGTCGGTGCCGGCCCAAACGACGCCGTTATGGTCCTCGATTACCGATCGCACGCGCATGTTCTCGTGGCCGCGCGGCCCCGCAATGTGCTCGAACGAACCGTCGAGGTATTTGCTGAGCCCCGCGTCGGTTCCCACCCAGAGTCCGCCGAGCCTGCGCGGTGTGATGGTCCACGTCAGGTTTCCCTGCAGACCCTCGGGTTCGCCGAACGGCGCGAACTTGCCGTCACGCAATCGCAGCAGCCCGACGCCGGTGCTGCCGATCCACAAGCTCCCCTCGTCGTCCTCGTAAAAGGCGCGCAGGTCGCCGCCAGAGAACAGATTCGTGTCTAGTCGGGCGAATTTTCCATCACTCCACCGCACGAGTCCGCCGCCGCGGGTTCCGATCCATAGATTTCCGTCACGGTCGAGCGTGAGCGCCCGAATTCCGGAGCCGAAGCGCCCGCGTTCGGCGATGATTTCGATGTGGTCGTCGCTGCGCCGCAACACCGCTCCCTTGAGCGTCCCGAACCACACACTGCCGTCGGCATCTCGCAGTATCGCGGTTACCTTATCGTCGCCGGCGACGGGATCGAGCGGCACCGTGCTGAAACGTCTGCCGTCATAGCGAACCACCTGCGCATCGGTCGACACCCAGAGCGCGCCGCGCGAATCCTCCTGCAGCGCGCGTACCGCCGCACCGCTAGGCATACCACTATCCGCACCGAAGGCGCGAACGCGCTCATGGTCGATCTGAAAGAGACCCGTCTCCGTGCCCACCCACAGCCGCCCATTCGCGTCCTCGGCAATGGCCCGCACGTAGGCCTGCGCGAGTCCCGGCTCACTCGAAATCGTCTTGAAATGCTGGCCGTCGTAGACCGCGATTCCAGAGCGCGTACCGATCCAAAGTCGCCCCAAGCGATCGACATGCAGCACGGAAATGTGCTTATTCGGAATCGCGTGTTCATTGACGGTGTCATAGACCACGAAGCGAACTCCGTCGAAGCGGGCTAGACCTTCCTGGGTACCGACCCATAAATACCCGTCCGGCGTGCGCGCGATCGCTTGAGCCGAGGTTTGAGGCAATCCTTCGGCAATTTGCCAATTGTCGAGAATGTATTGGCTGGGCCGCAAAGAGCGATCGAGCGCAATCGCCTGAGCGCCGATGCCGAGCATCAGCAATGCGAGCGCCGCTCGCGCACATCGCGCGTTTCGCAAGCTACGCACCGCTTCGCATCCAGCAATCCTCATTTGGCCTCCGCAATCGGGCTATAGCGGCGCGCAACGGCGCGACGCACTTCGACTTAGCGATCAGCGGGTTAACGGCCGGGAATTTCTCGACTGAAGCGAGATCGCAGCGCGTACCGAAAGCGCGCAATAAGGTGAATAGGCGCAATCCAGCCGGGGGATCAGGGGCTATCGCGGCTCATGCGCTCTCGCGCTGCGCGACAACTTGCGCCGGGTCATCAGAAAATGGTCTGCATTCACGAGAAAATCTTGAAGCCAAATGCCGCTTTTGAACCCTTGCGGCTCGAAATTCACATTATGACGCCTCGCGCTGCGGGCAATGTGCGACGGGCGTATCGTCAATGTTTAAGCCGGTGGCCGCGTTGCCACCATCGAATCACGATGGCCGAACTGATCGAACCAAACGGCCGTGGTCGGACACGTGGCGCGCCAGTCGAGCGATGCGAAGCGAAACTCGATATATCCAAGCGCACAGCCAATTGCGATCGTACCGGCGTCGATGCGGCCCATTAATCCTGGTGCGCGGCGTTCGAGCTCGGCGAGCCCACAGCTGACTTTATCGAGCTGACCGACAACCCAATCGCTCCAGCGCAGGTTTTCGGGCCTTGCATTGGTCTCGTAACGCGCCAGTACCGCCGCATCCATGAGGCCGTCGGCGAGAGCCTGATCGACCAGCACGGTCCAACGCGCCGGCCCCCGGGCGGGCACGAGATGACCGTCGCCCAAGTCGTTCAGATACTCGCAAATCACGCGGCTGTCGTACAGAACGGCGCCGTCATCGGCGACGAGAGTCGGGATTTTTCCGAGCGGATTGAGCGCAACGAGCGCACGGTCACGATTGACCGGATGCGGGGCCGCCGGAAGCAGCTCGATGCGCTCGCGCAAGCCCAACTCGTGGGCGCTGACCAGGCATTTACGAACGAAGGGGGACGTGGCGGCGTAAAAGAGTTTCATCGGCTTCCCATTTGGTTACACTTACGAATGCGAATATTGAATCAATCGGCGGCTCGGCACCAGTTGCGCGATGCGCAATCGTTGTTGGCAGCGAACATCTCGGGAATCGTTGAGCCAAGCGAGCGATGAGCGGCGCATTGTTCTCATTCTCCGATCGCCGCAGCCTGCTGGCTTTTTGGCTTGGCTCCGCAATCGTCAGCACCGGCGTTCTGCTGCATTTGCCCATGTTTTGGATGGGCCGAAATAGCGGCTTCGTGTTGTCGGGCATGCCGATGGATGCCGGCATGATCTGGGGAATGGCGTTCATCGTGCTCGGGATCATCGGCGCGGGTTACGGACTGCTGCCGAAGACCGTGTCCCTGGTCGATGCGCACGAGATTCTGGCGCCGACGCAGGACGCGCCGCTCTCGGCGGCCCATTGGAAGTTGATGCTGGTACTGGCCGTCGCGCTCGTCATCGACGTCATGAAACCGGCGAGCCTAGGATTCGTCACCCCGGGTATGCGCGTCGAGTATGGTGTCGACCGTGCTACCGTCGCGCTGCTGCCCTTATCCGCGCTGATCGGCACCGCGGTAGGCTCGTTTGTTTGGGGAGCGCTCGCCGACCTCTATGGGCGGCGAGCATCGATCCTGCTGTCGTCCGTCATGTTCGTCGGCACTTCCATCTGCGGCGCGATGCCTTCCTTCTGGTGGAACGTGGCAATGTGCTTTCTGATGGGAGCGGCTGCCGGCGGGATGCTGCCCATCGCCTATGCGCTGCTCGCAGAGATGATACCGACCAAGAGCCGCGGCTGGAGCCTGGTGTTGGTCGGCGGCGTCGGCACGGTCGGCGGGTACTTCGCGGCAAGTGAACTATCGGCGTTGCTCCAGCCGTTTTTTGGCTGGCGCATCATGTGGTTCCTCAACCTGCCCACCGGACTACTGCTGATATCGCTGAGTCCGCTGATTCCAGAATCGGCGCGTTTCCTTCAGCATGTGGGCCGGCTTGATGAAGCGCGCGCGACACTCGCGCGCTTCGGGGCCGTAATCAGACCAAAAGCCGACGAGCCCGCGCTGGGGAACGCCGAGAGCGACAAGGCTCACGAACTTTCGATGACACACGGATTGCTGGGCACCACCATTGCACTGACTCTGGCCGCGCTCGCGTGGGGGCTCGTCAATTTTGGCGTGATGTTGTGGCTACCGAGTTCTCTGGTAGAGGAAGGGCGCAGTGTCGGGCTCGCAAGCGCCATCATCGCGCGCTCGACCCTCATTGCCGCCCCGACGGTCGTCGTCGCCGCCTATTTTTACAGCGCCTGGAGCACCAAGTACTCGCTGCTGACGGCTATCGGAATCATGGCGCTCGGATTGCTGGCCGTGCTGCTGCGAGGCGGCGGTGCGTTTTCCTGGCTCAACAATCCGATCGTGTCATTGTCGTTGCTGATCGTCGGGTCGACCGCGGTCATATCGATTTTGCTGCCTTATGCGGCTGAGAATTATCCGGTCGGAGTTCGCGGCCGTGCCACCGGTTGGGTCGCCGGCTGGAGTAAAATCGGGGGGTTGATCGCGCAGGGCATCGGTGCGCTGGCCGTCGTCCCCAGCGTGGGCCTCGCGGCCGCAGTTATTGCCGTGCCGGCCGTTTTGTCGCTGGCGCTCATTGCCATATCCGGTCGCGAGACGCGCGGTCGCGATCTGCGTGAACTAGAAGCCGCGGACTGCGAACCACAAGCTCAGCATCGCTCGCCGCTACTCGACGAGCCGTGAGCACTAGTTCTTGGCGACACTCTGCAAGGACCAACCTTGGGAGTTCAAACACGAGGAGAAAAGGTTCCAGTCCGTTATAACGACGTCCCCGGCATCGGCGTAGGTTTCACGCCTCTGAGAGTTATGCAGACATTGGTCCTTCGCTTCATAGAACTCTTGCGAGGTGCCCCGCGACTTGACCCATGCGGACTGCGGCGCAGTCGTCGCGCAAGCAGACGCCAACCAGGAAATGGCCGCCAGCAAGATGGCTTTTCTAGAGAATGTCGACATTGGTACGGGCCGTGCTCATTGACTCTCGGGATCACCGGATTGCCGGATGTTGGCCGCACCTTTTCATATTCGTCGACAAGACGCTGTGAAGGCTTCGGCAGATTTGCCCAAATGAACGCAAATGGGGCGGTCGTCGGCCGTCAAGCGTCCCGCTGCGGGCAGCGGCACGACACCTCGGTGCCGCCCTCCGCGCGTCGTCGAATGGAAAGCATGGCGTGCACGGCGTCGGAGCGCAGTGCGAGGGACAATAATCCCACTCCCGACGAGCGACCGGCCGCCGGATCGAATCCCACGCCATTATCCTCAACGACGATCCTAATGAATGCGGACGTAATCGTCGCAATTACCTTGATTCGCGTTGCATCGGCGTGCTTGAGCGCGTTGTTAACAGATTCTCGGGCAATCTGGTAGAGATGTTCGCGAACCGCCAGCGGAACCGTGAGCGCAGATTCTTTGGCGATCTCCACGACGATCTTATCGCGCGACTGGGGCGGGATCTGCATCGGCAGATTGCGCAGGGCCGCCAACAAATCGCCGCCCACGGAATCGAGCGGTGACAGGCCCTGCAAGATCTGCGTGCAAGCCTGGCTCGCCTCATGAATCGCCTCCACGACGAATTCGGCGCCCCCGATGCCTGGTGAACCGCCGCGATCCATTACCCGGCATAGGCTCGTGACGCCGAGGCTCAGGCCCGTCAGAATCTGGCCGAGACCGTCATGCAAATCGTGGGCGAGGCGACGGCGCTCGACGTCGGAGGCCTCCAGCAAACGCCGACGCAGATCGTTGCGCTCGGTGACGTCGATCACGAAGCAAAGATTCTCCATATCGCCGCCGACGTTGACCGGGGTCACGGACAGCTCTACCTCGAATTTTCGTCCCGATTGCGTGCGATGCACGCTCCACAGCACGGTGCGGCCGGTGAGCCCTCCCTTCTCCATAGTCGGCCCGGCCGAAGTTGAATCCGCCAGCAGCGCGCCGGGCGACAATCCCAAAAATTCCGCGCGCGAATAGCCATATTTTCGAATTGCCGCATCATTGACCATCGTCATGCGTCCCGCTGCGTCGCTGTAGGCGTACAGGGGCATGGGAAGCGCCTCCAAGAAGGCCTCGAAGCGCGCCTTCAAGGCCTCGAGATTTCGCAGCGCCTTGTCATACTCTGCGACCACGGTCGTCAGATATAGACCGGTTGCAGCGAGTAATCCGATGAAGCCCCAAAGGGTTTCGGCGCCTTCGCCGGCATCGCTTGCACTCAGTGGTCCGCGGCCGATGCCATAGCCCAAGGTCGCGGCCAACGACAGCACGAGCGTTGCCGCCGACGCTGCCGCGACTCCAAATCGCAGCGAAGACCAAGCGACGAGTACGAAGGACAATGATAGCGCCGGCAAGCGCCAACTCGGCGCAGGCCCGCTTGCGACCGCCGCGGCGGTGACGCCAAGCGCGAACACCCACGCGACAGCCTCGCGCCAGCGACTCGCCAAGACGCGCCGCAGTTCGCGCGACAATGGCACAATGACCGGCACGATGAGCACGACGCCGGCGAGTCCGTTGATCCACCATCGGGCCAGGCCGACAAATTCCTGTCTCGTAAAATCCAAGATCTGACCGTTTGGGGAGAAGCTCAGGATCATCGCCGGAGTGAGCGCGCTCGGAGTCAGGGCAACGGTGAGGTGCAGAGCAAGCAGATCCGCCACCCCGGCAAGCGTCCGACCCGCCGCCGCTGCGCCGACTAACAGCAAGAGATCGCGAAATCGATTGAAGCTGCGATGGAATCCCCACAGCGCGAGCAGACGCACGATGAGCACCGTGGCCAGCGTTTCGCCAACGGCATCGACGATGACCGTGATCCACGGATCGTGTGCGATCCCACCCCAGAGCACCACCGACGCCACGAACACGACCGGAGCCAATCGCAGGCCCGCGAGCATGAGGCCGACGACGGCGACGCCGTTTGCTATCCATGGGACTGCCAGCGGTGGCACGAACGACACATGCCGCACGTCGACGTATTGCAGAAACATCAGGCCTGCGGCGCCGCTCGCCACGTAGGTTAGAAACAGCAGCAGCGCGTATAGCCAGACTCGCCGTCCGCTATCCGCGGTGCGCGGCGCATCGACGGCCCGGACTCGTGGGGCATAGAGCTGTCCCGCTTCGGCCGCGGCACGCGGCGGCGCGGAGGCGGGCTCGGCCACATCCAGAGTCTGTCGGCACTCGACGCGGACTCGATTGTAGCCGCTTTGGCGAGACTCGATGTCGAGACGCGCATGCGCGGCGGCGGCCCTGACACCAATCGCTGAGACTCCCGCTGGATCCGTGGTTGCCCGTGGCTCAGTCGGTAGGCCGTCGTCCTCGATCGTGACCTCGAGCGCCTCGGTCGTGACATCGATGTCCAAGTGCACCGATTGGACGTTGCGTCGCAAGAGGGCCGCGCGCACCGCGTCCCGGGCCACGCCAAACACATGCTCGCTGCGCTCGAGCGACAGTCGCACCGGTGCAAACGCGCGCACCGACACTTGCACGGCCGGACCGCCGCCAACGGCCAGGTCCTCTGGCAGCCGGCGTAGAGCCTCAATCAAATCACCCGATACGAAGTGAATCAGCGATGCGTCGCGACTCAACTGGCGGCACATTTTCGTTGCCAATGTTGCGTCTCGCTCGATCGATGCGAGCCGCTCTCGGGTAATTGATTGATTGTGACCGACCGCCTCCAGAATCTCGTCGGCCGCCGCTCCAAGGCGCGTGAGGATCGGCGTGAGGGTCTCGCGGATCTGGTGCCCGAGTCGCTGCCTCTCGACGTCGGTGGCATTCAACACAGCGAGCCGCAACTCGTTTCTCTCGCCGACTATGTCGATTATGCATATGCGCAACGCCGTTCCGTCGAGCTCAACCGGTACCGAGGTCACCTCCACTTCCAACTCGTTGCCCGACGCTGTCCGGTGGGTCGCCGCTATGACGTGATCCGCATGCTGCCCGGCTGGCACCGGAAATTCGGCGGCCGAATCGCCGCTAACCCATAGATCGCGGCTGCGGAGCCGAAGGAAATCCTCCTCCGAGTGTCCATAGACGCTGACGGCAGTGGCGTTGACCGCCAGAATACGGCCGCTTCCCACTTCCTCTGCCCACATGGGGCTCGGATTCGCGAAGAACAGGCGCCGGTAGCGCTCAGCCGATGCCGCCGACTGCTGCTGGGCGCGATCGAGACCCGACAATAATGCCGACAAGAACAGCCCCGCGCCGGTTAGCAGCCCAATGAACCCCCATGCCACTTCGATGCCGACACGGCCCCCGACGCCCGCAAACGTTCCAAGTTGGAGACCAAAACCGAGCGTCGCGGCCATCGAGAATACGAGCGTGCCAATCGACGCAATCGCGACGCCGAAGCGGCGTGCTGCCCAGACGACGAGCACCAGAGCGGCGCCGAGGATTGCAACGCGCGGCGCCGAACCATGAAGTGTCCAGGCAGCGAGTAGCCACGCGAGCGAAGCGAACATCCACAGCCAACGCTCTGCTCGCGTGCCCAGATGACGCCGCTCACTCGCCGCCGTGAAAAACCCGAGCAGCGGCACGACCAGCACGACTCCGACCGCACTGTTCGCCCACCAGCGCGCGGCCAACGCCAAGACAGCGGAACTTACCGTCAGCGCGTTGCCGGTTCGAACCACACCGGCGGCTTCCAAAACAACACGCACACTTGTGCGTGTATCCAACCACGGCGCCGCGAGCGTGGCGATGATATCGATGCTTGAGGATACGAGCCGCCCGAGAGCCGCGGCAGCAATCAAAATGAGCACGTCCTGGTACCGAGACAGCGAGGGCCGATAGTGCCAGGCGCTGAGCATTCGGGCGATCAGCACAATACTCAGCGCTTCGCCGGCCGCGTCGATGAGCACCGTGCCCCAGGCATCTCCCTGGACCACGCCCCAGACGATGCAGGAGCCGACGAAGACGCCAGGCCAGGCACGTGTGCCGAATAGCAACAGTCCGCTGACGCCGATCCCTACCGGCAGCCACGGCAGTCCCAGCGTCGGCGCAATGGCCGCCATGCCTGGCGCGAGTATGCGTCTCAGCAGCCAGATTCCCGCGGCCCCCATAACGCTGTAGAGGGCGCAGACTGCGGCGCATGCCGCGAGCGTCGACCAGCCAGACCGCACTAGCGGGAATGCCGGGTCCTGTGCTGACAAAATCGCCACACTCCTTGTCGTAACTCGCCTAGCGCTGTCGAATTCGCAGCATAGATGATGCGATACACTCAGCGCCAATTGGTACCTGGCAAGGCATCAAATATGCGTTTGTAGCCCCTGGTATGCCAGCAGCGTACTCGGCGGGTACAGCGTGTCGCTCAAATCGCGGCCGACCGAGATCAGTACGGTGTAGCGATCCGACTGTCTGGCTGCGCCGCCGGATGATGCCATCGCCCAAATTCAAAATTGATGTCGAATGCCGCAAAGCCGCGCTCGAATTCCAACGGCAACAGCCAGCTCGTGTCCGCATCCGCAAATCCGCGGCGCGGCGACATTGATTTCCCAATGCCCATCGCCCGGCGTGCCCGGATCGATCGCCGATAAAACAACCGCCTGGCAAACGCCATCGGGGTCCAGCGCGGTACCAGCCGCCGCCTCCGCGGCGCGCAGCGCTCGCTCGAGCTGCGTTGCGCTCAACGAGATAAGGTAGGGTTAAGCCGCGACGCCCGCGGTTGTATCTCGTTGCACCTCGCCGCGCTGCGGGCGAAGGGCGGCGTAGATGATGTCGGTTGTAGTCATAAGGCCCTTGAGTTGGTCCTGTGAGTCGACAACGGGCAATGCGTGCACGCCATGTTTGGCCATGAGCTGGGCCGCCGCTTCGATCGATTGATGCGGCTCAATGGACAGCAGCGGCCGACGCAGCATCGCGCCGACCTTCATGCGCTGATTGAGATAGTCGATCGGTGATTTGCTGCCTTTGGGCAGGAACAGATCCAAATTCATCAGATCGGCGGTGCTCAGCATACCGACGACCTTCCTACCATCGAGCACCGGCAAGTGGCGTACCGGATAAGCACCAAACAAGCGCAGCACCTCTCCGGCCGGCTCGTTGATATCCACGGTCAAGATAGACCTGCTCATGCGGCGGTTTGCCGGATCGGTTGGATGCAAAGCGCTGCCCCACTGTTACCTACGCATTACGCATAGCCTGCAAGAATTAAATCGAGCAAGCGCTAGGTATAACTGCGAATAGCCAAATGGATGTCTTTGCGAATGCGGACCGCTGTGATCAATCGACGCGCGCAGCCAAACGCCGGCGCGCCGACTCGTGCTGCGCTTGAGCAATTCAGCGAGCGAGTATCCTCGTGCTTGGAGCTCAGCTAATGTCGTTCGCGATTATTCGTCGACGGCTTTACTTAATATCACTGTTGCGTGCGCGCTCATGCGACATCATTTGTCCAGCATTTTTGCGGTATTAAGTTCAACGAATGGTCTGAGAAATCGCGCCGCGCGAATGCAATGCGTGCCAGCCGAACCCGCGAGCGCCCTTTGTCGGCGCTTGGCGACGCCCATCACAGTTTCATTCGGTACTATTAGCCAATACTCTCGTCGAACCCGAATCTTTCGTGGAAAACCATTAATGGCGCAGCCGACAAATTCGCGACTAACCGGGGATATTTGGCACCTTAGCATTGATGATTTGCTTGCGCCCATGGCCGAAACGGCCAGGCTCGGCGGACCCGGACCGTTCGTGATTAATCTCAGCGCATCGACCGCGCCCATTAGCCTGCCCAAACAGGCCATTGTCGGAAGTGAACGCGCTCACGTCTATCAGCTGCAGCGTACCGAGGATGGACGTATGCGCTATCGCCTGCGTCTCGGTCCATTCGATACCGAAGATGAGACGGATGTCATTCTCGCGAAGGTGCGAGATATCTATCCGGGTGCGGTAACAGCAACTGCCGGCAGCGACGATTTGCGTGCGATTGAATTACTGCACGCAAAGATCGATGCGCAGCAAGCGCGTTCGAAAAAACCGGCCGCAAAGCCCAACCGGGTCAAGAGCGCCGCCCTACCGCCACCGAAAACGATTCCGCGCACGGCGGCAAAGCCGCTGGAATCGAGCGCTGTAACTATCGCGAAATCTTCGGCCACCGCTGCGACAGCCACGCGCATCGCCACGCCCAGTCGCGTTGCCGCGCCCACTCACGTCGCCACGCCCACTCGCGTCGCGACACCGACTCCTGTTGCGCCACCCACACGCATCGCGCCACCCACGCGCGTCGCGGCACCCACTCCGGCCGTGACAGCCACCCGCGTCGCGCCACCCATTCCGGTGGCGACACCGTCCCGCGTCGCGGCACCGACACCGGTCGAGACACCCATAAGCGTCGCCCCGCCCGCACCGTTCACCGCGCCCAGACCGATTGCGGCACCCACGCGTGTTGCGACACCAGCACCTGCGCCGACATTCAGGCCCGGGCCTACATTCACGCGTGCACCGACATTCACACGTCCGCCGACATTCGCGCCTATCGCGAATTTCACGACCGCCGCACTCGCGCCACGTGTTGCGCTAGCGCCAACACAGGCCGCACAGCCACCTCAGCCGCAGATGCCAGCGGCACAAGCCGCGCCGCACGCACCTGCGCTGGTACCGCCGCCAAAATCTGTGGCCGACATAGACACCAGTATTCCTGGACCGCAATCGGCGCTGACCACGGCGGCCAAATCGCTCGATTTCGTTGCGGCAGTCATGGCGAAGCTTGCATCGACCGCGGCTAGTGCGCCTACCATAGCGACGACGCCTCCGATCGCAGCGACGCCTGCCGTCGTGACCACGCCCCCCATAGCGGCGACGCCTCCGATAACTGTCGCACCGGCCACTGTCACAGATGCCGTGCCAATCGTGAACAACACGACCTCGCCACCGCTTGCCGAACCGCCCGTACTGCTGTGGCCGGCGCAGGCCGTGTCGCCAATTGCGTCGCGAGTACACCCGGTCCACTTGGCAGCGGAGCCAAGCGAGTCCCGCGGCGCAGATTCGGCAGATTCCACCGCGACAGACGCGACTGGTATGCATGCGACGTTTAATACGCACGCGACAGCTAGCACGCATGCGACCCCCGAGACGCGTTTGACAGCTGATACGCATGCGGCAGCTAATACCCTAACGACACCTGATACGCATACGGCAGCTTCCGCAACCACTGTGGACGCGGCGCCTTTAACAGCCGTCGCTCTGCCACCGGCCGCGCCGGCCGCCCAACTGGCGACCTCGCCCCCTCTGGCCGAACCGCCCGTACTGTTGTGGCCCGCGCAAGCAGTAGCGCCCGTTCCGCCGCGCACATCGCCGGTTCAAGTTGCACCGCAAGCGCCCGAGACAAAGTCCAACGATCAACCAGCACCGAAACCGGTGTTGACCGCGGCAGCCAAGCCGCTCGTAGAGAGCGCTCCAATTGCGGCGAAACCGACTGCGGCCGCCGCGCATGACACGATCGCTGCGACGGCAGCAAACATTGATTTACCGCCCGTTCTCCGCTCGGCGGCGCCGGCAATTACGCCGGCTCAACCGCTTGCACCGCCGGTTCAAGTTGCGCCGCAGGCGCCTACGATTACGCTCGACGATCTGCCTGCACCGAAGCCGGTGGTGAGCGCCACTGCCAACCCGCTCCAAGTGAGCGCTCCAATTGCGGCGAAACCCGCGGCACCCGCTGCGCATGACATGCGCGCTGCGGCAGCGCCGACCATTGATATGCCGCCAGTTCTCTTATCGCCGTCGCAAGGGATTAAGCCGGGTCAACCGCGCATGCCGCCGGTGCAAGCTGCGCCGCAGGCGCCCGCGAAAAAGCCCAGCCATATACCTGCGCCGAAGCCGGCTTCGAACGCGGCCGCTAAGCGGACTGAATCCAGCGCCGCAACTCCGCCTAAATCCGCGGCACGTATTGCTCCGTCGGCAATGCCACCAACCAAGGCTCGCACGCCGACCGCACCAGCTCCCACAGCCGCAAGGACAGCGGCGGCAAAGCCGGCGCCGAAGGTTACTCTGCCTCCCGCGAAACCTACGGACACCGGAAAAACGCTGCCGCGAGCCGCTGCCGATCCTGGCCCTGCTACGCGCTATCTCGATGAGTTCAGCAAGCCCAAGGTCAGTATCGAGACCACTCAAACGGTTCGCGCGTTGACGTCGATGGAACTAGAAGATGAAGACTCAATGCGCTGGTTCGTTGTTCAATTGTCGGTGGGCGCTGCCCCGTGCGATCCGGACGCGGTACCGAACTTGGATATCTTTGGCGTCTACCGGTTGTACTCCGTGGAGGCTTTCGACGAAGACCGCGTCATTCACGCTCTACGGCTTGGCTTTTTCTCCGAGCAGATTGCTGCGCAAGCGGTCGCAAGCTACTTGGCCGCCTACTACGACGAGCCAACCGTCAAACGAGTCAGCGTTGCCGAGCGCGAGCGATTCGCCGAACAGCGCCTCGAAGCACGAAAGGACGTCGGTGCGTCGGGCAAACATTCAGTTATCGAGATAACGAGCGAGCTGGTCGTTCGCGAGCTTCGAACTCGGAGCCGACCGCTTAAGCCCTAGGCGGATTCCCAGGTCGACCGTCGGGTACAATCGCTGCCCGGCCTTGAAACGCGTTACAGTAGCTGTAGATAATCCCTTTAGCCGCTCGTAAGCGCATTTGGGGAGTGGGTCTGCAGATGAAAAAACTCAAACACGAGGCGGAGTTATTCAAGGCGGCGCTATTCGCCGGCTGTCGATATGCGGAAGGCCGCGGGGCGGTCGAATTCGAGCCGACCGACTCGGCGAGCGAAAAAGCGTTATACGTTTATCGCTTGCTCGTGCACGACAAGGCCATCGCGCCTATGCCAGAAGACCAGGTCGCCGAGAAGACGATTCGGCATCGCCTCGCGACTTGGTATGCGCATCAGTTGCCCAAGGGGCATCCGCTGCTGGAATAATCGCATCGGCGCTCACTTCCATCCGGCCGATTTCAGCACGACGAGGGATCCCGCCGGTATCGACGGATCGGGAACATTTACGACGACATTCAATTGGTATCGGGCCTCCGTGAACGCGTCGAAAAACGATAGGGACGAGTGCCGTAGATAAACGAACGTGGATTCCCCGGCTTTCGGATTTGACCAGGTCCAATCGCGCAGCGGTGCGGTGATCAGCGCAACCATGCCGTAGTTCTCCTGCGTCAGTTCGAGCGAAACGTCTGCGGGCGTCGTCGCGCTTCCGCCCGACCCCCGATCGATCCCACCAGGTACTTGAATGCCGACGACAAAGTAGGTCCGCGGAAGTCCCGCCATTTTGAACGTCATCGATCCCTTGCGAGTGAAATCGACTGGACCGACCTCGATTACGTATCGATGATCGGCGGCCGTCAAACCCTTGTCGATCAGTCGGCCGTTACCCGAATAGGCAGTCTCCTTCGAACAGCCGCCGAGCAGCAATATCGCGGTGACCGCCACAAATCTCGCGCTGGTTGCCATCGAATTGGATCGTCCTGAAACTCGCGATGGCGACAATTTATCATGAGGACCCTTGGATTTCAGACCGTCAAGTGCTCAAGGCCCCAATGCGTGCTGTTCGGCAAGGCTCCCCGCGAAGTCGAGAGGCTGCGTCGGCTGAGGCTCATCGCAGACCATGCGATCGGCGGACGGTGGAGATTGATCCGTAAACATCGCGAAAACGCTGGAGTTCGTGGCCTCGACGGCGTCGAAGGGAGTGCCGTGACGCGAGCCTTTGACCACGATCATTGCTGCACCTAATTCCAAAGCCAGTGCGCGCTTCTGCGCCAACGGCGTCAAATCGAACTCGGCCGCGATCATTAGAATGCGGCTCCTGAGCCGCTGTAGCCGGTCAGTCGCGGTCCAACGCACCAACGCGCCGATGATGTTGAGGTAATTTTCAGCCGAAGCCGCGCCGACGACATTAGCGGCCCGCTCGCGCAACGCGCGCTGCCATGGATTTGGAAACAATCGCGCTGCGCAGAGCCAGCCCACCAGCCGCATGCCAAATAGGTGTATCAATAGGCTCGGCAAGCGTGCCTCGAGCCACATGCGCCAAGTGTCGAGCCGATAGCTCGACAGGCTGTTGATCAGCGCCAGGCGCGGCACTGACTCCGGCCGCTGCAACGCCATCTCGAGTGCGACTGCGCCGCCGAGCGAGAAACCCAGAATATTGCATTGCTTGATTTCCAGGTGGTCGAGCAGCGCCCAAAGCGATGCGGCGAAATTCGGGATGCTGCAATCGCCACGGAGTGGCCTGCTATGACCGCAGCCCGGAAGATCCGGCACGATCACACGAAAGCGCCCCTCGAGTGCCCGCACTTGCAATGCCCAATCTGCCCCGCTGGATCCGAGCCCGTGAATGAGCAGCAAGGCCTCGCCGCGCCCACGTTCCAGGTAGTGCAAGGGTCGATCCGCGTTGTAGAAAATTGTCATTGGTGCGTGCCGTGTATTGCAATGAATTCAGTTTCTGTTGCCAGAATACCGGCGCGACGCGAAAGGGTCGGTGCGTCCGCGTACCCAATGCTCATTTCGAGAGCTGGACTTGTGTTCGTTAGCGAACGGTAGTTAGGCGACCGATATCGCAATATAAACACGCTTGGAACAATGCACGGCCGGGCGACCTGTTTTCGCAGACCGAATGGCTATTGACGTCGAAATATCGCGAAGAATATGTTCACCGGAAGGCTGTGATCGCCGCCTCGTAAGGCCCCAATCGTTCGGCATTCGCCGTGTTCGCCGATGCTCGTCGAATCTGAGCGCTAGAGGGAACCGCCATGCTGGGATGGGTCGAATCCGGATTACTGATGATCGCCGCGGTGCTGTTCACGAGCGCCCTTCTGCCGCGATTGCGCCACTACCGTTCGCTGCTGTGGGGTAGCGGCGCGCTGGCGACGCTCACCGCTTTGTTTCCAAGACCCGGCAGCACCCTGGCGGCGCCGCTATTCACTGGGAGCGCCGGCGCGCCGCGGCTCCCCACGGAGATCTTTGGAATCGCATGGTGGATCCTCGGTGCGTGGATCGTAACGAGTGTGCTCGGCTTGATCCTGCGACGTACGATCTTCCCCGACGATAATCGGCCGCACGCACGCCGCCTGTTTGCCGACCTGGCGGCGATACTCATTTATGTCGTGGCTTTGGTCGGAATCATGGATACCGTGTTCAAACAATCCGTTTCGGCGGTCCTCGCCACCTCCGGAGTACTGGCCGTCGTTCTCGGTCTGGCACTGCAAAATACGTTGGCCGATGTCTTCTCGGGCCTCGCACTTAACATCGAACGCCCATTTTCTGCGGGCGATTGGATTACGATGCAAGGCGATGTGGCGGGTGTGGTCATGGAAATCAATTGGCGGGCCACACGCATACGAACGACGTCGAACGAAATGCTGTTCATTCCAAACAGCATGGTGGCCAAGGCCATCCTGACGAACCATCGCCGCCTGGACAGTGCTCACGTGTACGGCGTAAAAATAAAAATCGACCACCAGACCCCGCCGGCGCGCGTGATCGAGGCTCTGCTCGGGGCCGCACGCGCCAGCGTCGGAATCGCTGCAGGAACGACGCCCACGGTCTATGCCTGCCGGTTTGTCGATGGACTGATTGAATACGAGATCAGTATCGGAATCGACGACTACGGCATGGCTGCCGAGGTCACCTCCGAGGTGATTCGCCAAGCAACCGACGCATTAGGCGCAAAAAAGATCCGCATCGGCGCACCGCCAACCGGTGTGCGCATATTGGCGCGCAGCACTGGCGAAATGCACTAGATAAGCGCGCAAGCGCACCGAAGAACACGTCCGGTTCGCCTACGGTGCCAATCGAGAGTCCCAAAGGATTCGCCGCACGCTCGCGGTTGCGGGGACTTGAGGATAGCCTATGAATGCATTACAAAGGTTCGACGAAATATCCGACAAACCGACGGCGCGCCTTAACCGCATGCCGGCGACGTGTCGACCGACGCTGACATTGCGCCCGAACGCGACGCCGCGCGTCGATCCGCATCAGGACGCCGGCCGCATCTCGGTAAGAACGAAGGGAGCCAGAGGCGCTTCTTCGGACACTTCCGGCAAGCACACCAGCGCCTCGGGCGCCATCTCGGCCTATGTTTCCGATCCGGGTGCTCCGGCGCAGTAGTCTCCCGGATGAGCGCGGGGTTCAGCGGTTGCCGAGCTCTGCCGCCATCGTCGTGCCGATAGCCGAGCCGGTCTTCTCGCGCGGCGCTTCGGAATCGGCGGCGTAAATGGCGGTCGGCGCCGCTAGCAATAGAACGAGTGCGGTGATGACGGCATTCATTTGGCGTTGCTCCTTGCTGGGTCTGGCCGTCCGCGGCATGGCACGCAGTGTGGGGAAGTTGCAAGCCCCTTTGATCGAACCGTTAGCGGGCGTCTTTTTCGCTCGCGGAAACCTGCGCGCTTCGCCCTTGCCGATAGCGTGCGCCCTCGGGGCTCAAAATCCAGGCGTTTAATTGCGGTGTGCAACGAGAGCGTTCACTTCGTAGACGCGGGGCGCAATAATCCAGCGATATCCGATCCCGGCAAAATCGATGCCGATCAACTAACCGGCCAGTCAAGGGAGTTCACTCATGCCGAAACGAATTGATATCAACGCGGTACCCGTAGTCACCGGCTCGCGCTACCCAGCGCCGTTTAATTTGCCATGCGCGGCACGCGCTCGCCAACGTCTGGGCGATGCGGCGGGGCTCGATGATTTCGGCGTGAATTTATTGCGTTTGCCGCCAGGGACATGGTCCAGTCAGCGGCATTGGCATACGGCCGAGGATGAGTTTGTATACGTTCTCGACGGCGAAGTGGTGCTCGTCACCGATAGCGGCGAGGAACTGCTCCGGGCCGGGGATTGTGCCGGATTCAAGGCGGGCGTTAAGGACGCGCATCATTTGCAAAATCGCTCGGCCCGTGATGCTATCGTACTTGAAATTGGCTCGCGCAAAGTGGCCGAAGACGAAGGGGACTATCCGGATATCGACTTGTACTTTCTGAAGGGGCGCGCGGGATACGCGCACAAGGACGGTACGCGCTATCCGAATAATCCAGCGTCTTAGCAACAATTGAAATGGCTTGAAGCGGAGACCGAGCGTGCGAGCCAAGGAAATTCGCATTTCGAATTTACGGTTTGGGACGATCGGTTTGGCGGCTTTCTGTTGGCGGCGGCATGAGCACCGGCGTTGGTTCTACGGCAAACCGTGGGAACACGCGGAAGATGCATGGCGGCAAAGCCCGCTTGCCGGGGTCGGTCACGGCAAAACGCCGTTCCTGCTGATTCAGGGCGACGGCGATACGGTCGACCCGCTGGGCCAAAGCCTGGAGATGTATCGGGCGCTGCGTCAAGCCGGTGTGCACGTCGAGATGGTTCAATACCCGCGTGATAACCATGGACCCTTGTCGACCGGGGTGCGCGGCTTTCCGAGCACGGAGCCTTGGCATGGCTTCGACGCACGCCAACACATCGTGAAATTCATCAAGGCGGCCTTTGACGCGCCGAAGTAGCGCTCATGGGCTCATCTACTGCCAGGTATCCAATTTGGGCAAATCATCATTGAGCACGTAGTAGTCCGATTTATCCGCAATGAAAATGTGCTGTTCAAGTGCAAGACCCGTCGGCGGGTCGAGCGTGCCCGCCATGATGCTGGTCGTGTCGCCACCGACAGCCCGCCAAAACAAACTGCCGCCGCAGGTGCTGCAAAATCCGCGCTCGGCTCTCGCCGACGAGCGATACCACACGAGACTGGCCGAGTTCAGCAGCGTTATGGACGCAGAAGGCGCGTTCGTGGCGGCGGCGAAGTGACCGCTGGTCCGACGGCATTGCGAACAGTGACAGGCCACGACGCCGCGCAATGTTCCGGAGACTTGATACCGGACACCGCCGCATAGGCATCCACCTTGGTGTGTTGTCTTGGGTAGCTCTGGCATACATCCTCCTGGGGATCTTGCAAATTAAGGATGGCTCGATTCGTAGGCTCTGGACTTCCAGCGAGCGCCCATCCCAAACCAAGATTCAAGCGCCGAACCGATCGTCGCCGCCATAAAAAACAGCGCGATCAACGGCAGGCATAACGCCCAGAGCTTGCTGCGGCCGTAGCGTGCGAGTGTCGGCAAATACGTCAGCGCCGCCAACGCGCAGGCGCCCAGGCCGCAATAGAAGCGCCAGCCATGGCCGAACAGCATTTCCCAGACGGGCACGAGCCACATAAGGGCGAGACCGACGAGTGTGACTACAAGCAAAACGGCCGAATATCGCAATTGAGTGAACGCGGTTCGAGAGATCATCTGCCAAATATCGGAAAAATGCGGATAGGGACGAATCGAGGCCGCGAGGCCCGAATGGCCGAGATAGAGGCTTGCGGACTTCTTCACGATCGCCGCCAGCGCAATGTCGTCGATCAGCGCGGACTTGATCGCTTCTATCCCGCCGCAACGCTGCAGCAGTTCGCGACGAATCAGAATCGTACCGCCGGCGGCCGCGGCGACCGAGGAATGCGCATCGTTGACTTTGGCAAAGGGGTACAGCATTTGGAAAAAATACACGAACGCCGGCACCAACGCCCGTTCGGCGAGGCTCATGCAATTGAGGCTGACCATCTCGCTGAGCATTCCAACGCCCCGCGCTTCGAGTCCGGCAACGAGCGACGCGAGATGGCGCGGGTCGTGCACGATGTCGGCATCGGTGAACAATAATAGCGGCGCATCGCCTGCCGCAATACCCTGCCTCAACGCCCATAATTTTCCGGACCAGCCGGGCGGCTTCGTTTGGCCGCAGATCGTCTGCAGGTTCGGCGCGGTGCCGACCAAATCGGCGGTTCCGTCGGTCGAATTGTCATCGACGAGGAGGATGCGGAACTTGCCGGCGTAATCCTGCGCCCGCAGCGAGGCGATCACCGGAACGATCGTGCTCGCCTCGTCGCGCGCCGGGACGATGACGTCGACATCGGGAAATTCCGCTGGTGAGGATGGCGGCAATTGCGGTGCAGACGCCCAGAATCTGCCGTGCGCGAAGGCCAGATAAATCCAGATGCACAATGACAATATACCGATCATGACGTTAAGCTTAATCCGTCGCCAACACGCTGGATAGCGAGTTAGCTTGCGCGTTAGCGGTGATCTAAACTACCACTATGAAGGCACTCGCGGGATTCGGCGCACTGGCCGTTTGCTGTTTGCTGTTCCCGGCGCGCGTTCTGTACGCGTCGCCGGCGCAGAGCGCCGCCGACGAACAGGCGCGCTGGCAGACGGCTGCGAACAATACGGTCATCGTCCGCGACGACTGGGGCATTGCCCATGTCCACGGCAATACCGACGCCGATGCCGTGTTCGCGATGATCTATGCGCAATCCGAAGATGACTTCAATCGCGTCGAAACGAACTACCTCAACGCCATGGGGCGCCTTGCGGAGGCGGAAGGCGAGTCGGCAATTTACCAGGACTTGCGCATGAAGCTGTTCATCCGGGCGGACGATCTTCAGGCGCGCTACGCGGCGAGCCCGCCATGGCTCAAGAGGCTCATGATCGCGTGGTCCGATGGGCTGAATTTCTTCCTGCACAGCCACCCGGACGTTGAGCCTCGCGTGATCCGGCGATTCGAACCCTGGATGGCGCTCAGCTTCAGCGAAGGCAGCATCGGAGGGGACATCGAACGCGTGCCCTTGGGCCCGCTGCAAGATTTCTACGGCCCACCCGCGCCAAAGACCGGCTCCCAGATGGCGGCGCTCGCCGAACCGTCGAGCCCGAAGGAGCCCGGCGGCTCGAATGGCATCGCGATTGCGCCGTCGAACACCCAGCACCACCATGCGTTGCTGCTGATCAACCCGCACACGTCATTTTTTTTCCGTTCCGAACTACAGGCGACGAGCGATGAGGGTCTGAACGTCTACGGCGCGGCAACGTGGGGACAATTCTTCATTTACCAGGGCTTCAACGAGCATGTCGGCTGGATGCACACGTCGAGCGGTGTGGACAACGTGGATTTCTTTCTCGAGACCATCGTCGAGAAAAACGGACGTCGTTACTATCGATACGGCCGCGAATTGCGCCCTGTCCTTAGCTCCACGGTCAGCGTGTCGTATCGCAACCGCGACGGCGCCCTCGCGCTCAAGACATTCGTGGTGTACCGCACGCATCACGGTCCCATCGTTCAGAAGAAGGACGGCAAATGGATCAGCATCGCGCTGATGCAAAAACCCGTCGAGGCGCTGAGCCAATCCTTTTTGCTCACCAAAGCGCACGACTTCGCGTCCTTCATGAAGGTCATGGAGTTGCGCGCGAATTCGTCGAACAACACGGTATTCGCGGATTCCGACGGCGACATCGCTTACTTGCATCCGCAGTTCATCCCGCGGCGCGACGATCGCTTCGATTATACGCATCCGGTGGACGGTGCCGACCCTGCTACGGACTGGAAGGGACTGCACGAACTCAATGAGGCGCCGCATCTACTGAATCCGCCGAATGGCTGGATCATGAACACCAACAATTGGCCCTACTCCGCCGCGGGTCCCTACAGTCCCAAGCGCGAGCAGTATCCGCGCTACATGGATACCGCCGGTGAGAATCCGCGCGGCATCCACGCCGCGCTACTCTTAAAGGACCGCAAGGACTTCACGCCGGCGTCCTTGAACGAAGCCGCGTACGATTCATATTTGCCCGCGTTCGAACACCTGATCCCCGCGCTGGTGAGCGGCTACGATGAGCTCGCCGGCACGAATCCCCTCAAGCAGAAGCTTGCCGATCAGATTGTGATCCTGCGCGGCTGGGACTATCGATGGTCCCTGCATTCGGTCGCGACGACGCTTGCCGCTCTATGGGGCGATGCGCTCTGGGAAGACGCAAATACCGATCCCGATGCGGACAACATCTCGGTCTACGATTGGATCGCCGAGCACACGAGTGCGGAACGGAGGCTGACTGCCTTGTCGGCAGTCTCGGACCGGCTGCAGCACGACTTCGGCAGCTGGCGCATTCCCTTCGGCAGCATCAATCGGTACCAGCGTTTGACGGGGGCGATCGTGCAGAACTTCACCGACGCGGGTCCAAGTGTACCGGTACCGTTCGCCTCGTCGCGCTGGGGATCCCTGGCTTCATTCGGCGCAAGCCGCTATGAGGGAACGAACAAGTATTATGGAACGAAGGGCAACAGCTTCGTCGCCATCGTCGAATTTGGCGAGAAGGTGTCGGCGCGTGCGGTATCGATCGGTGGTGAGAGCGGAGATCCCAAGTCGGTTCATTTCGACGATCAAACGGCGCGCTATACCGACGGCGCACTCAGGCCGGTGTATTTCTATCCGGCTGACCTCGTCGGTCATTCGGAGCGGCTATACCATCCTTACTAGAAGCGATCACCGCGCCCAACACCGACAGGGAGAATTCATAGCCCTGCAACCAAGTGCTGGCACGCGGTCCCGCGACATTGAGCACCTGGATCTCGTACTCGTCGATGAACCGCAAGATCGCGGCCGCCGCGCGCGTTTCCGCGATCTGCGTTGCATCGAGCACCACGAAAGGCTTCTTTTCTCGGATGCACAAATCCCGGGTGAGCTTCGTGCCGCCTGCGAGCGATCCCTGGAACAAGATCGCGGTGCCATCGCTGTCCTGCACATTCTTCAGCGTGCGCTGGCGAGATCCGCCGCCGACGAGCGGCGTGAGGCGATATCGCTCAGCGATCGCCCCATCCTCGGCACTGCGATCCCCCAGACACCACCCGCCGCACGCAAGCTCCGCTGCGAGCGCCGCATCCAGCGCTCCGCGATCCACTCCGGTCTGTCCGCCCGACACGATCTTGATGAGACCCATTTGCGCCGCTCTCCTCGACGATCTGTCACTCTTGACGCCTGCAATTTCCTATCGCCATTTTCGCGACCGGGTCGCGCATCGGCGTGCGTAATGATTCCAGTCCTTTGAACTCGACGAACTGCGTAGTGCGTGCCCACAGATAGTCGCCGTAATAAAACGGCTCGAAAGAATCCGCGGAGTCCATGGGCAGAGGACCAATCTCTGCATCGGCGCGTGCCTCGTAGAAAAACGGAATGGATTTGCGCTCACCGCCATGACCGATGACTCGATGTTCGGTCGCCTTGATTCGTCCACCGCTCCAAGCCTCGAGAATCGCACCAAAATTAACCGCCAGCGCGCCTTCCGCCGGCGGCACATCGATCCATTGTCCGCTCAGATGGCGAGCCTGCAGGCCGGCGACGCCATCCTGCGCCAAGAGAGTCAGCAATCCGGTATCGACGTGCGGGATTCCGGTTATATAGCAGCGAGTCCCCTCGTGCATGACCCACAGATCGGGATTCGCGACGACCGCCTCATCGAGATCCATGCGCACGGGGTAGCGAATCAGACGCAAGGTCGACAGACCCCGTTCGAACGCATGATCGAAGAACCGCTCGTCCAAGCCGAATGCGCGCGCGATGGCCCGCATCAGGCTCTGGCCGACCCGCTCCATGCCAAGATAGTAGCGCGCCACCGACGCTCGCCAGCCGGGAAGCGCTTCCTCCGGCGGCAGCGGCGTCGCTTCGCGCAGCGGATCCTCGTTATCCACCACCGACGGACCGTAGGCCACGTCCGCGCCGAGGTCAATGCCCTCCTTGCAGGTGAGAAAGCCGGTTTGTAACGGGAACCAGCCGCGATAGCGATTCGGATGCGAGGGCTCGAATTTCTGCCGCCATAGCGGTCGAATCGCGCTCATCGGAAGCTGAAAAAATCGCAGCAGATCCGCGCGCGATTCCGGGTCAATCGGCAAATCCGCGGGCAGTCCGCCGGCGACAAAAAAACCAAAAGTCGCCGCTGCCTCCATGATGGCCTCGTCCGTGCGGTCCCGCGCCGCGGACGGCCCGCCGAACAGGTCTGCAACGTCGATTTCGGGAATGCGGAGTTTCGTCGACATATTCTATTGCGCTCAGCGCCCGCAATCGTATTTCTGAAGCAGTGATTTCGGTGCGATGAGTCGCCACGCGCGCTCGAGCAGATCCGGCAATACGCTGGCATCGACGCTCGCGAAACGCACCAGTATCCAAGGATGGTCTCGATAATGATCCGTGATGAAGAACACCTCCGGATCGGCCTGCATCAAGATCTCGCGGTCCAATAAATCGGCGCGCAGCACGAAGCACTCTCCGCTTTGATGCAGCCGCGCCAACAGCTTGCCGCGTACCTTCAAGGCGGCGGTGCCGTATGAAGTGGAATCCTCGATGCCAGGAAGCGCTTGCGCAGCGAGACGCACCTGCTCGAATGTCACCATGTCTGATCTACCTCGTCAGTCGTCCCTCACCCGCGGAACCACAACACGCTCGCGATTGCTGGATCGGCGGGCATTTTACCGACGCATAGGAACAAAACACGCAACAGTCGCCCGGCTTCGGCCGCAGCATCGAATGGCAGTTCGCGCATTCGTAGAAAACAATGCATGCATCCGTCGGCATTCTCTCAATTGTCTTGGCGCCGCACTGAGGGCAAGTCAGTGCGCACTCCAACACGAGCGCAGGTCCCTTTGCAGCGTCGTTCGAGATTTGCGTCGCTTCCATGGCTGTCTAAGACCTCTTAAACAACCTGGAGTGGCGCGGCGGCATCATCTCGAGGCTCGTGATACCAGTCTAAAGAGATCTGCTGGGCCTCGATGAACGAAGCCGCGACTTTGTCCACACCGTTGGTGCTCGCCTCGGGAAGCGACGGCTGCGCCAAGGTTCCGGGCAATAATACGGCGACGATGCAAGCCGTCGGAAAGCGGCGGCGCACACCGTCCGCGACCGCCCTGCATTGCGCCCGTTCGGCGCTCGGAAACGCGCTCACCAGATGCACCATCGAAATGGTATGCGCCGACCCGCCGGGGGGCCCCGGCTGCGCGAGATCCGCGAGCGAAAAGTGACGGGCGTCTATTTTTTGATCGCGCAATACGCGCACCAGCAATTCGGTCGCGAGATCATCGGCAAGCGATCCGAGGCCGATACATATGATGACCGAGCCCTGCGGAACCTCAATCGGACCTTGCCATTTGCCGGATGTCTGTTCCCGCTGGCTGCGCAAAAAAGTCCCGACGTTGACGTCTTCCAGCACGGTACTATGTCGCCGGCGGCGACGGAACAGACGCGATTCTCCGCCGATTGCCGAAATGACGGCGGCGACGGCGGTGCGCATTTTGGCTTGCTGATCCTCGCTGATCGCGCCCGCCTCGCGATCGAGGCGCGCAAGATGCAGCGCGGGAATCAACACAAAATCACAATAGGCCGCAAACGAGTTGCGCTTCAGAAAGTCGCGTGCGCTGATGATGATCTCGTCGGCGTCGGCCGACAGAGCGCGCTGATAAAATCGCTGGGACATCGTCAACGCATGGGCATCGCTCAGCAAGATATCCAATAAATGCAGTGCGCGGACATTGCGGCCCGCGACCAACAAGCACATGGTCAGCGGCGTCGATACGATCAGTCCGATCGGCCCCCACAACCAAGTCCAAAATATCGCGGCGACGACTACCGACAGCGGCGAAAGACCGGTCGTATGACCGTACAATTGCGGCTCGACGAGTTGTCCCGCAATCATCTCGACTAACATGAACAATCCGAGCGCCTCGAACGCGAGCGACCAGCCGGGATCGACCGCCGCCGCCAGCAACGCGGATAGCGCCGCAGCGATCCAAATTCCGACATAAGGAACGAATCGCAGCACGCATGCCATTGCGCCCCACAACAACGCGTGCGGCACGCCAATTGCGTACAGCCCGGCCCAGATAAACGCTCCCACGCCGATGTTGACCGCAAACTGGGAGACGAAAAATCGGGAGAGTCGCTGGCCGGCATCATTGATTGCGATCGTCATCCTGCGAACGTCGGTACCGCCCGCAATGCGGATGAAGCGATCCCGCAAGGCCTCGTGCTCGAGCAACACGAATATCAACACGAACAGCACGATTCCGGTGCTCTCCAGCGGTATCCAAACGGAGGAAAATACCTTCTGGATCAGCTGAATCGAGTTCGCCGGCGGCTCGCGCAATTCCACTTGAACGGGATGCGAGGCATCATTCCCGGCGCTCGCCCCGAGATTACCGAGGTCCGGCGTTTTCAGGTTCATGTCGGTAATCTCACTGATGACGCGTCCGGCCTGACCGGTCAGCGCATTGACCCGTCCGACCGTCAGTTCATTCAAGGTCACCAATTTATGATGAATGGTATGTTCGTACTGCGGCACGCTCGCGGCCATGCGCACGAGCTGCGAACCGATGAAAGCCGCGAACGCCGTACAAGACACCGCGAGCACCAATACGGCGACAATCACCGAAAAGGTCCTACCCAGTCGCAGACGCCGCAGCCCGCGGACCAGCGGCGCGACCAGCAAACTCAATATGATCGCCAAGGTGATCGGGACGAGCACATCCCGGCCCAAATACAACAATGCCAGCACGGTCCCTGTAGCCAGAATATTGTTCGCGCGATCGCGCGGCGTGGCCGGCGGCAGCGAACTCGGGATTGCGGGTCCAGGAGTATCCATAGGGGGTATGTTGGCACCCTGCACGCAATTCGGCCAGCATCGCGCCAATGAAGCAAGTGTGATTAGATTGACGGACCGCTATGCAGCCCATCATCGTTAGACCGGCGACCGCGCAGGATCTCGAAGCGCTCAATCGCTTTCAACAGGCCATCGTGACCGCCGAACGTCCGTTCGATGCCACCAGCAAAGACGGGCCGGTCTGTTACTGCGACATTGCGCGCATGCTGGCGTCGGACAACGCCCGATTCGTGGTCGCAACGGCGGGCGCAGATCTCGTCGGCTGCGGTTTCGCGCGCATCGATGTTGCGAAGCACTATTTGAAGCATGCGGCACAGGCGTATCTCGGTCTGATGTACGTGGAGTCTCGATATCGAGGCTCTCAAACGCTGGTGCCGATCCGCACAAGTCACGGAAATGCGCTTGGAGGTATACCACGACAATATCGCGGCCGTCAGGGCCTATGAAAAATCGGGATTCCGCAGATTGTTGATCGAGATGCGGCTCGATTTTACCGATGATGACGGCCGGTGAAACGCGCGTTCGATGAGTCGCAGCGCATCGGCGCTGTCCCATTGTCTTGCACCGTAGATTTTTTCAAGCACGCGGCCGTCGGCATCGACGAGTACGGTCAACGGCAGCTTCGATGCGCCCAGCATGTTCTCCATCTGCAGGCCTCTGTCGATGAAATGGCTGATCGTCGCGTTCGTTTTTTTCAGTAGCGCCCGGGCTTGATCGGCATCATCGTCGGTCGAGATGCCGATGATCGCAAAGTATTGATCCCGGTCGCGCCACGCAAGCCGCTCCAGCGACGCCATTTCCGACTTGCAGGGCCCGCACCAGCTCGCCCAAACATTGATGAGCAGCGGTCTGCCGTGAAATGCGCTCAAATTTTGCGACGGGCCGTTCAGGCCCTGCATATTCGCTGCCCGCAGAATCGCCCCGACCGGAACCTCTCCGGGCGTGTTCGCGATCGCCGCGGGAACGACGACGGCCACGCATAACAGAAACGCGTAGAAACGCGCTGGCGGGCGGTAATGCACGTCAAGCGCCGGCATTCGAATGCATCACAACACCAGAGGCCGCAGCAAATCAGCGGCCCGCTCCGCAATCATGATCGTCGGCGCGTTCGTATTGCCGCCGATCAGCCGCGGCATGACCGAAGCATCCACGACACGCAGGCCCTCGACGCCGCGCACCCGCAGCTCGCAATCGACGACCGAGCGGGAATCGCTGCCCATGCGGCAGGTACCGACCGGATGGTAGATAGTCTCGGCTTTGCGCCTCAATACGGCCTCGATGTCGGCGCGCGTCGTCGCGGCTTCGCCGGGGTAGATCTCGCTGCCGACGTAAGGTGAAAATGCTTTCGTCTTGAGGATCCGCCGCGACAGCTGCATGCCCTCGAGCAGGATCTCGAGATCACTCGCCTCGCTCAAGTAGCGCGGCTGGATGCGCGGGGAGTCGTCGGGGCGACCCGATCGCAAGCTCAGCTGGCCCCGGCTGCGCGGCCGCAACGCGCAGGCATGAATCGTGATTCCGTGCCCGGGAAGTCGATTGCGCCCGTGATCATCGAGCTGCGCGGGCACAAAATGCAGCTGTACGTCGGCACGCTCGTCGGGAGCCAATTCGGAGCGCACGAATGCCCCGGCCTCCGCCACGTTGCTGACGCCGGGTCCGGAGCGCGTCAGCAGGTAGCGCAGCGCCACCCCCACTTCCTGCCAGGCGTTGAAGTCATACGTAATCGCCTGGGTGCACCGGTTGAGCGTACAAAAATCCAGGTGATCTTGCAGGTTCAGACCAACCTCGGCGTTTTCTGCGATGACCGTGATGCCATGCTCGCGAAGTTCGGTGGGGTCCCCGATGCCGGAGAGCATCAACAGCTGGGGCGAGGCGATTGCGCCACCCGCCAGCAGCACCTCGCGCGCCGCACGCACGATCTGCGTTTGACCCCGATGCCGATACTCCACGCCCGTGGCGCGCCGGCCATCGAACAAGACGCGCGTCGCCGGCGCAGAGGTTCGGATTGTAAGATTATTTCTGTGCTGTGCCGGTCGCAGATAGGCAACCGCGGCGCTGCAGCGCCGGCCGGCGCGTTGCGTGACTTGGTAGAATCCGATTCCGGTCTGCTCGGCTGCATTGAAATCCGGGTTGTGCTTGAGGCCGCACTCGACACCGGCCTCGACGAACACCGCACTCAAGGGGTTTCGGTAGCGCAAATCCTCGACGGACAGCGGCCCACGGACGCCGTGATAAGCGCTGGCTCCGCGGCTTTGGTCTTCCGACCGTAAGAAATAAGGCAGCACGCTGGCATAATCCCAGCCCGTCGCGCCCAGATTAGCCCATTCATCGTAGTCGAGATGGTGGCCGCGGGTGTAACACATGGCGTTGATCGAACTGCTGCCCCCCAACACGCGGCCGCGCGGCCAATAGAGCTTGCGGCCGAGCAAGGCGGACTCCCGCTCCGTGTAGTAATCCCAGTCGACCTGCCGGTTGCCGACCAAGCGCGCAATGCCCGCGGGCATGTGGATATAGGGACTGGTATCCCGGCCGCCCGCTTCGAGCAGCAATACGCGGGCGGCGGCGTCCGCCGAGAGCCGGTTGGCCAACACACAGCCTGCGGATCCCGCGCCGACAATCACGTAATCAATTTCAGCTTCGGGCATCTGCAGCGCTTTCTATGGGGAGCGCGCGGTCTCGATGACCGTCAACAAATCGGGGGTCGCGGCATCGCGTTCGAGCCGTGGGTAGCGTGCCTTGCCTGCATAATGCACCTCGATCGTCCTGAACATCTCGTCCTTCTCCATGAGCAGGCTGATCGTGCGCGCCTCCGCTCCGCCCCCATTGAGCGCATCCTGCAGCACTTCCTTCGAATATTTTCGTCCGTTGACGGCGACGAGCTTACTTCCCGGTGTCATTCCCGCGCTATCGGCCGGCGAGCCCGGTATCAAATAACTCACGACCGCACCATCATCGAGCAGCACGAATCCGAGCGAATAGCGCAGATCCGTCCATTTGAACATCACCCCCTCGCCCTTCTGCACGCTGCTGGGCTCGGATGCGAACGTCAGGCGCCAGCCGCTGGCAGCGAGTCCCTCGAGCGCCGCGCCGGCCTTGATGCGATCGAGCCGTTCGGTCCAAAAGCCGCGCCAGTCGTAGGGCAGCACCGCATTGAGCGCCGCGACGACCGCCTCGAAATCGTAGGGCACGACCTTCGGAAGGCCGCTCGGCGGCCCATAGAACCGCTGGCAAAAATCATCGAGGCTCTTTGCGCCATTGGTCTTGCTGCGAATGAGTACATCGGCTTCGAGCCACAGAAGCGCGGACTCCCGATAAAAATCCGTCCCGCGGATCCAGGCGCGCCAGTCCGTCGGTTGGAAATACCCAAACTGCGCAGCAATCGCGGTGTCGGCTAGCGGACGCCACTCGCGTCCCTTGTGCGATTCCATCAGGGCGGCGAGATCCGCCCAACCGACGCGCGCGTCCTCGAGCGAGGCGAGACCGCTGCGTGCGCTCAAGACCATGCCGAGATATTCGGTGAGACCCTCGTAGACCCACAACAGATCCCCGCGCATCGGCGTGTCGTAGTTGCCGGTGGCAAGGCCGATCGGACGACGGTATTTGCCGTTCCAGGAGTGGACGTATTCATGCGGCAGCAGCGTCGTGACCGCGGTGGTTCCGCGCAGCTGCTCGTCGATCAGCGAGCGCTCGCCGGATCGATTGTCGCTCGACTCATGGTGCTCGATGCCTTCGTACCCGATCCGGTCGCTCAATGTCCAAAGAAAATGATACTCGCCGTAGTGCGTCGCGCCGAACAGCGCACTGGCCTCGCGCACGAGTTGGCGCATGTGCGCCTGCGTCGCCTCCGGCGCATTGAGCGCGGCGTCGCCATCGGCCGCGAGATGCAGAAAGGCCAACGGCGTACCACCGAGTTCGAATGTTCGAACGTGGCTGCCGGCGAGCACCGGTGAATCGATGAGCGTCGTCAGCGAGACGGTGCGGAATTGAGTGTAATCCCCGGTTGCGGCCGCCTTGGGTAAGGCGGTCGCCAAACCCCAACGGGGCGGCAGCTTGAGCCTTGCGGTGTATTGCAGATCGTCCGAGCGGGCACCCGCGGGATACAGCAGGACTTGGTTCCAGAGGATGATCGCCAGGGCGTCCGTGCTCGTACGGTCGGCGTTTTGATTGGTGGCATCGCGAACCGCAAGAACCTCGAGCGTGACCTCAAGCGCGGTGGCGCCCGCGGGGATCTTTAGATGGAACGCATACATGTTGGTCGAATCGCGACGCCACTGCAGGGTCTTTCCATTCGCGACAAACTTGAGCGCCGACAGCGAGCCGATCGGACCGTCGGGGGCGTGTTCGCCCGGCAGCCACTGCGGATAGAGCAGCGTGAGCGCGCCGGGTTTGACCGGCAGCACCAGATGCGCGCGCTCGATGCCGCGTGGCGCCTCGCTCGCATCGAGGTCGAGCGTAGCGCCGGCCGCACCGGCCGCGCCTGCAAGCAGTGCGCACGCCGCGCACAGCGCCAACAGAAACCCGTGGCGCGAGTCTTCGTTCCCCGATCGTACCAGGGTGGCTACCTGCATCTCGTCCGATCCCCTGCATGGCTTTTTGCGCAGCATACCGTGCTATTGGGTGCGGCACCATGCGCCGCGCTCATTGACCCGCAGGCGATTGTCATGCTTTGATCTTCGTCATCAACTCTGTGAGCAGAAAAACAATGACGAAACACGATCGCGTGCTTAAGTGGGCCCTGCTGCTCGCCTTGTCGGGATTCTGGGTAACGGCGATTGCCGAGCCGACAGCGCCTCATCCCACGGTCTTGCATGCCGCCCGTATGCTCGAGGTCGATACCGGCCGGCTGTTGATGCCTGGCGAGATTCTCATCGACGGCGAGCGCATCCTCGCGGTAGCGTCCAAGGTTGCGCATCCGGCCGGCGCTGCCGTCATCGATCTCGGCGACAGCACCTTGCTGCCGGGCCTCATCGACGCGCACGTGCATTTGTTCCTGCACCCCGGAGCCGAGGATTTGCAAACGGTGCAAGAGTCGGTACCGCAGCGAACCATCCTTGCGACGCTCGCCGCGAAAGCCGATCTGATGGCCGGCTTTACCGCGGAGCGGGACATGGGCACCGAAGGTGCGGGCTCCGCCGATACCGCCGTGCGCAACGCGATCGATCAGGGACTCATTCCGGGGCCGCGGCTGCGCATCAGCGGCAATGCGATCGACATCCTCGGCGGTCATGAGGACGCCAATCATTTCAATCCCGCGCAGCACGTGCTCTCGAACGCGACGTACGCGAATAACGCCGATGAGCTCGTCGCCGCGATCCGTGAGCAGCACAAGCAGGGTTCGGACTTCGTAAAAATATACGAAACAGGACGGGATCAAATGCACGACGGCGTGCTGCACACGCCCTATCAGTACGCGGTGACCGAGCTCAAAGCCGCGATCGATGAAGCGAGCCGCTTGGGCGCGCGTGTTGCCGTGCATGCGATGGGAGAACCCGGCACGCTGTATGCGGCACAGGCCGGCGTCGCTTCGATCGATCACGCGACCCAACTCAGCGATGAAACGATGGCCATCATGCGGGCAAAGCAGATACCGGCGGTTCCGACCTTTGCGATCTTCGAATACTTTCTTCCGGCCCCGGGCGCCCCCGACCCGCGTGGTGAACGCGATCTGTACGACTACAAGATCAAGGAATTCAAGCGACAAGTCGCCGCGGGCATCCCGTTCGCGGTCGGCTCGGACGTCGGACCTTTCCCGCACGGCACGCAGGCGCGCGAGTTCGTGCTGATGGTCAAATACGGCCTGCAGCCGCTCGCGGTACTGCAGGCCGATCTATTGAACGGCGCGAAGCTGCTCGGCTGGGAGGGCCAAATCGGCGAACTCAAGCCCGGCTATTACGCGGACGTCATCGCGGTGCCGGGAAATCCGCTCGAGCACATTGAGGCGCTCGAGCATGTCTCCTTCGTCATGAAGGGCGGAGCGATCGTCAAGCAAGCGCCCTAGGCGCGATCACATCTTGACGAGTTCGACTCGTCGATTCTTGGCCCGACCGTGATCGGTCGCATTATCGGCGATCGGCTGGTCGGGTCCAAAGCCGCCGGAACTCAATCGTCCGGGCGCGATCTGTGCCGCCACCAATGCGGCCACAACTGCGGCTGCGCGAGATTTCGAGAGCTTCACATTGTAGTCATGCAGTCCGATGCCGTCGGTGTGCCCGTTGATCTTCAAGGCCAGGCTCGGATTGTCGTTCATGAGTTTGATGACCTGCGCAATGACCGGTTTTGCATCGGGCCTGATCGTCGACTTGTCGAAATCGAAATTGATGTAGAGGATCGCCCGCCCGCGTGTGTCGAGCTCTGATTTGATCGATGCGGCCGTGGGTTCCGCGACATCGCCGTAGGATCCCGCCAATCCGATCACCGCCCACATCGTGGGCGCGAATTCGGAGGGGCGCCTCGATTGGCTGTTCGCGGACGGCCAAGTCCCGGGCGGTTCCTGCATCTTTAGCAGATAGCGCACGCCGGCCGTGAACTCGGGAGACGCGACGCTCACGCCCGCTTGCTTGACGGCGTAGAGCACCTCTCCCGTCGCCAGTGCGTTGGCGCCCGCCTGCTGCTTATTCTCCCTCCACCCTCCATCCCGATCCTGTTGCGACAACAGGATTTGCACGAACTGCGGTATCAGCTGCCGCTGTTCGGCGCTGCCGAATTGCGATAGAGCGAGGATCTGAAACACCTCATCCTGCGTCGTCTCCGGCGTGCCTTGTGCGAGATACGCGAGTGCGCGGTCGGCGGCCTTCGCGTAACGCGTATCCTTGGAATTCTCGAACGCCGACTTGAACGCTACGGCGGCATTGGCGGTCGGCATGAATGAACCCTGCGAAATCGGCGGCTCATCCCAATCGCCCTCGATCGCCCCCGACGGTTGCTGATGCGCCAGCAGCCAATTGGTCGCCTTGAGCAGCGCCGGATCGCTGATCTGTCCGGCCGCTTGATCGAAGTAGACGAGCCCCAGTGCCATATATTGCGTCGGACTCGCGGACGCATCGGGGAAGTCCACGGTGCCGTCGTCGCGTTGATGTGCGCGCGTGAACTTCGCAACCTCGTTCATGAATGAATCGCTGACGACGTAGGCATTGGCCTTTGCAACGGCGAGACCCATGAGCGTCTGTCCCTGAACGTGACAGCCGAAGCAACTGTGATCGCTTTGCCAATCGATGGTCGCGGGCTCCAGCCAGTCGATGCCTTTTTGGGCCGCAAACCGCACGCTGCTCTTCCATCGCTTGATTTCGGGGTGGCGCGCGAGCAAGGAAACGTAATCCTTGGCGGCGCCTTCGATGACTGCGATTTCGCCGATCTGGAGTTGTACGAATTCCGTTCCCGAGAGCAGCCGGATCTTCAAGTAACGCGCCTGTACCGGCGGAAACGAAACTGTTAGTACCGCTGAATCCGGGTCGAGAGTAGCCTTCGCGATCGACGTAAAACCATCGGTCGGGCCGCTGGTCGAAGCGGCAATCTCGATATCTTTGGGGCGCGATGGGACTTCGGCCGGAAAGCTGAACGCGACCGCCGAGACCAGCGCGGCCTCGTGCTCATAGAACGACAGCACGATCTCCAACGGGAACTCGCCATCCACATCCGGCTTCCAAGCGGGCTCCGTCAAACCGTCGATCAGCAGCCTGCCGCCGTGCCCCGGTCCGAACGATCCCGTCACGCTTTCGACTTCGCCGCCGAAATCCAGAGCCGCGATATTCGTACCGGCGGGCAGCGACGACGAAGGCGTGACTTGCGCGAGATCCGCGGCCTGCGACCCGGTCGCGAGGACCAGTGCCGCCGCGGCAAAGGCGAGAAGCGCAACGCGTCCGCGGTTAGAGGCCATGCACATTCGCGGGAACTTCCGGCAAGGGTTTTTTGGCGTCGGTTTGAAAGCCGCGATAGCGAATCGCGAAATGCATCGACGTGGCAGGAACCTGATAGACGACATCGAATCTCGCCTGACCGTGCGCCGGAATGACGCTGTTTTCCTTGAGTGCATGCGGTAATGCCTCGAGTGCGTCGGCGTCGACGGATATCGTGCGATCACCGTCGAGTATCAGCAATTGTTCGGCGGCCTGGAATTCGATTCCCTGGTCGAGCTTCGAGGCGAAGAGCACGCTCACGACCAGGTAGGTGTTTCCAGCAGCAGCGGTGTTGCGCCCGATCGTGCCCACGCGACTGAGCCCGAGGACGCTCAAGCTCAGCGTCTCGGGATCCTCGAACGTGAGCAACAGCTTTCCGGCGTGAGCCGGGGCGCCGGTATTCGGTAGGTCGACTTCCATCGGAGGATAGCCGGGCAGATCGATCGCCAGCTTGAGCGCAGAGTGCGATGTGGGAACGGCGAACGCGAACGCGCCGCCGCGTCTTCCTAATCCTCAGCACCGAATGGAAGAATGCGCGGGTGGGGTGAAATATATCGTGCCGAATGTCACGGATCACCTGTTCTTGCAGATCAACGGAGAACACCAATCCACCTTGAGCGATGCAACTGCCGCGGCGCCGCATCCCTTGTCCTTGGGTACGCTGATCGTGCCAGCAACCGGACGGGTCGTGACCGGTGAGTACGTCTTCGAGATTCCCGATCACGGCGTCGCGAGCCTCGAAATGCTGTTCATCGATACCGACCAGGGAGACATGCACGCGCAATTGTTCGGGCTTAAGCCGTCTGCACAGCGCTCGATCGCGGCTCCCGTCAATAACGGCCTCATCGAAGCCAAGGTGCTCGCGGTCCGCATGGCATGCGGTGCTGCTGGGATCAAGCCTTGCGCTCTCGATCGTGACGGCGCGCACAGCCGGCCCGACGGCCGCGCAAGCGTCGGCGGACAACGAGCACAAGCCGGCCCGTTGGAACACCAGCTTGCGGGGCGCGTCAACCATCGCCCCCACACGCGGCATTGCTGGCTGCCTCGGCCGAGTCGCTTGCGGCGCCGCTGGCCCTGCCCGACCCGATCGAGTCGAGCAACTTCTCCACGTTATCCAGTTCCTCCTCATCTTCCATAAGCAATGCGATCGATGCGGCATCCTCGGCCTCATTCTCGAGAAGGCTGCTCAGCGCCGCGCAACAGGCGCCTTGCAGGCAGTCCGCGGTCGCCGCGCCGGATCCGCCGGCGAGAACGCCACCGATGCCTCCCATGTAACAACGCAAGATATCGCCCATCATCTTGCCGGCGATCTGAGCGGCATCCGCAATCCTCCCTTGCAGCCCAGTGTATTCCGCTAGTTCCTGCGCGCCCCCGAGTTCCATCTTGCCGATGGCATAGCCCGTGTCCCGCTCGAGGCTCCACCAACCGTAGGTGTGAGTACCGTTCATCTCGATCAAGTGCTGCGGGGCCACGATGGTGCGTCCATCGCCGAGGTCGCCGGCGAGCACAGCCTTAATCGGTGCCGGTACCGACAGCGAGGCCAGCGCCGACGCCTGATCCGGACCCATCGTCTGCATCGGCACTTTTTCGGCACTCGCCGCGGCGATGAGCCGCAGCGTATTGAAGGCCTTGGCCGCATTCATACTGAAGCGCATCTCGAGCGCGGTGTCGGCCGCTCCCCATCGCATCGCGAGGCGCGACTGCAGTTCCGGATGGCCTACGAACCCGAATGGCGAATTGATGATGTCGATGCCTTCCCGATAGCTCGCCGGTCCCGCCGCGTTGGCCCAATCTCCGACGACGAATCCGTGGCGCACGAACGCCAGGCGCGGACGCTCGTAGTAGGCGCGTACCTGCGGCGTAAATTGCATCTGGATTCGGTGTTCGGTATTGGCGCTCGACAAGAAAAACGTCAGCAATCCCGGTTCCAGCAAAGGTCCCGGGAGCTGCGACACGTCGAGTTTTGCACCCGAATCGGCAGCCGCAAGCATCATGTTCTGCAAGTCGATATTCGATGCGATCCACGCCAGCGTGGCCTTGGCGAGATACAGCGGATGCACGGCCCCGACGCCGATGGCTCCGTCCCATACCTGCGAGGTCAGCGCTCCTGCAACGTCATCGCCCGCCATCGCCGGGTCGATCATCGCTTTCGCACCAGTGGAAACGAGCCGATCGAGGATGACCCGACGAGAGCGCGTCGGAGTCAGCTGGGGACCACGAGTCTCGGCCTCGAGGTAAAGTCGCGCCAACACCGCTCCGCTAGACTTCGGAGTTGGTGATTCGCTGCCACCGCTCTCGCCCCCGCCCCCGGCGAGCACGCCGGCCAAACCTCCGAACAGGCTATTGTTCCCCTGTGGCAAATTCGCCTTCTTTTCGGCACGCGTAACGCGAAGCTGGAAGTTCTTTTGGGCCGCGGTATCGCCGCCGATCGACAAGGTCGCTTGAAAGTCGTTGGCAGCGCTTTTCGCGTCGTTGCGAAGGATAGCGAGTCGAATGTTTTGGCCCCAGAGGTCGATCGCGTTGAACTCGCCTTCGAGCAATTTCTCGGAGGTCACGGCGCCGTCCTGCAGGTAGTCGGCGATCAAACGCAGGCGCATGGTCTGCAGGCGCTCACTGTCCAAGCCGTTGAAATTGAACGTCTCGGCAACGTCCGCGAACTTGCGTCCGACTTCAGCCGCCGCAAAACTGGGGTCAAGGTCGAGCGTCTTGCCGTCGACGACCGCGCGCACCCAATAATGATCTTGGAGTACTTTGATCTGCGCGGCAGACCTGTCCGATGCGAACGCAATCCTCGCCGCCTGCAGCGATGAATCGAGCAGCGAGTAGCTCTGTTCGACGCTCGCTGCAAAGCGCTTTGCATCGGCGGCGGTCAATGCTTCTATTTTTAGGCGCGCCGGCGCCCTTTGGGTCGCCGCGGAATGCGCAGAGCCCGCGGCGGGCAGCAAGCGGCCGATCAATTCGGCGGCGTCCGGCCGGTCTGCGATCTGTTGCAGCAGAGTCTGCGCCTGTGCGGCGGTCAACTGACCATGCGCGATTTGCACCTCGAATCCTTGCATCGAGACCAGCGTCGCAAGCAGCAGTGCTCGATCCAGAGCGTTGCCGCCGCGTGTGACCAACGTGGCTGCCGCACCCTTCATTGCCCCCGGGTAGGGCTCGAGCGCGACCTGGTCCCGAACATACTCGAATGCCGACTGCGGCTTCGGCAGCGAATCGGCGAGCGCAGCCAACTCGGTTTGCGCTGCGGGAGTCGCGGAGACGTACGCTTCGATGATCGACTTCCACTTCTGGGCCGCTTGAAGATGCCGTTGGTACAGCAGCTTCTTGCGCTCGGCAGTGCTGGGCTGTGCGCAGATCGCTGGCGTTGCGAACGCAAAGCACGCGAGCAGGGCGATCGCAAATGACAGGCGCGGATGTGTCATGGCGCATTCTCTACGTGGTTTTCTTGAATGACGCGGGGTCCAGTGATTGCACGATACAACCCACCCAAACAAGCGTCAATTCACCGGTCGCATCGACTATGCGGGTTCTCGGTGTAAACTCACCAATTATCGTAAACCGGCTTTTTTGGAGACGCGATGCATCGTCTCGCACTATGGCTGCTGACGACGGCGATGGCAGCGCGCGAGTACTCGTGCCACTATTCCAGCAAGGGCGGCGCCACCGGCGACATCGGTGCGCCGGCGCCCGGCAGCGGCGGCGCGTCGCATTCACACCCGGGCGGCTTGATCCTCGTCGCGTTCGGGCTGTTGCTGCTGTACGGCGCAAGGCAGAACTACCGCAAGCTGAGCGCGCTCGAATCGTCCCCGATCAAGCCGATCCGCGACGTCGCTGCGGGCTTGGTGCACATCGTCGGCAAAGCCGTGGGCGCACGAAGCCTCACGAGCCCGCTCACGCACCGACCGTGCTTTTACTATCAGGTTCTCGTCGAGAAATGGGTGCCGCGCGGCGGCGGGCGCGGCGAATGGTCGATGTGCCTGCGGCACATCGATCACACGAATTTTGATTTGCAGGACGAGAGCGACAAGGTGGCCGTCGATCTGCATCAAGCGCAGCTCGATTTGACCCAGGTTTTCCAGAGGGTCATCGAACCCCAGGGTGAGCCCGCGTCGATCGGCGGGACCGGGCCTACGGGCAATGACTTGCGCGACTATCTGATGGGGACCAACGCCCAAATACAATCGCAATTCGCCGATCGGAAGGTGTCGTTGATCCATGCCTTAGCCGAGTCCGAGGGCAATGTAAGTTTGTTGCCGGCGAACTTCTCGCCGCGCGAGAGTGGACTGCGCCTGCGCTTCACCGAAACTTGCCTGCTTGTCGATCAGCAATACAACATCCTCGGCACCTGCATCGACAACCCGAATCCCGGCGGCGAAGCCGATCGCAGGCTAATTGCGCGCGGACCAAAGCAGAACACGTTCTTGATCTCGTGCAACACTGAGCCGATGCTGGAGAAGCAGACCAAGCGCGGCATCTACCTCACGCTCGCGGTCGGCGGCGTTCTCGTCGCATTGGGCCTCGCGATTTTCTTCAATTGAGGATTGCTTCCCCTACTCAAGCGAGCGGACGAAACTTCGCCGTGAAATGGCGCATTGCGGATGGTTGCCAGGTGATCTGGTAGCCGCGCAGTTTGTCCTTATCGGCGACGAGATCCTCGAATACCTCGATGAGGTAATCCGCATGGCTCTGGGTGTAGACGCGACGCGGAAACGCGAGGCGCACGAGATCCATGCCGGCCGCGGCCTCGGTGCCGTCCGGCCGTCGGCCGAACATCACGGTACCGATCTCGCAGGATCGGATGCCGCCCTCGACGTACAGTGCGACCGCGAGCGCTTGGCCCGGATACTGGAGCGGCGCGATGTGCGGAAGCATGCGCCGCGCATCGACGAACACGGCGTGGCCCCCCGTGGGTTTGACGATCGGTACGCCGAGCGCGATCAGTCGTTCGCCGATGTAAGCGCAGGTCCTCAGACGGTAGCGCAAATAGTTTTCGTCGATGATTTCACGCAGTCCTTGCGCGATGGCGTCCAGATCCCGTCCCGCGAGGCCGCCGTAGGTGGGGAAGCCCTCGGTCAGAATCAGACGACTGCGCGCGGCCAGAGCCAGCGCCTCATCGTTCAAGGCCAGCCAGCCCCCAATGTTGGCGAACGCGTCCTTCTTGGCCGACATCGTCATGCCGTCGGCGTCGGCAAACATGTCGCGGACGATGTCCTTGACCGATCGATCGCCCTGGCCTTCTTCGCGCTGTTTGATGAAGTAGGCGTTCTCGGCAAAACGGCAGCCGTCGATGATGAACGGACGGCCGTGGCGGCGCGCTATCGCCGCCACCGAGCGAATGTTCGCGAGGCTCACGGGTTGTCCGCCGCCTGCGTTGTTGGTGACCGTCAGCATCACGCAAGGCACCGCATCGCCGTGTCGTGTCAGAAATTCCTCGAGCCGCGCCAGATCCATGTTGCCCTTGAAGGGGTGCAGGCTCTCGGGGTCGGTACCTTCCTTGATGAGCAGATCGTGAGCCTCCGCTCCCGTGGCTTCGATGTTTCCGCGCGTCGTGTCGAAGTGGCTGTTCGAAGGCACCTTGCGGCCGGAACCGCCGAGCAGCGAAAACAAGATGGCCTCTGCGGCGCGCCCCTGGTGAGTCGGGAGCACGTGCTTGAACGGCATGAGATCCTTGACGGCGGCCTCAAAGCGAAAAAACGACGGGCTGCCCGCGTAGCTTTCATCGCCCGACAGCAGCGCGGCCTGTTGCGCTGAACTCATCGCGCTCGTACCGCTGTCGGTCAGCAGATCGATGATGACGTCGTCCGACTTCAGCGCGAAGAGGTTAAAATCCGCCGCGGCGATCAGCGCCGCGCGCTCCTCGCGCGTGGTCATGCGGATCGGCTCCACCGCCTTGATACGGAACGGTTCGATGATGACTCGGGTTCGATTGGCGCGATCAATCATTGGGTGACTCCGTCATTGCCGAGGGCGCGGGTTCGTTCGTTGGGTGGATCATTGTAAAGACCTCTCGCGGCAATGGGCGCGTTTTGCGGCACGCGTTTCTCGGTATCCTTGCCAATCAATGCGACAATGGGCGCCAGGAGGTGCGACGACCAATGGCCACGGGTTGGGACCCTGAACAGTATCTGAAGTTCGCAACAGCGCGACTGCGGCCGGCGATCGACCTGCTGGCGCAAGTGGAGTTGCCGGCTCCCCGCCAGATCTATGATCTCGGCTGCGGCCCCGGCAACGCAACCCAATTGCTGCGTAGGCGCTGGCCGAAGTCGACTATTACCGGCGTTGACAATTCCCCGGCGATGCTCGCGCAGGCCCAACGCGAAGTCGCGGACTGCAACTGGGTCCAGGCCGAACTAGCCGGTTGGCGAGCGCCGGTGCCGGCCGATCTGATCTTTTCCAATGCCGCGCTGCATTGGGTGGCGCGGCATGATGCGCTTTTTCCGCGGCTCATATCGCAGTTGGGATCCGGAGGGTTGCTCGCGGTCCAGATGCCCAACAACTTTGCGGCGCCATCGCATACGTTGATCGCCGATACCGTGACGGCGGGTCCCTGGCGCTCCAGGCTCGAGCCGCTGCTGCGCCCGGCGCCGGTCCACGCGCCTTCCTATTACTACGAACTGCTCGAATCGCTGGTGCCGCAGGTCAGCGTCTGGGAAACCGATTATCTGCAGGCGCTGCGGGGCCCGGATCCCGTCAAGGAGTGGGTCAAGGGTACCTGGCTCAAACCGTTGCTGGATGCGCTTACGGGCGCCGATCGAGCGGCATTCGAGGCCGACTATGCGCAGCGTCTGCGGGCCGCTTACCCGCCGCTCGCGAGTGGCGTCACGCTGTTTCCGTTCAAGCGCATGTTTCTGATCGCGCGCAACCGAACTTAGAGCAATGGCCAAGCTCGATCTCTACGTCGTCATCGCATACATGGTCGGGATCTTGGCGGCCGGGTTCTGGGCCAAACACAAAGCCACGAATCAGGATCAGTTCCTCGTCGCCGGGCGCTCCGTGGGTCCCTGGCTGTATTCCGGCACGCTGGCCGCGATCGTCGTGGGCGGCGCCTCCACGATCGGCGGTGTCAAGCTCGGCTACCAGTATGGCATCTCCGGCATGTGGTTCGTGTTCATGTTCGGTCTCGGGATCATCGTGCTCTCCGTCGTGTTCGTCGAGCGTATCCTCGGGCTGAATCTCTACACGGTTCCGGAGCTGCTCGAGAAACGTTACACCGCGTCTGCGCGCGTCGCCGGCGGCGTCGTCATGGTGGGCTACGACCTCATGGTCAGCGTCACGGCGACGATCGCCGTCGGCTCGGTCATGGAAGTCATCATCGGCATTCCGCGGACACCGGCGATATTGATGAGCAGTGCCGTCATGGTCGCCTATTCGGTGCTCGGCGGCATGTGGTCTCTGACGCTGACCGACATCATTCAGTTCGTCATCAAGACGATCGGCATTTTCTTCATCTTGCTGCCGGGCGCGATATTCCACGCCGGCGGGTTCGCCGGCATGCACGCGCGGCTGCCGAGCGCGTTCTTTTCGCTGACGAACATCGGAGCGGGCAAGGTCATTTCGTTCTTCGTACTGTATTTCTTCGGAATCATCATCGGTCAGGACGTCTGGCAACGCGTATTTACGGCGCGCAGCGTTCGCGTGGCGCGCAACGGCGGCATCGGCGTCGGATTCTACTGTTTGTTCTATGCAATGGCCGGCGCCTTGATCGGAATGGCCGGAAGGGTATTCCTGCCGCCGCTTGCCAATGCGGATTCCGCGTTCGCCGAAATCGTCAACGCGGTGCTGCCGGTCGGCTTACGTGGATTGCTGCTGGCGGCCGCGCTCGCGGCGATCATGTCGACGGCGAGCGCGTGCTTATTGGCGGCATCGACGGTGCTGCTCGAGGATGTGTACCTGCGGCTGCGCGGTACGCACAATGCCGGCTCGGTGGCTCAAAGTCGAGGCGTTACATTGACTCTCGGCGTCGTCATGACTTCGTTGGCTTGCATCATGCACGACGTGATCACCGCGATCACGGTTGCCTATGATTTATTGGTCGGCGGACTGTTGGTATCGATCGTCGGGGCGATGACCTGGCAGCGCGGTACCACCAAGGGTGCGCTCGCCTCGATTGCGCTCGGCAGCGCCTTGGTCGTCGTCGCCCTCGCGCTATGCGGCCTCGATTCGGACGTTCCGATCTATATCGGTCTCGGCGGCAGCCTCGTCGCTTACATTGGTGTGAGCCTGAGTACCAGCCGCGCCGGCGCCAAGCCACTCACGGAATAGAAAATCATGAAACACGAAAGTTACACCAAACACGATCTCGTCACCGGAAGTCCTTACGATCCGATAAAAGAGCCTCGATACACCGAGATCGCGACGTTCATGCGTGCGCCGTTGGCGAGTTCGATCGAAGGCATCGATATCGGCTTGATCGGCGTCCCGACCGACCTGGGTGTGACCAACCGGCCCGGCGCCCGGCATGGTCCGCGCGAAATGCGCAATTCTTCGAGCCTGATGCGCACTTTCAATCTGGGCCTCGGCATCAACCCGTACGAGCTTTGTCGGATTGCGGATCTCGGCGACGTGCACCTGTCGCATCGATACGACCTCGAAAAGCAGATCGTGGACATCGAGGCGTTCTATCGCAAGATCAAAGCGGCCGGCATCCGGCCCGTCACCGCCGGCGGCGATCACTCGATCACCTATCCGATATTCAAGGCGCTCGCGGCCGATGCACCGATCGGCATGGTGCACATCGATGCGCACACCGACACTTGGGCCGAATTCGCCGGATCGAAATTCACTCACGGCGCGCCGTTCCGCCTGGCGGTCCAGGACGGATTGCTCGATCCGAAGCGCACGATTCAGATCGGCATTCGCGGCGGCCAGAACACGATGGACGGCATCGAGTTTTCGCAGAATCACGGCATGCGGGTCGTCTTCATCGAGGAATTCGCGACGCTCGGCGTCGAGCGGGTCATTGCAGAGGCGCGCAAGGTCGTCGGCGACGGTCCGACGTATATCTCGTTCGACGTGGACGGGCTTGACCCGGTGTACGCACCGGGTACCGGAACGCCTGAGGTCGGCGGCATCACGACGCTCGAGGCTCAGCGTTTGTTGCGCGGTTTGCGCGGATTGAACCTGATTGGCGGCGATGTCGTCGAAGTTGCGCCGCCGTACGATCAAACCGGCAACACCGCATTGGTCGGCGCCACGATGATGTTCGAGATCATGTGCCTGATCGCCGACCGGCATTTCGGCGCCAAACGCGCCGAGTAATCCCGGCCGTCATGCGCGCAAATGCCGACAGCCGTTTAAGAATAAATTGACGACTTGATTCGCCCACGCATCGAGTTCGGCCGGGCTCATCGGCGTGCCGAATCCCATCGCCCGGCGCTGCGGCAGCGTGACGACCATGTGAAGGAACAATTCGGCGGCGAACGCTCGGTCCAGGGCGCTGAGTTTCGCGGTGGGCAGCTCGCGCGCGAGCAGATCGGCGATCAATGCGGTTCCTTCGCGCGTGCTGCCGTCGCTGCTGACGGCCCGCACGAGTTCCGGAAATCGCGCCGATTCGGCGTTGACGAGCCGGTGCAGCGCGAGGGCCGGCGCGGACAGTGCCGCGTTGAGGATCAGTCCCGCGAGGCGGCACAATACGTCCGGCAGAGTTGCGCCGGCGAGCAGCGGTACATCGGCCGGCGGCCGGATTTGCGCGATGATCCGGTGCACGACGGCCGCAAACAATTTCGCCTTGTCGTCGAAGCGATCGTACAAGGTGCGCTTTGAGACGCCAGCGCGCGCTGCGATGGCTTCGATGGTCGTGGAGCCGTAGCCTTCAGCGAGAAATTGTTGCGTTGCTACGCCGAGAATTCGGTCGCGCAGCAGCAATGCGTCGGCGCGTGATGGCCGACCGCCGCGTGAGACGGCTTTTCTGCCTTTTCGCGCCATTTCCCTCAGCGACGCCGATAGCTATTCCCGCCCGCGCGATACGACTCATGGTAGCCGTTACCCGCCCGGTAGCTCGCGCGGGGCGCGTAGAAGGGGCGCGGTGCATAGTAGGCGCGCGGCGCCGAGGCGTAGCCCATAGGCGGATAATAGGCGGGGCGCGGCGGGTAGTAGCCGGGCGCCGCTGGATAGGCGGCCGCCGCCGCCGCCGGCTCGCCCGCCGAGACCACGGCTGAAATGATCGCGAGCGGCAAGGTTGCGAGCCCGAAGACCGCGCCGAGGATGCCGTGGCCGAATCCCCAGGGATGAATGCCGAGCCCGGGTCCCCCGGCTGCCGCCGGCGCGACCGGCAAACAGGTAATCAGCAACCCGGCGCTCGTGGCAAAAAGTGCGCGTTTGAGTCCCGTCATGGCTGGCTCCCTTGAGATTTCGCTGGTGAAATTCCCGCTCACGCGGCTACCATACTCGCGCCGTTAACGAAACGCAACGGTACCGTTTCATTTGACCAGTACATAGTCCTCCGGCGTAAACGCGGGCGCCGAGATCGCGTAAAAGCTCAGCAGCGTACTGGTGTCCGCCTCGATCGAGTGCACCACTTCGGCGGGGATGAAAACGATCGAGTCACGGCTGACCGCGATTACCCGGTCCGCCAAATGCACGCGGCCGGTACCATCGGTGACCACGAATACCTCTTTCGCGCGGTGATTGAAGCTCGTGCCGGATGTGCGCCCCGGCGCCAGCGTGAATTTCGCGATGCTGAGCGACGAGGTCTTCGCGTCACGCGCAAGCCGGCCCACGAGTTCTTGCAGGCTGAAGCCCGGCGACACCGTAACCTCCGCTACGTCCTGCACGGAGAACGCCGCCGCCCGCGAACCCGGAGACTCCGCGTTGCCCGATGCTTCCGCGGGACCGTGCACGAATTCAGCGCGTGTCAGGCGCGCAATGTCCTTGGCAAACACCGGATATTGCCGCTGCAGATCATCGCGATAGCCGATCTCGAAATCCGCAAAATCGAAGCCCGGCGACAATTGGGTACCGACGAACGAGTATGCCCAAGCCGAGGTGTCGCGCGGCGCGCATCCCTGCCAAACGCCGTGGGGTACCGTCAGTTGCGGCACCTCCCCCGCCAATACATGCGAACCCAGCGTGACCCGCCGGCCATGCCCGTCGGGGTACAGCAATAATAGAGTGAGCGGCGAACCGCCGTAGAAATGCCAGACCTCATCGCTCTGCAGGCGATGCATCGCCGAAAAATCCCGAGGCGTTACCACTACGACGATCGCGTTGCCCGCGGCGTGTGCCCGCCCCCCGAAACGCGGCGGCAACGCGGCGCCATCGATCTGATCCTCACTGGCGTAGCTGGAACTGAACCATGCACCCTCCTTTGGCACCGGCGTCATGTGGTAATACGCAACGAGCTTTCCCGCCATGCCCGGCGGTACCGGCGGATCGGCAACGGCCGTCCCGGCTGCCATCGCGAGACCTGGCAAAACGAGCCATCCCATCAGCGCAAGTTTGATCGTCATTGAAGCGCTCCCGTCGAGAATCAATTGGAAATTCCTGTTAATCCGGATGCCGTCCGTCCGCACATGACGAAATATAAATTGCATTTCCCAAATGGTTGCGTGCATGTGTAGTCTAGCGCCATGAAAATATTTGCACCGATTATCATTGCGTTTGCGATTGGCTTGTTGGCGCCCCCGACGGCGTCGAGGGCCGCCGCAGTCGCCGGTGAACGCTTGGGAGCCGTTTCGTTTTCCGTATCCTGTTCTCCGAAGGTGCGCGCCAGCTTCAACCGCGGCGTCGCGCTGTTGCACGATTTCTGGTACGACGAGGCGCGGCCGCAGTTTGAGCGGATCGCCAAAGCGGATCCCTCGTGTGCGATGGCGCATTGGGGAATCGCGATGAGTGTATTCCACCAAATTTGGGACCGGCCCGACGAGGCCGCGGTCGCCCTCGGTTGGCGGGAAATACAAGCCGCGCAATCCCACCCCGCGAAGACCGCCCGCGAGCGCGCCTATATCGCGGCTCTCAGCGGCTTCTTCCGGCCCGATAAGCGCGATTATATGGCGCGCATCGACGCCTACGCGGCCGCGATGGGCATTCTGTACGGCCATTATCCGCACGATACGGACGCCGGCGCGTTCTACGCATTGTCGCTGCTGGCCGCGGAATCTCCCGATGACACCAGCCTGACGCAAGAGCACAAGGCGATGGCGGTGCTCACTCCCCTGTTCCAACAATATCCGGATCATCCCGGAGTGGTTCACTACATCATTCATGCGTGTGACACGCCGTCGCTGGCGCCCGACGGGCTCATCGCAGCGAAACATTACGGCGAGATCGCGGGCTCGGCTCCCCATTCGGCCCATATGCCGGGGCACATCTTCGCGCGACTGGGGATGTGGCGCGCAGACATCGATGCGAATCTTGCCTCGGTGAATGCATCGTCCGCGGCGGAAGCGCGCCATGAGCACGGCGCCATGGATCAATTTCACTCCGATGATTTCCTGCTCTACGCGTACCTACAGAGCGGCCAAGATGCGCATGCGAAAGCGCTCGTCGGCGATTCAGCGGCCGCGATCGCTCACTTCGAGGCGATGCCGAACATGGCCGACCACTACATGACGGGAATGTTTCCTTACTACCGAACCAAGCTCCCTATCTTTTATGCACTGGAAATGCGCGATTGGACGGCAGCGGCCGCTCTCGAGCCGATCGCCGCTGCGCCTCCGGACACGCAGACCCTCACCTATTGGGCGCGCGCCATCGCGGACGGGCATTTGCGCCAGGCGCAACGCGCCCAGACCGATCTTTCCAAATACGATGCGTTGGTCGAAGCGGTACGCAAGGGCAGACACGCCTACACCGCGGATTCGACCGGCGCGCGCATCACGCGCGGTGAGATGCTCGCGTGGATCGCATTCGCCGGCGGCAACGCGGCGGAAGCACTCAAGCAGATGCGCGGCAGCGCGGATTTGCAGGACAAGGTCGGCCAGGGCGAGGTCGATATTCCGGCGCGCGAAATGCTTGCGGATATTCTGCTCGAGCTGGGCCGACCCCAAGAGGCTCTCGTCGAATATAAACAAGCACTGACGCTGAGCCCGAACCGGTTCAACGGACTATTCAACGCAGGCATGGCCGCCGAAGCGTCGGGCGACACGACGCAAGCGCAAAACTACTACGCGGCACTGCTCAAATCGACGGGATACGGCTCCCAATCTGCGCGACCGGAGTTGCAGCATGCGAAGGCCTTCGTTAATTGACGCTCACCGGGCGGCGTGGGCCGTGCAGGCCCGGCAACAGCGCCTTGATCTGTACTTCGATCTGCTTGAGATCGCTGTCCCCACGAAAGCGGGCGACGATGCGGCCCTCGGTGTCGATCAAATAGGAGCATGGTAATCCGAGCACGCCGCCGAAGGCCTCTCCGAGCTTGGCATCGCCCATGAGGATCGGGTAGGCCTGCGGACGCTTGGCCAAGAGTCGGCGGACGGGCGCCGCATCGTCGTCCATCGAAACGCCGAGGATCTGCAGGCCTTCTACACCGTAGTCGCGCTGCCACGCCGAAAATCGCGGCATCTCCTTGAGACAAGGCGCACACCAACTCGCCCAGAAGTTCAGCAGCACGACCTTGCCGCGGAAAGCGGCGAGATGGATCTGATTGCCCGCAAGATCGGGGCGCTCGAAATCCGGCGCTGCGCCGCCGAGACTTTCCGCGAAGCCGAAGCCACAGCTGAGCAGCGCCAAGGCGCCGCTCGCCGCCATCGCTCGCAGCGAGCCTTTCATGTGCCTTGGGTGGCGGGATAACCCTTATCGACCCAATCAGTGCCAAAGTCTTTGGCGATGTACAGCACTTTGATCCTCGTGTAGCCGAGATCATGCAAGGTATCGTAGGCCGCGGCGATATTGGGGCACTTGTTCCATGGGCAACAGCCGCAATAAATCACGATCGCGGAGTCCTTGGGCAATTTAGCGACTCGTTCACTCAAGGCCTTCAGGCCGTCGTCCTCGCGCCCCGCTCCCACGTATTCCGCATTCGGAATGTGCGCCTGGTCGTAAAGTTTTTTAAAGCCGACCTGCAGGATCAGCGGTTTCGGTGCCTCGGATTTTTGCAGCAGCGCCGCGAGGTCTTCGGGTTGGATGAGGTCGGTGGCCGGAATGGACGCTGCCGGCTTCGAGGCGCCGAGTGCGGGCTCGACGGTCACGACAAATAAGCAAAACAGAACGAGTACGAATCCGATTCTGGCTGAATGGTGACGCATACTTGAGCCTCCACGGAAGATGCGCTGATTCTACCGATTTTTATGTTAATTCCGTATCCCGATGGTGCCGCTCACAGCTTATGCGTTGATAACAGCAGACTCGTTTCGGTACGGGCAATGCTTTCGACGGTGCGGATCCGGCTGAGCACCTCATTGAACGACTCCAAACTATCGGCGCGGATTTCAGCCACCAGATCCCATCGGCCGTTGGTCGTATGCAACGCGTCAACGGCGGGATCGCCGCGCAGCACCCGCAACACCTTGTCGAGATTATTGCCCTCGACCTCGATCGTCATCAGCGCGACGATGCGATGCATGTCCGCTTGCGGCCGTAGGCGCACCGTGTAACCGGCGATCGTGCCGTTTGCCTCCAACTTGGCCAGGCGATTCTGGACCGTGCCGCGCACGACCTTCAATTTCTTGGCGAGTGAGGCCACGGTCGCGCGTGCATTGGTGCGCAGCAGCGCAATGAGCCGTCGGTCTAGGTCGTCCATTCGCTGGCTCCGATTATCGCCGGAATGATCAAAACGCCATTATCGTCTGGCGATTTGCTCATTGTATATGATAGATCGAGCGATTTTATGGCTTCTTGTTGCCTCCCAAACGCAGGATCATGGGATTCATCCTAGAGGGAGCCCCAAAATGGTCGACTACATCGGTGTCAGCGACGTGGCGCGATTGATCCAAACGATCGGACCCGGTGAATTCATCGAGCGCCTCGCGGCGGAAATGCAAGCCGACTACCGGCGTTGGAGCGAATTCGAGAAATCCGCGCGCCTGGCGAGCCATTCGCCCGTGGGCGTCATTGAACTCATGCCGACCTGCGACGGCCGCTATTACTCGTTCAAATACGTCAACGGCCACCCGAAGAACACGGCGGCCGGATTGTTGACCGTTACGGCCTTCGGCGTGCTTGCCGACGTTACGACGGGCTACCCGCTGCTGTTGTCGGAACTCACGGTGACGACCGCGCTGCGCACCGCGGCGATGTCCGCACTTGCCGCGAAATGGTTGGCGCGCCCGAATGCGCGGGTCATGGCGCTGATCGGCAACGGTGCGCAGAGCGAATTTCAAACGATCGCCTTTTACCGCATGCTCGGTATCCGCGAGCTGCGGCTCTACGACGTCGATCCCATGGCGACCGGCAAATTGGAGCGCAATTTACGCGCGATGCCGGACCTTGCCGATCTGCACGTCGTACGAACGAGTTCCGCGTCGGAGGCTTGCCGAGGTGCCGACATCGTCACGACGGTCACTGCCGATAAGCGCAACGCCGTGATATTGACGCCGCCGATGGTTCGCGCCGGCATGCACATCAACGCGGTGGGAGGCGACTGCCCGGGCAAGACCGAACTGCATGCGGACATTCTGCGCATGCCCAACGCCAGAGTCATCGTCGAATACGAGCCGCAATCACGGATCGAGGGCGAAATTCAGCAAATGGAGCCGGATTTTCCCGTCGTCGAATTCGCCGATGTCGTCAACGGCAGCAAAAAGGCGCGCACCGCGGACGACCAAATCACGATATTCGATTCCGTCGGATTCGCGCTCGAGGACTACTCGGCGCTGCGTTTCCTGCATGCGCTGCTCGACGAAGAGCGCACCGCGCGACGGCAAATCGATCTGGTGCCCGAGCTCGAGGACCCGAAGGATCTGTTCGGCGGCACGCTGGGCGCGCGCAAGACCCGCGCTCGCCTGCGCCAAATCGCCTAACGGTTCGGCCTCCATGATCGCGCAAGTCGCATTGATCGGTGCGCCCACGGACATCGGGGCGGGATCGCGTGGCGCATCGATGGGCCCCGAGGCTCTGCGGGTCGCCAAGCTGCAGGCGACGCTGGAATCGCAAGGGGTCACGGTGGTCGATACGGGCGACCTGCGCGGACCGGCCAATCCGGCGTCCCCGCCCGTCGCCGGCTATCGGCATCTCGCCCAGGTGCTGCAGTGGAATCTAGCGGTTCACGACGCGGTGTTCGCCGAATTATCGGCGCGGCGGCTGCCGATCCTGCTCGGCGGCGATCATAGTCTGAGCATCGGCTCGATCAGTGCGGTCGCTCGTCATTGCCGGCAGTCGGGCCGGCCGCTGCGGGTGTTGTGGTTGGACGCCCATGCGGACTTCAATACCAACGTGCTCACGCCCAGCGGTAATATTCACGGCATGCCGGTGGCCTGCCTTTGCGGCCACGGGCCGGCGCAACTCACGGCCTTGAGCGGCGCGACCCCGGCAATCGAACCCCAGGTCATACGGCAGATCGGCATCCGCAGCGTCGATCAAGGCGAGAAGAAGTTGGTGCACGAAGTCGGTCTGGAGGTGTTCGATATGCGCTTCGTCGACGAGGTCGGCATGCGGCGCACGCTCGAGATCGCTCTGGCGTCGATGGATCCGGAAACGCATTTGCACGTCAGTTTCGATGTGGATTTTCTCGACCCTGACATTGCGCCCGGCGTCGGCACCACGGTGCCCGGCGGGCCCTCTTATCGTGAGGCGCAGCTTTGCATGGAAATGATCGCCGATACCGGCCGCTTGGCATCGCTCGACGTCATGGAATTGAATCCCGCGCTCGACCTGCGCAATCGAACGGCCGATGTCGCCGTCGATCTAGTGGCCTCGCTGTTCGGCAAGAGCACGCTGATGCGGCGCTGAATATGCGGCCCCTGAGCTATACCGTAGGCGGCGCAAGCTTTACCGGCTATGTGGCCGACGGGTCCGGAGGGCGGCAGGTGCCCGGCGTCCTGGTGGCGCATGAAGGGGGCGGCTTCTTGACCAATCATCCGAAGGAGCGCGCGGAAATGCTCGCCGATCTTGGTTATGTCGCCTTCGCGCTAGACTTGTTCGGCGATCCGCGCCCCTCTCTGGACGAAGCCAGAACAATCGTGCAGCAGCTGCGATCCGATCTGCCGGCGCTGCGGACTCGAGTCAACATTGCCCTCGATCTGCTCAAACAGCAACCGAATGTCGACCCGCGGCGAATCGCGGCGATCGGCTTCTGCTTTGGCGGCACGGCCGTGCTCGAATTGGCCCGCAGCGGCGCCGACCTCGCGTGCACGGTCGGTTTTCACGCGAGCCTGGCGACTTCGGCGCCCGCCATCGCGCACGCGATCCGGGGAAAAGTGCTCGTCTGCCAAGGGGATGAGGATCCGATCATCACCGCCGAACAACGCGACGCCTTTGCTGCCGAGATGAGCCGCGCAGGAGTCGACTGGCAGATGCACTTATACGGCGGCGTTGGACATAGTTTCACCAACCCTTACATCGACGCGTGGAAGATTCCAGGCTTCGCATACCACGCGGCCGCCGATCAACGCTCATGGCGCGCGATGCGTGATCTTTTCAACGAAGTATTTGGATTGCCTCGCGTCAGTTGAGCCACGACGCTAACTTCCATTGTTCGCCGGACGGGTGAACTGAACCGGAGGGGTTTGCGGCGCAAAATCGAGCGACAACAATCTAAATAACAACCAGAGCACCGCCGCCGCAACAGCCATGATGATCCAAATCGAGAGCTTAGAGCGCTTGCGCCGCGGCGCTTGCAGATCGCCCGTCGAAGGCTCCTCAACCGGCGGTATGCCCTCCAGTTCGGGCGGACGCGGCGTCGCGACGATCTCGGGCTCAAGCTTGGGCGGCGGGGACTCTGCTTCGACGGCGCGGCTCGCAACTTCGATGATCGGCGCCGCCGGGGCTCGATCGATTGCCGCAGCAGCAGAATCGGTAACACCCGTCATTGGCTTGCGCGTTGGCCGCAGCGCATGGGCCGTAGCCTGCGCGCCTTCCATGATACGGCTCTCGATCAGGACGAACACCACGACCAGGATCGGCACCACGATCGTCAATGCCGGCGACTGCTGGTTGACCCAATCTGCGATCAGCGGATCGGAAATCGCGAGATCGCCGGCGATCCAGCCGAGTAGCGCACCGCCGGCGCGGACCAGCAGTGGATATCGCCGTAGCAATGCGGCGACGAACAGGCTGCCGTAAATCAGCAGCGGCACGCTCATCAACAAACCCAAGGTGAGGAAGAAAACATTGCCTTGGGCGACCGCAGCCAGCGCGACCACGTTGTCCACACTCATGACCACGTCGGCGACGATAATCGTGCTGATGGTCGACCACAGCAGCGGGGCATTCGCGGCCGGACTCTGGCGGGATTCCGCGTCTCCCGGATCCGCGATCGTCAGTTTGATCGCGATAAACGTCAGTGCGATGCCGCCGACGAGCTTCAGCAGCCGAATGTGCAGCAGCAGGCCCGCAACGGTGGTCAGCAGAACGCGCAACACGATTGCGCCACCGATGCCGAACAACATCGCGCGCCGCGTCAGTTCCGCCGACCGCGCGCGGCAGGCCAGTGCGATCACCACGGCGTTATCCCCGCTCAGCAGCAAATCGAGGAAGAACACCTCGAGCGTCAGGTTCAGATAATGGAAGAGTTGGTCAAATCCCATGGTGGCAGTCTTTCATCCGAACGTACCAACCAGGGCGGCATAGACCCCCATGGCCGCGGCGCAGAAAAAGATCGTTCCGACCGTTGCGGCATAGACACCCTTGAGTCGCATACGGTCCGCGAGCTTCGTGCGCGCCAACTGGAACAAGAATCCGAGCGCCACCGGCAGCAGCAGGGCATTGACGACTCCCATCGCAATCGACAGCCGGATGAGGTTAACGCCGGAGGCGACCAGCCCGCCACCGGCGACCAGGATCAGCGCAAAGGAGCCATAGAACCAAGGGGCTTGTAGCGGATCGTGTTCCAGCGAGTGATGAAAGCCGGCCACTTCACCCAATGCCCAGGCTGCGGTCAGGCAGACCGTTATGGTGGCGACCAGCGCCCCGCCCCCCAAGCCGACGACAAACACCAAACGGCCGATGATCGGACCAAGCGTGGCGCTGAACGCCGTGGCGATTTGCGGCACGCTTTCTAGCTGCACGGGGTGCTGATGCTGACCAAACGTGGCCGCAGCGGCGATCAATACCGCAGCGGTCACGGTCTGACAGAGAACAGCACCAATCAATATGTCGAGCCGGGCGATCTTCAGGTGCCCGATCGTCAAGCCCTTGTCGATCAACGCAGAATGTTGATAGAAAATTGCCCACGGCATGACGCTGGTGCCGAGGTTGGCCGCGAGCAGATAGAGGTAGTCGTGATTTCCGAGCGGCATCTCACGCAATCCGGCGGCAAGTTGACCGACGTCGGGATGGGCTTTCCACGCCATGATCACGAAACCCAGCTCGAATAGGCCGAGCACGATGACCATGCGCTCCACGGTTCGGTAAGCTCCTAGGCCCACCATCAGTAGGATGGCCACAATCAAGAAACCGATCGATACCCAGACGGGGACGCCATATAGCTGGCCTACACCCGCGAGCCCAACCATTTGAGTGACCACCGTGCCGAAACAACTGACCGCCAACGCCGTCGTCGAAATGGCGGTCATGCCTCGACCGAAGTTCTCGCGGATGAGTTCGCTGTAGCCTATGCCTGTTCCAAGCGATAGGCGTGCCGCCAACTCTTGCACCGTGTAGAGCAGCGGAATGATCAGAAACTGCAGCAGCAGCAGCCGGTAACCCCATTTTGCGCCGCTCTGAGCCGCCGTGATCACACTGCCGACCTCCGTGTCGGCCAACATGACCACCAAACCTGGGCCGAACGTAACCAGCAGTGGCCTCCAGCCGAACTGTTTACGGACCATGTCAGCCACTAATGCTTAGGCAAGGTGCCCGGGCCGGTCTTGAAGTAGCGCAGGAACTCGGCATCCGGCGACAGCACGATCATCGGGCCGGAATTCGCCAGGGCTTGCCGGTATGTCTGCAGGGAACGGTACAGCTTGTAGAACTGAGGATCCTTACCGAAGGCGCCGGACAGAATTTGGTTGGCCTCGGCATCGGCCGAACCATGCGTAATCTTGGCTTGGCGCTGCGCTTCGGAGAGGATCACGGTGCGCTCGCGATCGGCTTTTGCCTGGATGAGCTGGGCCCATTCAAAACCCTGTGCGCGCAATTCCTTCGCTTCACGTTGCCGCTCCGACGTCATCCGGTCATAGATGGCCTGACTCGTTTCCAACGGCAGATCGGCGCGGTGGAAACGGACTTCCACGACCTCGATTCCCACATCTTTGGCCTTGTCGGCCACCTCTTTCTCGATGATTGCGACGATGCGCGACCGATCCTCCGACAGCAACGCCGAAAGCATCACCTGGCCCAGCTCGCGGCGCAGCGAGGAGCTCACGAGTTGAGCGAGTTGCGGTTCGGCCAGTTCCACCGTGCGCACGGCGTTATAGAACAGCAAGGGATTGGCGATACGGAATCGCGTATAGGTCTGCACCTCGATGCGCTTTTGGTCGCCCAGAATGACTTGCTCGACTGCCGGCTCCAAAGTCAGAAGACGGCTGTCGTAATAAATCACCGAATCGATCATCGGCAGCTTGAATTTCAACCCCGGTTCGTTGACTACGCCGATCGGCGCTCCGAGACGCACGATCAAGGCCTGCTGTACTTCACCGAGCGTGTAGAGCGTGTTCGACAGCAGCCACAGCAGCACGAACGCAAAGGCAGCAAAGACCAGGCGTGGCTTCGCGCTCATTTCGCGGGCTCCTTAGCGGCTTCCGGTTTGCCCTTTTCCGCGAGCGGCATATAAGGAACGATGCCCGAGACCCCTTTGCCCGAAGTATCGATGATGACCTTCGTCGCCTTGTTGAGCATCTCGTCAATGCTCTCGAGGTAGAGTCGCCAGGCCGTGACGTCCTTGTCCCTCGCATAACTCGCATAAATCAACTCGAAGCTCTTGGCGTCACCTTGGGCGAGATTGATCACCTGCGACTTGTAGGCCTCCGATTCCTGTGCAATATGCGAGGCCTCGCCGCGAGCCCGCGGAATGATGTCGTTGGCGTAGGCTTCCGCTTCGTTGCGCGTGCGCTCCTGGTCGGCTCGGGCGCGCTGCACGTCGTTGAAAGCATCGATGACGACGCTCGGCGGATCGACCCGCTGCAGCTGCACCTGGGTCACTAAAATCCCGGAATCCGCCTTGTCGAGCAGTGCCTGCAGCAGATCCCTGGTTTGATCGGCGACCTGTTGACGCTTGTCGGACATTGCGGCCTGAATGGGCGTACGGCTGATGATTTCGCGCAGCGCGCTTTCAGCCACCACCTTGAGCGCAGCCTCCGGGTTGTTGACCTTGAACAGGAATTTGCCGGCGTCCTTGATGCGCCAGGACACGGCACAGTCCGCTTCCACGATATTTTCGTCGCCCGTCAGCATCTGCCGCTCGTGCGAAGTGTCATCGGTGCTGGTGTTGGCCGTAGCCACACGAATCATGCCGAGTTGCAATTGATTGACTTGGGTTATCTTGGGCAACAGCACGGTCTCAAACGGATAAGGCAGATGGTAGTGCAAGCCAGGGCTACTGGTTTCCACCCATTTGCCGAAACGCAGAACCATGCCTTGCTCATCGGGCTGTACTTTGTAAATACCCGCGCTGATCCAAGCGATCGCCAGCAGGCCCAGGATCAACGCCATGCCTTTGCCGCGCAGACCAAGCACATGGACGAAGTGGTCGAGCCATTGCCTGATCTCAGCGGCCCTGGACGGAATTTCAGTGGTGGGTGCCGCTTTTGATGAATCGTCGACCGGTTTTGATGACATCAACTAAGCTTCCAGTGGAGTTGGGGCTGCGGCTGCAGTGAAAATATTATCATGCCCTGAATAATCGCAGAGGTTGGCGAATTGAGCATGTAGGGCGGCGACGGGCGATTCTAGCGTGAAGTCTTGCGCCACACGCTCGCGAGCCAAGGCTGCTCATCGCGCGGCAGTCCGGTCGGTCGATAATAGTGCTCGAGTTCCGTGAAGCCGGCATTCGAAAGGTAATGCTGCCACGCGGCGAGGTCGTGATAGGCACCGTAGCGTTCGCCGTTCCAGCCCTCGTTGTTCTCACCGCGCGGATTGGAGCTGAACAGCACGCCCCTCGGTTTTAGTGTGGCGTGCAGCTCTCGCAACACGCGCGGCAATTCTTGCGTCGGCACATGAAACAACGAGGCGTTCGCGAAGATGCCGCCGAAGAACTCGTTTGGGAGATCAAGAGCCAGAAAATCCTGCTGCCAAATTTCGCACCCGGAATCGGCGCGCGCCATTGCGGCGAAGCCGGCGGCACCGTCCAGCCC
>OCZU010000047.1_pt1 | contig 90544 bp, 69 predicted proteins | sample 1539001 | NCBI WGS metagenome assembly OCZU01 (sample SAMEA3539306, study PRJEB22396) | soil metagenome | biome: tundra; feature: field; material: soil | place: USA | collected 2010-05 | depth 0.15 m | reverse complement strand
TGGGTGTATGACGTCGAGGGCAAACGTTACCTCGATTGCCTGGCGGCGTATTCCGCCGTGAATCAAGGACACTGTCACCCCAAGATTCTGCAAACCTTCGAGGAGCAGGCCCGGAAAGTCACCTTGACCTCGCGCGCATTTCGCAACGAGCAACTCCCACTGCTCTGTAAGGAACTCCATGACTTGACTGGCTTCGACATGGTGCTCCCCATGAATTCAGGTGCGGAGGCCGTCGAAACCGCGATTAAGACGGCTCGCAAGTGGGGCTACAAGATTAAGGGCATTCCCCAGGACAAAGCCGAGATCATTGTGTGCGCCAATAATTTTCATGGCCGCACCGTCACCATCGTGAGCTTTTCCACTGACCAACAATATCGCGATGGATTCGGCCCCTTCACTCCGGGGTTCAAAGTCATTCCATTCGGCGATGCAACCGCCCTCCGTGAAGCCATCACTCCGAACACTTGCGCATTCTTGGTGGAGCCCATTCAGGGTGAGGCTGGAATCGTCATTCCACCCGCAGGCTTTCTCCGCGAAGCGGCGGAAATCTGCCGCCAGAATCGGGTGCTGCTGATGGCGGACGAAATTCAGTCCGGCCTGGGACGAACCGGCAAGCTCTTTGCCTACATGCACGAAGGAATCACGCCCGATGTATTGATCATTGGCAAGGCGCTCGCCGGCGGGTTCTATCCGGTCTCGGCTGTGTTAGCGTCTCGAGAGATTCTTGGTGTGTACAGGCCCGGCGACCATGGCAGCACCTTCGGCGGCAACCCCATGGGCTGCGCCATCGCCCGGACCGCGCTGCGCGTCCTCATCGAGGAGAAAATGGTGGAACGTTCCGCCGAGCTCGGCGCTTATTTCCTGACCCTGCTGCAGACCTTGCGCAGTTCCGACTTGAAAGAGGTACGCGGCAAAGGCTTGTGGATCGGCATCGAACTCCGAAGCCCCGCACGCCCCTACTGCGAGGCGCTCAAGGAGGAAGGAATCCTGTGCAAGGAAACGCATGACCGAGTGATTCGCATCGCACCACCGCTCATCATCAGTCGTCAGGAGATTGACTGGGCCTTTGAGCGAATCACGAGAGTAATTCAGCGGCATTGAGGAGGCTGTCTGGCAGGCTGGGTTTGCGCCGGAGGCGGCTAACTGCTAACCATCTCGTCGCCGCCACAGGAACTCGATGACCAGACGGATCCGCCCATATAACTGTTGCAAAATCGCCATTGCATTTTCAACACTCGCTTTAGGGCTCATATCCGTAGGTCGTAGGGTCGAGTCCTACCGCCGCCACCAGATCTTTCCACAGCTTGCGCAACTTCCCGACGTTTAGCCCGATGATGGCGTCGCGCTTCGATGATATCTTTGTGGTGAATCGTCGAGCCGCGGGCACACTTCATGGACGTTCTAAAAAATCTCTTTGAGCAGCATTTCCACTCGCCGGTCGAGCGGGTGCAGCCGTTGCAAGGGCAGTTGGGCGGTTCGGGGCGCAAGATCATCCGGCTGGCCAGCGAAAAAATCAGCGTCGTAGGCATTCTGTACGACGTGCGGGAAGAGAACGCCGCCTTCCTCGAATTCTCCCGGCACTTTCGCAAGTATGGTTTGCCCGTGCCGGAGATCTATGCTCAGGATCTGGATCACGGGGCTTATCTCGAAGAGGATTTGGGGGACACGTCGCTCTTTGAGTTTCTTTCGAAGCATCGCGCCGGCGAGCAGATCGCTCCTCAAGCGGTCGAGACCTATCGGAAAGCTATTTCCACATTGCCGCGGTTTCAGGTGGAGGCGGGCCGCGACTTGAACTACAAGGTGTGTTATCCGCGCGGGAGTTTTGATCGGCAGTCCATCGCCTGGGACTTGAATTATTTCAAGTATTACTTCCTGCGGCTGGCGGGCATTCCCTTCAGCGAACAGGCGTTGGAAGACGATTTCAGAGTTCTGACGAAGTTCCTGTTAAGCGCGGGGCGCGACTATTTTCTCTATCGCGATTTCCAGTCGAGAAATATCATGCTGCGCGAAGGACAGCCCTTTTTTCTCGACTATCAGGGCGGGCGCAAGGGCGCGCTGCAGTACGACGTCGCTTCTCTCCTGTATGACGCCAAGGCCGATCTGCCGCCGGACCTGCGCCAACAGTTGCTCGATCATTATCTGGAGACGCTGGCCGGCTTCGTCGATTTGAAGCGCGAAACGTTCATGCAGCACTACTACGCCTACGTTTATATCCGCATCATGCAGGCGCTGGGGGCTTACGGGTTTCGCGGATTTTATGAGCGCAAGGTGCATTTTCTGCAGAGTGTGCCTTACGCGCTGAAAAACCTGCGCTGGCTGCTGCACCATGTCACGCTGCCAATTGCGCTTCCGACGCTGACTGCCGCCTTCCACAGCATGCTGGCTTCGGAGAAATTGCAGGGTCTGGCGTCGGATGCGGACAGTCTGATCGTAGGCATTTATAGTTTCTCTTTTCATCGCGGCCTGCCGAAAGATGAGAGTGGGAATGGCGGTGGATTCATTTTTGATGGACGCAGCCTGCCCAACCCCGGACGCGAGGAGCGCTTCAAGATGCTCACGGGCAGGGACGCGCCGGTGATCGATTACCTCAACCAACAGGAGAGCGTGCATCAGTTTCTGGCCAGCGTGATGTCGCTGGTGGATGCCAGTGTGAACAGTTATCAGCGCCGGGGATTCAAGAACCTGATGGTGTCGTTCGGATGCACGGGTGGGCAGCATCGCTCGGTGTACTTGGCCGAGCAAGTTGCGAAACGCCTGCAAGGACGGAACGGCATCGAGGTCGTCGTGAGGCATCGTGAACTGGAGAAGATGGAACCGGAGGCTCCTGGAGCGGAGAAGCTAGAACCGGAACGAGCCAAGCCGGAGCGAGCCGGGCAATGAAGGCCATGATTTTGGCTGCCGGCCTCGGTACGCGACTGCGTCCGCTCACCGACGAACGCCCTAAAGCACTCGTGGAAGTGGCTGGTCACACGCTGTTAGAGATTACGCTTCGTCGCCTGCGCGCCTACGGGATTCGCGAAGTGATCGTCAACGTGCATCACTTTGCCGACATGGTTGTTGCTTATCTGAAGAAGTACGACGACTTTGAGATGCGAATTGAAATTTCGCGCGAAGACGTTTTGCTCGACACCGGCGGCGGCCTCAAGAAAGCAGCGTGGTTCTTTCTCGAAGACTCTAGCCATTCGGAAGAGCCGCTCCTTCTGCATAACGTCGATGTACTCAGCACAATTGATCTGGCCCGCATGGTGCAATTTCATCGGCAGAATCAGGCGCTCGCGACACTGGCGGTGCAGGAACGCGAGACTTCCCGATACCTGTTGTTTGACGAAGGGAATCAATTATGTGGACGGCGAGCCGGGCGTGATCAAAGTCCCGAAATTGTCCGGCCTGCAGCGCAAACGCAGGCACTGGCATTTTCCGGGGTACATGTGATTTCTCCACGTCTTCTCGCGAGGATGACGGAAGGCGGGGCTTTCTCGATTATTTCTTCTTATCTGCGGTTGGCGGGCGAGGGAGAAAAAATTGTTGCGTTTCGTGCGGACGAGTTTTATTGGCGGGATCTTGGCAGGCCTGAGAATGTGGCGCAAGCGGCTCGGGACGTGCAACAGCAAGTTCTTCGGGTGTAACGGGGGTGCGTGGTAACTTGCCGCGGATCCGGAGTTTGCGTTCTAGCCCTTCTTTCCTCCTTACAGGGCTTGCTCATTTTCCAATTGCCCGACCACGGCTTGCGCCGTGTGGGCTGTATTCTTGCGCCGCTCTGCGGCTTGCTGAGACTTTCTACTTGCAGCTAGCCCCTGGCTTCGATACCATCTGTGAATCCTTGGTACAACTATGAATAACCGCTATCTACACCGAGCCAGTGTTGTAGTCTGCGGGGTACGAGTTTTTGTACCCTCTCCGGTGTGGAGGGAACCAGTGAGCTGAGCAATAAGAAATCTTGAAGGCTCCCGAATCCCGCCCCGCCAGAAACGCTGGCTTGGTGGGTTTTGCTTTTTAGGGGCCAAAGGAAGAGTTGGCGCGGCACCGGAAGGACAAGACATCCATGGCTGACAAAATTACGACTGACAAGAGCATAACCGTCAAAAGTATGAGCGGCGCAAGCATCCTGTGGGAGTGCCTGGAGCGTGAAGGAGTGACCGACGTATTCGGTTATCCCGGCGGAGCGATTCTGCCCGCATATGACGCGCTGAAGGGCAGTAAGATCCATCATATTCTGGTGCGCCACGAGCAGGGAGCGACGCACATGGCGGACGGCTACGCGCGCGCCAGCGGGCAGGTGGGAGTCGCCGTCGCCACCTCTGGCCCGGGCGCCACCAACATGGTGACGGGAATCGCCACGGCGATGCTCGATTCATCGCCCATCGTCTGCATCACCGGCCAGGTGGGCAGCAAGTTGATCGGCTCCGATGCATTTCAGGAAACCGATATCACGGGCGTTACTCTGCCCATCACTAAGCACAATTATCTAGTGACCCATGCGAGCGAAGTGGCGCGCACCATTCGCGAAGCTTTTTATGTCGCGCGCTCCGGGCGGCCCGGGCCGGTGCTGGTCGATATCACCAAAGACGCGCAGCAGACGACCTGCGAATTCGACTGGGAAGCCGCCAAGCCGCAGTTGCCAGGGTATCGTCCCGACCTGTCGCCGGAGCCGAAAGAATATGAGCAGGCGCTGGAATTAATTCACAACTCCAAGCGACCCGTAATCCTGGCGGGCCACGGCATCATTATTTCGGGAGCCATGAACGAAGTACGCGAATTTGCGGAGCGCGCAGGCATTCCAGTCGCGCTCACATTGCTCGGACTAGGGGCGTTCCCGGCGTCTCATCCATTGAATCTCGGGATGATGGGGATGCACGGCGAGGCTTGGGTAAATCACACCATCCAGGAAGCCGACCTGCTGCTGGCTTTCGGGATGCGCTTCGATGATCGAGTGACGGGCAACCTGAAGACGTACGCGTCCAATGCCAAGAAGATTCACATCGAGATTGATCCCGCGGAGATCAACAAGAACGTCAAAGTGGATGTTCCTCTCGTCGGAGATCTGCGGGAAGTGCTGCATGAGTTGTTGCCGCATGTCGAATCCATTGACCGCAGCGAGTGGCTCGACTCCATCGATAAGTTGAAAGGCGATGCCGCCGTGCGTGACATCCAGAACCTGCCCGACAGCGGGCATCTTTACGCGGCACATGTGATCAACGATCTTTGGCGTGAGACTCGCGACGGCGACACCGTGGTGGTGACGGACGTGGGCCAGCATCAGATGTGGGAAGCGCAATACTACAAGCATGAGAAGGCGCGCAGCCTGATCACGTCCGGAGGCTTGGGGACGATGGGCTTCGCCCTGCCCGCGGCGATCGGCGCAAAGGTTGCGCGACCGGAAGCCGAAGTGTGGGTGGTGGTGGGCGATGGCGGCTTCCAGATGACGTTGTGCGAGCTTGCGACCATTGTGCAGGAGAAGCTGAAAGTCCACATCGCCATCATCAACAACGGTTTTCTGGGCATGGTGCGCCAGTGGCAGGAATTTTTTTACGATCGCAACTACGCCGCGACACCGCTCCTCAACCCGGATTTCGCCAAACTTGGCGAGGCCTATGGCATCCGCAGCATGACCGTCACCGAGCGCTCGCAGGTAGTGCCTTCAGTGCAGGCGGCGCGGCAGCATGACGGGCCGGTGCTCATCAACTTCCGGGTGGAACAAGAGGACACGGTTTATCCCATGGTGGCGGCGGGAGCGGCATTGCACGAGATGATCCGGCGGCCCAGTAAAATTGTCGAGACCGCTGCCGACGAATAGAGAAAACATGCTGAACACATACGTGGTGTACGTGGAAAACAAACCGGGCGTGCTGACGCGCGTGGCCTCGCTGTTTCGCCGCCGCGCTTTCAATATTGATTCGCTGACGGTGGGCCGCACGGAGAAGCCCGAGGTCTCGCGCATGACCATCACGGTCGACGCCGACTATGACCAGGCACGCCGTATCGAGGCCAATCTCTATAAGCTCGTCAACGTGCTGCTGGTGGAAAACATTACCGACCAGCCTGCCATTGTCCGCGACCTGGCGATGATCAAAGTCGCGGCCACGCACGAGGCGCGGTCGCACGTATTGGAACTGGCCAGCGTGTTCCGGGCGCGCGTGGTTGACGTCGCCCCCGAATCGCTCACCATTGAAATCACCGGGGCGGAAGACAAGATTGATGGCCTGCTCGAAGTGCTGCGCCCTTACGGGGTGCTGGAGATGGTACGGACGGGGATTGTAGCGATGCGGCGAGGAAAGGCTTCCGCTGCTGGCTCGACGACGGGTACGGACCAGGATGTCGCCGAAGAGGATGTTTCTCACTCGGTCTAACAAGGCTGCCGCGCCCGACTTTCCTCGGCTGGGCCTATTCGAACTGCGCCACAAACGGCAGAAACCTTGCTGGCAGTTAGACTTATCCGGTTCGTAACAGATTGCAAATTGAAGAAGACTCTTCCGTACCTGTCGCAAGTTACCGAAGTGCATTGAAAATCATCCAAATCGTTGTTTCTAAAAGCGTTAGCTGGTATTCATAGGGAGCCGGGCATCCCCGTCTCCGGCCGCAGCTGTTTACTTATAATGACTGGCGCAACCAGCGTCGCTAGAGGTCTGCCCGCACACTCGCGATCATGGAGAGGACTGTCTGTACTCGCCAAGCTGTACATCAGTCTGGTGGTGATAGCGGGACTTGGCACGCTGCTCTACGGAGCAATTCACCAGAGCAGCAAGAACATTGCTGAATTCATCTGCTATTTAGGCATCGCCATTCTGGCCTCGCGGCTCAAGGTGAACCTGCCGGGAATTACCGGCACCCTGTCGGTAAATTTTCTTTTCATCCTGATCGGCGTTCTGGAACTCAGCTTCAGCGAGACGCTTATTCTGGGCGCGATCTCGATGCTGGCGCAGTGCTTACACCCGGAGCCTCCCAAGGCGATTCAGGTAACGTTCAACGTATGCGCGGGCTCCATCTCGACGGCGCTTGCGTATCTCGTGTACCACCATCGGCTGACGAACCTGCTGATCGGCAACAAACCGGTTTTACTGGGAGTGGCGGCGACGGTTTACTTCATTGCCAACGCGGGCTCCATCGCGACAGTGATTTCGCTAAGCGAGCGCCGGCCTCTCACGCAAATTTTGGTGGATTGCTACTTCTGGTCGTTCCCTTACTATCTGGTGGGAGCCGGAATCGCCGGCGCGATTACGTGGCTCAACCAGACTTTTAACTGGGAAACGTCTCTGCTGCTCGTGCCTGCGGTTTATCTCATCTACCGCTCGTATCGCCTGTACCTCGGCAAACTGGAGGACGAGAAACGCCACGTGGAGGAAATGGCGAACCTGCATCTTCGCACGATCGAGGCTCTGGCTCTGGCCATTGAAGCCAAGGATCACACGACTCACGAGCACCTGCAGCGCGTCCGCATCTATGCGATCGAAGTGGCCAAAGAATTAGGGGTGGAGGGGGCCGAACTTGAGGCTTTGCACGCCGCCGCGCTGTTGCACGACATCGGGAAACTTGCGGTGCCGGAACACATCATCTCCAAGCCCGGGCGCCTCACGCCGGAAGAATTCGAGAAGATGAAAATTCATACTTTGGTGGGCGCCGAGATTCTGGAGCGCGTGCGTTTCCCCTATCCGGTCGTGCCGATTGTGCGCGCCCACCATGAAAAGTGGGACGGCTCGGGCTACCCGATGGGATTGAAGGGAGCGGAGATCCCTATTGGAGCGCGCATTCTCTCTGCTGTGGATTATCTGGATGCCCTCGCGTCCGATCGCCAGTACCGGCGCGCTCTGCCTCTGCGGGATGTAATGCAAAAGCTGGCAGCCGAGTCGGGTAAGTCGTTCGATCCGAAGGTCGTCGATGTCCTGCAAAAGCGCTATCAATACCTGGAACGGCTCGCGGTGACTAAAGCGGGGCAGGATCCCAGTGGTCCGCTCTCCACCTCCATCAAAATCGAGCGCGGCCTGGAGCCGGCGGCCGGATTCGAGAACGCCACCGCGCAAGACTACGCGGGGCGCGAAAACACATTCCTGTCTTCGATTGCGGCGGCCCGGCAGGAGGCGCAATCGTTGTTCGAACTGAGCCAGGATCTGGGCGCTTCGCTCAGTTTGACCGAGACGCTTTCTGTGTTCTCGGTGAAGCTGAAGCCCATGGTGCCTTACGATGCTATCGCCATCTACATCAAGCGCGAAGCCGAACTGATCCCCGAATATGTGAACGGAGACAACTATCGGCTGTTTTCTTCGCTACGCATTCCGATTGGACAAGGACTCTCCGGCTGGGTGGCGCACAATCGGAAGCCGATTATTAACGGCAATCCGTCGGTGGAACCGGGATACCTAAACGATCCTTCGAAGTTCAGTACCTTGAGCTCGGCGCTGGCCGTGCCGCTGGAGGGTATCTCTGGAGTCATCGGGGTTCTGGCACTCTACCGCGGCGAGCGTGACGCCTTCACCTCCGATCACTTGCGCATTCTGCTCGCGGTCAGCGGCAAGATGGCGCTCTCCATCGAGAACGCGCTCAAGTACCAGCAGGCGGAAAATTCGGCGACCACTGACTACCTCACGGGGCTGCCCAACGCGCGCTCTCTTTTTCTGCAACTGGACCGGGAACTCGCCCGCTGCAAGCGCGACAACTCGGGGCTGACCGTGATGGTTTCCGACATGGACGGCTTCAAACAAATTAACGACCGTTTCGGCCATCTTGAGGGCAATCGCGTGTTACGCCTCTTCGCCCAGGCCCTGAAAGATGGTTGCCGCGAATATGATTACGTTGCGCGCATGGGGGGAGACGAGTTCGTGGTCATCGCTCCCGGTCTGGCGGCCGATGCAGCTGGAAAAAAGGCCGAGCAAATGCGGGCCCTGGCCAGGCAGGCGGGAAACGAAGTTTGCGGCGAAGATATTCTCTCGCTCAGCGTGGGACGTTCTCTCTATCCGGAAGACGGCAAAGATGCGGAGCAACTTCTCGCCGAAGCCGACCGCCGCATGTATCTGGAAAAGCAGAAACAGCTTTCTTATAAGGACCGCCGTTCCCACCCGCGCCTGAAGTGCCGGGTTACGATTGAAATGCAAATGGAGGTAGGTGGAACTCCTCTGTTCGCCAACCTTACCGACGTCAGCATGGGAGGGTGTTACGTCGAAACCAGCACTATTCTTGCGCCGGGGAGCAAAATCAAGCTGGGATTTTCGATGGATGATACTAACTTGTCGGCCGAGGGTGTGGTGGCGAGACTCGATCCCGGCTCGGGACTGGCCATACAGTTCCGGGAAATGAACCGGGAGGGCCGTGATCGGATGCTCAAGATTCTCGAGTTCGTGCAGAAGACAACCACGTTCTATAACAACCGCTACCTCAACAGCCTGACCAAGAACTGATTTCTCAGGAACGTCACGCCCACTTCAAGATTGAGTTCGGGCAGCGATTTGCATGGTGGTCGCCCGAACAATCTCCGCGCCAATCTGATCGAGCGGCAAGATCTTATCCGCCAGACCGCTCCGGACCACAAAGCCGGGCATGCCCCAAACCACGCTGCTGGCTTCATCCTGAACGTAGATACGCGCTCCTAGTCCGCGGAGGGCTTCGCATCCTTTGAGCCCGTCCTGCCCCATGCCGGTGAGAATTACAGCCAGCGCGCGCCCTCCGTATACCTGGGCCACCGAGCGGAAAAGTACATCTACTGAAGGACGGCAGTAGTTTTCCCGCGCTCCCTGATGCACCCGCAGGCGAGGCACATCCTCTTGGCTGACCACCATGTGAAAGTCTCCGGGAGCAAGAACGGCGCAGCCCGGCTGGAGCGGCTCCCCGGACTTGCATTCCCGCACCGGCAGCGCCGACTTCGCCGAGAGCCGTGCTGCCAGCAGCGAGGTAAAAATCGGCGGCATGTGCTGCGCGATGAGCATGGGTACGGGCAGGTCCGCAGGCAGAGATGGCAGAAGCCGGGCCAGCGCGTCCGGACCGCCGGTGGAAACGCCGATTGCCACCACTTGGACGGGCGTCAGCAAGCGCTGCTTCCACTGCGCTGCCGGCGGCGTCGGCGGTTTTGGCACAACCACAGCGTGGGCCTCCGGCAGATGGCAGAGCGCACGAATTCTCGGAATCAGTTCGCGAGAAACCGCCTCCAGGGTTTCCGTCATGTCCGGATTGCTGGGCTTCGTAACGTAGTCGGTGGCTCCGAGCGTCAGAGCTTCCAGCGTGGCGGAGGCGCCGCGCTCGGTGAGCGTGCTGAACATGATGATAGGAACGCGAGCGTCGATCTTGCGCAGCTGGCGCACCGTCTCCAGTCCGTCCATCTCCGGCATCTCGATGTCGAGCAGGACGATGTCGGGCTTCAGGGCTGGAAATTTCGCCAGCGCAAAACGCCCGTTGCTGGCGGTGCCGGCGACTTCGAGGGCTGCGTCGCGCCCGATCGCATCGGAGAGTGTCTTGCGCACGACGACTGCGTCGTCGACGATGAGCACTCGCATCTTGGTGGGTTGCCGCAATTGTTGTGCCCTGCTCCCCAGAAAAGTATTGGGTCGCCCTTTCGCGCCGCCGAGAAGAAAGGAACCGAGGCCCCGGAGCAGGAGATCCCTCCGCGGCCTCGTGAGAATCAGTTAAGCTGAAGCATGGGCCGCACGGCCCTTAGCCCCCTTGGTCTTTGCCGGACTGCCTGCTTCTTTGTCATCTTCGAGTTTGAACTGCTCGACCATGTTGCGTAACTGCGTGGACATTTCGGTGAGTTGTTCCGCAGCCTTCTGGGTGTCCTGCGCTCCGTGCGTTGTGCTCTCGGCCGCCGTGGCTACTCCCTGAATGTTCTTGGAGATTTCGGCCGACCCTTTGGCCGCTTCCTGCACGTTGCGTGACATCTCGTTCGTCGTCGCGCTCTGTTCCTCCACTGCGGTTGCGATCGTGCTCGAAATGTCGTTGATCTGGTTGATGACGGCGGTGATGCTCCCAATCGATTCCACCGCTCGCTTGGTGTCCTCCTGAATGGCCGTGATCTTCTGGCTGATGTCCTCCGTCGCCTTGGCGGTTTGCTTGGCCAGTTCCTTGACTTCATTGGCCACAACGGCGAACCCCTTGCCCGCTTCGCCGGCCCGGGCGGCTTCAATGGTCGCGTTCAGGGCCAGCAGGTTGGTCTGTTGCGCAATGGAGGTGATGACCTTGATGACCTGTCCGATCTCGGCGCTGGACTCGCCCAGCTTGGCGACCGGTATTGGCGGCGTTCGCGGTCTTGACTGCCTCGCCCGCCACCTTCGCCGCTTCGCCGGCATTGCTCGAAATGCTCTGCACCGTGGAGGTCATCTCCTCCGCGCCCGTAGCCACGCTGTTCAGGTTCGTGGTCACCTGCTGGGTGGCGGTGGCGACCGTGTTAGTCTGGGCCGAGGTCTCTTCCGCGTTTCCGCTCATTTGCTGGCTGGTGGCCGCCAGTTCCTGGGAAGCACTCGACAGCGCCTGTGAGTTCTGCGCGATCGACTTCATGCTCGCCTGCAGCGTGTCCGCTGTCTGGTTGGTGGCGGTGCCCACTCCTGCCAGCGCTTCAATACAGGCATTCAGGTTGTTCTTGATGGTATTGAAGTCGCCGTTGTAAGCGTCGGTGATTTTGACCCGCTGGTCCGAGCCGGAGACGCGGCGCGTGTAGTCATTTGGCCGCCATCGCCTGCAAAATCTCGCTGGCTTCGATCAGACCAATCGAGATGTTGTCGACGTATTTCGCGGCCACGTTTAGCGGCCCGATCACGGCGTCCAGCGTGTTGTTGACGCCTTCGATGACCTTGCGGTAATCGCCCTGATGCTTGCTGGCACCGGCGCGCGTGGCCAGTCTGCCGTTCACCGCCGCCCCCGACAGCATTTCGGCATCTGCCACCAGCGCTCCGAGGCTGTCCATCATCGCGAGCACCGATGGAATGAGTTCGTCGTGTTCGGACCTGCGTCCAATCTTCTTGTATTCCGCCAGATCCTCCAGGTTCCCTTGCGATACCCTTCGGACGGTACCGATCACGTGATGGATTCGTTCCTGAACCCCGTTGATGCCCCCCGCCAGATCGGCAAAGATTCCAACATAGTGCCCGTCCACCCGTTTGGTGTAGTCGTTGGCCGCCATCCTTTGGGTAACGGCTGTCCCTTCCTGCAGGCCGCCCAGACCATCGATGCAGGCGTTCAAGTTGTTCTTGATGGTGTTGAAGTCGCCGTTATAGGTATCGGTAATCTTGGCTGGGATCACCCCCTTGGCGATCTCGTCTACGTACTTTGCAGCCACATTCAGCGGGCCGATAACTGCGTCCAGCGTGTTGTTGACGCCTTCGACGACCTTGCGGTAATCGCCTTGATGCTTGCTGGCATCGGCGCGGGTCGCCAATTTACCTTCCACCGCCGCCTGCGACAGCATCACGGCATCAGCGATCATTGCGCTGATCGCCTGCTTCTGGGCAGAGATATCGGTGGCATACTTCACGACCTTAAACGGCTTGCCGTTGAGGTCCAGAATCGGGTTGTAGGAGGCTTGAATCCAAACCTCCCGGCCGCCCTTGCCGATGCGCTTGTATTCGGCCGCCTGGTACTCGCCACGCCTCAGCTTGCTCCAGAACTCCGCGTAGTCCGCACTCTGCCGATAGTTTTCGTCGACGAACAGGCTGTGGTGCTTGCCCTTGATTTCGTCCAGGGTATAGCCCAATGCTCTGAGGAAGTTGTCGTTGGCCGTGATGACGGTTCCGTCCATATTGAACTCGATCACTGCCTGCGCCTTGCTGATAGCCGCAATCTGTCCCTGGTAGTCGGCATTGAGCAGCTTCTGCTTCGTTACGTCGGTAGCGTACTTTACGACCTTGAAGGGTTTGCCGTTGAGGTCGAGGATCGGGTTGTAGGAGGCCTGAATCCAGACTTCCTTGCCGCCCTTGCCGATGCGTTTGTATTCGGCCGCGTCGTATTCGCCCCGGTTCAGCTTGGCCCAGAATTCTTTGTAGGCGGAGCTCTGTTTGTAAGCCTCGTCGACGAACAGGCTATGGTGCTTGCCCTTGATTTCATCCAGGGTATAGCCGAGAGCCTTGAGAAAGTTCTCATTGGCTGTGATGACGGTTCCGTCCATGTTGAACTCGATTACCGCCTGTGCCTTGTTGATGGCTGCAATCTGGCCGGACCGGTCGTCGTTGATCCGCTGTTGGTCGAGCTTGGTTGCTTTCTTTCCTCCTGCGCTGTTCATGCCATTCTCCTTACGAGTCTCCGCGCTCCGGCGGAGCCGTGATCGGTTGATTTTAAAATTCCCGTTTTTCTTTCGCCTTAGCCAGATCGCCAAGGTCCACGACGCGGTCGATGTCGAGCGCCAGAAGCAGGCGTCCAGACAGCTTGTACACTCCCCGCACCACCTGGCGCGCGAAGCCTTGCAGCGTCTCCGGAGGGCTCTCGAGCGTCTCTTCCTCGACTTCGATGACGTCGCCGATCTCGTCTACCAGCACGCTGACTGCGCCCTCGTTGGTCCGCACGACCACATTCATGGGCAGTTGGCCGTCGGGCCGGTCGTGCAGGCCCAGCCGCCGGCGCAAGTCAATGGCGGACACAATCTGCCCGCGCAGGTTGATCATGCCGCTAACCACGTTGGGCGCCAGGGGCACGCGCGTCATCTTCTGGTACTGGATGACTTCCTGCACCTGCGGCACCGGTGTCCCGAAAAAATGTCCATCGAGAAAGAACGTGCAGAACTGCTGCGATGAAGCCATGACTTGCGCTCTCCTATGCTGGTGCTGGTGCTGGTGCTGGTGCTGGTTCTGGTTCTGGCGCTGGCGCTTGGGCGAAGCTGGGAATTGCGTCGCGCACCACGCTCGGCACGTCCAGCAGGTCGGTGACGCGTTTTTGAATGACGGACGAGCCGAGAACTCCCCGGCGCTGGGCGGGACTCTGCACCACCAGTTTTTCGTCCACGATGTCCACGATGCGGTCCACGATCAAGCCCACGCTGCGGCCGGCCTCGGAATACACCACCACCTGCATGCGGGCGTCCCCCGCCGCGGCGGCGGCATCTTTGCCCGCCCCCGCAACGATCCGGGACAGGCGGATGAGCGGCATGATCTGTCCCCGGTACTGCATCACTTCCTGCGCCCCGGCGAGCTCGATCGACGTTATGGGGAACTCTTCCGACCTCGCCACCAGCGACGATGGGATGGCCATGCGGCCCTGCTCGCCGCACTGCACCAGCAAAAGGGTTTGGTGGTCCGTCGCCGTTTCCTCTTTCCGGCTGGCCTTGTCTTTCTCCTTGAGAGCGGACTCGCGGGCCTTGCCAATCACCTGGGCGCGCTGCGCCAGACCCAGGATGTCCAGAATGAGGGCCACTCGTCCGTCGCCCATGATGGTTGCGCCGGAGTAAGCGCTGATCCCCTTCAGCTGTTTGCCCAGCGGCTTGACGACGATCTCCTCGGTATCGGTGATCTCATCGACCACCAGGCCAAACTCGCGACCGTCGGCCTGCACCACCACGATGTTCGTGGCGGTGTCCCCGGCTGCCTCCTTCCCGGACTCGGGTACGATCTGCAGTTCGCGGTTGAGATAGACCAGAGGCAGCAGGCGTCCCCTTAAGCGGTACACGGGAGTGCCGTGGACCATCTCGATTCCCTTGCCGGTGCCCCCCGCCTCCAGCCGCACCAGTTCGAGCAGGCTGAACTGCGGGATGGCGAAGCGCTCGCCGCCGGAGATCACCATCAGCGCGGGAATGATGGCCAGGGTCAGAGGAATCTTGACCTTGACGGTTGTGCCCTTTCCCGCCGTGGAATGCACATCCACGGTGCCGCCGATTTTTTCCACGTTGGTTTTCACCACATCCATGCCCACGCCGCGTCCGGAAACGTTCGACACTTTTTCGGCGGTGGAAAAGCCGGGAAGGAAGATCAGGTTGAAAATGTCGCGGTCGGGCATGCGCGCCGCTTGGTCGGCGGGGACCACGCCGCGCTCGATCGCTTTCCGCCGAATGCGTTCCAGGTCGAGTCCGGCACCGTCGTCCGAGATTTCGATGTTGACCTGCCCGCCTTCGTGGAAGGCTCGCAGGACCAGCCGGCCCGTAGGCTCCTTCCCGGCCTTTTTTCGGTCTTCCGCCGACTCGATCCCGTGGTCGACGGAATTCCTGACCAGGTGGGTGAGCGGGTCTTTGATGGCCTCAATAATGGTCCGGTCAAGTTCCGTTTCCTTGCCCTCCATTTCGACCCGCACTTCCTTGCCGCAATTGAGAGCCAGATCGCGCACGGTGCGGGGAAACTTGCTCCAGATGTTGCCGATGGGCTGCATGCGGGTGCGCATGACCTCTTCCTGCAGTTCGCTGGCAATCAGATTCATGCGCTGCGAGAGGGCCTGAAACCCGGCGTCCTGGGTGCTGTTGGAGAACTGGAGCAGCTGGTTGCGCGCCAGCACCAACTCGCCCACCAGATTCATCAGCCGGTCCAGCAGGGTGATGCCGACGCGTATGGTTTCCACTGCCGCGTCCGGATCTCCAGCGTCCGCTGCGCGGCAAGTACGTCCTCCGGCTGGGCCGCTCCCTGCGCCACCAGAATCTCTCCAATCCGTTTGCGGCCCCGTTCCTGCTGCTCCAGAGCGCGGGCAAGATCCTCGGAGTGAACCTGCCCTCGCTCGACCAGCAGGCCGCCCATCTTTGCCGGGTCTGCGCAATTTTCTTCGCGGGGAGGAGTAACTGTTGCACACGATGGCTCGGAATTTGCCTCTGGGTTTGCCGCATTTTCCCCCGTCATTGCCTGCGGCTGGGCAGAGAGGGTTGCGGAAGCATTGGAGCAAGCCGGAGCCGCAGACTCACTGACCTGCTGTTGCTGCAGGCGCGACAGATGCTCGATAAGCGGAGCGTAGTCTTCCTCGCCGTCTTGGCCGGAGGTCTGAATCGCCGAGAGCATGCGGCGAACCGCGTCCACCATCGCGAGCAATCCGCTCGTGACCTCCTCGGTCAACGTGAGCTTGCCATCCCGCAGCCGTGAGAGCAGGTTTTCGCCGGCATGCGCCAGCTTTTCCAGCCGGGCGAAGCCCAGAAATCCGCAGCTGCCCTTGATGGTATGGATCGTTCGGAAAACGCTGGCCAACAGCTCTTTGGAGGAAGGGTCGGATTCCAGTTTCACCAGTTCCTGGTCCAGTCGGTCCAGGTTCTCGTTGCTTTCGATGAGAAAATCTTTAACGATTTCGTCCATAAATTGATCTTTGCCGAGAGGATGCTGGTTGTGGTGCAAGTCCCGAGCCAATGTGCGGTTTCGTTTCGGCACCCAGGGTCGTGTCTGCGCAACCCGGCCTCCGGTCTGTACACCACATCGGCATTCGCGCGGACGACTTAAATTTCGCGGCGGTCTCATCAGGGCCGAACCGCCGCGGGAAAAATGTGGGAAGCCCGGGTAAGAGTCCAGACTCCGCCTGGAACTGAACTCCCGCCGGTGCCATGACTTCCGTGTCCGAGTACGCTTGAAGCCCGTCTTATCCACCCGTACACTGGAAGAATGCACGGGCACGTTCATGGCGCGGGCGGTCCTACGCGGGTGCTGAAGATCTCGCTGGGGGTGACCCTGGCCTACATCGTGCTGCTGGTCGTGGCCGGCATCCGCGCTCATTCTCTGGCGCTGCTCTCCGAGGCCGGACATAATCTATCCGACTTCCTCGCACTGCTGCTTTCCCTGGTCGCGGTTTACTTTCAGTCGCGCCCGGCCAGTTCCACCAAGACCTACGGCTACCACCGCGCCGGAGTGCTGGCGGCGCTGGTCAACGCTACTTCTCTCGTCGCAGTTTCGTTTTTCATCTTCTACGAGGCGTTCCGTCGCCTGCAGCATCCGGAGCATGTGCGGGCGGGCGTGATGATGTGGGTTGCTGCCGCTGGCGTGGTGATGAACGGAGTCATCGCGCTGCTTCTCTATCGTTCGAGCCGGGGCTCTGGTGGCGATGTCAATATTCGCAGCGCGCTGCTGCACGAAGTTGGAGACACGCTTTCAACCGCGGCCGTCATCGCCGGTGGTTGGGCCATCCTGGTCACGGGAGATTACTGGATTGATTCCGCGCTTTCGTTCGGCATCGGCGTGCTGATCCTGTGGTCAGGTTTCGGTATCGTGCGCGAAACGCTCAATATTTTGCTGGAAGGCACGCCCCGCGGCATGAAACTGGAGAAGATCGAGTCCGTCATCCGCTCGATTGAAGGCGTGAATGAAGTCCATGACCTGCACGTCTGGAGCATCGGATCAGAGACCCACGCGCTCTCCTGCCACATTGCGATCGCCGACATTCCTCCGTCGGTCAGCGAACGCATCCTGCGCGACGTGAAGGAGCGCCTGCTGCACGACTTCCGCATCGACCATACGACGATCCAGTTCGAGCATGTGATTTGCGAAGTGGCGCACGGGTGCGTCATTCCGGTGGCGGAGGGCGAAGAGCATCATCACCACCACAGCCACTGAATAGCTGCGGCTCCCTATTTTTGCTGTTTTTCGAAAATCTCCCGCGCGCGCTCAAGCGTGTCGGCCTCTTCCGCCGACTTATCCGGCCGCAGGCGCACAATGCGCGGAAAGCGCAGCGCGTACCCGCTCTCGTGCCGGTCGGACTGCATCATGTTGTTGAACGCCACTTCCAGCACGATCTTCGGCTCAACCGTGCGGCGGAATCCCTGATCTTCTACGGTGTGATCGAGAAACCACTGGGTCATCTCTGCGATCTCGTCATCAGTGAGACCGGAATATGCCTTGCCGATGTTCACCAGCCTGTCGGCCTGCCACACGGCGAACGTGTAATCGCTGAGCACGCCCACGCGCTTGCCGTGTCCATACTCGACTGCGGTCACGACGACATCCAGGGTGGCCAGTTCGCGCTTCATCTTCAGCCACGATTTCCCACGCTTGCCCGGCGTATACGAGGAATCGAGATCTTTGATCATCAGCCCCTCATTCCCTCGCTCCTGCGCCACCGCAAAAAGCTCTTCCAGTTCCTCTGGCGACGAGACACGAAACGCCGGCGCGCGGATGATGCTCGCCTCTGCGATCGGATCGCGTGGCTCCCTCTCCACATCGAAGGCAAGTGCTCCCTGAGCCGGCGATCTCCTCTGTGAGCCTCCGTGCCCTCTATGGTTAAAGCTTTTCCTTGGCGCCGCCAGCAGTTCATCCAGAATTCGCCCCCGCTCCCGCAGCGGACGATCCATCACTAGCTCCCCGCCCGCGTACAAAACGTCGAACACCAGGAACGCGACCGGAATCTCCCGCAGCATTTTGTCGCTGACTTTCTTTCTTCCCAGCCTCTGCTGCAAAACGCTGAACGGTCGCGCCCGCCCCAGGTTCACGGTCTTCTGCTCGCTCGCGTCCGATGCCGCTTCATCCACCACTCGCCGCGTGTCGGAAAGATCTCTGGGATATTCCCACGCCACGATTTCTCCATCCAGAATGGCGTCCTGAGGCAGGCCTGCCAGCGCGTCCGGCAACTCCGGAAATGACTCGGTGATCTCATCCCGCGTGCGCGAGAAAAACTTGGCCTCGCCATCCGCCACATGGGCCTGCGCGCGGATGCCGTCATACTTGTCTTCCACCGCCGCTTCCCCGAAATAACTCAGTCCCTCCTCCGCCGACTCGATGGGGCTCGCCAGCATGAATCCCAGGGGATGAAACATTCGCATCTCTGCCGCAGACAGTATTCCCTTCAATGCCAGTCGCACGGTCTCCCCAATATCGCCCACGAGCATGTTGGCGCGTTGCACATCCGCCAGCGTTCCGCCGTAGGCCCTGGCGATCGCTTCCTCGACCAGGCTCTCCTTCAATCCAATCCGCAGATCGCCGGTCATGACCTTGATGATGTACTTGGCTTCGAGCGGCGTGGCGCGGGAAATCAGATCACGCACCATGGCTGCCCTCGCCGCTGGACCACGCGCCGCCGCAATTTGACGAAACGTCCCCTCCACTTCCAACACGCCTAGACCCTGACCAGCGCGTTGGGGAAGGACTTCGCCTGCGACCGCTCCCAAGTCTCCGTGCCGGCGATAAGCGCCTGTCAGTTGGGATTCCTGGCTCCCGGACAACGCCGCCACAATCTGCCAAAGCGACCGCCCGCCAACCTGCAGGGTGGTCTCTTCCCAGGCCGGAAACGCCCGCCCCGAAAGAAAGACCGCCGACACGGCCGCCTCATCCGTTGTACGCGACTTCAGATAGTCCGCAACGATCCCCGTCTTCAGCAGTTTCTTTGTCGTCCCCGCAATTGCTTCGCAAGCTGTCGCCAACTGCCGCATGAACCTCCAATCATAGCGCCGGCGTCCCGCCGGCTGTCGCCAGAGCCTGCCCTGAGCTTGCCGAAGGGCCCTCTAGCCCTCGCATTCGGCAATCACCTAACCCTCGCTCCTGCCTCAACTTAGCCCGCACGCATCCCAATCCTAAACGACTCCCAGCCTGTGTTACCCTAGTAGCTGCGTCGTGTCTTTTGTTAGGAGCATCTAAACCGTTGTGCGTAGACTAAGAAATTACCTGCGATTCCTCGCCGCCGTGCAACTTCTCCCCGCCCTCGAGAGTGGGGAAGAAACTCTGGTCGGCGGACAAGCCGTGCTTGAGGGAGTGATGATGCGCTCCCCGCACGCCTGGGCCATCGCTTGCCGCAAACCTTCCGGCGAAGTCGTCACCATGAGTGAACCGCTCGAGCGCCCTTCAGAGAAACATAAATGGATGGCCTGGCCCATCGTGCGCGGTGTGATGACACTCGGTTATGCCATGAATCTCGGCTACCGCGCCCTGCGCTTCTCGGCCAATGTCGCCATCGAAGACATGATGCAGGAAGATGAGAAAACGGATCATGTGGCGACAGCCGCCCTTCGACAAGCTCAGGGGCTCTCGGCTGTCCCGCCAGCGCGAAGCGCGGCGGATTCTTCCAAGTCCCGCGAGAAGGCTGCCACCATCAGCAACTGGCTGGCCGCTGTGAATATCCTGATCTCTCTCGCTTTCTTCATCTTCATGTACAAATACATTCCCCTGCTAGCGGCGACGGAACTCAAGAAGATCGATCCCGCTCTGGGCGGCCGAATTGTTTTCAACCTGATCGATGGTGGTATCCGCCTCGTGCTGTTCCTGCTCTTCATTTGGGGAGTATCGCTCTGGAAGGATATTCGCCGTGTCTATGAGTATCACGGCGCCGAGCACAAAACCGTCTTTGCCTTCGAAAACGGAGACCCGCTCAACACCGTGGCAGTGCAGAAATATTCGACCTATCATCCGCGGTGCGGCACCAGCTTCCTGATGACGGTGATGCTGATCTCGATCGGTTTCTACATGCTGGTCCCATTCACCACGTTCTGGGCGCGCTTCGCCTCGCGCATCGCTCTGCTGCCGGTTATCGCTGGAGTTTCCTACGAGATTATCCGCTTCGCGGCCAAGCATCGCGGATCGCTGTTCGCTCTGATGACCGCTCCCGGCCTCTGGCTGCAGCGCATCACTACCAAGCCTCCGTCAGACGAGCAAGCCCAGTGCGCCATTGCCGCCCTCGACCACGCCATGCTGCTCGAAAAAGAGCGTGGTGGCGAGTTGGTGATTGCCTAGCGGTCCCGCCGCGAATACTTTCTCTCCGCCTCCTCACAACACTACAATGCCGTAGAGACGTAACTGGTTACGTCTCTTTCGCCCACAATCACGGGCTGCGGCGTGAGCCGAGACGTAGCCAGCTACGTCTCTAGGAAGATTCCTATGTTTGAACGCCTCGACCAAATCGAAGTCCGCTACGAAGAGCTGACCAACGTTCTCGCGTCGCCGGAGATCGTCAACGACTCGGCGAAATACCAGAAGACCGCCAAAGCCCACGCTGAAATCGCGCCCATGGTCGAGAAGTACCGCGAGTACAAAGATCTGACCAGGGGAATTGCGGAGAGCAAGGCCGTCCTTGCCGACGAAAAAGATCCCGAGATGCGCGCCTACGCGCAGGATGAACTCACCCAACTGGAAGGTCGCGTCAAAGCGGTTGAGGAAGAGCTGAAAGTGCTTCTGCTGCCCAAGGATCCGAACGACGAAAAGAACATCATCCTGGAAATCCGCGCTGGCACTGGCGGAGACGAGGCCACGCTCTTCGCCGCCGAAATCTTCCGTATGTATACGCGATACGCGGAAACTCAGCGCTGGAAGGTGGAAGTACTGTCGTCTTCGGAATCGTCCGCCGGTGGCCTGAAAGAAGTCATCGCCATCATCGAGGGCAGTCGCGTCTTCTCTCAACTCAAGTACGAAAGCGGCGTCCACCGCGTGCAGCGCGTGCCCGCGACCGAGCAGCAAGGGCGGGTTCACACCTCGGCCGTCACGGTCGCAGTGCTGCCCGAAGCGGAAGACGTTGACATCAAGATCGAAGCCAAAGACTTACGCATCGACACCTTCTGCTCCTCCGGACCCGGCGGCCAATCCGTCAATACCACTTATTCGGCCGTACGAATCACGCACATTCCGACTAACACGGTCGTCAGTTGCCAGGACGAAAAATCGCAGATCAAGAACCGCGAAAAAGGTATGCGCGTGCTGCGCTCTCGTCTCTACGAGATCGAAATGGAAAAGCAGCAACAAGCCTTGGCCAAAGAACGCAAAGCCATGGTTGGCTCCGGCGACCGCAGCGAGAAAATTCGAACCTACAACTTCCCGCAGAACCGTCTGACCGATCATCGCATCGGCTTCACGATCCACCAACTCGAAGCGGTAATGGACGGTAAACTCCAACCGCTCATCGAGGCGCTAACCACGCACTACCAGGCCGAGAAGCTGAAGCAGGAGGCCGCCACCGCGGTTTAGGAGAAGAACGTGGGCGTTCTTGCCCGCGAAGTGGGAGAGAATATGTCCGAAATTGACAGGACTCTCGCATCCGTTCTCGCGGGCCGCTACACTGCGAATGCCGCCCGCGTCCGCGAGTTGGCCATGTCCGTTACCGATACTCGGTTCTGGCAGAAGCCATTCCCCTTCGGAAACAGCTTCGGCCACCTGGTCTTGCACCTCAGCGGCAACCTGAACTACTACATTGGCGCGCAGATCGCGAAGACGGGCTACGTCCGCGACCGGCCACGCGAATTCGACGACCCGAATCCTCCGTCCAAAGAGGAAGCGCTGAAACGCTTCGACGAAGCCGTTGCCATGGTGCAGCAGACCATCCACTGCCAGTCGCCTGACGATTGGTCAAGAGAGTATTCAGGTGTCGGCGCGATTGCCCAGAACCGCCTCGACATGGTCGTGCAATGCGCCGCTCACATGCAGCACCACATTGGCCAGATGATCTATCTCGGTAACGAATGGAAGCGGCACGGAGGCAGTCCGAAATAGCGCGGGCAACCCCATCCCCTCGGCTGTCACCTAAGGGTCATGTCGAAAGTGAAATCCCGCTCCCTGCTCGCACTTGCAGGCTTCGGCGCGGCCACCGCCGGCGCCGCCTGGCTCGGGTCGCGCTACAGCCGCAACGGCAATCGCAACTCCTGGTATCGAGAACTCGACAAGCCGCGCTTCACTCCGCCCGATGCCGTCTTTCCCGTGGTATGGACCGCGCTTTACACGATGATCGCCTGGTCCGGTTGGCGCATCTGGAGCGCGGCGCCTTCGCGTGAGCGCAATGCCGCGCTGCGGCTGTGGATTTCGCAACTCGCCGCGAACGCCCGCTGGTCGAAACTCTTCTTCGGGGAGCGTCGTCCCAAGCTCGCGCTGGCCGACATCCTGGCGCTCGAAGGAACGATCGCGTCCTACATTACTGCCGCAAGGAAAGTCGATCGCGCCGCCGCCAACGCTTTCATCCCATACGGAGCCTGGGTTGCTTTCGCCACAGTTCTCAATGCTGAAATCGTCCGCCGCAGTCCGCAGGAAGGTTGACCCGCCTGAATAAACACTTTTCCTCCGTGTGCCCCTGTGTCCGCTGTGGTTAAAATTGGCGGTGCAGCTAAAAGCATCTCTCGGCTCTGCTATTGCCCGCCTCATCGCAGACCAAGTTCCTTCCCCGCGTCTGAACGCAGAGTTGTTGCTCACGTTCACGCTCAACTGCGACCGCGCCTACCTGTTCGCGCATCCCGAGCGAGAACTCAGCACCGAAGAGCAGAGCCGCTATGATGCTGCTCTCTCCGAACGCGCCCGGGGCGTCCCCGCTCAATACATCACAGGACATCAGGAATTCTGGGGCATGGACCTCATCGTTACCCCTGCGGTTCTCATTCCGCGCCCTGAGACTGAACACATAGTTGAGACCGTGCTGGCTCTCGCCAATGAGACGGAGTCTGGCGGGCAAGAGTGCCCGCCCCGCACAATGCCTCTGCGTATTCTCGACGTCGGCACCGGTTCGGGCTGCCTTGCCTTAGCTTTAGCCACAGAATTTCCTAACGCCGAGATCCACGCCACCGATATATCGGCTGCCGCGCTCGAAGTCGCCCGCGCTAATGCGGCCCGCCATCAGTTTGAGAAGCGAATTCACTTCCATCAAGCGGACCTGCTCAAAGGACTCAATCTGACCGACCTGGACTTTGTCATCTCCAACCCGCCGTATGTAGGCGAAACGGAAGAAGATCAGGTTCAACTGGAGGTCCGGAAATTCGAGCCGCGCAATGCTGTTTTTGCCGGACCTACCGGAGTCGAGGTCATTGCACGCCTGCTTCCCCAAGCCCACGCAGCTCTGCATCCCGGCGGATGGCTTATCCTGGAAATCAGCGGAACGATTGCTGGCAAGGTTGAGCGACTCCTCGACTCTTGGGATGACGTTCGCATCATGCGCGATCTGCAGTCCATTCCACGCGTTGTGCAGGCGCGACGGCCCAGAGTCTGAATAGTTATTCCGGGAAACATTTAGGGCGACCGTAAGGCCGCCCCTGATTCCTTTGTGTCCAATTTTTGTAGCTGCTTCTAGGTTGGTTGTCATTCCGAGCGAAGCGAGGAATCTATTGTTCCTGCCTGCCCGAGGCCTAGTGTCGCACCACCGCCGCCGGTTGGATTTCCTCGACATCAATAATATCGGTCGGATAATTCCCCGTATAACAAGCCGAGCAATACGAAATCTTCTCCCCTTCACCGCAAGCTTTCTTGAGACCCTCCAGCGAGAGATAAGCCAGCGAGTCCGCGCCAATGTAATCGCGAATCTCATCCACCGACTTATTGGCGGCAATGAGTTGTTTCTTGGAAGGTGTATCCACGCCATAATAACAAGGCGAAATCGTCGGCGGGCAAGAGATGCGCATGTGCACTTCCTTCGCCCCCGCGCTTCGGATCATGCGCACAATCTTCCGGCTGGTTGTGCCGCGCACGATCGAGTCATCGATCAGCACTACGCGCTTGCCTTGCAGCAGCGAGCGTACTGGATTCAGCTTCAGCTTCACGCCAAAGTCCCGCACGCTCTGGCTGGGTTCGATGAACGTTCGTCCGACATAGTGATTGCGGATCAACGCAAAGCGAAATGGTAGTCCGCTCTCGGCGGCATATCCCACGGCCGCCGTCACACCCGAATCCGGTACGGGAACCACAAGATCGGCTTCCACCCCCGCTTCCCTTGCCAGTTGACGCCCCAGTTCCTCGCGGCTGGTCTGCACGGCGCGTCCGAAGACGATGCTGTCGGGACGCGAGAAGTACACGTGCTCGAAGATGCAGCTCGATTGCGGTGCAGCCGTCGAATAGAAACGTGAACTGATTCCCTCCGGCCCCACCAGGATCAGCTCCCCCGGTTTTACATCGCGCACGTACTCGGCGCCGATCAGGTCGAACGCGCAAGTCTCGGAGGCGAAGACGATGGTGTCGTGCTTCTGACCCTCCAGTGCCGCGATACGGCCCATGGCCAGAGGCCGGAACCCGCGCGGGTCGCGCACCGCGAAGACGCGGTCGTTACTCATCATCACCAGCGAAAATGCTCCCTCGACCCGGCGCAGCGCATCGGCCACCGCTTCCGGCAGTGTGTGCTCCTTGGAAAGCGCGATCAGGTGAACGATGACTTCGGTATCGCTGTTGGTCTGAAAAATCGAGCCTTGACTTTCCAGCCGTGCGCGGACCTGCAGCGCGTTGGTGAGGTTGCCGTTGTGCGCCACGGCAATCGATCCCTTGTTCGACTGCACCAGGATCGGTTGCGCGTTCAGCAGCGCCGAGTCTCCAGCCGTGGAGTAGCGCGTATGGCCGATAGCCAGGGTCCCGCGCATTTTCGAGAGCACATCCTCGGTAAAGATGTCCGCCACCGAGCCCATGGCCTTGTGCGCTCGCGAAGTCAGACCATCGGAAGTGACAATCCCGGCGGATTCTTGACCGCGGTGCTGTAGGGCGTGCAGTCCCAGATACGCCAGCTTCTCCGCCTCAGGATGGGCGAAGATCGCCACCACGCCGCACTCGTCATGAAATTTGTCAGAAGAAAGCATTTTGCTCCTGGCTGTTAGCTCTTAGCCCTTGGTTCTTAGCTTTTAGCACAACCAAACCATGCCCTCTGGCTCAAGCTTTTGACTTGAATCAGTCCGGCGCCACCAACTCCGGATTCGTGCGCAATGCCGATTCCAAAGCGCCTTCGTAAGCTGCGCTCAACTCCGACACCGCCGCCGAAATGACGAGCTTGCCGTCGAGCGAGATTTCTAACCGTTCCGGAATCGTATCTCCAATGACCTCGGCCGCAGCGCCGTGTTTCACCGCTACTTCTTTGATTCGAGCTACCTGCTCCGGGTCGCAAGAGATCACGATCCGGCTCGCATCTTCGCCAAAAAGAGCGAATTCCGCAAAAAGGCCGCCAGATGATGCCAGATTCACCCGCGCGCCCACGCCTTTCGGCAATGCTTTCTCCGCTAACGCGACCGCCAAGCCGCCATCAGCGCAGTCATGCGTCGAATCGACCAAGCCATGCTGAATCAATTCGATGACAGCCTTCTGCAGCCCGGCTTCCTTCTCCAGGTCAAGCTCCGGCGGATATCCCCACACCGAGCCCAGAACTTCCTTGGCGTATTCCGAAGAACCAAACTCGCTCTCTGCATCGGTGATATCGCCCGTTTCTCCCGTTCGCAATAGCACGATGGTGCGTCCGGGAGCGACGAAATGCATTTTCGCGGTCTTGTGCACGTCCTCGAGAATCCCCACGACTCCAAGCACGGGCGTGGGATAAATGGCTTCGCCCAGCGTCTCGTTGTAGAAGCTGACGTTGCCGCCGGTGATGGGAATTTCCAATTCCTCGCAAGCCTTCGTGATCCCATCGATCGTTTGCGAGAACTGCCACATGATGTGCGGCTTTTCGGGATTGCCGAAGTTCAGGCAATTCGTTGCTCCCACAGGAGTGGCTCCCGAGCACGCCACTTTGCGCGCCGCCTCCGCGACCGCGTGCATCGCGCCCAGCCGCGGATCCAGATGGCACCAGCGCCCATTCCCATCCAGCGCCATCGCAAGCCCGCGCTGCGAGCCCTTAATGCGAATCACGCCCGCGTCGCCCGCTCCCGGCGCTTCAACCGTGTTGGTCTGCACCATGTGGTCGTATTGCTGCCACACCCAACGTTTGCCGCAAATATTAGGGCTTGCCAGCAACTGCTTCAGATTCGCAGTGAAGTCGACGGCCCCGCCGATTTTGATTTGTTCCGGCATCTCGCGCGGCACTGGCGGTTCCCATCGCGCCAGCGGGCGTTTGTATACCGGGGCGTCGTCAGTCAGCGCCGAATTCGGAATCTGCGCCACAACTTTGCCGTGCTCCAGCACGCGCAGCGTGTTGCCGCTCGTAACCCTCCCGACCTCGACCGCGTCGAGCCCCCACTTTTCGAAAACGCGGAAGACCTCGTTCTCGCGTCCTTTTTGCGCCACCAGCAGCATGCGCTCCTGCGACTCGCTGAGCATGATCTCGTACGGAGTCATGCCAGTCTCACGCTGCGGAACGCGGTCCAGTTCGATTTCGATGCCCACACCGCCGCGCCCGCCCATCTCGCAGGTCGAACACGTCAGGCCCGCAGCGCCCATATCCTGAATGCCAACGATCGCGCCGGTCTGCATGGCTTCAAGGCAGGCTTCGAGCAGCAGTTTTTCCAGAAAGGGATCGCCGACCTGCACGTTGGGCCGCTTCGCTTCCGAGGCTTCGCTGAACTCTTCGCTGGCCATGGTCGCGCCGTGTATGCCGTCGCGTCCAGTCTTCGCGCCCACATAGATCACCGGATTGCCTTCGCCTGCGGCCCGCGCGTAGAAGATTTCATTTTTCCTTACCAGGCCCAGAGCGAAAGCGTTCACCAGCGGATTTCCGGAGTAGCAGGGCTCGAACTTCGTTTCGCCGCCCAGGTTCGGCACGCCGAAACAGTTGCCGTAGGATGCAACTCCGCTGACCACGCCCTCAAGTACGGAATGATTCTTGTGGAGTTCTTTCTGGGTTGTTGCGCCGTGCGCGGGCGAGTCGCCCGCACCCACACGGATCGGCCCGAACCGCAGCGAATCCATGACCGCGACCGGTCTTGCGCCCATGGTGAAGATATCCCGCAGAATTCCACCTACGCCCGTGGTCGCGCCCTGAAAGGGTTCGATGAACGAGGGGTGATTGTGAGATTCGATCTTGAAGGCGCAGGCCCAGCCGTCGCCAATGTCGATGATGCCGGCGTTCTCGCCCGGTCCCTGCAGTACGAGTTTGCTGCGCGTGGGCAAGCGTTTCAGATGCACACGCGACGACTTATAGGAGCAGTGCTCGCTCCACATCACGCTGAAGATGCCGAGCTCAGTGAGGGTAGGCTCGCGCTGGCCGAGAAGTCGCTTGATCTTCTCGTACTCATCGGGCGTGAGGCCATGCTGCCGGAGAGTCTCCGGAGAAAAGGCAGAGGTCAAAGAGGTGGCCATGGGAAGAGCTTCTATTGTCGCATTTCGGGGCGCGGGAGGATAGAGCCGCCGGAAAGAGCTGTTGAGACTACATTCCAGCCTCTCCTGCTACGATTCTGTTAATGAAATCGATCATTGTAGGCACCGCCGGGCACATCGATCACGGGAAAACGGCGCTGGTCAAGGCGCTGACCGGGATCGATGCCGACCGGCTGGAGGAAGAGAAGCGCCGCGGCATCACCATTGATCTGGGCTTCGCCCATATGGACTTGCCGGATGCGAAAGGCGAGCCCCTGCACCTCGGGTTTGTAGACGTGCCGGGCCACGAACGTTTTGTGCGCAACATGCTGGCCGGAGTCGGTGGCATTGATCTGGTGCTGCTGGTCATCGCGGCGGATGAGTCGATCAAGCCGCAGACGCGAGAGCATTTCGACATTCTGCAATTGCTGGGTGTGCAGCGCGGCATCACGGTGCTCACCAAGTCGGACGCGGTAGATGCCGAGATGCTCGATGTGGTGCGGTTGGAGGTGGAGGAATTTCTGCGCGGAACATTTCTGGAGCCGCCAAAGTCTCCTATGGTTGCTTTCAGCTCGCTGACGGGCGCCGGGCTCGACGATCTGAAGCGGGCGATGATCACGGCAGCGGCGGAGGTGCGGCCCCGCGATTCGCGTGCTCTGGCCCGATTGCCAATCGACCGCGTGTTCACCATGAAGGGATTCGGCACGGTGGTGACCGGGACCCTGGTGGCGGGCACGATTCGACGCGAGGAGGAGATGGAAGTCTTTCCCACCGGTCGAAAAGTTCGGGTGCGCGGAGTGCAGGTACACGGACAAGCTTCCGACGCAGCCGTTGCTGGTCAACGCACGGCGCTGAATCTGGCGGGGGCGAGCACGGAAGATTTGTCGCGGGGCATGACGCTGGCGCCGCCGGCGATGTTTTCAGCCACGCGTCGAGTGGATGTGCGGTTGCGATTGCTCTCCTCAGCTCCGCGCGCTCTGAGGCATCGGTCGCGAGTCCACTTCCATTCCAATACGATGGAGACGGTGGCAGAGATCGTGCTCCATGGCACGAAACAACTTGCTGCGGGTGCGGAGGCGTTTGCGCGGCTGAAGCTTCCAGAGCCAGCACTTTTGCTGCCCGGGGACCGGTTCATTATCCGGCAGTTCTCTCCGGTCGTGACGATCGGCGGCGGCGGCGTGCTCGATCCTGCCCCCATCCCGCGCATGCCGGGACACGAAAGCTTCCTACAGACACTGGCTGGCGGTAACCCGGAAACGATGCTGAGAGCCCGGATCGCGAGGCATGGTCACGCCGGAATCTCGATGTCGCAACTGATCGCCGAAACCGGATGGAGCAGAGACTCCGTCGAAGGTCAACTCGCCCAAACGTTGAAAGACGTGCGAGTGCTGCGGATCGGTGACCTGTTCGTGGACGGGCTCGCAATGGTCCGGCTGCAACAATTCATTGTCAATTCGGTGGAAGCGTTTCACAAAAACAACTCCTTGGTGGGCGGGATTGCCAGGGAGGCGCTACGCGAGCAGGTGAAAGCGTCGTCGGAAGTGTTCACTGCCTCGCTCGATCTGCTCGTTCGTGAAAAAAATATCGAGGCTGCCGGCGACCTGGTGCGACTCCCCGGCCACGGCGTGGTCATGAAGGATGAGGAAGCCGAGTCTAAGAAGAAAATCGAAGAGGCCTTCGCGTCGGCGGGATTGAAAGTTCCGGCACTCCATGAGGTGATCGGCGGACTCAAGGTCGATAAGACTCGTGCGCAGAAGATCGTCACGCTACTACTGCGGGATAAACTGCTAGTCAAAATTTCCGAAGAACTTGTCTTTCACCGCAGCGCGCTGGAAGAGTTGCGCCGCCTGGTCGCGGCGCAAAAGGCCAAATCTCCGAAGATGGACGTGGCGAAGTTCAAAGAATTGACCGGAGTCAGTCGCAAGTACGCGATCCCTCTGCTCGAATATTTGGACAGAGAGCGCGTGACCAAGCGCGTCGGGGATGCGCGGGAAATCCTTTAAGAATTGTGCAATTGGGTAATTGGGTAATTGAAAACCCCTGGCGCAATCGCTCAACTACCAAATTACTCAATTTCTTCAATTTTTTCAGATCTTTTCCTCTGGAAACTCCACTTCCAGCCCCAGCGGGTCAGTGAAGCGGTTGGTGAGGTTGGCCAGTCCCGTAAGCAGGTGAATGTCAACGATTTCAGGTTCGGAGAACTGCTTGCTCAGACCCGCGAAATCGCCGTCGGTGATGTCGTGCGGTGTGCGCGTCAGCTTTTCGACATAGATCAGTGCGGCGCGTTCTTTTTCGCTGTAGCGTGCGTAGCCTCCTGCCTTGAGCGCCGACCAGTCTTCCGCGTTCAGCCCCGCCCGCTTCGACGACGCGACGTGGTGCTGCGTGCAGTAATGGCAGCCGTTGATCAGCGAGACGCGAAGGTAGATGAGTTCGTAGAGCTTGCGATCCAGTGAACGCCCCACGCTGGCGTAGAAGCTTAGAAAACTCTTAAGCATCTCCGGCCGATGCGCGAGCGCTTTCTGCGCGTTGCCCGGCTTGCCACGCAGCACCTTGTCGTAAATCTCCTCCACTTCGGGAGAGGCTGCCTCCGGTGCAATCAGGCCAATCCGCGACATACGATCCTCCAGGGTGGAAGTCCCACTGATCAATCTTAGATGAAGTGCAGGCCGCAAGGGTTCCGGAACCCTCAAGCAAAGACGCGAACTGCCGATAGAGGTTCTATGAGGCGCTGTGCGGCAAACTTCGCGGCCTGCTCGTTGATGGTACTCGCCACGGCGCTGCTGCCCCTCGGGGCACAAGACGAGTTTTCTGACTCCGGAACCCGATCCAAAATTCTTGCCCTGGAGAACGCGTGGGCGCGAGCGGCAGAGATCAAAGACGTTACAGCGATGGACACGTTGCTCGACAACTCTTTCTTATATGTCGACTTTGACGGCCGGCTCATGACGAAGCCGGAAGTCCTGGTGGATGTGAAATCGGCCGGTGTGCAGCAGGTTCTGCCGGAATTGATGACGGCGAATCTGCACGGAAACACCGTGATCGTCACAGGGATCTTCAGGATGAAGGGAATGGAAGGCGGGAAACCGTACGTGCGGCGCGGACGCTTCATTGATGTATGGATGTACAAGAATGGCCGTTGGGTCGCCATCTCGAGCCAAGCCACCCTAATCGCGCGCTGAACGTCGGAACGAACGGCATGCCCCGTTCTGACTCAGCCACCATCAAGGTGTTCCCGCCTGCCGTGCTTCACATTCGTCCTGTAATTCTCCAAGATGTGGCGCTGCCCCGCACCACGGTCACTGGCCGAGTATCAACGCCAACTCGCCCTTGTGACCATCGGAGAAGAAGATCTGGCGCAAGATAGCGTCGGTGAGAACCCGCGTTTCCGCGCACTCGTTGCCGAGTGGGACGGACAGCCTGCGGGATACGCCGTATTTTTGGATACTATTCGACGTGGGCGGGGCGCGGATTGTTTCTGAATGATTTATTCGTGCGGGAGGCGTTTCGCAAGCGCGGCATCGGAAGGCACCACTGGCCGACGTCGCGCGTAATGCCGTCGAGGAGCACTGCTCCGGAATACACTGGGAGGTGCTCGACTGGAATAAGAGGGCCATCGAGTTCTACAAGCAGTTGGGTGCGACCTTTCGCGATCAGTGGCGGGCGGTGCTTCTCACCGATGAGGCTCTGCGGCGCCTGGCGGAGCAGACACTTTGAAAACGAAGAAAACGAAAATCGGCAACGCGAACGACCCTGTCCGCCTGTTTGCAATTCAGGCCGACTGGGCCGCGTGGCTTGAAAACAAACATCGCCACTCGCAGGGTCTGTGGTTGCGGCTGGCGAAGAAAGGATCGGGCCTTCAATCGGTAACCTACGGCGAGGCGCTGGAGGTAGCCTTGTGTTATGGATGGATCGACGGGCAGAAGCGGGGTGATAGCGACCAAGCGTGGCTGCAACGGTTCCTTCCGCGTTCGGCAAACAGCATCTGGTCGAAGATTAACCGCGACAAGGCAGTCGCACTGATCGCGAGCGGCCGGATGAACGCTGCGGGCTTGGAAGCAGTCGAGGCCACCAAGAAAGCTGGAAGGTGGGATGCGACTTACGACTCACCCAAAGCCGCTAAGGTCCCGGAGGACTTTGAGGCGGCGATGGATACGAGTCCGCGAGCCAAGAAGTTCTTTCAATCTCTCGATGGCGCGAATCGGTACGCGGTGCTGTTTCGCATTCAGACGGTGAAGAAGGCAGAGACGCGAGCCCGAAAGATCCGCGACTTTATCGAGATGCTGGAGAGGAACGAGACGATTCACCAGCCGCGGAAAGCCCGCCGCCCGTCAGAGTAAGTAGATAATTCTGGCCTGCGGATATTGATCTGTTTTAACATATGCCCTTTTTCTTTATCGTTCCTCTATGGATACTCTGCCTGCTGGGGGGAGCGACTTTGTTCTGTTTCGCGAGGCTGCGGAATCTTTCGTTGTATGTACTGCTCGGGTCCACCGGATTTACCGTTTTTTCGTTTCTTTGCTCGACAATGGTTCTACCGATCGCGGGAAAATGGCCGCAGCTATTTTGGCATTCGGGTTTGCTGGCGGCAGCCGGATACATCGGTGCGCTGCTGGCGGGCGGAGCGTTCGGTGTCGTGGGCGGGCTGGCGCTTGCCTACAAGCTCAATTTCAGGAGAAATCTGGCTTCGCCGCACGCTGAGCGCTAATGATGAGAAATAACGTTCGTATCATCGGAGCTGGGTTGGCGGGGTCCGAAGCTGCCTGGCAGTGTGCGCGGCGAGGTCTGGAAGTGGAACTCTTCGAAATGCGTCCAGTGCGCTCGACGCCGGCCCACCAGACGGCGGATTTTGCCGAACTCGTTTGCTCGAACTCGCTCAAGTCCGACAGTGAGAACACGGCGCCGTGGCTGCTCAAGGAAGAGATGCGACGCGCGGGTTCGTTGCTGTTGGAGATTGCCCGGGAATGCGCGGTCCCGGCGGGACATGCTTTGGCCGTAGACCGCGTCACCTTTGCGACTCGGGTGACGGAAGCGATCTCACGGGACTCGCGCATTGCCGTGCGGCGCGAGGAGATCACGGCGGTTGACGAGTTGCTGAACGTGACCATCATCGCCACGGGTCCGCTGACTTCGGACGGACTGGCTTCCGAGATTGCACGCTTGAGCGAAGGGGCCGAGGAGTCAGGATCTCAGCGGGCGGGGGCGCCCGCTCCACAAAGTTCGCACTTGTATTTCTACGATTCGATCAGCCCGATTGTAGAGGCGGACTCGATCGATATGTCGCGCGTCTACATGGCGGCGCGCTATGACAAAGGATCGGCGGATTACATCAACTGTCCGATGACGCCAGAGGAATACTCCCGTTTTTACGATGCGCTCCGGGCAGCGCAGTCGGTTGAAGAGCGTGATTGGGAAAAGCTGAATTACTTCGAAAGTTGCCTGCCAATTGAGGAGATTGCGCGCCGTGGCCGCGACACGCTTCGCTTCGGCCCGATGAAGCCGGTGGGGTTACTCGATCCGCGTACCGGCAAGATGCCGTACGCGGTGGTGCAGTTGCGGCAGGAGAACCTGAGGGCGGATTCCTACAACCTGGTCGGCTTTCAGAATCATTTGAAGTTTGGCGAACAGGCGCGCGTGCTGCGGCTGATTCCGGGTCTGGAGAATGCTCGATTTTTGCGCTACGGGCAGATTCATCGCAATACCTACATCAACGCGCCAACCTTGTTGCGCGAGACCTTGCAGATGAAGGCGCACCCGCGAGTGTTCTTCGCGGGACAGATTTGCGGGGTGGAGGGCTACGTGGAATCGATCGCGACCGGGCTGTTGGCCGGAATGCACGCTGCAGCGCTCATCTCCGGGACTGAGATTTCTTCCGCTCCGAGGGCTTCCGCGTTCGGATCGTTAACCCACTACGTCACGCACGCGGACGCCAAGAACTTTCAGCCGGCAAATATCACGTTCGACCTCCTTCCTCCGCCGGAGAAAAAGATTCGCGATCGTAAGGATCGCCATCGGGTGCAGTGCGAGCTGGCTCTCCAAGAGTTCGATGGGTGGATGGAGAAGGTCGGCGCGACGGCTGAGAAGGCGTAAAGCGTAGAAGCCGAAACGCCCGCTGAGGACGCAGAGCGATGCAGGCGTCACGGAGATTCAGATTCGTCGAGCGGATCCGCAGGACGCGCGCCGCCATTGCGAAGGTGCTCTACGAATCCTTCGCGGAGTATATTTGGTACTCCCCTATTACGATGGCGAATGTCCTCCGGAAGCAGTGATCGAGGTTCACTCGGAAGTGAACGTTTCGAAAGCGGCTGCGAACGAACGGGATTGTCTTCCTGACCCGCTTTTTTCTGCAACAAAATTCCTACCGGATGCGTATCTAACACCAGGCCAACCGGGGATGACCTTCTCTTCCCGGCTGCGTCCAACAAGTGTCATGGCGGTGCGCGATCTCATTTACGACGTCCTGCGAACTCTCTGGTCGCACAAGCTTCGCGCCTTCCTTACCATGTTCGGGATTGCCTGGGGCATCGTCTCGATTGTGCTCATGGTGGCAGCCGGCGAAGGCTTGCGCAAAGGCCAGGAAGATCAGGCGCGAAACCTAGGCAAAGACGTGATGATCGTCTTCCATGGCCGTACCAGCCTGCAGGCTGGCGGTAGCCACGCCGGACGCGTCGTGCACTGGGAAGATCCGGATGTCGCGGTGGTGCAGGCCGAATCGCCCGATTGCGAGTACGCGATTCCGGAGCTCGAGCAGGACACCGTGCGCACGCATTCCAATTTCAACAATGCCGCCTTCACGGTGACGGGATCGTATCCGCAGTTCGGCTACATTCGCAGCCTCGACGTTGGCGCGGGACGTTTCTATGACTGGGATGACATGCGCGAGGCACGGCGTGTGGCATTTCTCGGCTCCGACGCAGCCAAGCAGTTGTTCCCGGGTCGCAATCCCGTGGGCGATACGATCTATTTAAATGACTCCCCCTACACCGTTATCGGCGTCATGGCGAAAAAAAAGCAGGACTCCAGCTATGACGGCTGGGACGTGAACAAAGTCTTCGTACCCTTCGCAGCGATGCGGCGTGAGTTTCCCGACAAGCCCCCCGGGACGAACTCGACATTCGATCAGTTGCTGGTGACGCCGAAATCAGTCGAGCAACATACGGCCTGCAAGCGCGAAGTACGCGTGGCGCTGGCGCGCATGCATCGCTACGATCCGAACGACAAGGAAGCGTGTCCCATCTGGGATACGGTGCAGGAAGCGCAGGCCTTCAAGACGATGACCGATGGCATGAAATTCTTCCTGGGAGCCGTCGGGATCGTGACGCTGATCCTGGGCGGGATCGGCGTCATGAATGTGATGCTCGTCGCGGTGCGGGAGCGGACCCGCGAGATTGGAGTGCGCAAGGCCATTGGCGCTCCGGCGGGTACGATTCTGCGGCAATTTTTTATTGAGGCGCTGATCATCGCTCTGTTGAGCGGAGGGATCGGCCTGGGCGTGGCGTTTGGATTCTGTGCACTGGTCAACCTGTTGCCGATGCCGGACTTTTTTGCCGGACTGATCCCGAGTTGGAGCTCCGGGTTGATTGCCGCCGCGCTGTTGGGAGCGATCGCGGTAGGAGCAGCGCTCTACCCTGCGCGCCGAGCCGCGTCGATTGATCCGATTGAGGCACTGCGCTATGAGGCCGGCGGGTAGAGTCGTGCGGGATCTGGCCTGCAAGAGTTCAAATGCTGATTGAAATCATTCTCGAAGCCTGGATCGCACTGAAGCGAAACGTGACTCGCAGCTTTCTCACCATGCTGGGGATCGTCTGGGGCATCGCCACCGTGACTCTGTTGATCGCGTACGGCAGCAGTTTCCGCAGCGTTCTAGTGCATGGCTTTGACGCTTTTGGTAAGAGCGTGGTCATCTGCTGGCCGCAGCAGACCAGCGAGCAACCGGGCGGACAACGCGCCGGAAAGAAGGTAGTCCTCGAGCAGGCGGATCTCGACATGGTGAAGGCGTCGGCTCCGCTGGTAAAGCATGTATGCCTCGAGACGGTTCGGCGCCCGGGAATTGCCTACGGCGACCGCATGGTGGGGACAGCGCCGGTGCGCGGAGTCTGTCCTGAATATGGCGAAATGCGCAATGAAGTCCCCGCAGAAGGCCGCTGGATTAACGCCGAGGACGAACTGGAACGGCGGCGCGTGATCTTTCTGGGAGGCCGACTGAAGGAGGAGTTGTTCAGCGGACGCCCGGCGGTGGGCGAGACGGTGCAAGTCTCCGGCGTGCGCTTCACCGTGGTCGGCGTCATGGCGCGGAAGATTCAGCTCAGTAATTACTTCTCGAGCGACGATGAGTCGTCGTGGATTCCGTATTCCGCGGCTGGCGATTTGTGGAATACGCGGTACGCCGCCGTGATGGTGTTTGAGCCCATCGCTCCACAGTTCGAAAAGAAGGCGATGGCGCAGGTACTGGCCGCGGTGGCGACGCGACAGAATTTTTCACCCACCGATCCCAAGGCGTTTCAAATGTTTGGCCGGGATGAATTTCGTCCGGTCATCGATGCGCTGACCATTGGATTACAGGTCTTGCTGACCTTCATTGGAACCTTGACTCTCGGAATCGGCGGCGTGGGCGTGATGAATATCATGCTGGTGTCGGTGGACGAGCGGATTCGCGAGATCGGCCTGCGGCGCGCACTAGGAGCGCGCAAGCGCCACATCAAACTGCAATTCCTGGCCGAGACTCTTCTGATCATGCTGATTGGCGGGGCCATTGGCGTGTTGTTGTCGTATCTCATTGCCTGGTCCGTCGGGACGCTGCCCATGATGGGGCCGTTGTTTGAAGACGATTCCGGCCAAGGCGACATTCATCTGCGCATCTCGATCATGACCGTGATCCTTTCCACCGCAGTCCTGCTCGTGGTGGGCGTGATCAGCGGCCTGGTCCCGGCGATGCGGGCATCGAAGCTCGATCCGGTCGAAGCCTTGCGTTACGAATAACCAAGTGCGTAGCGACAGCCGCGCTTCGACTCTGCGCAGGGCAGGCTCTCGGCTGTCCAGCCAAGCGAGGCTCGACAAAACCGCGGGACGTCATCATCCTCGTCACAAGAATTGATTTGCTCCGCTTCCTGGTTCGCAGTACCTTGCTGCTGAAGCATTTCGTCGAGGTGAATCTTGCCGATCTCTGCCGTAGATACGATCACGCTCGCCTTCCAGCACACCAAACGGCAACTCCTGCAACCGTTTCGCTTCTGGCAGTGGACTCGACTGGCGGTCGTCGGCTTGCTGGCTGGAGAGACGGGCTCTGGCGGAAGCTTCAACTTCCCGACGAGCTTTCCGCATCAGACAGGATCTTCGCGCCATTTCATGGGACAAGGGTTCCCGAAAATTGATCCCGCGATTCTGGGCGGACTCATCGCCACTCTCGTGGTAACAGGTTTCGTTTTCGTGATTGTGATGATGTACGTGAGCAGCGTGATGCGGTTCATCCTGTTCGACAGCGTGCTAGCGAAAGAATGTCACATCCGGCAGGGATGGAGCCGCAGGCAAGGCCCTGGCTGGAGGTATTTTTTGTGGCAGTTAGCACTTATGCTGGTCATGATCGGAGGAATGGCGGTGCTGCTGGGAATCTCCGCTGGTTTTGCCTTCGGGATGGGATGGTTTAGCCCGCCTCGCGAACATGTGCTGGCGCTGGTGCTGAGCGGGATCGTGGTGTTCTTCTTAATGTTCCTTTTCTTTGTGATCGCGGCTGTGGTTCACGTGCTGACCAAGGATTTTGTGGTGCCGCAAATGGCGCTGGAGGATATTGGCGCCATCGAGGGCTGGCGGCGGCTCTGGCCCATGATTCAGGCAGAACAAGGTGGCTATGCCGTGTACGTCGGCATGAAAATCGTGTTGGCCATTGGCGCGGGGATTGTCATCGGCCTCGCGTCGGTGATTCTTGGCCTGATCGTCGCAATTCCAACCGTGGGGCTCGGCATTATTGCCGTGTTGACGGGGAAAACCGCGGGCCTGACATGGAATGTCTTTACCATCACTTTGGCAGTGGTGGTGGGATGCATTCTGCTGGCGGCGTTTCTTTACTTGATCTCGCTGATCGCGGTTCCGGCCATTGTGTTCTTCCCCGCGTATGCGATTTATTTTTTCGCGGCACGGTATCGGCCGTTGAGCCTCGTGCTATATCCGCTTCCGCCGCAAGAACCGCCGTCAATAGCGCCCGTTCCTGAACCCGCCGGATAGGAGGATCCTGCGAGCCTGCGTTGTACCTACGGCCGATTCAAGGTTGTGCAGGTTTCAGCTTCGCACTCTTTCCGTTCGGCCACGAGAATCTCCGGCCCACGATGCATTTCACGATGAGGTGGTCCGTGGAATGCGTCGTCCCAACACCGACACCGAAGTTGAACTCCCACTGCGGACCGAAATCCACATCGATGGTGGGAAAGAATTGCTGCTGTTGATCTCTGAGCGCGTCAAAGCCGGCCAGCGAACCGTAGGACGCGTAGTATTCCAGCCCGCCTGCAACCTTCCTGGTGAAGTCGTAACTGATTTTCACGTTGGGCGAAAAGGTTACGCCCTGGTTCACGCCCGGTCCGTGAAACGAGCGGTCGAGCGCCGGATTAAAGGCGAGATACCAGGGCCCGATTTTTCTGTCGACGATAGGACGTATCTCCCACGTCCAAGTGTCGGGCGAGAATGCGGCGCGCTGGTAGCCGAATTCCGTTGACAGGCTCACGCCCACCGGCCAATGCCACCTCTCAGGAGCGCGCACCCGCGGTCGGATGTGGTCCCCCACCCACTGCCATCCGCCATCCGCCTGAATGCTCGAGAAAACATAGAAGCCCACCTCGGCCCAGTCGTTGATGCCCTGCGTGATTTCGAGCGTTTCGTGTTCGGCGTGGTCGGTGGGAAGCATGCCGTCTTGCACCGTCTTGCTGCCGTCCACGGTGAAATTGGAGTGGATCTCAACCATAGTCGAACGCGGTGCCACGGTTTCCGAGCCGTAGACCTGGATTTCGTAATTGTCCTGGGCACGTGAAAAAGGGGCGAGGATGACAACTGCGAAGAGAGCCAGGAGTGCGAGTCGCGACCACGAATGGATCATGTGCCTAAAGGTGTGATGCAAGCCCGTTCTCCGCCGATGCCGCGTTTTCAAACTGGTGGGGTGAGGACAAGACGTCTGCTTTCGAGGACTAGGATACCTACCAAAGTGGACTTTACTCTAGCCGCCGGCGATGGCCCCGATAATCAGGAAAGGCTCTTTTCCCGACGCAACTGCGTCGGGCAGCGGGGAGTCCGGAGACTCGTGGGATAGATCTTCCTCGCAGGCGAAAAAGCGCAAGAACGCTCGCCGCTGTCGGGTGTCATGGTCGCGGATAGTACCGCGAAGCATTGGATAACGGGCTTCGAGTGCGTCGAGGACCGAGCGCTGCGTGACCGAACCGTCAATCTCGATCTGGACCTCGCGGCCGACGTGCGCCAGCGTCCGAAGGTGTTGCGGAAGTTCGACTCGAATCATTGCATTCATTCGATGCGGCGCCGAGGTTAGTGTTTGTCGGCGCCGCATCTCCCCAGACGACTTCGTTCATTTCACATTGGTCTCTTGAATGTATAGCGCCTTCCAGTCATTGCCTTCGTGAATCCAATCTTCGCCGAAAATGCTGTTGGACTTCGTCACCTCGCTGCCGGATTTACCTTCGTACTGCGCCGAATATGTGACCAGCGCTGCGTGCGTTCCTAGCGGTTTAACGGTGAAATTCTTCAGCGTGTAATTTTGAAGTTCGAACTCGTCCACCATGGCAATTTCGGCTTTCTTGTCACCAAACCCGCTTCCGCCTTCCTCTATCTCGCGGAAGCCGTCGGCTAGGCTGGCGCCGAGGGATTCCTTGTTTTTGTTCTTGAAATCTTCCCAAACTCTTCGGACCTTCGATTCGAGAGCGGGTGCGGCCGACTTTGACTCGGCACCCTTCTGCTTTTCTTGAGCCGTTGTCGCACCCGTCAGCAATACCAAGCACGCGACGGCGGGGAGAATCATTTTCATGTCTTTCTCCTGGAATAAATCGCAAGCGACGCTAGCACTTGGAGAGCAGGAAAGTCAAAATTCCCACCCTTTCGAAAAAAACGCGAGAGAGTGGGGTACTCAGATTGTCTCTTGTCCTAAATTGTCTCTTGTTCCGGATTGTTTCTTACCGCGTTTCTTACCCTCGGCTCACGGCAGGGCCTGAACTTCCACCGACAGCACTGCTGGCAGATCGCGTACGATCGGATTCCAACTGTCTCCGGCATCGGCGGATGCATACACCTGTCCTCCAGTTGTGCCGAAATAAATGCCGCACTGGTCGAGCGAGTCCACGGCCATGGCGTCGCGCAGGACGTTGACGTAGCAGTTCGCCTGCGGCAGGCCTTTGGTGAGCGCCTCCCACTCGTTCCCGCCGGTGCGGCTGCGGTAGACGCGTAGCTTGCCGTCCATCACGTAGTGTTCGCCGTCGCTTTTGATGGGGACGACGTAAATCGTTTCTGGCTCGTGCGCATGCACGTCGATGACGAATCCGAAATCGGTGGGTAGGTTGCCGCTGATTTCTGTCCACTGGTCGCCGGCGTTGTCGGAGCGCATGACATCCCAGTGCTTCTGCATGAACAGCACGCCCGGTCGGGACGGATTCATCGCAATGTGATGCACGCAGTGACCAATCTCAGCGGTTGAGCTGGGGATGTATTGCGAGCGAAGTCCCTGGTTGATGGGCTTCCAGCTCTTGCCGCCGTCGTCGGTGCGGAAAGCGCCGGCAGCGGAGATCGCTATGTAGATCCGGTCGGGATTGCTGGGATCGAGAATGATGGTGTGCAGGCACATGCCTCCGGCGCCGGGCTGCCACTTGGGGCCGGTGCCGTGACCGCGCAGTCCGGGAAGTTCGTGCCAGTTCTCGCCGCCGTCGGTGGAGCGAAACAGAGCGGCGTCCTCGACTCCAGCGTAGACGGTGTTGGGATCGGTGAGCGACGGTTCGAGATGCCAGACGCGCTTGAACTCCCACGGATGCTGCGTACCGTCATACCACTGATGAGTCGTCAGAGGTTTGCCGGTTTCAGCGGAGGCGTCGTACACGAATTTGTTGCTGTCGGCTTTGGGCATGCCGCCCGGAGCGAGCGCTTGGCCGGGAGGCGTTCCGGGCTGGTGCCAGCTTTTGCCGCCGTCGTCGGAGCGTTGAATGATCTGTCCGAACCACCCGCTGGTCTGCGAGGCGTAGATCCGGTTTGGATCGGCGGGCGATCCCTTAAGGTGGTAAAGCTCCCAGCCGGCAAAGTGCGGGCCGCTGACCTCCCAGTTTTGACGCTTGCCGTCGGCAGTAAGAATGAATGCGCCTTTGCGCGTGCCTGCCAGAACCCGTACCTTGCTCATGCATTACCCCTTTCCATGCGCACAATGCCCCAGATTTTATCTGAGGGAATGATACGTAAGTCAATATTGCGGAGCGATAAAGTCTCACACAAAACACAACGAAGCGTTGTTTAATGTTGCGCCGCGCTGCCAGGCCGCGAACTAGCGCGTTCATAGACCCGCACATAATCCACCAGCATGGTTTGCGGGAAGACGGTGGACGCGTCCGGATCTCCAGGCCAGCCGCCGCCAACCGCGACGTTGAGCAGAAGAAAGAATCGGTGATCGTAAACCCACTTCGCCCCCTTGGGCAGGTCGGCGGGAGTGCGAGTCGCGTAAAGATGGTCATCGACGTAGAAACGGATCGTGTTCGGTTCCCACTCCACGGCGAAGATGTGAAAGTCGTCGGCAAAGCGCTGATCGCCGGGAAGAGCGTAAGGAGTGCCGATGCCGTTTGTCCCGGAATATCCCGGACCGTGAATGGTGCCGTGAACGAGCGCGGGCTCTTTGCCGATGTTCTCCATGATGTCAATCTCGCCGCAGGCGGGCCAGCCTGGTTTCTCGATGTCGTCGCCCAGCATCCAGAACGCAGGCCAGATTCCCTGTCCACGAGGAATCTTGATGCGCGCTTCGAATCGTCCGTAGGCCTGCGAGAACTTACCCTGGGTCTTCAGGCGTGCGGAAGTGTAGTTTCTGGTGGCGTCGTCGGGACCAATGTATTTCTCCCGCAGCACCCTGATGACGAGGTTGCCGTCCTTTTGTGAGGCGTTTTCGAGACGGCTGGTGTAATACTCAAGCTCGTTGTTGCCCCAGCCTCCTCCGCCCGTTTCGGTCACCCATTTGTTGGAGTCGACCGCGGAGCCGTTGGGGCCGTTGAACTCGTCGCTCCAGACCAGTTTCCAGGCCGGAGCGGCAGGTGGGGGCGCCTGCGCGGCCGCATTTACTCCGACCACACATGCGCCAACCAACAGAATCATTCCTAACAAAGTTGGGTGCTGCCATCTGAATCTCATCGATACTCCCCGTGAAATTGGAGGTCGTTTGGACTATACCCACGCACTATACTCGCGCACTATACTCACAACGAAGCGATTCGTGCCAGGAGGACCCCGTGTCCAACGAACAGACCAGACGAACCTTCTTGAAATTATCTGCCGTGGGGTTGACCGCGACCGCAACCTCCGATTTGGCGTCGGCATTGACACCTTCCGCGGCCGCCCCGCAAGGGGACATCACGGTTCGCGTGACCAGCGGCAAGCTCCGCTACGCTTCGGCGGAAACTTTGACCTGGCGAACCAGGGGCCGGACCGCGGAGAACGCGATTGTGCTGGACCCCAGCAAGAAGTTTCAGGAAATGCTCGGGTTCGGCGCCGCTTTTACAGACGCGGCGTGTTACACGTTCAACCAACTTTCTTCGCCGGCTCGCGATGAGTTGTTTCACGAGCTGTTTCATCCGTCGGAAATGGGGCTCAATGTTTGCCGCACCTGCATCGGGTCCAGCGACTATTCCACTGAAATCTTCAGCTATGACGAAGGTGAGCCCGATCCCGAAATGAAGAGGTTTTCGATCGCACACGACCAGGCGTATGTTCTGCCGATGCTGCGGCAGGCGCGGAAGGCGAATCCAGACCTGTTCCTATTCTCGTCGCCGTGGAGCCCTCCGGGATGGATGAAAGTGGGGGGATCGATGCTGGGCGGGTCGATTCGGCAGCGCTACTTCGGCCCGTATGCGGAGTATTTTGTGAAGTTTCTGCAGACTTATGCCGCGGAGGGCGTGCCGGTGCAGGCAGTCACGGTGCAAAACGAAGTGGATACCGATCAGGATGGCAGAATGCCCGCATGCCTGTTTCCCCAGGAATACGAAATCGGATTCGTCAAGAACCATCTTGGCCCATTGTTTCGGCAGAAGGGTCTCTCCACGAAGATCTGGATTCTCGACCACAACTACAATCTGTGGGGTCGTGCCATCTGCGAACTTGACGACGAGGACCTTCGCAAATATTGCACTGCGGTCGCCTTTCACGGATACGTGGGCACGCCGGAAATGATGGACAAGGTGCACGAGTCGCATCCCGATGTGCAACTGTATTGGACCGAAGGTGGTCCCGACTACACATCGCCCGACTATGCGACCGACTGGGTGAACTGGGGGAAGACGTTTACGCAGGCGAGTCGTCACTGGTGCCAGGCGCTAAGCGGCTGGAATCTGGCGCTCGATGAAAAAGGTCGGCCGAACATCGGCCCGTTTCCGTGCGGCGGGATGGTTACGATCCATTCTCAGACAAAGGAGATCACGCGCAGCGGTCAGTACTGGGCTTTTGCGCATTTTTCGCGCAACGTCCGGCGAGGGGCTAAGAGGTTCGAATCTGCTTGCCAGATCGCCGGCGTGGAGCAAGTTGCCTTCGAGAATCCCGACGGGCAGAAAGTTCTGGTCGTGACGAACTCCGGGCCCGCGAGAACCGCAACCCTGAAACAGGAAAACCAGACAGCTGAACTTGCCTTGGCGCCGGATTCCGTGACTACCTTGTTGTGGAGTTGATCCGGCACTCTGTTTTCTACTCGGTGGGAGGGATCGCTGCCTCCCGAGGGAAAGAATTACATTGTGTTCGTTGCGGGGCTGCGTGACAATCGTCTGAAAATCAAGTAGTTAGGTTTTGGCACGCTTTGTGCAACCTTTTTCACGTTCCTGTCCTCAGATGGATGCTAGTTGCTTGGCTGGCGAAGCGACGGACGCCGGAGTTTGTGCGCCTCGATTCGACCGCTGCGGGATTCGCCCTCGTCTGTAGCCATCGCCTCATGACGCGGTATCCGAGAACCGCGCGGCAGAATGGCTGAAGGCCCTTCCTGGTTCAGCAGTCGGAATCCTAGAGCTGTGTGTTGTTCCTGATGTTTGTAGGGGTGGGACCGCCCGCTGAATCGCGGGTTTTGGAGGACGTGTCAGATGCGATTGCTAAGCGCTCGACTGATCGTCTCGCTCATTATTGGCGTCACGCTGGTATCGCTTTGCTCTTCGTATTACCAGGTCTTAATGCTGAACCGCAGCCTGCAGAAAGATCTGCAACGGCGGGCGGAGGTATTGGGCGAGAGTCTCGCAAGGAACGTAGAACGCGATCTGGACCGGGACGCGCAACATGCCTTGCAGCGCACCGTCCAGCAGTTCGCCAACCGGGAACATCTGGCGGGACTGGCGGTCTACGATCCGCAAGGCCATCCCATTGCCGTCACGACCAACCTTCAGCCACTGATGGCGAGTGCGCCCGCAATCGTGTTGCAAGCCCTCCAGCAAAATCATGACACAAACGCTTTTCTGCGGATGGGAAGCGCTTCGATCCACATCTATGCTTTGCCCTTGCATCGGGGCGATGAACTCATCGGCAGTTTGGCGATCATTCACGACTCTGGGTACATCCGGCGAGAGAGCCTTCGCATCTGGCGGGAGACCTTCCTGAGCGCATTAGCGCACGTTTTCCTGATCGTCCTGATCACGTTGCTGATTGTGCGCTGGAGCATCACCGGACCGATCGCGCGAACCGCCAACTGGATGAAGGCTCTGCGCACCGGGCGTGGCGTGGTACGAATCAAAGTGCCGGATTTGGAGATGTTTCGTCCGCTGGCGCGGGAGGTGGCGACTTTTGCAGAGAGCCTGAACGTCGCCCGCTCGGCTGCCGCGTTGGAAGCTCGATTGCGTGAAACGGGAGAATCCATGTGGACGGCCGATCGGCTGGCGGTGCACGTTCGCGCCCGATTGGAAGATGGCAGGCTTTTCGTGGTTTCGAACCGCGAACCCTACATGCACGTTCGGCGGGGCAAAGCGGTCGAAGTCAACGTACCGGCCAGCGGCCTGGTTACAGCGATGGAACCAGTGCTTCGCGCGTGCGATGGCACCTGGGTGGCGCACGGGTCTGGCGACGCCGACCTCGAAATGGTGGACGCGCATGACCGCTTGCTGGTCCCGCCCGATGATCCGCGATATGTCCTGCGGCGAATCTGGCTGACGAAAGAGGAAGAGGAAGGGTACTACTACGGGTTTGCCAACGAGGGGCTCTGGCCTCTTTGCCATATCGCCCACACCCGCCCGCTGTTTCGCGCCAGCGACTGGAAGCATTATCAGGAAGTGAACCGAAAGTTCGCGGACGCCCTGATCGAAGAAATGGAGAACATCCGCAGACCGGTGGTATTGGTACAGGACTATCACTTTGCCCTGTTGCCCCGAATGATCAAGCAGGCCAGACCCGACGCTCGCGTCGCTATCTTCTGGCACATCCCGTGGCCGAATCCGGAGGCTTTCGGGATTTGCCCCTGGCAGCGGGAACTGGTGGACGGGTTGCTGGGCGCCGACCTTGTCGGGTTCCACATTCAGGCGCACTGCACGAACTTCCTGCAAACAGTCGACCGGATCGTCGAATCACGCATCGACTGGGAGCACTTCTCCGTGCAGCGCCTTGACCATCACACGACGGTGCGGCCGTTCCCCATCAGCGTGGAATTCGCGGATGTCCTCGCAAACCCGTCGCGCGAATCGGCCTATGAAGAACGCGGAACACTTCTGAAGGCGCTCGGTGTCGAAGCCGCTCTGATGGGCGTGGGGGTCGACCGGTTGGATTATACGAAGGGCGTGTTGGAAAGGTTTCTGGCGGTCGAGCACTTTCTGGAAAAGTATCCGCGCTACCAGGGCGTCTTTACTTTTGTTCAGATTGGCGCTCCCACCCGCACCCACATCAAGCGTTATCACGACTTGCAGGCTGAAGTGGAGGCGGAGGCCGACCGCATCAACTGGCGATTCCAGGCGAATCAATGGAAGCCCATCGTCCTGTTGAACCGGCAGCACAGTCACCAAGAGATCCAGCCCTATTACCGTGCCGCCGATTTGTGTCTGGTAACCTCTTTGCACGATGGCATGAACCTTGTGGCGAAGGAATTCGTCGCCGCCAGAGGCGACGAACGCGGAGTGCTTATCCTCAGTTGCTTTACCGGCGCGGCTCGCGAGTTGCGAGACGCTCTTCAGATCAATCCTTACGATATCGATCAGACCGCCGAGGCGATTCGCGCGGCCCTCGAAATGCAACCCGAAGAAAAGCAAATGCGTATGCAGAGAATGCGGAAGATGGTGCGTGAACACAATGTGTACCGATGGGCAGGAAGTCTGATTGGAGAGCTTTGTGAGGTGCGCCTGGACGTTACGGAAGGAGGCAGCAATAAATTCCGGGCGGGAGCCTCTGTGGGATAGCGGAGAAAAGTCCCTCAAGGAAGGGTTCGGCCTTACCGTCCCCGAGCCGGTGTCGAAAGGGAAGCCGGTTCTCCCGAGGATCATTCACGCGCGCTCCCGAGCGTTCCCTTCAGGTCCCAGACTTGCATTGGCCAGATCGAAGTAAGCGTTCGGGAGTTTGGGAGCGATCTTCATCCTGCGAGGAACAGTTTCCTTCTCAATCTGCCGAAGAACCGTCTCCGCCGCAGATACGCCCAATTCCGACAGCCACGTGCGCATGTCCTCCGCGAGCGGCTCTAGAATAGTCATGCAGTCGAGGTCCACGGAAGCTACTGGCAATTCCAGTTCCGGCGGCAGAGTTGCATCGATTGCGACTATGCCTTCAATCCCTCTTTGCTGAAGCTGGACAGAAATGTTGTGCCACCCGGAGTTGCAATCCCAAGTCCCGAGAGCGAGCAGATAGCCTCTGCGGTGCAACAGACTTTGCACTCCGGCCAGCACCCGGGCGACCGGAGCAAGGCCGATGTCAGAGGTTATGGCCGCAATAAGACGGGTCCGCTTCGTTCGCAGAGCCCGCGCCCACAGATTTGGACGATAGTTCAACTCTGCAGCCGCGTGGAAGACCCGATCTTTTGTTCGCTGCGGTATCGCCCGCGATGCAGGAGTATTGTTTAAAACTGCGGAAACCGAACATGCCGCAAGTCCGACTCGTGCGGCAACGGTACGAAGGCTGACCACGGCTTTTTTGTCCGACAAATCTCCCCCCTCATCCTGTTGATTCAGGATTTCTCAAGCCCTCTCAATAGGTGGCGCAGGTCTCGCTTAAGACGACGAAGTCAGGTGCAAACGGGAAACCCATTCGTGGGGGAACCAACCTACGAGAGTTTGGAGAGCCTTCTGCGACGTTGCAGAGGATGTACAACTACTTTGGAGCAGACCGGGTCAGATAGTCCAACTCAAAAAATCCATAGTAAAGATTAGCCCAGCGATGGATCGGAGAAGTTGCTCCCACAGACTACTGCCTCGCGATTCGGCCGCGCTTGCGCGCCTCCTCGCAGGCCTCGATCGGGTCGCGCCCGGTGACCTCTTTGTACCAGGCAGGATGGAATGTCCACGCCCAGGCTTCACTAACCGCACCGCGAATCATGGCCTGAAACGTGCCGGGCTCGCCGATGGTGCTGAGGTAAATGTGAATGAAGATTCCGCCGAGCATAATCACAGCGGAGATATCGTGCAGCACGTAGCTGATCGCGACCGGCCAACGTCCAAACGTGCGCGCGCCCTTCCATAGAATAATCCCGGTGATCACAAAAACCACGGAGCCAGCTACGATCTCCCAGAACTGCACTTTCTGTCCGGCATTGAAGAAGCCGGTATCGGGCGGATCGTGTTTTTCTTTTCCGCCGACGATTTTCCCAAGATTGCGCATCCACCTCGAGTCGGCTGAGGTCCACTTCATCGGCTGCATCCAGTTCAGCATCTGCAGGCCGAAAAAAACGACGAATCCCACACCAAACCAGGGATGCATGGCGCGGCTGAGCGGGCCGCCTCCGAAGATGGGGGTGAACCAGCGGAAAAGCCACGGCAGATAAATTCCAAATCCGGTGAACAACGCCAGGAAAAAGAAGAGGGCGACCATCCAATGCAGGCACCGCGTATAAACACGATGACGCAGCAGTTCGCCTTCGTACACTTCGTTTTGCCCGATCCGATCGAAGGCGTCGCGCGCTTTGTCGTCGAAACGGTCCACGGCAGTCGACATCAGCTCTCCTTCCCGGGCTGCGGCTGCCTGAGCGGTGGTTCCGGTTGCGGCCGGCGTGGTCCGACGGCTACGTAGTGCAGCAAGACTCCCACTAAACCGAACAACGCGAACGTTCCCAGCACTGGCTTGAACAGCCACTTCCAAACGGTATAGCTCCACGGAATCACCGGGTTCTTAGGGAGGCCGCCGTAGCGCTCCGGATTCTCCGCGTCATGCAAGACGTAAACCACGTGCGTGCCGCCGATCGATTGCGGGTCGTACACGCCTGCTTTTTCAAATCCAAAGTTCTCGCGGAGTTGTTTGGCCCGCTCTTCCGCGATGTACTTCATGTCGTCCTTGGTGCCAAACTTCAGGCATCCGGTGGGACAAGCCTTGATGCACGCCGGCTCCAGACCTCCGCCGACGCGGTCAGAACACAGCGTGCACTTGTAGACTTTCTTTGTCGCCGGATTGAACTTGGGAATGTCATAGGGACATCCCGAGACGCAGAACTCGCAGCCGATGCAGTTTTCCTGCTGGAAATCTACAATGCCGTTGGTATACTGCACGATCGCGCCATCCGCGGGACAGGCGCGCAGGCAGCCGGGATCGGCGCAGTGCATGCACTGGTCCTTGCGCATGAGCCACTGGATCGTGCCGTCTTCCCGTTGGTGTTCGTTGAACTTGATCAGGTTCCAGAAGTTCCAGCGCGTCTGCGGCATCGTCTGGTAGGTATTGTCGAACGTGGTGGGACTGAATGGCATATCGTTCCACTCGACGCACGCGACCTCGCAGGCCTTGCAGCCAATGCAAATCGTAGTATCGATCAGCTTGCAGACTTCCGGATCGCGCTGCATGCCGAAACCGGCCGAGGGCCCGGAGTGTCCCGAGATTTGCCTGATCTGAAGTGTCTTGCGGTCGCTCATTATTGTGTGCTCGGTGGCGCTCTAAACCTTCTCGATCTTCACTAAAAATCCCTTGAACTCCGGCGTGAACGCATTCGGATCGATCACCGTCGGAGTTAACTGATTGGTCAGAGTCTTCGCGGTCTTGCCCTCGTCTTCCGCAATGCCGCGGAATCCCCAATGAATGGGGATGCCAATCTGGAACATCTCCTTGCCGTCGATCTTCATGGGACGGATGCGGCGCGTGACCATGGCCTTGGCAATGTAGTGGCTGCGCGCGCTGGTGACTCTGACTTTCTCTCCGCCGCGAATGCCCATGCGGTCCGCCAATTCCGCGGGTACTTCCACGAAAGGCTCGGGCACCAGTTGCACGTTCATGGGATTGTTCTTGGTCCAGTAGTGATAGTGTTCCGTCAAACGGTACGTTGTGCAGATCACGTTGAAGCCTTGTTCCACCGTGCCGTACTTGTCCATATCGGTTTTGTATTTCTTCACGACCGGATTCGTGGACTGATTCGGGTGCAAAGGATTCGCGATCGGGCTCTCGATCGGCTCGTAGAATTCGGGAAATGGCCCGTCCGCCATGGCGCCCAACGGCACGAACAGGCGGCCTACGCCCTCCGGATTCATGATGAACGGTCCCATGTGGTCTTTCGGCGGTGAATCGGCTTTAAAATCGGGCACGTCGACTCCGGCCCAGGATTGCTTAGCCTCGTCCCACCAAACCTGCCGGCGAGGTGGATCCCAGGGCTTGCCGTCGATATCACACGAAGCGCGGTTGTACAGCACGCGCCGGTTCAACGGCCAGGACCACGCCCAATTCGGATAAACGCCCAAACCGGATGGATCCTCCGTTCCGCGACGCTGAGTCATCGCGCCAGCCTCAGTCCAGGAGCCGCAGTACAGCCAGTTACCGGAGAGAGTGGTGCCGTCATCTTTGAGCCAAGCGAAGCTGGGCAACTGCTGGCCGGCTTTAATCGTCACATTCGTCTTGGGATCGGTAATGTCGGCTGTTGCTTTCCCGTTGATCTCCTTCGCGACTTCTGACAGGGACGGGCTGTACGGATTCGTGTACGCAAAAGATGCGTTCAGGATCGGGTCGGGGAATTTGCCGCCGTCCTTCTGATACAGTTCGCGAACTTTCAAGAATATCGTTGCCAGGATTTCCTGATCCAGCCTGGCTTGACCGGGCGGGGGCAGTGCGACGTTTTTCCACTGCAGCCAGCGGGCGGAATTCACAAACGTTCCATCCTTCTCGGCAAAGCCCGCGCCCGGCAGGCGATAAACAGTGGTGTTGATCTGCTTCATGTCGTCGTTCGAGATGCCGGGAGCGCGCCAGAACTCGCTGGTCTCATCGGGATAGATTTCGCAAACCACCAGCCAGTCGGCCTTCTTCAAGGCGGCGATGTTTTTCTCCGAATCAGGCCCAATCATTACGCCATTCATGCCGAAGGCGAAGATGCCCTTTACATTGCCTTCGTACATGTCGTTCCAGATGTTCACCCAGGAATAGTTGCGATCGATTTTGGGCAGATAGTGAAATGCGAAGTCGTTTTCTTTGGTCGCTGCGGGACCGTACATTGCTTTGAGGAGCGACACGGTGAACTTCGATGTGTTCGACCAGTAGTTGTACGAATCCCACGGGTCGGGCTTTGACATTGTCGGAGTGCTTCGCTTTACGTAGGTGGCGAGATCCACGTCGGCTGGGTTAGGCATCTTCAAATACCCCGGCAGGATGTCGAAGATGCCCGCCATGTCGGTAGCGCCCTGGATATTCGAGTGTCCACGCAGTGCGTTCACGCCCCCGCCGGCGCGCCCGATGTTCCCCATCAGCAACTGCAGCATGGCCGCGGTGCGGATAATCTGGGTACCGAAACTATGCTGGGTCCAGCCCACGGCATAGATGATGGTCGAGACCTTTTTCATGTCCCCGTCTTTGCGAACCGAGGTGTAAAGATCGGCCGCCTTCAGGAACTGGTCTTGCGGAATTCCGGTAATACGCTCGACCATCGCCGGGGTGTAGCGCTCGTACTGCTTCTTGAGAAGTTGGAAGACGCAGCGCGGATGCTGCAGGGAAAGATCAAACGCAATCTTCGGCGGCAACATGGGCGCCAGCGCGGCTCCGCCTTTCGCGCCGGCGGGGCTCGCAGCCTGATGCCCCTGCCCCTGCCCCGTGTCGCTGCCCCTGGCGTGTGAGGCCGGCTGCTCTTGGAACGCCGGCGTCGGCATAACCGGCTTTCCAGTCAGGTCTCCGCCTTCTTCGTAGTTCCAGGTCGCCTTGTCGTAAACCTGTTTCTCCGCATCAAAACCAGAGAACAGTCCGTCATCCGGCAGCTTGAATCCATCCTTGATGATGAACGCCGCATTCGTGTAATTGACGAGGTAGTCGTGGGCAATGCGGTTGTTCTGCACCGCGTAGTTGATCAGCCCGCCCAGGAAGGCAATGTCGGAGCCCGCGCGAATTTGTACGTACATATCCGCGGTCGCGGCGGTCCGCGTAAGGCGCGGATCGACCACGATCGTCTTCGCGTTGCGGTGAATCTTTGCCTCAATCGCCCACTTGAAGCCACAAGGATGGTTTTCCGCTGGATTCCCACCCATGATCAACATCATGTCGGTGTTCTTGATGTCGATCCAGCCATTGGTCATCGCCCCGCGTCCGAATGTTGGCCCCAAACTGGAGACCGTAGGGCCGTGTCAAACCCGAGCCTGGTTTTCCAGGTAGCAGACCCCCAGGCTGCGCATGGTCTTCACGACCAGATAATTGAACTCGTTGGTATCGGTGCAACCTCCGGTGAAAGCGATACCTTCGCAGCGATTCACGGTGTGACCGTTCGCATCTTTCTCGAGGAACGTATCCTCACGTGTCTTTTTCACGCGCTGCGCGATCTCGCTATAGGCTTGATCCCAGGAGATGTCTTCCCAATCGGTTGCTCCCGGCCGCCGCACTTGCGGTTTGAGCAACCGACGATCATTCATGATGTCCTGTTCGAGGGATGAGCCCTTAGGACAGAGCGTTCCTCGATTGATGGGATGATCGGGATCGCCCTCGACGTGCACCACCTGCGGGATCGCGTTCTTCGCCTTGTCGCCCAGCGTGTAAATGATGACGCCGCAACTCACCGAACAATACGGACAGGTGCTGCGCGTTTCGCTGGCCCGCGAAATCTTCAGGTTCTGGGTTTGGGCATAGACCGGAGTTAAATCGAATCCCAGAACGGAGAGGCCTGCTCCGCCAAGGATGGTGCCTCTGAGAAACGTCCTGCGGGAGAGCTCCATGAAACCCCCGGCAATCTGTCGCGTGCTTTTGTCCGCCAGCGGAAAGTGCAGACAAAGCTGACTGTAAGACGGAGTCTAAAGTTGCAGCCGTCGGGCTTACTTGTCCCCGACAACCGAGTCATTTCCACACTGATTTGGGAAACTATAATCCTCCGCCGGGAAGCGAGTCAACGGGGCCAAGTTTAAAATTGCGTGAATTTTTCGTGTTGCGCGCGTTTATGCCTAATTCCGGAAGAAGGCGAGGGTTGTTTCAATAAACTGAGCCTTGGCATCCAGGAAGATGGGCCCGTGCCCGCCGTTTGGCACGACCCAGAAGGGCTGACCGGGGTATGGCACGATACATCTCTACCGCCATTCCGACCGGACAAAGGAAATCGGCTTCTTCGTAGACGATCAGGGTTGACGCTGTGATTCTGGCCAACGGCGGCGGAGTGAAATTCAAGTCGTCATCGCTACCCTTCATTCCGCGCTGCCATTCCCGCAAAGCCACGATCTGTTCGTCGCCAAGGTTGTGGCGTTTCCGCATGACTTCCCATTCTCCGGGCGGCTGATTTTCGACCGCAACCTGCCGCATGATCGCCCGGGCTTGCTCCGGAAAATACATGGTCGCGCTGACCACGACCATGGCTTCAATTCGATCCGGTTGCTTCGTTGCCAGGTGGAGAAGAATGTTCCCGCCCATGCTGAGGCCGATTGCTCCCGGACCATCAATTTCGTAGAACATTTCGATGCCGTTGACCTGCGCTCTTCCAGGTTTCATGCGTGCAGTATGGCCGTGCGGGCTTAAACAAACAATCTGGGAAATGCGGCTGATATAATGCACAATCCACTTACAGCCAGCGCCGCAGAGGACCTGTGACCGCACCTGGCATTTCAATCGCGACTGAGCTGACGATCAGCCGATGACGGTTTCCCCCTGGCAGCGTCGTATAAATCGCGCTCAAGGACTTGCCCGTGAGCACCCATTCGCGGCGGAAATTCTTGGGTTTTATATCCACGTCGCCCGCTTTCAGGAAGACCTGCACCAGCGTCTGAGCGCCGCCTTCCCTCGACAAATAACTTCTGCTTCCATCCACGCTGAGCTCAATCAGGATGAACTGGGAACCCTCCGTTCCAGATTTGATTCGTTTCTGTCCGTGGCCGAAACGCACGGCCCCAAGTCGTTGGCCGAACTGAGCCGCGAACTGCGCACACGCCATGACTTCTGGTCTGAGTTTCTGCAAGCCGGATGGATCGCGCACTCCCCGTCCGACGCGCAGGGACTGCTGGTCATGGCCTTTCTTCAGCCCTACGCCGAACTGTTGCGTTCCGGCGCGCAGCCGCGCCCGGCTCGGGCTGCGCACGCCTTGTGTCCTTTCTGCAATCGCAAGCCCGGTCTCGGTGTATTGCGCCAGATGGGCGATGGCGGCGCGCGATCCATGGTCTGTTCTTTCTGCGTGGCCGAGTGGGAGTTTCGCCGGATCGTCTGCCCAGGATGCGGCGAGGAAAACGACCGCAACCTTCCCGTCTTTTCCGCCAGCGACTTCGATTACATCCGCGTGGAGTGCTGCGACGCCTGCAAGACCTATATCAAGAGCGTCGACCTTACGAAAAATGGACATGCCGAACCGCTGGTCGACGAACTGGCCTCCGCGCCACTTGATCTCTGGGCGCGCGAGCACGGCTATGCCAAGCTGCAGAACAACCTGATGGGAATGTAACGCTGCCTGCATCTCCAAGTTTCGTTGCGTTTATCACGCCCAATCTCCCACGATGTTTTTGACTGCGACTCTGTTCTCCAGTAGCCTATCGGTCTCCCTATGAGTTCGACTTCGCCAGCGATTTCAGTGCAAGGCCTCAAGAAGTCCTACGGCGACGTGCAAGCTGTCAAGGGAATCGACTTCGAAATCCAGCCGGGGGAAGTGTTCGGACTGCTTGGCCCGAACGGCGCGGGCAAGACCACGACGGTCGAGATTCTCGAAGGCTTGCGTCCTCGCAGCGGTGGTCAAGTCGCCGTTCTCGGTTTCGATCCCGATACGCAGCGCCAGCGACTCAAGGATCGCATCGGCGTCTGCCTGCAGGCGACGAATTTGCCGGACAAGATCCGCGTTCACGAAGCGATGGACGTGTTCGCATCTTTCTACACCCGCAACGTGAATCTTGACCAACTGCTGAAACGTTTGCAGCTCGAAGAAAAGCGGAACGCCTTTTACGGCACGTTGTCCGGCGGTCAAAAGCAGCGGCTCGCTCTGGCCCTGGCTCTGGTGAACGATCCGCAACTCATCTTCCTCGACGAACCTACGACCGGGCTTGATCCGCAGGTCAGGGCGGAGATTCACACTCTGCTGGAGGAATTGAAACGGGAACGGCGCACAATTCTGCTCACCACCCATTACATCGAAGAGGCCGAGCGGCTGTGCGACCGGGTTGCGATCGTTGACGAAGGCCGCATCATCGCGCTGGATACGCCCAGCCGCCTGCAACAGCAGAGCCGCAATGCATCGAGCATCGTCGTGACCTGTGCCACACCGTTCCCGGAGCCGCGCCCCGCCTGGGCAGAGGCCACGGAGAGCATCGTCGATTCCACCGGCCATACGCTGACGGTTCATTCGCGCCGGCCGGCGGCCACGCTGGTCGATCTGGTGAAGTGGATTGACCAGCAAGGACTCGAACTTACCGACGTTCGTCTCAAGCAGCCGAGTCTCGAAGATGTGTTTATCGAGATGACCGGCAAGAGCCTTCGCCAATGAAAAGCTACAAGGCTCTGATTGCGCTCGACCTGAAGCTGGCTCTGCGTAACCGGTCTGTCATTTTCTTCAACTATCTCTTCCCGCTTATTTTCTTTTTCATCTTCGGACAGGCGATGCACGCCGAGCGCGGCGCAGCCATCACGATGGTCATCGCCATGGTCCTCATCATCGGCATCCTCGGCAATGGACTGATGGGCGCCGGCATACGAGCGGTGCAGGAACGCGAAGCGAACATTCTGCGCCGTTACAAAGTTACGCCCATTACACCCGCCCCCTTGCTCGTCGCTTCCGTGGTGACTGGCTGGATCCTGTATATGCCGAACGTGATTCTTATTCTCACGCTGGCGCACTTTCTGTACGGAATGCCCTGGCCCCAATCGATGGGCTCGATTCTGATTTTCATCACGGTTGCCATCACTGGCTTTCGCGCCATCGGCTTGATTCTTGCCTCGGTTGTGAACTCGATGCAGGAAAGCCAGCTGATCGTGCAGTTGATCTACCTGCCCATGCTGTTCCTGAGCGGGGCGACGTTTCCTCTTTCCATGTTCCCGCCATGGCTGCTGGTGGTGACGCAGTTCGTCCCTGCGAGCTACATGGTGACCGGCATCCAGGGCATGCTCTTGCGGAACGAAGGCATCGGGGCGAACCTCCAGCCCATGCTGGCGCTGGTGCTTACGACCATGGTCGGCCTTTTCATCGCTTACAAATTATTTCGATGGGAAAAAGAAGAAAAGATTCGCGCGTCGGCGAAACTGTGGCTGCTGGCTGTGCTGGCTCCATTCCTGTTGCTGGGTGCGTGGCAGATACATACCCGCAGCGGCATCGCGAAGACCAAAGTCCTGAACCGGCAACTCGCGCGCGGCGATACCTATCTGATTCGCGGAGCCCGCATCTTCGTCGGAAACGGCCAGGTCATTGAAAGTGGAACCGTGCTGGTTCGTAGCGGAAAAATTGCCGAAGTCTATGAGGGCGCCGGCCCCGATCCCAAGTCGGTGAAGGCAGAAGTCGTCGAGGCTGAGGGCAAAACAATTCTTCCTGGGCTGATTGATGTGCACGTTCATCTCGGGGCGCCCGGTGGCTTCTATCCGGACATGAGCAAGTTCGACCCTGAGAAGAGCATGCGCCGCGAACTAGCTGCCTATCTCTACAGCGGCGTGACCACCGTCCGCAGCGTGGGCGACGGGTTGGACAGCGTGCTCAAAGTGCGCTCCACCGTCAACGGTGGGGAAGCGCTTGGTGCCGAGTTATCCACCTGCGGCCCGCTGTTCACGGCTCCGGGAGGACACGGTACCGAGTATTTCAATGACCTTCCGGCCAACATTCGCGAGAATGCTGAAAAGCAATTTCTTCGCCTGCCTTCTTCTGCCGACCAAGCGCGGCAGCAGGTCGACGAGTTGAAGAAGCGCGGCGTCGACTGCATTAAGGCGATTCTCGAAGCCGGCGCCGCTGGCCGGGTTTTCAACCGTCTCGATACGGGATTGTTTGCTGCCGTGGCTCGTGCGGCCCACACGGATGATCTGCCGCTGGCGGTTCACACGGGCGACGCTCGCGACGTCGCGGATGCGGTACAGGCCCAGGCCAACTCCATTGAACACGGGTCGTTTCGCGAGGCGATTTCAGACGCGCTGTTCGACCAGATGGCCAAGCAGGGAACGTTCTACGATCCCACCTTGAGTGTGGGAGAGGCGATCAAAGATTTCGCAGCCGGAAAGACTAGCCTCCTGAAGCGGTCTCTCGTGCAGCAAGTCGGACCGCCGGAACTCCTGCAGGGAACCGAAGAAGCTCTTGCCTCCAAGGACACCGAGCCGATTCGCGCCGCCCTCGCCCGCTACCCCATCGATATGCGGGTCGCCATTGATAACCTGAAGCGCGCGCACCAGCATGGAGTCTTGCTGGTCGCGGGCAGTGATGCGGGAAACTTTCTGGTGATTCACGGACCCACCGTGCAACACGAGCTCGAACTCTGGGTACAAGCGGGAATCCCGCCGGCCGTGGCGTTGCAGGGGGCCACTTTCAATGCTGCCCGTCTGTTGCGGGGTGAGAAGCGAATCGGTTCCATCCAACCCGGCAATGACGCGGATCTGCTCGTGGTCGATGGAAATCCTCTCGACGATATCACCGCTACCGAACGAATCTCTCTAGTCGTTTTCAAAGGCGAACGCGTCGATCGCGATCAACTGTTCGATCAGCACTAATCAAGAAATTGCAGGGTGCGTTATCCTCACATTGTGGGGACGCGCTTTCCATCTTCCGGCGATCAGAAGCTGATCCAGATCGTGGATTCCGCGTTAGCCGATGTGACCCGAAGGAGCGGAGACTGGCTGGTCTGCCGCGCGGGATGCACGCAATGCTGCATCGGCGCGTTTTCCATCAATCAGCTCGATGCCTTGCGCTTGCGGCGAGGGCTCGCCGATCTTGCAAAGCGCGCTCCCGAGCGGGCGGCGCGGGTACGACAGCGTGCTCGCGAGTCGGTTGCCCGCCTGTCGCCGGGGTTTCCGGGAGATCCCGTCAGCGGCGTCTTAGATGAAGGAGACGAGGCTGCGCAACAGTTTGCCGACTTTGCCAACGATGAGCCGTGTCCCGTGCTCGATCCGGAGACGGGGAACTGTGAACTGTACGAATCGCGTCCTATGACCTGCCGCGTATTTGGTCCTCCCGTGCAGTCGGAAGATGGGTTGTGTGTTTGCGAACTCTGCTTTCAAGGCGCTTCGGACGAAGAGATTGCAGGTTGCGAGATGAAGCCTGACCCGGACGACCTGGAATCACGCTTGCTTGAGGAACTCGAAAGAAATACAGGAACGCGCGGAGATACAATTATCGCCTTTTGCTTGGCATCCTGAGCGGATTCGAATCAGGCCTGCTTCTTCTCCAGTTCTGCCCAGCGCGCGTAGAGTTCATCTACTTCTTTTTGAACTTCTTCCAATTCAGCGTGGACACTCACAAGGCGCGCGCTGTCGCTGGCGATTGCGGGGTCTTCGGCTTGCAGGCGCTTTGCCTCCAGTACCTGTTCGGCGGCGGCGACGCGCTGCTCAATGGTCGAATATTCGCGAGCTTCCAGATATGAAAGTTTCCTTTTCGACAGTGTCGCTGGTTCAGCGGTGGCCGTGGCGCGGGCGGTGACCCGGGCACTTGTGTCCGCGGCTTGCTGGCGTTCTGCCTGCCACGTTTCCCATTGCGAGTAGTCCGCAAAACGTTCGGCGCTGCCTTGACCATCCAGGCCGAGCACGACGGTCGACACCCGATCGAGCATGTAACGATCATGCGTAACCAGCACCAGCGAGCCGCGAAACTCGAGCAAGCTTTCCTCCAGGATTTCGAGCGTCGGGATGTCGAGATCATTGGTGGGTTCATCCAGCAAAAGCACGTCGGCGGGTTGAAGCATCAGCTGAGCGATCAAAACCCGGGCGCGTTCGCCTCCGGAGAGTCGCTCGACTGGCTGGTTGAGCTGTTCGCTCTTGAACAGAAATTTCGCCGCCCACGAGGCCACGTGAATGACCCGATCTTGATAGATGACCGAGTCGCCCTCCGGAGCCAGGGCCCGGCGCAAAGTCACATTCGGGTCAAGTTCGCGACGTTGGTCAAAGTACACGATGCGCAACTTTTCGGCTCGACGAATTTCTCCCGTGGTGGCGGCAACTTCGCCGCGCAACAGGCGCAGCAACGTCGTCTTGCCGCTGCCGTTCGGACCTACCAAACCGACCCTGAGCCCGGCAGAGATAATGAAGTTCAATCCCTCAAATAGTCGACGCCCTCCAATTTCGTAGGCGACATTCTGCAGTTCAATCAGGCGCTTGGTTTTGCGATCGGTAGCTGAGAAATCGATTTGCGCGGTTCCGCTGCGGCTGCGCGTGTTCAGGTCCGCCAGTTCCTCCATCAACTCGCCGGCTTTGTCGATGCGTGCCTTGGATTTTCTGGTACGCGCCTTCGCCCCGCGGCGCAGCCATTCGATCTCCGAATGAACCAGGTTTTCCAGGGCTTCCTGCCGTTTCGATTGTGCATGCAGGAATTCCTCTTTCTTCTCCAGGAAGGTGCTGTAGCGTCCCTTTACCCGCAGCAATCCGTCCGGATAAACCCGGCTGAGTTCCGCCATCTCGGTGGCAACATTTTCCAGAAAGTAGCGATCGTGACTGATGACCACGCAGGCGAAGCCGGCGTGCTCCAGCACCTCTTCGAGCCACTCGATGCCCGCCAGATCCAGGTGGTTCGTGGGTTCATCCAGCAGCAGGATGTCGGGGCCCTGCACCAGTGCCTGCACGATCGCCAGGCGCTTCTGCCAGCCTCCGGACAAAGCCGTGGCTTGCGCCGCCAGGTCCACGAAGCCCGCGCGTCCCAGCGTCTCGGCAAAACGCGTTCCGCGCTCCGACTCGGGCACGGCGGAGGCTTTCAACGCAGCCTCAGTCACAGACCGAACGGTGTCCTCTGGCCGGAATTCTGACTCCTGCTCCACGTAACTCAAGCGGATTCGTTTGCGGACGGCGATTTCTCCGTCATCGGTATCTTCGGTGCCGGCGAGAATTCGCAGCAGCGTAGACTTGCCCGACCCGTTTGGACCGATGAGCCCGATGCGATCTCCCTCGGAAACAGTGAAGGAGACGTTCTGGAACAGTGGATCGGCTCCAAAGGCTTTCGAGATGCTGCGTACATTAATCAGTGGCGGCAACGACTGCGATCTCCTGAGGATCTAGTTTGAGATTATCAGGAAGCACGATGCGGACGGGGCGCGCTAGCGTCCTGTGGCGTCAACTGATTGAGATTTGTGGAAACGAGGTGACCAGGGAGGGGGTCCGAACCTTCACGAAAACGCCGAGAAGCGCGGCCTTCACCAGGCAGGTTTACCGTCTTTGAAGCGCAAGGTAAGTGTGTCTCCACCTCTGACGACTTCGCGGGCCAGGGTCAGATCCGTGCCGTCCTGCTTGATCTTGGAGCCGGTGACCTCGATCTCGTCGTTGGCTTTGAACTCCACACCCATTTCGTCGAGAAATTTCTTGGGACAAAGAAAGACGTCGACTGCATCCGTGCCGCTCTTCATTACCAGGTGAGCAATAGGCTTCCCCCCCGTGGGAGGAACAAACTTCAACTCTTCCACGACTCCCTTGAACTTGCCTTCCGTGGCGGGATCGTATTTGGGTGGTGCCTGGGCAAAAGCAGAAGTGGCGAGGAACGCGATTGCCGCAAGTTTCAGGAGATTGTTGTGAAACGGGCCGGACGTTTTCATCGCAGGCCCTCCATGACGCGAATGGTAGGCCTCTAGCGTGCGAAAAGCAATCTGATTGTGAATCGCGGGTGTGAGTTCGAGCCCACCCGGCGTAGCGTCCGCGCTGTATAAATCCACACCGTCACCCTGCGCGAAGCGACGGACCTATGTAGTTGTCGCGCGAGTTCATAGGTCTTTCGCTTCGCTCAAGTGACAGTCCATACTTATGTCGCGAATATTCGGGACACGGCACGAGTGTAGTTGGAACATGCGCCGCTAATCTGCTCTTATATACGAGTACCCGAGGAAGCATGACGAAACCAACCCGGTCCATGAGAGCGGTGCTGCAGTTCGCAGCTTTGGCGACAGCTTTGCTCTGCGGTACCGCGCTACCTCCGGCCGCCGACGCCGAGACGGGAGCCGAGGACTGGCTACGTTACTCTCCATTAGATCCACAAGCGGCTAAGAGCTATCAGCGCTTGCCAGAGGCTGTCGTGCTCGGCGATTCGCTGGTACTCAAAACCGCACAGCAGGAATTAGTTCGGGGCGTTGGGCGAATGTTAGGTAAAACTTTGCGTGCGGGTGTCGACTCGCCCTCCGAGAATGCCATTGTCCTGGGAACGCTGACCGAACTCCACAAGCTGGCTCCGGCGTTGCATCCGCCTCAGGAACTGAGAGCCGACGGGTACTGGCTGAAGATTGCGAAGATCAACGGGTCCGAATGTCTAGTCGTGACCGCTGCGACGGACCGCGGTGTCTTATACGGAGTGTTCGCGTTGCTCAGCAAGATCGCGCGCGCAGAAAGTCTTGCCGCCATCGACGAAGTGCAGCAGCCGTATGCTCCGATTCGTTGGGTGAACCAGTGGGACAATCTCGACGGTCGCATCGAACGTGGATATGGCGGACCTTCCATATTCTTCACCGATGGAAAAGTCCGCAGCGACTTGACTCGCGCCGGTCAGTACGCTCGGCTGCTGGCTTCCATCGGGATCAACGGCTGCACGGTTAATAATGTCAATGCTGCTCCCGGCGTTCTCGAAGACAGTTTCATCGCACAAGTCAGCCGGATCGCGGAAGTGTTCCGTCCCTGGGGCATACAGCTCTCCATATCCGTCGATCTGAGCAGCCCCAAAGTCATCGGCGGTCTCGAGACGTTCGATCCGCTGGATCCGCGGGTCACCGAGTGGTGGCGCAAGAAGGTCGACGAGATCTACCGGCAAATCCCGGACTTCGGCGGCTTTGTCGTAAAAGCGGACTCGGAAGGGCGCCTCGGGCCGTCCACTTACGGCAGAACGCCTGCGGATGCGGCTAACGTCATTGCGCGCGCCCTCAAGCCGCATGGCGGCGTTGTCTTCTATCGCGCCTTTGTCTACAACCATCATCTGGATTGGCGCGACCTGAAAAATGATCGGGCGAGAGCCGCCTATGATAACTTCCACCCCTTAGACGGCGCCTTCGACGACAACGTCATCATTCAAATCAAGAACGGTCCGATCGATTTCCAGGTGCGCGAACCGGTTTCCCCGCTTTTCGCCGGCCTGCAACGCACCAACCAAGCCATCGAGCTGCAGATCACGCAGGAATATACCGGCCAGCAGCGGCATCTCTGTTTTCTCGTTCCTATGTGGAAACAAGCGCTGGACTTCGATATGCACATCGATGGGAACGCTGCGCCAGTCCAAGATCTTGTCACGGGCCATGTTCTCCATCGGCCGACCGGCGGACTGGTTGGCGTTGCCAACGTTGGGATGGATGCAAACTGGTTAGGAAGTCCGCTAGCCATGGCAAATCTCTACGGCTTCGGACGACTGGCGTGGGACCCCAATCTTAGCGCCGATAAAATTGTCGATGAATGGACGCGGCTCACCTTCGGCAGCGACCCGCTCGTGGTCAAGACCATCACCCGTATGCAGCTCAGCTCCTGGCAGGTGTACGAGAGTTATACCGGCCCGCTCGGCGCAGGAACGCTCACCAACATTCTCGGAAATCACTACGATCCAGGGCCTGAGTCCTCGGAGGAAAATGGCTGGGGACAATGGCACCGCGCCGATCATATGGGAATCGGCATGGACCGCACCGTGGCGACCGGCACCGGATTTGTCGGCCAATATCCCCCCGAGGTGCAACCGCTGTACGAATCTTTGGCCCACTGTCCGGACAACCTTCTCTTGTTCTTCCACCACGTGCCCTATACCTACGTTCTCCATTCGGGAAAAACGGTAATCCAACACATCTACGATTCGCACTACGATGGCGCGGATCGTGCCGGCGACTTTGTTTCGCAATGGAAGGCGATCGATGGTCGCATCGGCGCAGAGCGTTACCGCGATATCCTGGAGCGACTGCAATACCAGGCTGGAGAAGCCGTCGTGTGGCGCGATACCATCTGCAACTGGATTTATCGGCTCTCGGGCATTGCGGATGATAAGGGCCGAGTTGCACCTCCCGCTCTTAGAAGGTAGTAGATCAGCGGGCCGTCGGGATTTTCTTTAGGCACCGCCTTGCACATTTGCGCTAGTTTCGTTAACGTTTACGGTTCTGGCGGCCGGAATGGCTTCCCCGAACTATTTTGGGCGCAGGTCGCTGTCAAGAACCGATCAAGCAAAATGGGCAAACCTCCCACTACTCTCCGTGACATTGCGAAGGCAGTGGGAACTTCGATCGGTTCCGTGCATCGTGCATTGCATGACAACCCAGGCGTAAGTCCAACGACCAAGACCCGGGTTCTGCAGATGGCGAGAACCCTGGGGTACCGGCCCAACCTCGCCGCCCGGTACCTGTCTTCCAAAAAGACTCTGCGGATCTCGGTGAACACGCTGAAGGGGACCACATCGTTTTGGGATGAGGTGCGCGCCGGTATTCGCGAAGAAGCCGCATCGATCCTGCTCGAAAACGTCGAGATCGAGTTTCGAACTTTCCCTCGTCTCGGAGAGGGAGAAGAAGCGGCTTTTGAAGCGGCCCTCCGCGACCAGGTAGATGGGATCATCACCTTCCCCAGCCGTCCCCAAGTCTTACGGTCCTGGATACGCCGCGCCTTTCGCGCACAAATTCCTGTTGTGTGTGTGGCGACCGACGCACCCCAGAGCGGCCGATTGGGCATTGTGGCTGTCGATACTCTGGCCAGCGGATCGATCGCCGCGGATCTGATGGGGCGATTTCTCGGCGGGCGGGAGGGATCGATAGCGATCACCCTGTTTGATATGGCGATCACCGAGCATGCCGAGAAATGCGCCGCATTTGAAAATACTTTGCGGTCCTTTTATCCCAATTTGCGTCTGTTGAAGCCCATCGAAGATCACGACGTGGAGGCGGAAGCGTACAGCAAGTGCCGCAAACTATTTGAAAAATGTTCGGACCTGTTGGGAGTCTACGTGACGACGGAGGCCTCGATTCCGGTGCTCAACGCGGCCCGTGACGCAAACTTGCTGGAACGTCTGACCATCATTACGACCGACCTGTTTCCCGACCTCGTTCCTCATATTCGATCTGGCGCTGTGGCAGCGACCATCTACCAGCGTCCCCGCGCGCAGGGCCAGATGGCATTCCGCATGTTGCACGAGTTCCTGGCGGAGGGAGCAAATCGATCGCATCAAGTTGCGCTGGCGCCGCACCTGGTGATGCGGGGGAATCTGGATTTCTTTCTGCACCGAGAGTCTGGGGAGTCGGCCAAAGAAAAACTAGATCAACAGCGGGAAACAACCGGCGACCTGACGGGAGATTTCGCCTAGCACAGGCGCGCTGGGGCCGCACATCTCGGGAGCGCTCATCGAGGAGGAAAAATCGCTTACCTGGGTATCGACGTAGGAACAGGCGGCACGCGGGCGCTCGTGATGGACGAAACCGGAAAGGTCGTTGCCTCCGGATCGGAAGAGCACGAGCCATTCGCCAGCCCGCGGCCGGGCTGGGCAGAGCAAGATCCGCGTGATTGGTGGCGGGCCTGCGGATCGGCCGTCCGGAAGGCGCTTCATTCCTCCAATCTGCGTGCCGACGAGATTGCGTGCGTCGGGTTCTCGGGCCAAATGCACGGCGCAGTCTTGCTCGACTCCGGCGACGAGGTCGTACGCAGTGCAATCATCTGGTGCGATCAGCGGAGCGAAGCGCAAAGCCTCGAGCTTGAGAAGTTGTTCGGCCGGGACGCCTTGATCCGGCTGACCTGCAATCCTCCCCTCACAAATTTCACTCTGACCAAACTACTGTGGGTGCGCGAGACCGAGCCAAAAAACTGGGCGCGGGTCGCGCACGTGATGTTGCCCAAAGATTACGTGAGATTCCGCCTCACTGGAGAACGAGCCGTCGACGTAGCGGATGCCTCGGGCACACTTCTCCTGGACGTGACCAGCCGGCAATGGTCGGCGGAGGTTTTGAGCAAAGCCAGCATCGATCCCCGGCTGCTTCCGGCACTGTACGAATCGCCTCAAGTTTGCGGAAAGGTGTCCGCTGGAGGCGCTGAAGCCACGGGGCTACGAATGGGAACTCCAGTGGTCGCCGGAGCGGGAGATCAAGCCGCTGGCGCCGTCGGCATGGGCATCGCGCGCGCAGGTGCGGTAAGCGCCACCATTGGAACTTCCGGCGTCGTCTTTGCCGCGACCGATCGTCCGGCACTGGACCCTCAGGGACGGCTGCATACCTTTTGCCACGCCATCCCGGGACGCTGGCACGTGATGGGCGTTACGCAGGCCGCAGGATTATCTTTGCGCTGGTTTCGAGATCGCTTTGGCTTGCCGCCCGGAGGGCGAGCGAACGACAGCCGCGATCCTTATGACGTTCTCGCCGACGAAGCCGGTTTGGCCCCTGCCGGTTCTGAAGGCGCCTTCTGGCTGCCCTATCTTATGGGTGAGCGCACGCCTCATCTCGATCCGAACGCTCGTGCGGCGCTGGTAGGACTGACGGCCTCCCACACGCGCGGGCACGTGATTCGCGCCGTCATGGAAGGCGTCGCTTACAGCCTGAAAGACACTTTTACGATCTTCGACGAGATGCACATCCCCGTGACCTCGATTCGGCTGGGTGGCGGCGGCGCGAGATCGCCGCTGTGGCGGCAGATTCAAGCAGACGTCTACGGGCACCAAGTAGAAATTGTGGCAGCTGAGGAAGGTGCCGCGTATGGAGCAGCCATTCTCGGAGGCGTCGGCGCGGGTGCGTGGAAGTCCGTCGATGAAGCTTGCGACAGCGTGGTTCGCGTGGCGTCTCGCATCGCTCCGGATCAAGCAGCTTCGAACACGATGCAGCGTTCCTATCGCACCTACCGCAAGATCTACCCCGCTCTGCATCAGGCATTCGAGTAGCTTGCGACCGTAGCGCCAACTTGCGTCACTATTTCGCCGGCTCTTTCACGGTTACGACTCGGTCGCTAGCGACATCCCGCATCTGCTGAACGATGCCCGAAGGCCAACGGATCTCGACCAGATCCGCGGACGGATCGGCCCCAAGTCCGAAATGAACGGGCCCCGCGCTGGACGACGCATACCCCGCGCTCGTAGTCATGTGGTTGTACTGTGCTCCCGATTTTGTGACGACCTTGATTCTCGCTCCGATGCCGTCACGGTTGCTCTTGGTTCCCTGCAGCTTGAACTCCAGCCAATGATGGTTGCCCGGACTCTGGTTGATCCAGATCTCAGTCGGTGCGTTGATCGCGGTCACCACCACGTCCAGGCGACCGTCTCCATTCAAGTCCCCGATGGCCGACCCCCTGTGTCGCGACGGAGGTTGCGACGTCAGTCCCGCCTCAGCTGTTAATGCCGAGAACTTCATGCCCCCGAGATTGCGAAACACGGTGTTGGGCTGTTCCACCGTCAGATTCGGTTGTGCCAGCAAAGACTGAACATGTCCGCGCGAAACGAAGATGTCTTTCCATCCATCGTTATCGAAATCCGCGATCGTCGGAGAATACCCGGCCATGGGCAGGCTCAGCTTCGTCATGTTGCTCTCCCGGGTTACTTCCACGAAGGTGCCTTTCCCGGTGTTGCGGTAAAGCGGAAACGTTTCCCCATCGAGAGCAACCAGAATAATGTCGGGATAGCCGTCATTATCGAGATCACGGAAATCAACGCCCATGCCGGAAATAAACGTTCCGTCTTCGCGCAGCGCGACGTTCACATCGAAACCAATCTCCTCAAACCGTCCGGCTCCTTTGTTGCGAAAGAACCAGTTCATCAGCTTGTCGTTGGAGACGAAGAGATCCATCTTGCCGGAAAGATCGGAGTCGGCGGCCGCGATGCCCATTCCTTTGCCCGGATGCGATCGAAACCCCGCTTCGACAGAGGCGTCCCGGAAGGTCCCATCCCCGTTATTGATGAACAATTGATTGGGCGTGGGCTTGTACATTTTGGGATGGCAATACTCGCGATGGCCGTAGCCCTGGCATACGGGCTCATGATCAAAGTCCCACTTCAGATAGTTGAGGACGACGAGGTCGAGCAGTCCATCATTGTTCACATCAACCCAGGCGCCCGCGACTGCCCAGAGCGGCCCGTACTCGGGATCGGGCTTATTCAGCCCCGCTTTGGCGGTCACGTCCGTGAAGGTCCCGTTCCCATTGTTGTGATAAAGCGTATTGCGATACACGCCCGCGACAAAAATGTCTTCGTATCCGTCGTTATCGTAGTCGCCAATTGCGACTCCGACATCGTAGCCAGTTCCCGCTAGCCCGGCCTTCTCGGTTACGTCGGTAAAGTGTCCGTGGCCGTCGTTCTCGAAGAGGCGATTGGAGTATTTGGCGGAAGTTTTATGGAGCGTTTTGATGTCCGCTCCGTTGGTAAAGAAGATGTCGAGCTTGCCGTCGTTGTTGTAGTCGAAGACCGCCACGCCGCCGGCCATGGTTTCGGGAGCATGGCGTTCGGGCGTCTCGTCGCTGTCGAGCTTGAAATCAATGGGCTCGAAAGTGAACTGGATCGGGCCGTCGCCAGCGGCGGGGCTCACCGCTTCAGCGCCTTTCGAGGGAGCTTGGATTGCGGGGGCTTGGGAACGCGCCGGCATGGGCGCGCCCCAGAGCATCAACAAAAATATTGCAGCCAGCGAGCAGGGAAACTTACAGCTCTTCATGTGCGGAGTGGCACCAACGTGCCTGCTGTCATTTTACTCCGGCAATTTTTGTTCCCCGCGAATGGAAAGCCGCGCATCCGCCTGTGCAGCGGCTGTACCCGGCTGTCCCCCACCCGTGGTAATCACGTAGTCTCCCGCCGCGACCATCCGATCCCCTGCTTCGTTGACGTAGCTCAAGTCGCGCGGCTGCAGCGCGAGCTTCACATGCCGCAGTTCGCCCGCCTCCAGGTGAACGCGGCTAAAGCCGCGCAGCGCACGCAGAGGGGCGCCCGGCAGCTTGGGAAAATTCACATAGAGTTCCACGACCTCATCGCCCGCTCGCTGGCTGGCGTTTTTCACATCGACGTCGACCGCGAGAGGATTGCCGGCCTCGAGTTCGGGGCTCGACAATTTCAGATTGCTGTATTCGAATTTCGAGTAAGTCAGCCCGTAGCCGAAAGGATACAGAGGCTGCCCGCCAAAGTAGCGATAGGTGCGGTTCTTCATCGCATAATCTTCGAACTCCGGCAACTGCTCCACGCCTTTATAGAACGTTACGGGCAACCGTCCGCCGGGATTGTTGATTCCCGCGAGAGTCTGCGCGATTGCCGTTCCACCTTCTTCTCCCGAATACCAGGCTTCGAGAATCGCATCGGCGTGGTCGTTGGCCCAATTCACCGCCAACGCGCTGCCATTCATCAGGACAACCACCAGCGGCTTGCCCGCCCCTTTCAAAGCTCCGAGCAGCGCTTCCTCCTCTGCCGGCAGGTTGAGACTGGTGCGATCCCCACCTTTGAATCCGGGCACGTCGACTTTCATCTCTTCGCCCTCAAGCTTCGAGGTGATGCCGACCACCGCCACGACTATATCGGCCTGACGCGCCGCGGAAGCAGCTTCGAAACTCGGATCGGCGCTCACCGGCAGCCATACCAGCTTGGTTCCAAATCCTCCTCGCAGATACTCGATTTTCACCGCGTAGCGATGTCCTTTCGTCAAAGCGAGGGTGACTTCCTGCGGGTTGGGATCGTGCAAGACCGCATCGTCCACGATCAACTTTCCATCCAGCCACATGCGGTTCATCGAACCAACCAGACCAACTTGATAGCTGCCGGATTCAGCCGGAGTCAGAAAGCCCGTCCACCGCGCAGAAAAATCCTTCATGCCCGGCGGCGGAGTGATTGCGTGCGGATTGGGATGGAAGAGCTGGAGATCAAGCACCGCGTCGATACGCACCACCTGCGGTGTGCCGGTGAAATCGCTGCCCGCGAAATATTCGCCCTTCAACCCGGGCTTCCCATCGTCGGTCGAAAGTGCGGAAGCTGGAATCACGGTTTCCGGGCGCAAGAAATTGGTCCCGGCAACGTATGTCACCTGGGCTGCTGTAAACTGCTTGCGAATGCCCTCCAGCGCCGTGACCGCATGCGAAGCCGTGCCACTGTAGTTGCCATGCAACACCTCGGCAGACTCGGCCAGCGGACCTACGACTAAAATCTTCTTTACGCTTGCCGCGAAAGGAAGCACTCCATCGTTCTTCAGCAGCACCATCGATTCGCGCGCCGTCTTGAGTGCGAGCTCCCGATGCGCGGCGCTGTCGATCTCGGACTCCGGCGTCTGCGCGTACGGAACTTTCTCTGGAGGATCGAACATTCCCAGCCGCATGCGCGCCGTGAACAGCCGTTTCAAGGAAACATTGAGATCGGCCTCCGTGAGCAACCCCTGCTTCACGGCATCCACGTACGGCTGATAATCGTGGCTGTCTTTGGCCACGGTAAAGAAGTCCGCGCACTCATTGTCCATTCCCTTCTTCAACGAAACCGCGGCGGCTTCGGCCTGACTCTTCGCGAAGTGGTGCCCCTCATAAACATCAACGACCGCGTCGCAGTCCGATACCACATAGCCGCTAAACTTCCATGCGCCGCGCAACTGATCTTGCAACAGGAAAGTATTCGCACAGGCCGGCTCGCCATTGACGCGGTTGTAGGCGCACATCACCGATTCCGCTTTGCCCTTGGTAACGGCGGCGCGGAACGCGGGCAAGTACGTGTCCTCCATATCGTGCTTCGATACCTGTATATCGATCGTGTGCCGCGACGGCTCCGGCCCGCTGTGCACCGCAAAATGCTTCGGCGTCGAGATGACCCGGAAATACTTCGGATCATCCCCCTGCAGTCCCGTTACGAATGCCACCCCCATGCGTCCGGTAAGAAATGGATCCTCTCCGTACGTTTCCTGGCCGCGGCCCCAGCGCGGATCGCGGAAGATGTTGATATTCGGCGACCAGAAGTCCAGCCCCTCCATAATGTCCCGCCGTCCTGCTTTCACGGCCTGGTTATGCTTGGCGCGGGCTTCCGTTCCGATGACGATCGCCATCTCGTGGATCAAAGGGTCGTCAAACGTGGCCGCCAGTCCGATCGGCTCTGGAAAGACCGTCGCCGTTCCGGCGTTTGCAACCCCATGCAAGGCTTCACTCCACCAGTCATAGGCAGGGACCTGAAGTCTCGGAATCGCCCGCGCCTGGTTCACGAGTTGCGAAGCTTTCTCCTCGAGAGTCATCTTCCCTACCAGATCATCGACGCGCACCTGAATGGGCTGGGAAGGATCCAGATAGACGGGGCCGCCGGCGGTCTGTGCATCCGCGTGAACAAGAATGAGGACTAGAACAAAACTCACCTGCAGGATGGTTCGAATGCGCGTTTCCATAGAAGGACCTCCTCCGCAGCCGGTACGGTCAACAGGCTGGCGAGAGCGCTGGCTGATTGATAGATGTTTGCTGCGTTAACGATTACGGTCGACCGTCGCTTGTAGCACAACGGAAATCGGGCGGTCAAGGACACGGGCGACGCAGCGTCCTTAGAGTATGTCCGGAGGAGGGCATGTCCCGGACGATGACCACAAGAAATTCCAACCCGACCGCAAAGTGGAACCGGTGACGCTTGGGCCACGCTGCGAAAGAATAGGGAGGACCAAGTTTAGTACTATGATCGCCCAGGTGAAATCGAAGCACCCCTTCGCCATTTTGGACAAGCGCAGCTTATGTTTTTGGCCGGGCGGTGGAGGTTTATACCTCCGCAGCGTAACCTACCTGTGACCTGAGCCCATATCTAGCTCGGAGAGACCTTAGAGTTCCGTCTACGATATCGATTTTCTACTTGACAACGCTGACCGGATGGATGTAACACCGTAAACGCTTACGATTTACGGGGCTGTGCTATACCCAGACATCCGGGACCAATTAGTCGCGACCAACTAAATTTGGAGGCTTCACATGAAATCCCTCTCGCCCACGATCGCCGGGAGTTTTGGCCCAGCTATGAAACGCTGCGGCTCTCGCCTTGCTGTTCTCCTCGCGGCCTTCTTCGTCATGTTCGCCGCACATGCATTGGCACAGGAAGCCACCATCGTCGGCACCGTGACCGACCCATCCGGCGCGGCAGTTCCCAACGCCACGATCACGGTTACCAATGTCGAGACCGGCCAGGTTCGGAACCTGACCAGCAGCAGCGACGGACAGTTCGTGGCTCCCGACCTTCACATCGGCCGCTACACGGTCCGGGCCCAGGGAGCGGGATTCAAGGTAGTCGAGCAAACGGATATCGTCCTCAGCGTCAGTGACCGCGCACGTGTCGATTTCAAGCTGCAAGTTGGCAGCACCACCGAGCAGGTCACGGTAGAAGCGGCGGCCATCGCCGTACAAGCGGACAATGGCGAAGTCAGTGACGTGATTACTGGCCAGCAGCTTACGCAACTCTCCACTAACGGGCGCAGCATGTATTCGCTGATCTCCCTGACGCCAGGAGCCTCCAGCGGTCAGGCCGATTTTCAGATTCCTACACCGGTGGGCGGCGACGCCAATGTGAGCTTTAACGGTATGCGCGAAAGCCACAACCTTTATCTGCTAGACGGCAGCGAGAGTAGCGACCGCGGCGGTGCCGGCGGATCTGACGTCATGCCTTCCATGGACGCCATCGCCGAGTTCCGCGAGATGACGTCGAACTACAGCGCCGAATTTGGCCTGTCTTCCGCTGCGACCATGACCGCAGTCATCAAATCGGGAACGAAGAGAATCCACGCTTCGGCGTGGGAGTTCCTGCGCAACGACAAGCTCGACGCCCGCAACTATTTCAACCCGGCGCCGCAGAAAGTCGCCGAGTTACGGTTCAATACTTACGGCTTCAACGCGGGCGGTCCTGTCGACTTCTGGAAGAAGGATCACCAGACTTTCTTCTTCTACAACATGGAGTGGCGCGCCTTGATTCAGGGGCAAACTCTCAATCAAACGGTTCCGAGCACAGCTTGGTATGGCGGCGCTTTCCCCAGCAGCATCGCGATCAGCGTCCCCAGCGCAGTCGCGCCGTCAATCCTTTTCGCGAATTGCCCCGGTGGCGCGAATCCCAGTCCTGCAACAATCGTGCCAGGCAAACCCTTCCCCGGCAACGCGATTCCGGCTTGCATGCTTGATCCGAATGCCCAGGCCCTGCTGACGGCCGGTATTTTCCCGGCAAATAATTCCGTCAATGGCAGCGGACAACCTACCTTCCAGGGCGGCAATAACGTGCCCACCCATGTGCGGGAAGAAATCGTCCGCATCGACCACAATTTCAACAGCAAGTTTTCCATCTTCGGACACTGGGTTGACGAACAGATCGCGCAAAACTTCGGGACGGCGATGTGGAGCGGCGACAACGTACCCACAGCCGCCAACACCTTCGGGAATCCCTCTTACAGCGGCGTGATCCATACCACCTACGTCATCAGCCCAACGCTGCTCAACGAAGTCGCCTTCAACTACAACGGCAACCGGATCGCGATTTTGCCCACCGGCAACATCGCCCGGCCGAGCGGGTTCACCTCAACGCGAATCTTCAGCGGCCCCAACAATGATGACCGCATCCCGGAAATCCACCTGAACGGTTACAACGGCACCGATTACACCACTTCCAGTTGGCCATGGCGCAATAAGGCGGACGACTACCAGATTCGAGACGACATCTCTTGGACCAAGGGGGCGCATCAGATCAAGATGGGCGCCAGTTGGGCGCTATACAAGAAGGTCCAGGATCTGTTTGGCCAGACCCAGGGCGGATTTACCTTCAACAACAACTTCACCGGAAACGATTTTGCTGATTTCTTGTTAGGCGATGCCTCGTCTTATGGGGAACTGGCGGTGCAGGACCACGGTTTCTGGAACAACGTTTCCTGGGCTGCATATGCGCAGGATAACTGGCGCGTCAACCACCGCCTGACCTTGAACCTTGGGCTGCGTTGGGATGGTGTTCCGCACACTTACGAAGCCAACAACCGCATGGGAAACTTCTACCCCAACCTGTACAATCCGGCGGATGCACCGATCTTTGTTGCCACTTCGAACGGTAATTCCATAGCCACGAACAGCCCGGGCTTGGGCGTGAGTCCTAACCCCATCCTGGCGGGATACCAGTTCTATCTGAACGGTATCGGCATCCCCGGTAAGACCCCAGGGGTTCCCAAGAGTCTGGTCAACAACCACTGGGCCGCGTTCGGTCCACGCATCGGCTTCGCCTATGATCTATCCGGGTCAGGCAAGACGATTCTTCGCGGCGGCTTTGGCACCATGTACGAACGCATTCAGGGCAACGATATGTACAACGCCGGCCCCAACGTTCCGTTCAGTACGAATGTCTCGTTCAACAACGTCACACTGGTCAATCCTTCGACTGACCTCGGCACTGGCACTACACTGGCCGCACCGATCACCGTGGCTAGCATCACCGGCCTTGACGCGGTACAGAACAAGTTGCCGGTAAGCTACCAGTACAGCTTCGGAGTGCAGCACGCGCTGTCAGCCAAATCAGTGTTGTCCGTCGCCTACGTGGGAAATCAGAATCGGCATCAGAATGACTATCGCGAAACCAATCTCCCGGATCCTAGTCTGTTGCCCGCCCTAATGGCGGCCAATGGCACCGGCTATAACAAATTCGTTCCCTATCTGGGGTTCAACTCGATCAAGATGTCGGAGGATGTGCAGAATTCCCACTACAACGGGCTCCAGGCAGAGATTCACACCCAGCTGAGGCGTGACCTCACGCTGCAGGCTGCTTATACCTACTCCAAGGCGGTTGACCCAGCCACCAGCGGTAACGGCGTGAGCGATTTGAATAACACTTCCAACCCCTACAGCCACGCGTATGATAACGGGCCGTCGGGTTTGGATCGCTCCAGCATCGCTTTCGTCAACTTCGTCTACGATATTCCCTTCCTGAGAAGCAGTTCGAACCGCTTGCTGAGATCGACTGTTGGAGGTTGGACAGTATCGGGGATCGTTACCTTGACGTCGGGCGAACCGCTCAATATCAACGAGGGTGGCATCACCAACTGCGCCCAGACAACTCTGCCATCCTCGTGCACCGGCTCCCTCATTGGAACCGGCAACATCAGCAACGTCATCCCGAACTCGAACAACCGGCCCAACGTCAGTGGCAGCGTCAGCACGCCTCACACGGTGGCCAATTGGTTTAGTGGGTCGGCTTTCTCTCCAACCGTAGCGACAGAATGGGGCAATGAGCCCTTCAACGCGCTGCGCGGACCTAGCCGCCAAAACTGGAACATGTCGGTCTTCAAAAGCTTCGTTTTCAGCGAGGAGCGCGGCAGCAGACTTGAATTCCGGGGAGAGTTCTTCAATATCTGGAACCACTCGGAGTTCAACAGCGTCAGCACAACTTTCTCGTCGGGAAATTTCGGGGCAGTTACATCCGCCCATGACCCGCGGGAAATTCAGCTTGGGTTGAAGCTGTACTTCTAATCCACGATGGTAAGCAACTCGGCCCCGCTCGCGGTAAGCACCCGTGAGCGGGGCTTCTGTTTTCTGCGGAATATACTTGTGGCCGACTTCTCCCGCCGTCTCAGCCGGGCGCCCAGGACACATCATGCAGGCGCGGTCGTGACCCCTCGTGAAAATCAGGCCTCGGTCCGTTCTCGGGTGGTCGGGAGTCCGCTGACGCAGCAGGCCGGGGCATGAAGAACTGGAAGGGCGAACTCGTTCTCAGGGCGCTGCTCTCACCGGCCATCTATTCAATCTTGGCGGCGGCCCAAGTGCCGACTCCTGCCGACGCGATCGCTCTCGAACAACAGGGAAAGCTTTCGGAGGCTGCCCAGGCATGGCAAGCGGTCACCGAGCGCAGTCCGCACGACGCCGCGGCCTTCGCCAGTTTGGGTGTCGTTCTCTCCAAGGAACAGAAGTATTCGGAGGCGACCTCCGCTTACCGGAAAGCTCTCAAACTCAATCCTAAGTTGCCCGGAGTCGAACTCAACCTGGGGCTGGCGGAGTTCAAGCAGGGCCATTTTCCCGCGGCGGCCGCTGCACTTCGCACGGCGCTGGCAGGGAATCCGTCCAACTCGCAAGCCCGGACCCTGCTGGGCCTGAGCTACTACGGTGCACGAAAATTTGATCTGGCATCTCAATATCTTGAACCAGCGGCCAAGGCGGATCCTGCCAATGCGGAGCTTCACCAGGTGTTGGCGCAAAGCTGCCTGTGGGCCCGGAAGTTTTCCTGCGCACAGGAGGAGTTCCGCCGAATCCTGGAACAGAATCCGGATTCGGCCCCAGCTCATGTCCTCTTCGGCGAAGCGCTTGACGGCGTGGGCAGGACCCCTGAAGCCATCGCCGAGTTCGAGACCGCCGCGAAGATTTTGCCCGGCGAGCCCAACGTTCATTTCGGCCTGGGTTATCTCCACTGGAAGACGCAACAGTATGACGAAGCCAGGCAGGAGTTCGAGCGTGAGTTAGCTCTCGACTCCAACCATGCCCAGGCATTGGCGTATCTCGGGGACATCGAATGGAAGAGCAACCATCCGGACGCAGCGCTTTCCTTGTTCAAGCGGGCGGCAAGCGTCCAGAAGAACCTGCGCATTGTCTATATCGATCTGGGCGCCATCTACTGGCAGCAAAAAAACTATAAAGATGCCCAGGCAGCTCTGCTCCGCGCGGTAGCGCTCGACCCCACCCTGCCTGATGCCCATTACCAGTTAGGACGTTTGTATCAGGCACAAGGGAAAACGGCGGATGCGGAGAAAGAACTTCACAAGGTACAGGAACTGCATAAGAAGGCAGAGGACAGCCTGGTGGGAAAGATCTCATCTTCTCCGCCTGCGCTGAATCCATCGGAGGCCAGATAACGTGACTGCAAAGGCGAAGGGGAAGTCGACGGGCCCCAACAAGCCTCTGCGAGCCAAGTCCAGAAGATAAATTCTCGTTCGGATGCCCTACGAAATGCTCGACCAGCTAACGATCGACATTCTGCTCGGGGTCCCATAAACCGTTGCAACGCTGGAGGTTGGCTCCCAACATACCATTCCGGCACCCCTGTGATTCTTGTCACTTCCTGCTGTGCTCTCAGAGACGGTGCGCTCCTGTTGAAGATCGATACATTGATCTAAGTGCGAGCGAATCGTTTGGAGGAGTGTCTATGCAAACACTCTCGCCTGGAAGTCTTCCCACTGAAGAACAAGTATTCATCGATAAAGTAATCGGCAGTCGTCGGGGACGCCCTGGAGCCCTGCTTGGCATCCTGGAAGCCGCGCAGGAAAAAAACCGCTACAAATATCTTCCCATGGAGACGCTGCGCTACATCGCCGCCAAGACGGAAATGCCGCTTTCTCGCATCTACAGCGTTGCCACCTTCTACGCGCTGTTTAATCTCCAACCCCAGGGCGAGAATACCATCTGCATTTGCCGCGGGACGGCGTGTCATACCCGTGGTTCGCGCAACCTGCTGCAGGGCGCTCGCCTCGACTTGGGACTGGGTGTCGAGGACGGTGACGGCAACGGAAACGAAGCCGACAAACTGTTGCTGACCACGCCGGACCGCCAGTTCACCGTGCGTACTGTGGCTTGCTTCGGTCAATGTGCGATGGCGCCCGTCGTCGAGGTGAACCATCGCATCTGCGGGCATGCCACCGAGCGTACTTTACAGCGGGAGATCGCAACCATTCGAGCAGGAGAGTAAGCGATGCCTCGAATTCTGGACATTGGAGCGTTCAACGCCGTGCGCGAGGCGGGCCTGGCCAAGCTCGTTCCGCCGGTTCCGCGCGTGGCCGTCGGAATGGGAACCTGTGGTCGCGGGAACGGCGCGGAAGGTTTATATCACGCATTCCTCCAGGCCATCGAGGATAGCGGCGCCGATCTGGTGCTGGCGCCGGTGGGGTGCTTCGGAGCCTGCTTTCAGGAGCCGCTGGTCAACGTGCGTCTGCCGGGGAATCCTCTGGTAATTCTGCGCCGCGTGCAGGCCAACGACGCCACTCGCCTGCTGCACGACCTTGCCAACGGCAATCTCAGCCCGGATCTCATCTACTGCAAGATCGAAGAGTGGGATCACATTACCGGCCACGTCCGATACGGTCAGGGATATCCCGAAGTCCAGTCATGGAGCGACGTGTCCTTCTTCAAAGGCCAGAAGAAGATCGTGCTGCGAAATTGCGGAATCATCAATCCCGATGACATTGAAGAATACATTGCCATCGGCGGATATCAGGCACTCTACAAAGTTCTGATCGATGCGAACCCAGCGGGCGTGATCGAGCAAATCAAGGCCTCGAAGCTGCGGGGCCGGGGCGGAGCTGGATATTCCACTGGCAACAAATGGGAGTTCCTGGCCAAGGCCAAGTCGGAGCCGAAGTACATCATCTGCAACGCAGACGAGGGCGACCCCGGCGCCTACATGAATCGCAACGAAATTGAAAGTGACCCGCACTCGCTGCTCGAGGGAATGATCATCGGCGGCTACGTCATGGGCGCGACTGAAGGAATCGTCTATGTACGTGCCGAGTATCCACTGGCCGTACATCGTCTGAATCGGGCCATCGAACAGGCGCGCGAATACGGACTGCTGGGGGAGAATATCCTCGGCCGTGGATTCAAGTTCGATATCGAACTGGTGGAAGGAGCGGGAGCGTTCGTCTGCGGAGAAGAGACTGCGCTCATCGCTTCCCTGGAAGGCGAAGCCGGAAGACCGCGCCCACGTCCGCCATTCCCCGCCCAGAAGGGACTATGGGGACAACCCACCAACATCAACAACGTCGAAACCTGGTACAACATCGCACCCATCGTGACCCGCGGGCCCGCCTGGTTTACTGAAACTGGAAGCCCGAAAAGTTCAGGCACCAAAGTCTTCTCGCTCGTGGGCAAAGTGAAAAACACTGGATTAGTGGAGATGCCCCTGGGCACCCCACTCAAAACCTTCATCTACGACATTGGAGAAGGCGCCGTTGGAGAAGGTCAGGTGAAGGCCGTCCAGACGGGCGGGCCCTCCGGAGGCTGCATACCTCACGAGATGTTCGACACGGCAGTGGACTACGAGAATCTGCAGCAGCTTGGGTCGATCATGGGATCGGGCGGCATGGTCGTGATGGACGAAGACAATTGCATGGTCGACGTCGCCCGCTACTTCGTCGAATTCACGCACTCGGAGTCATGCGGGAAATGCATCCCTTGCCGGGTGGGCCTGAATAAGTGCCTGCGCATTCTGAATCGCGTCACCGAAGGCGCGGGGACGGCCCATCATCTCGAAATCCTGGACGAACTGAGCCGCTATATTCGCGACTGTTCGCTCTGCGGCCTCGGACAAACCGCTCCCAATCCGGTGCTCACAACCCTGCGGCATTTCCGCAACGAGTTCGAGGATCACATCCTCGCCCGGCGCTGCACCGCTGGAGTGTGCGAAGAATTGGCGCTCTCCCCCTGCGAGAACAGTTGCCCGATGCACATGAACATCCCCCGCTTCCTGCAGCTTTACAAGGAAAATCGGCTGGAGGATGCATTCCTGTCGGTAATTTTGGACAATCCGCTCCCTTCTTCGACCGGACGAGTGTGCCAGCACCCATGCGACAGCCGGTGCCGGCGGCAGACGGTCGACCAGGCGGTCAACATGCGGGAAGTGCACCGCTTCATTGCGGATTCCATTTTCGAGTCCGACAAATATGAGCCGATGGTGCAGTCCATCGCCTCGCGCAAGTTCGAAGCCACCGGGCGCAAGATCGCCATAGTCGGCGCCGGGCCGGCTGGACTCACCGCAGCGTTTTATCTGGCCATGCTCGGCCATGACGTCACGGTGTATGACAGCAAGTCCGAGGCCGGTGGGATGCTTCGCTTTGCTCTGCCTGAATATCGGTTGCCGAAAGGTATCCTGCGGCGCGAGATCGAACTCATCGAGCGCCTGGGAGTGAAGTTCAGCTTCAATACAAGGGTTGGCGTCGATCTGGCGCTGAATGACCTTGACGATCGCTTCGACATGATCTTTCTCTCCATTGGCACGTGGAAAGAATCCTGGGTCTATCAATCGGGCACGGAGTTGAAAGGCGTATATCCGGCGCTCAATTTCCTGGAGGCGGTCGCCGCTGGGCAGGAACTGAACCTTGGCCGGCGGGTGGCCATCATCGGCGGTGGCAATGCCGCCATCGATTCCGCCCGAACCTCTCTGCGCAAAGGCTGCGATGTGACCGTCTTCTACCGGCGCGAACGCAAGGACATGCCCGCCATTGACGAAGAAACCAGGGCTGCCAAAGACGAGGGAGCAAAGTTTGTGTTCCTGGCCGCTCCTCACCGCGTGATCGGGGATACCAAGGGCGCCGTCAAAGCGATCGAAATCGTGAAAACCCGCTTGGGAGAGTACGACTCCTCGGGCCGCAGGAAGCCGGTCGCAACCGACGAAATCCAACGCTTCGATTGCGACTCTGTCATCTTTGCCGTTGGCGAAACCGTCGACTTGGATTTCGCCAGGGCATCCGGCCTCGTCCTCAAAGAGAACGGAACCATTGAAGTGAACCGCTTCACGCTTGAGACCAGCCGTCCGCGGTTCTATGCCGGAGGCGACCTGGTGACCGGCGCTTCCAACGTTTCGAACGCCATGGCTTATGGCAAGCAGGCGGCTCGAAGTATAGATCTTCAGTTGATGGAAACTGACCGCTGGAACACCCTCTACCCCGCGATGGAATACGAACAGACGCCTCCGGAGGAGCCAAGTCCGAACCGGCGGCACACGGGCCACGCGCTCACCGCCAGTGCCCGCGTCCGTTCGCAAGACGAGGTGGTGAAGGGCTTGAGCCACGAAGAGGCTCTGGATGAAACCTGCCGTTGCCTGCGTTGCGACGTGACAGCCGTCAACGCGAGCTAGGCCCGGGGTGAGCCAGGAAAACGCGCGCTGAAAGGAGCAAGACCTTGCCACAAAAGAAGCTATCGATCCGAATCGACGGAGAGCTGATCAGCGCGCTGGAGGGCCAGACCATCCTGCAGGCGGCCAAGGCCAACGGCAAGTACATTCCCACGCTGTGCGACTTGGACGGCCTGACTGCCGTCGGCGCATGCCGCATTTGCCTGGTAGAGGTCTCCGGCACCGAGCGCCTGTTCCCGGCATGCACCACCCCGATCCAGGAAGGTATGTCTGTGACGACGACCTCACCGAAATTGACGCGCTATCGCCGGATCTCCGTGGAACTGCTGCTCATCGAGCGAAACCACCCTTGCGCGGTGTGCGTGTCGAACGGACATTGCGAGCTTCAGTCGATGGCCACGGCCCTGGGCGTCAGCACGGTAGGCCTCGCGTACAACTTCCCCAAATTGTCCATTGACATGTCGCACCCGCGTTTTGTGCTCGATCACAATCGCTGCATTCTTTGCACGCGGTGCGTCCGAGTTTGCGCCGAGCTCGAAGGCGCGCATGTTTGGGATCTCACCTCTCGCGGCATCCACGCCCGCATTGTCAGCGAGATGAATGAGAACTGGGGGCAGGCCACCACCTGTACCAGTTGCGGCAAGTGCGTGAATGCATGCCCCACTGGCGCGCTCTCTGAAAAGGGTTGGGCGGTTGGAGAGATGGTGAAAAAGATCGATGCCGTCACCTCCCTGGTGCACCGCAGAGGAGTGCAGGTATGAAGAAGGTGAAAGTAGCCACGGTCTGGCTCGACGGATGCTCCGGCTGCCACATGTCTCTGCTCGACATGGACGCTGGCATCATTTCTCTGGCCCGCAAGATCGACCTGGTCTATGGCCCCCTGGTCGATACGCAGGAGTTTCCCGAAGACGTGGACGTTACGCTTGTCGAGGGCGCAGTCAGTTCCCAGGACGATCTCAATAAGATTCAGAAGATCCGTCAGCGAACCCATGTGCTGATCTCCCTCGGAGACTGCGCTGTCACAGGGAACGTCCCCGCGATGCGGAATTCCATTCCGGTGCAGAAATTGCTGCAGCGCATATATGTCGATGGTGCGCAGGAAGGGAAAGTCATCCCTTCGGATCGCGTCCCCGCTCTGCTGAAGCAGGCGCGGCCGCTGCGCGAATTCGTCAAGGTTGATTTCTGTTTGCCCGGCTGTCCTCCGCCCTCGAAGGCAATTTTCAACGTGATCAACGACCTGCTGGAGGGCAAGAAACCCGACGCTACTCTCAAGGTGAAATTCGGTTAAGGAGCGTTCCATGAAGCGCATCACCATCGAACCCGTGAGCCGCATCGAGGGACACGCCAAAATTACGATCCAACTCGATGATCAGGGACACGTTGCGGGAACGGAATTTCACGTCACGCAGGTGCGCGGCTTCGAGAAATTCACTGAGGGACGTCCCTTCTACGAGATGCCCGGCATCACCGCGCGCATCTGCGGGATTTGCCCCATCAGCCATCTGCTGGCCGCGTCCAAGGCCTGCGACTCCATCATGGCGGTGCGAATCCCTCCGGTCGCGAAAAAGTTGCGCGAGCTGGTGCACTTCGCCCAGATCGTGCAATCGCACGCCCTGAGCTTCTTTTATCTCTCCGCGCCGGATTTCCTCCTGGGCATGGATTCCGATCCTGGCTCGCGGAACGTGATGGGAGTTATCGCCGGACACCCGGAGCTGGCACGCGACGGGATCGAGCTGCGAAAGTTTGGGCTGCAAATCGTGGAGAGCCTTGCCCAGGAGCGCGTGCATCCCTCCTGGATCGTTCCCGGCGGCGTGGCTTCTCCCCTGGCCGCCGCCACACGCGACCGCATTCTTTCGGAGTTTCCTGCGGCCAAGGCGATCGCCGACCGTACCATCCGCTTTTTCAAGGGTGCGCTCGACAACTATAAAGAAGAGATCGAATTCTTCGGGTCCTCTCCGACCATGTACGCCGGAATGGTTGACCGGAAAGGGAACTTACAGTTCTACGATGGCGACCTGCGTTTCCGCAGCGCCACCGGCGAGGTTCTCGAAGATCACATCTGCGCCGACGATTACGCGCAATGGATCGGCGAGGCCAGCCTGCGCGAGTCGTATTTGAAAGCTCCCTACTTCAAGCCGCAAGGATTTCCAGCTGGCGTGTATCGGGTAGGTGCCCTAGGGCGGCTGAACGCCGCTGACCAGTGCGGCACTCCAAACGCCGACGCCGAATTCCGGGAATTCCACCAGCGCTTCGGAGCGGTGGCGCACAGCGCTTTTCTCTACCACTATGCCCGGCTCATCGAAATTGTCTACGCCCTGGAGCGAATCGAGGGGTTGCTGGCCGATCCGCAGATTCTCGAAACGCACGTACGCGCCACCGCCGGGGTCAATGCCCTCGAGGGAGTGGGCATGATCGAAGCCCCCCGCGGAACCTTGATTCACCATTACAAAGTGAACGAAGCAGGCGCGATCACCTGGGCCAACCTGATCGTGGCCACCGGCCATAACAATCTCGCGATTGGCCGGAGCGTGCAACAAGTCAGCGAGCACTTTATTGACGGAACCAAGCTGAACGAAGGCATGCTGAACCGTGTGTCGGCCGTGGTGCGCGCCTATGATCCCTGTCTGAGTTGCTCGACCCACGCTTCCGGCCTGCTCGCCATGACCATCCGCCTGGTCCATCCCGACGGAACTATCCTCGATGAGTTGACGACAGACTGAGGCTGTTTACAGCGGGAAAAAACATAGCCCTGGAAATCGCACGGTTTGATGACGCCTGCTTTTGGGTGGGGCAGCCTTTCAGCTGCGATCAACGTGAAAGAGCGGCGCTTCAGCGCCGCGTTAAGAGTTGTATTAAAAGTGGGCTTTAGCCCCGGACGTGCCGGCTGGCGCTAGATTGGCGAGCCCGATCTAGATTCCCTCTAGGCCCGGCCCTTCTTCGCCGCGACTGCCGCTTGTCTACCCGCGACTTCCCAAGGACGCTTCGGGCGGTCGACCGCTGCCTTGTCGCGGTTCTCGATGCGGTCGTAGTGGTAGGACTCGCTCACCGTTCCCAGCGACTCGTTGTACAGGCTGGGCAGACCAAGCGCTTCCTTCAACTCTTCGGAGAAAGACTGCAGCGCCTTCAGGTGATCGGCGGTAGCCGGAATTTCGGTCTTGGAGGTCTTGAGAAACTGCTGGTATCCTCGGTTGATCAGCTTCGAAATCTCGCTGCCAATCAGGTAGCCGGGATATGCGAAGATTTTCACCCCGTCGTCGGGCGCCTTCTGGATTGCAGCCGAGACATTGTATTTGCGCAGGAAGACGCGGGCATTGGTGCCGGGAGCATCGGTTACATCGAACCCGTGATCGCGCACCCAGGCTAGCGCTTCTTCGTAGGTTCGTGCTTCAATAGTTTTAGACATTGCTTGTTACTTCAACCTTTCCTTGCCGGTGTCGGCACGTCTATTAGATGCAGTCTTTATAAGAACCGAGCGTAACTTTACAGGAGCTGCATCGCCGGGCGAAGCTTATTCATCTAATCAAAGTACTACATACCTCGTTTCGAACCATATAGCACATTACGTTGGTCACGGCATTTCGGTTCAGACATGGCATACGGATCTACAAGAATGGCGGCAATGTCGACTGCGGCAAAACCCGAAGGACCGCAAGAAATCGCCCTAGGACTGGGTGAAACGCTCGGCCACAGCCTGATCGAGCGCATTGGCAACACTCCACTGCTGCGTCTGGATGCTGTCACCGACGACCTGCCGGGCGTAGCACTTCTGGGTAAGGCTGAATGGTACAACCCCGGCGGATCGGTCAAAGATCGCGCCGCGGCCAACATCGTGGCCGAAGCCCGTCGCAGCGGTCAACTGCGCTCCGGCCAGATTCTCCTCGACGCCACCAGCGGCAACACGGGCATCGCGTATGCGATGCTGGGCGCCGCCGAAGGATTCCCCGTGACCCTCTGCATGCCGGAGAACGTTTCCCGCGAGCGCAAGCAGATCCTGCAGGGCTACGGCGCCAACATTCTTTATACCGATCCTGCGGACGGTTCCGACGGCGCGATCCGCATGGCCCGCGAACTGGCCCGCAACCATCCGAACCAGTATTTCTACGCCGACCAGTATTCGAACGAAGCCAACTGGAAGGCTCACTATCACGGGACCGCCAACGAAATCTGGCAGCAGACCCAGGGACGAGTCACGCATTTTGTCTCGATGCTGGGAACGAGTGGCACTTTCGTAGGTACAACCCGCCGCCTCAAAGAACTAAATCCGGCGGTGAAATGTATCTCGCTGCAGCCGGACTCGTCATTTCACGGAATCGAAGGCGCCAAGCACATGGCCAGCGCGATCGTTCCCAAGATATACGATCCGCAACTCGCCGATCAGAACCTCGAAATTGCCACCGAAGACGCCTATGCCATGGCGCGGCACCTCTCGCGCAACGCCGGACTACTGGTGGGAATCTCCGCCGCCGCCGCCGTCGTAGGCTGTTTGAAGATTGCCCGTGATCTGCCGCTGAAGAAAGGGCACGAGGCCGTGTTCGTAACCATCCTCTGCGATTCCGGCGACAAGTACCTGAGCGAGAGATTCTGGAACGAAGGCTGATGAAGTAGATGAGTTGGGTGCCCCACCCTTCTCGCGCCTTCTTGCGAGCGGGTGGGGATTTTGAATTTGGTTCAAGACCGTCGCAGTTCAAGTTCCCAATGCTGAGAATTACGCGCCACGACTACGATTCCCTCCGCCGCCACGGCGAAGAAACCTACCCCCACGAATGCTGCGGAATCCTGCTCGGCCGCTTTGAAGATGACGGAACACGCATCATCACCTCGACCGCCCGAGCCGGCAACACCCGCACCGACTCCGCTCACAACCGCTACAACATCGATCCCAAGGAACTGGTCCGGATCCAGCGCGAAGGCCGCGAGCGAGGCGAGGACATCGTCGGCTTCTACCACTCCCACCCCGACCACCCCGCACAGTGGTCAAAGACCGACCTGGCCGAAGCCCACTGGTTCGGCTGCTCCTACGTGATCACCAGCGTCGAAAAAGGGAAGGCCGTACTGACGAACTCGTTCGAACTCACGGGATCCGACGAAGCCGACAAGCGCCTGGTAGACGAACCAGTCAAAGTCGATTGACGAGATCCTTATGTGGGGACAGCCGCCTTCGGCTGTCCGCCGAGCGAAGCTCGGGTCTGGAGGAGTCAAGCCTGGGATTCCTCCTTTGGCCGAACCGTGCCTCCCAGTTAACAGCAATTGCCTCGAAGTGCGCCGTCAAAGCACTGGGGCGAGAGGCAGATCCACAGAGAGGTAGCTTGGCACCCGCTGCCCAAATGGAAGCGTTGCAGGTTCTGCGCCGGGGACGTGTTTCCACATCGGCACATGCAGACAGGGCTCGCGAGCACCACCGCTCGGCGGCTCGGGACCACAATCCATAAACTCCTTCAGAGCCGAATTGGCGTCCTGATCACGCCTCAGCCGAAACTTCCGTAGGGGCGATTTGCGATTGAGCCATTCTGGCTGTTTGTCGCATGGAAGAGAGAAGCGCACCTCGACAAATTCTGATGGGATATCCGGCGCGTGGTCCTGAACATGAATGAGCATCGACCAATACGCACTTCCGTTCAAACACATCAGCCCGTCAGAGTACGCTACGATTCGCCCCGCCACCGTTTCGACTTTTGAGGAAGGCTCGGAAAAAGCAAGGCTAGTGCTGATGAGGATTCCGATCGACAAGGAGACCTTTGCCACCGGTCGCATCACGCCTGAATTGTATGATGCGTTCTAGTGTCTCGCAATGTCGGGATTGCAGATCGTCGAAGTGTGCTCGAAGGACGGCCGAAGGCGGCCGTCCCCACATAATTCAAACGCAGATCCCGTGCGGGGCACGGGAAGTGCACGATTTTCACAAGTCAGAAATAATCTCTTGCTTGTTTGCCAGCGTTGCCTTCTCCCAAAGAATCCTGCGGAAAGCCGCGTCTGACACAGGGTTTGCGAAAACTGGAGTCGAGGGTTGCACCAAATCCGGTCACCGGCTTGTGGACGGGCTGCACTCGATTGAAAACACACCTACTTACAGAGCGTGGTTTTTCGTTGACGGAAAAAATAGAAGGAGTACAACAAGATTGTTCTTTGACAGCTTCTTAAGTTTTTCCGGTTGGTGCGGCGTCCGGGGCTCAAGCGGAGTCACTTTCCTGATCGAAAGATTGGGAAGGAGGGTGAGCGAGGGTCTATAGCCAAGCGCTGGTTGAGGAGAACAGAGAAGAAATGTTGAAGGCAGGATAGAGTTCCGAGGCGTAGGGTAGGTTTATCCGGTTGGCGGTGAGCCCGGAGCCCAAGCGAAGATCGCGCGCAGCACCCCGCAAGGGAGGCAGCGATAGCAGGTCGAGCAAGGGTCAAACGCGAGCTACTGGCCGAGACGAATGGACCTTACACCACCTCGGAACTCTTATTTTTTACCTGTCCCTGTTGGCTCCGAAACCTTTAGCCTCACCGAATCCTCACGCCACTTTTCTCAATTCCCGGAAGCCCGTTTCGAACCCGGCAGCAAATCAATCCCTGACGTTCGAAGAGCCCCAGAATCGAATTCCCGCTTTGGGAGCAAATCTGGCGCAATTGTTTATTCGTCACTGACTGCCCTCTATCTCGGCGATATTCTGCGCGGTAGGCCTTGGGAATTCCGGCTGGTTCTAGAAGGCTTGAGAACTCAATGCTGCCTGGGGGCTGTCGATGCCATTCTTGGACAAGATGAAAGCGCTACTGGATCGAAGGGGTTTCAGGTTCGCCTTGATCCCGTTAGTGAGCCATCTCGCAAGATCGCGGGATAAAGGTGTCAACAAAGTATTTTACGATGGCGGAGTTTGGATTCACGCTACCAACGCAGGCTACTTTGCCTATCATCAACCATTCGTCCGCTTAGACATGGCGCAGATGGACAAACTGGCGCGGGCTCATTTTTTCTGGGGCTATCATCCCCGGCCCGGAGACGTGGTCATGGACGTGGGAGCAGGAGTAGGTGAGGAGGCATTGACTTTTTCCCGCGCTGTGGGAGAGCGAGGCAAGGTAATCTGCATCGAGGCTCATCCCCGGACTTATCGCTGCCTGGAGAAGTTGGCCCATTACAACCGCCTGGAAAACGTGATCCCCATTCACCAGGCTGTGACCGAAACCTCCTGCGGTACCGCCATGATTGAAGACTCCGATGCCTACCTGAGGAACCGCCTGAACCCCGCGAAGGGAATTCCGGTTCCGGCCGCCACCATCGACACGATTCATTCAGAAACTGCGTCTGCGGCGGATTCATTTCCTGAAAATGAACATTGAAGGCGCCGAGCGATTTGCCATTCGAGGCATGAGCGAGACCTTGAACCAGACCGAGGTGGTGTGCATCTCGTGCCACGATTTTCTGGCAGCGGTGACCGGAGATGATGCTCTAAGAACCAAAGATACGGTGAAACAGTTTATTCAGGATAACGGATTCAACATTGTCGAGAGGCTAGATCCGGCGCTTCCGCTTTATGTCCGCGACCAGGTCTGGGGCTACAACAATCAGCTCATGAAGGCAAGAACGTCAGCCAGCTAGCGGTGAGATTTATCACACTGGGCCTCCCGCCAAATGCAGTGTGGGCATCCGTTTTTCCAGAGACGGCAGCGCCGGAAACGCCGCGTGCGGCTCGGTCTGATACCAGTACGCAACCGAAAAATAGTTGTCGGACCGGTGATTGGCGTGCCCGTGCTCGATCGTGGCTCGCAGCGATTTCGAGAACGGAATCGGAGAATCCAAATGGAAGCGATACACCGACGAACGCCCCCCCGCCACTTCTTGCCCTACCACTGGTGCGCCAAATAAATCGTAGGAAAAGGCGTGCCCCCCAAAGTCCCACGCCCCCAGAAAATAATCTTCCGACCCGGTTCCGTTGATGGAAGGCGTGGTCTCCCCATCGACGAAAAACATGTCATCGCCCTCGCCCCACCACCCGTTCTGATTCTGCAGCACAGACATGGTCACGCCCACGAAGTGCCCGCGCCCGGTTGCTTCCATCCAGACGTAGTTGCCTTCTCCGTTCAGATTCTTCTTGCTGTCGACCAGTGGATCGCCGTTCGAATGCCATTGATTGGTCCAGCCATGGGCCGGCGCGGCCTGCCGATACTGCGCGTGGAAATAAAGCAAGTCCGCCGGCAGCGGCTTGCCGTACGCGCGATAGTCGACGTTGAAGTAGAAGGCGTCGACTTTGCGGGAGCCCTCGTTCGTCACAGTAATGCGCGCATGTTTCTGGAAGGGCATAGGGAAAAAGCTGTTCAGGGCCTTGTCCGAGCCCACGGATAACGGCAGAGACTGATAGAGGTAGTACTCTCCCAGTCCGAGCCCGAAGAAGTCGCCCACCGGCGTCTCCACGCTCGGAGTCGTTTCGCCGTCCCAATACATGCGCAGGACCAAAGCCTTCAGATGATTCGGATCGTCGCTGGCGATGGTGAACCAAACGTGGCTGATCAGCCCCGGTCCGCCGTCGTCGAGCAGCGTCAGAGTCTCCCCGGCCGCGATAGTACGAGAGTCCGCATTGCCGCCGCTGCGGTCGTAGCTGGAAGCCCGCTTCTGCACGTAGTCCTTGGCCTGCGGAAGGTTGGAGAGCCAGGTGGAAGCATCCTGCGAGACGAGCGGGAGTGTCAGGAAGCAGAAGACAAATAGTGAGAATAGCTTTTTCACCGGTATCTCCGTTGGCAGACTTGCGTCGTAAGCCTGGGCGTGCTGATTCTACGCCGGTTTCACCGTTATCACAGAGGATGAATAGTATTTGGGAAGAGCACGGCTTTCAGAGGTTGCGGAAAAACTACAAATGCGTGCACCACCGTGGAAGAGCGGCCCTTCCAGGGCCGCGTAAGGCATGTGGAATCAGTGTGGGCTTCAGCCGCTGTGGTCGATTGTTCCTTGATGGGCCGCGTTTTTCCGCAACCTCTTTCAGCCGTGCCGCCAGGCTCCGTAACTGATGTTGGGCTTTAGTGTGTGCGTGAGAACTAAATTTTCTGGTGGAACGAAAACCGCCAAAATCTAGCCGCGCAGCGGCGGCATGTGAAAGCCCGGCACGGAAGTGCCGGGGAGAATGGGAAAAGCACCGAAGTCCCGCAGGGACGGCACAGGTTCTCACGCACTCACTTCAGCCCCTGCGGTCTTGGTCTGCGCTTTTCCGTGAAACTGGGCTAGACGAAAGAATTCAGAATGTCTTGGGCAAAGGCCGCACAGCTTGCCCGGTCGGGAACCGCTGACGCAATTCGTTCGGGATATTCATCATACGTGCGATCGTCAAGCAGCCTGCCGTTCTTGGCTTTCCTCACGCCGCCCCACTGCTTAAAGAAAAACGGAACGTGGTATTTGCGGCATTGATCGCGCACCGAGATAACCCATTCCTTTCGCATCGGCCGTGCACCGGGACCGCTCTCGCCTCCAACGATTGCCCAACTGATGCCGGAGAGATCGAATTCGCCAAGGTCTTCCAATAACGGTTCGATGGAAAGGAAGCGAACCCTCGCCGGAGCATCCTGCAGAGGGCCGATTCGAGGCAGACCATATTTCTTATCTTCGACGCTGACACCCCACCAGATGTGTTCCTGTTCCGCCGCGAAGCGAAGCGGACCTCTTAACAGTTCTTTGAGTCTGGCTGATCGCTTCGTGAGCACCTGAAACGTATGCCACTTGGCAGTGACCATCACCCGGCAGACGGCTTCGACGTAGCTGTCGGGAACGCCTTCCTGAAAGAGATCGCTCATCGAATTCACGAATACGAGTTTCGGTGAGCGCCAAGAAAAAGGCTCAGTCAATTTTTCCGGAACGAGGCGCAGATCGAACCCCTGCTCGTACGGATGTCCCTTGACCCCGCGAAACCGCTCCGCAAAGGTCTCGGCATAGCAATGCTTGCAGCCGGGACTAATCTTCGTGCAGCCGCGCACGGGGTTCCAGGTTGCGTCCGTCCATTCGATGTGCGAGTTTAACGACAAGATTAGCCCCAAGAGAATTCCGTTTGATCAGTCCCATACTTCAATGTGTCGTCCTCAGATCATGCGCGAGTTGGTGTCGGGAGAACATGGCGACGTAGTATAGCGGCAAGTTCTTGTCATCCGATCTTACAAGCTTCATTCTGTGGACCGGAGTCCGCAAGTAGCCTAGAGTCTCCATACTTGCAGCAAACTCCTCAGCCAAGAACTTGGGGAAGGGTACGCCTTCGCTTTGCGCAATTTTCCACTGCTCGCGCCATGTTTCGGACCCCAAGAACTCGTCAACCTTCACCGCATCTTCCATGACGTATCGTTTGTAGGCACGGTTCGCATCCGAATACACCGCTAGCAGCGCCAAGAAATCTACGAAACGTGACGATAGTGTCTTGATCGTGCCAAACTTGAGTCCAATATCATACGGATCGGCAAAACAAAGTGTGAGGACTGTATCGTTTTTCGATCCAGAAGGGATTTCCGCCAGAATATCGGCTGCTCTCAGATCACAATCTCCCTCGACATAGGCGACGTTTGCTGCAGGAGCTTGACGCTGCACCCGTGTCCTCAGCGCCTCAAGATTTTCTGATACTGCTTCGCAGAAGATATACTTGTCGAAAGGGTGTTCTACGGCAAGTGCCCGGAGCGGAGATCCCAGTATAATTTTCTGCGTGCCACGGACCCTGCTGTGTCCGGCTCCCGCGTGCAACTCTACGTAGATTCGCTTACCCCATCTGTCTTTCATCGCCGTCGAAAACATGGTCGCGTACAAGGAGACGATCCTGTGCTTGTTCTCTGTCCAGCCACCGACCTCAGGACAAGTCAAACCATCGTCGGGCGGCTGTGCTACCTCTGCCATAGTTATATCTTGCGAGCGTGATTCGCTTTTTATTCGCTATTACGAGTAGGGCTAGTTTGCCACAGTTACGAATGCGATTCAATAGCGAACAAGGCTACAGCGGAATGTTTCCGTGCTTCTTGGGCGGGTTCTTGTCGCGCTTGGTTTCCAGCATGGCCAATGCCTGAATCAATTTCTTCCGCGTCTCTCGTGGCTGGATCACCGCGTCTACAAATCCCCGGTCGGCGGCAACGTAAGGGTTCGCGAAGCGGTCGCGAAATTCGTCAATCTTCTCGCGCCGAAGTTGTTCCCGATTCGCCGCCGCATCCAGTTCGCGTTTGTAAACAATGTCCACCGCTCCCTCCGGTCCCATGACCGCAATCTCGGCGGCAGGCCAAGCATAGTTTACGTCCGTGCGGATGTGCTTCGATGCCATCACGCAGTAAGCCCCGCCATATG
>OCZU010000044.1_pt1 | contig 91868 bp, 79 predicted proteins | sample 1539001 | NCBI WGS metagenome assembly OCZU01 (sample SAMEA3539306, study PRJEB22396) | soil metagenome | biome: tundra; feature: field; material: soil | place: USA | collected 2010-05 | depth 0.15 m | reverse complement strand
CGTCGCCCCAGCGGACGGCCATGCAGTTCATACCGAACTCGCCCAGGCCCCCGAGAGGGACAATCTGCAGTTTTCCGGTTGGCATTGAGTAAAGATGATGCTAGCACAGTGTTCTGAAGCGTACCGAGGGGTGGGTGAACAAATCGTCGCGGGAGTGCGGGTTTTGGCATCCAAGTTCCGGGCAGCGAAGATTCGCTCGGGTTAAAGCCCGAATTGATTTTGCGGTTGTAGGGCCCCGAAGGAAGCGACGCTCTTCCACGCGAGTGACCGCTGAGAAATACGGGCTGAGAACTGAGAACTGAGAACTGAGAACTGAGAACTGAGAACTGAGAACTGAGAACTGAGAGGGGGCTGGCCCGGCTTAAATCAAACTCGAGGGTGCCCCGCTCAAGCTCGGCTTGGGCGGGGATCTTGACGCTCCCGCCTCCGCGACGATTCTACGGTGAAAACATCGCACGCTACGAAAATGTTTCCACACCCCGGTTGTGATATCTGACCTTGCCCGTCGTCAAAGATCAGCCCATCATCTAGAAATGGTGCGACAGAGTTCAGCCAAGCCAATGACGATTCCAAGTCTCGACCACATGCCGACCGAATCGACGCAGCTAACTCCTTTGTGCGGAACATTACGGGCAAGTTCCTGCTTTTCAATATTTTACCCAGATCAAGGCAGATCAAGCCCGCCGCAACCTATTCAAAGCAAAGATTTTAAGGCGAGAGATCTGATTTTTTTTTTGATCCAGATTAATCCGCCGGTGAAGACAGAATAGAAATTAAAGAAGCTGAGGAGAGGCCGAGAACTGAGAACCGAGAACTGAGAACTGAACGCTACCGCGCTCGCGCCAGCACCAGCGTGATGTCGTCCGGCTGCTCATTGTCGCCGATCCAGTCGTCGACTGCGGATGTAACCGCCTGGCTGATCTGAACGAGTGGAAGATGGCGGTTCGTGCTAACCAGTTCGATAAGGCGTCCCTCGCCAAATTCGCCAAACTCATTTTCCGGTTCGGTTACGCCGTCGCTGTAAGCTAAAAAGATTTCTCTGGGATGCATTTGCACCGTTCCCTCGTCATACGTCATGTTGTCGAACAAGCCAACAACCGTTCCCCCGGCTTCCAAACGCCGCACCGCGCCATTTTCGCCAATCAAAATCGGGGGCAGATGTCCTCCGTTGCTGTAGGTCAATTGATGGGTGCGGCCGTCGTAGATACCCAGAAACAGCGTGGCGTATTTTTCCGGCGGAGTGCTCTCATAAAGCTGGTGATTGAGCAGGCCGAGCAGTGCCCCGGGGGAAACCTCAATACCCTCTGGCCATGCAGCCATGATCCTGCCCGCGCCAACCACGGCGCCAACGGCCACCGGCTCCCGCATCTGCGGCAAACTCTCCACGCTGTAGGCGCGCACTGCCGAGTGGATGGTCGCCATCAAGAGCGCGGCCGAGATTCCCTTCCCACTGATGTCGCCGACCGCCAGAATCAACTTGTGGGAACTGGCAGTGAGGAAGTCGTAGTAGTCACCGCTCACCGTGCGCGCCGGAAGGCAGAAGCCATGCACTTCAAGCGACTCCAGGTCCGAAACTTGCCTTGGAAACAGTTGCGCCTGCACTTCCTGCGCGATTGCCAGTTCGCCCTCCAGTCGCTGCTTCTCCTTCTGCTCCAGAATCAACTTCTCGATGGATTCCGTCATCGAGTTGAAGGACAACGAAAGCTGCGCCAACTGGTCCGCGGACTTGACTGGAATACGATGGCTGAAGTCGCCGCGATCAACGTGCTTTGTGGCATCGTAAAGGTGAGCCACAGCTCCCGTAACCGTGCTTGTCATGCGGGTGCCGATGATCAGCGCAACCAATTCAATCACGGCGAAGATGATGAGGATCGCCAACAGGATATATTCAACCCCCCGGGCGATATCTCCCAGGGACGCAAACAAGTGGGTATAGAGCACCGAAGGACGGGTTCGAACGCTCACCAGAGCCCCCGCCCGCGCCAATCCGCCGGTCTTCCAGTCCACAACCCGAAGCGGAGTGCCGAACGTGATCTCACGGTCCATCATGTCCGCGGGTTCGGCGAGCGAACCCACGGTGAACGTCGGCCGGAAAGCCTGGTGATCGCCTTCCGGGCTGGGACCTGTCTTTTCTTCGCGCACACCACTTCCGCTCTTGCCCTTCTCGGGCTGATCAAAAAGACGGGTTTCAAAGCCATGTTCTTTTGCAGGACTCCGGTTCTGGTCATTCTGATGCGAGTCGTCGAGGGCGATGCCTGCCGTATAGAGCGTGATTTCCCCCAGGTTTGCAGCGATGTCCGCTATCAGATCCCTGTCCAGGGGCTCGCCGGTAACCACGGTCAATTTTTCCGGCCCCACCTGAAATACCGAGGCCACGCGCAAATACAATTCATCGTTGTCGCGAACGATCTCTTTGAATTGCTGCCCTTCGCGAATCGCCTTGGCGTACTCGCTGTCGGTTTTGTTGAAAAACTCAGGAAAAGGCATGGGCGACGGATTCTGGCTACCGCTGCTAATCAGCAAAACCCGCGTGCCGTGCCAGGCACAGACTCTTCGTCTTCCCCAAGCGCGGTCGCGCTTCCGCAATCCTGCCAACGACTCTGCCGTTGGGGTTTCGCCTTTTTCGATGCGCGCCGCAAGTTCGTTACTAACCGCTGCGTTTACCGCCTGCATGCTGCGCAACTGAGAGTTGATCTCAGAGGTCACTACGAAGCTGGCGAACTGCCCGGCGAAAAGGTAGATGGTGATGACCGCCATCGCCACCAGCAGAACTGCGGGAATCACGCCAATGAAGACGTAAGTCACGATCAGGCGATTGCGCAGGCGCCAGAGGATTTTTCGCTTCAGTGCGCGGAAAGCAAGGATCGAGAACAGCAAAGCTGCGTCGAAAACAAGAAACTTGACCCAGCCGCCAAGGCTGTCGCTGGCCGCGGGCGCAACCAGCTTCAGCAGCATTTCCAGAGCGAAGAGTCCCACTGCCAAGCCCAGCGAATAGCAGGCTCCGCGCGCGATCCAGCCCTGTGGCCATAAACCGGCCGCCAGCATTCTTGCGCGCAACTTCCAGTAAAACTCCCGCATGATTTGACTCGCTGCCTGACGCAGGTTGCGGCACTATACCCGAGCGCCAGCCCTTACCCACTAAACCCTCTAGATCTCCGGATACAGATCGAAGAACGCTTCCAGGCTGGTGCGCAACTGCTTCTCGATTTCTTCTTTGCTGCCTTCGAGCACGTGCATGGTGACGTGAGCTTCGCGTCCGTTGGTAAGCTTTACCGGGGCCTGGCCCACTTCGGCCACGTCTTCTGAGGGCAGCAGCCGCATGCCGTAAACCAGCGTTAGGTTCGCCATTATTGAATTCTAACCGTCTTCGTCGCCGGGGCAAAACCCGTCGAGGGAGCTGCAAGTTTAAGCTTTTTCGGCGTCATCATTTAGAATTCCGCAGTGATCCCAAAAACCGTTTTTCTTCTGGCTGGATTGCTGTTCAGTCTTCTTGTCTCTGCCCAGCAATCTCCTGAAACTCCGTCCACCCAGCCGCAAGTGAAAGTCAATGTACTGAACGTGTGCACGCCGTCCGCGGAGGAGCAGAAGGAGATTGCCGCAGCGCTGGCGCGCATTCCTAAACAGCCGCTGTTCAGTCCGGACTTCGAAATCTCGCATGGCCTCTCCACGCTGACGGACGCTCCGAACTTCCTTCAACCCGGACAAAGTACGCAAATTTCTGGCGAGCCTTCTGTCGCCCGCTACGTTCGCATCCGCCGCGAGTTCTCCGTGCAGGCATTGTTCTCCAGCGTGCAGTACTCCTTCAGTAATGACGGACAGAACATGGTCGAGACTTTGGTGCTGCACGTTCGCGATGCAAAAGACCTGATCCAGGTGTCGATGGAAGACAGTGCTTCGGCAATCAGCAGTTCCGCCACCATGGTTGCGGCGAATACTCCCGTGAGCCGCATCCGGCTCGAACGTTTCGGAAAGTCGTCGGTTGCGCTGGCGCGCTGTAATGGTGCGGAGAACGGTCCCCCGCCCGACCAAAGCGCCTACGACCCGCTATTCCGCAGCGGATCGGAGGTGCTCGCCAACTATCGTCGGCTGCTGGGAGTGGGACGGATCGTGCCCGCGGAACTGGCCCAGATCCCTAGCGGCGGATTGAAGACAGAGGCAAAACCGAAATTAGCCAAGCCTACTCAGGAAAAAAGATAAAAGAATTACTTCGTGAACTTCAGTGCCCCTGGTGGTTGATCATTTCGTGAGAAGTCTGGCCCCGAGCGATGCATCGAAATATGAAATTCGTAATCTAACGGAACACTTACAAAATCATGAGCGAAATCCGCAATGTCGTTATCATCGGCTCCGGCTGCGCCGGACACACTGCCGCTCTCTACACCGCGCGCGCCAATCTGAAACCTCTGTTGGTAGAAGGCCACGAGCCCGGCGGCCAACTCTCACTCACCACGCTGGTCGAAAACTTTCCCGGTTTTCCCGAGGGAATTATGGGACCGCAACTGGTCGAGAATATGCGCAAGCAGGCGGAGCGCTTCGGCGCCGAATACCGCATGGCTCATCTCACCAGCGCCGACCTGAGCCAGCGTCCGTTCCTGCTTCATCTCGGCAAGCACCAGGTGCACGCACAATCGTTGATCATCGCCAGCGGAGCGTCGGCGCGCTGGCTCGGCCTGCCTAACGAGCAGAAGCTCATCGGGCACGGTGTCTCCTCCTGCGCCACCTGTGATGGCTTCTTTTTTTCAGGAAAAGAAATCGTAGTGATCGGCGGCGGCGATTCCGCCATGGAAGAAGCCACGTTCCTCACTCGGTTTGCCACCAAGGTCACGCTCATTCATCGCCGCGGCAGCTTTCGCGCTTCCAAAATCATGCTGGAACGCGCCCAGAAGAACCCGAAGATCCAGTTCCTCACCGACACTGTCGTGGAAGATGTCTACGATCACGAGAAGCAGGAAGTCACGGGCCTGAAGCTGCGCAACGTGAAGACGGGCAAAGTCTGGGACTTCCCCACCAGCGCCCTGTTCCTTGGCATCGGTCACGAACCCAACGCAAAGATGTTCGCCGGCCAGCTCGACACTGACGCCGACGGTTATCTCAAAACCCACAACTACGTGCACACGCGCGTGCACGGCGTTTACGCCTGTGGCGATGTGCAGGACCGCCGGTACCGCCAGGCCATCACCGCCGCCGGAAGCGGTTGCATGGCCGCCATTGAGGTCGAGAAGTTCCTGGAAGAGCACGGAAGCTAGCCACCCAATTCTGACCCGGCAACGCAAGAATCACTCCCACCTGCGTTCCATTGTCGATAGAGTTTGATTGAGACACCGGAAGCCGATGCGGGAAGCCAAAGACCGGCTTCCCTGTGTCTAACGCTGAAGATGCGCCGGCGGGGCTTTCCCGCGGAGGGGTAGCTTTATGGTCGCTCGCTTCGTCTGTTTCTTTGCTCTCTGCGTCAGCCTTTTCGCGCAGTCTTCGCAGCCCTCCCTCACCATCTACAACGAAGATTTCGCCGTGGTCCGGCAGGAGTTGCCGCTCGATCTGAAGGCTGGCGAAAACCAAGTCAACGTGAATGACATCACCATTCACCTGGAGCCTGACTCCGTCGTTCTCCGCGACCCTACCGGCAAACATGCGGTGCGCGTGCTGGAGCAAAACTATCGCGCCGACCCTATCTCAGAACCCTTGCTGCTCTCGCTCTACGTGGGCAAGACCATCGATTTTGAATTTCAGGACAAAATCATCAAGGGCAAAATCATTCGCAGCGGATACGCGCCGCACGACTATTTCGCCATGAACCGCTACGGTCAGCAGTATTACCAGAACCAGGCGATGGGCGCATCCGAGCAGCCAGTTATCGAAGTAGACGGCCAGCTTCGCTTCAGTCTTCCCGGTACGCCGATTTTTCCCAGTCTCACCGATGACAGTATCTTGAAGCCGCGGCTGGAGTGGATGCTCGCCACCGACAAGGGCGGCAAGTTTCCCGCCGAATTTTCCTACATTACCGGCGGCATGACCTGGCAGGCCGATTACAACCTCGTTGCACCCGAGAAAGGCGATCTAGTCGACATCGTGGGCTGGGTCACTATGGACAACCAGACCGGCAAAACCTTCGAGAATGCCCGCATCAAGCTGATGGCAGGGGATGTGAACAAGATTCAGCAGGGGGCGATGAATGGCCGGGTGTTCGCTCAGTCGGCCAGTGCAGGCATGGGAGGCGGAGTGTTTAACCCTCCCGTCACCGAAAAAACTTTCGACGAATACCACCTCTACACACTCGAACGTAGCACCACGCTGCGCGACCGCGAAACCAAGCAAGTTGAATTTATTCGCGCCGCCGGCGTGACCACGAAGCAGATTTACATTTACGACGGCGTCAAAATCGACGGCAGCCGCTACAACAACTGGAACTGGGACAACATTCGCAACGATCACTCCTACGGCACGGAATCGAATCCCAAGATTTGGGTGATGCGCGAGTTTCGCAACTCCGACGCGAACCATTTGGGCATGCCGCTGCCCAAGGGCCGCGTGCGTTTCTACCGCCGCAATGACGATGGCCAGATTGAATTCACCGGCGAAAACACCATTGACCACACGCCGCACGACGAGACCGTGCGCATCTATACCGGCAATGCTTTTGACATTGCGGGCGAGCGCCGCCGCACCGACTACATTGTCGACGGCAACAAGCAGACGGCCACCGAATCTTTCGAGATCAAGCTGCGCAACCACAAGAAGGAGCCGGTAGAGGTTCGCGTGGTGGAACACCTCTATCGAGCCGTAAACTGGGAAATCGCTTCCAGTTCGGTTGAGTACAAAAAGACCGACAGCCATACAATTGAATTTCCTGTGACCGTCGCGCCCGATGAAGAAAAAACGATCACCTATACTGCGCACTATTCCTGGTAGTTGGCGATCCGCGCGGCTTTTCGTGCTTCACCAGGCTAATTGCCAACGTAATCCGTGCGCCGCATTTGGATTGGTCTTATTCTGCGTCAGTCGGACCATGAAACCCTTCCTACGAGGCGGCTTTGTCGTTTGGCTTCTTTTCCTGGCTCCGCTGGCGATGCTTGCGCCTGGCCGAATTACTGCCCAGGATCACTCTGAAACTGCGCGCAAAATTGTTGCGCGGACCGCTCCACAATATCGCACGCTCTCCCGCTCTATGAGAATCGAAGGCAGCGTGAAGGCCGATGTGCTGGTCGCGCCCAACGGCACAGTGAAATCGGTGGAAATAAAGGGCGGCCATCCTCTGCTGGTTCAGTCTGCCCAGAACGCATTGCGGGAGTGGGAATGGGAGCCCGCGCCTCACGAAACCCATGAAATTATTGAACTGAAGTTCGGGACTTAATCGCACCCTCGTTCTGCACACAGCTCCCGCTTCCCTGCCGTTGTGATCCCGGTCCTAGCTAACGCATAGCCACCTTGTGATACAACTTTCTGTGATCTTCATGCACCAATCTGTGTCGACGGTTCCAAATTTTCCAGGTGCGGCATGTTAAGAGCGTTCTTCGTCCACCTTTCAGAAAATCCATCTTTACGCAGCTTTGCCGAGCAATCTTCCCTAGGCCGCCGCGTCTCCGGCCGCTTCGTTGCCGGAACGGAGATTGCCGACGCCGTTAGCGCCACACAAGCCATCAATCGCGTTGGCATGGGCGTCACCATCGACAACCTCGGCGAAAATGTCACCAATCCTGACGAGGCCCAGCACAGCGCCCAGCTCTATCATCAGATACTTGACGCCATAATCGCCAATCAACTCAATGCCAATATCAGCCTGAAGCTCACTCACATGGGGCTGGACGTGGATGAGAACCTGGCCCGCGATATCGTCAGTGGCCTGGTTGCCAAGGCTGCGTCCATGAATCCTCCCGGATTTGTGCGCGTCGACATGGAAGGATCGCCCTACACCCAGCGCACTCTCGATTTCGTTCACGAACTGCACCGCATGCCAGGGAATGCGAACGCAGTCGGCACCGTGATTCAGGCGTACCTGCGGCGTTCCGAGAGCGACATCGAAAAACTTCTAGCTGAAGGCATCCGCGTTCGCCTGTGCAAAGGCGCGTACAAAGAATCCGCGGAGATCGCATTCGCCGCCAAGTCCGAGGTCGATGCCAGCTATATCAAGCTGATGAAAGTCCTGATGAAGAGCGGCATTTATCACGGCCTGGCCACACACGACGAAAGCATCGTGCAGCAAGCCCAGGCGTTCGCGACTGCCGAAAAACTCTCCCGCGATTCCTTTGAATTCCAGATGCTTTACGGCATCCGCCGCGACCTGCAACAGCGACTGGTACGCGAGGGCTGGCGCGTCCGCATCTACATTCCCTTCGGTACTGAGTGGTATCCCTACTTCATGAGGCGGCTGGGGGAGCGGCCAGCCAACGTCTTGTTTATCGCGCGCAATCTGCTGCGGGCATGAGTTAAGCGAATTTGCAATGCGCATCGCAATCGTATCTGACATCCACGGGAACCGGACCGCATTTGAGGCGGTATTAGCGGATTTGCGACAGACCTCGCCCGACCTTATTCTTCACGGTGGCGATCTGGCTGACAGTGGAGCAAGTCCCGTAGAGATTGTGGACCGCATTCGCGATCTCGGTTGGCAGGGCGTGGTTGGAAATACGGATGAAATGCTTTTTATGCCCGAGTCGCTGCAGGAGTTTGCGAGTCAATCGCCGCAGCTGCAACCCCTTTTTGCCGTGATCGAGGAGATGGCAGCCGTGATCCGTGAAGCGCTAGGTGAGGAGAGGCTCACCTGGCTGCGTGGCCTGCCGCGTGTTCAGATTCGTGGTCCGATGGCGCTCGTTCACGCCAGTCCCGAGAGTCCCTGGCGCGCACCCGCGCCGGAAGCCAGCGATGCCGAGTTGGAATCCGTCTACAGACCTCTCGGCCAGCCGATTGCCATCTATGGGCACATCCATCGCTCCTACATGCGGAGCGTCGCAGGAACAGCCATCGCCAATGCCGGCAGCGTAAGTCTTTCCTACGACGGTGATCGGCGCGCTGCATACCTCTTGCTGGATGACTGCAAACCAGCTATCCGGCGCGTGGAGTATGATGTGGACCGCGAGCTTAAAGCTCTTGCCGGTTGCGGTCTCCCCCACGCCGGTTGGGTCGCAAAGATCCTCGATAGCGGCCGCCCGCAGATGCCATAGGCAGCGCTCTCTAACCTGAAAGGGCTACACTTTTCATCCGAATCTATTAAGATGCTAGGGCCCCCGAACCGGGGTGCGCCATGGATACTCCCACTTCACCGAGAAAATTGGCAGGCCGCTACGAGGTCAGGCAAGTCCTCGGCCAGGGCGGGATGGGCCTCGTTTACCGGGCCTACGATACGATCGTGCGCCGCGAAGTCGCGGTGAAGACCATCCTCGACATTCCCGATCCAGCTTCGCTGCAGTTGTTCTACAAAGAGTGCGACGTGCTCGCCTCCATGAGCCATCCCAACGTCGTAGAAATCTTCGACATCGGGGAATTCGAAGAAGAAGGCAAGAAGAAGCCTTACTTCGTGATGCCGCTGCTGCCCGGCACCACGCTGGAATATTTCATCCGCAAAGCCAGCCACCGTCTCACGGTAGAACGCACGATCGACATCATTTCACAGACCTGCCGCGGCCTGCAGGCTGCCCACGAACGCGGTCTGGTCCATCGCGACTTAAAACCGAGCAACATTTTTGTGATGGAAGACGATTCGGTGAAGATTATCGATTTCGGCGTCGCCCACATGGCGGATGCCCATACCACGCGTGCGCAAAAAGGCACACTGCTCTACATGTCTCCCGAGCAGATTGAATTGAAAGCGCTGTCGCCCGCCTCCGATATTTTCTCTCTCAGCGTGGTCTGTTATGAAGCCATGACCGGACGCCATCCATTCCAGCGCGCCCGAGCGGATGAGGTGGTTGACGCCATTCTCCGCCATATTCCTCCGCTGGCGGCGGAACTGAACTCCACCGTAAGCCAGCCCGTCAGCCGCGTGCTGCACAAGGCGATGGCCAAGCAATCCTGGCATCGTTTCGCAACCGCGCGCGATTTCGGTGACACGCTGAACAAAGCGCTGCGCAATGAGCCCATTGAGTTTTTTGATCCGGAGCGCACCCGGCCCCGGCTGCAGCGTGCTACCAAAGCGTTGGAAGAAGGCGATTTCCAATTTGCCGGTGAAATCCTGGGTGAACTTGAGGCCGAGGGTCACATGGACACGTCCATCGGCTCGCTTCGCCGCCAGCTCGATGGCGCCGTCCGGCGAAAAACTTTGTCTCAATTGCTCGATGCCGCCCGCGCGAGATTTGAAGAAGAGGAAGATCCGCTGGCTCTTCAGAAGTTGCAGGAGGCTCTGCAGATCGAGCCGGACAATGCCACCGCGTTATCTCTGAAGAGCCGGATTGAAAACCGGCGCAGCGAACGCCAGATCGACAACTGGTATCGCCTCGCCCGGCAGCACATCGACAATCACGCCTACGGGCATGCCCGCGAGGCTCTGCAGAATGTTCTTCAACTCCGGCCCAAGGAGGCACGTGCGTTGCAATTGTTGGCGGAGGTAGACCGCCAGGAGCAGGAGTACAAGAAACTTCGTCAAGAGAAAGAGCAGATTCATCGCGCCGCCATGGATGCCTGGCATAAGGGCGACGTAAGCAACGCGCTCTCGAAATTGGGCGTGGTGCTGGAACTGGACCGGCGCGCTCCGGATTCCATCAACCGCGAGAGCGGCGCCAATTACCAGAGCTTCTACAACGAGGTCCGCTCCGAGCACGACGCCATGAACACCGCCTATGCCGAGGCCCGTAGACTGCTCAGCGAACACAACTTCGGCAAGGCGATGGCCGCGTGTCAGGCATATCTTACTAAGTATCCGAATAACGCCATCTTTCAGGCTCTCCGCTATGACATCGAGGAGCAGCAGCGGCAGAACCTTTCCGCTTTCATCGCCTCCGTCGATCGTCAGGTAGAGACCGAACCGGATCTCGACAAGCGCGTGAACATCCTGCGCGAAGCTCTCGATTTGCATCCCGGAGAATCGCATTTTGAACGGGCGTTGCGGCTGGTGCAGGACAAGCGCGACCTGGTCAACTCCATCGTCGCTCGCGCGCACTTGCACGAAGAGCAGGGAGCGTATGGCGATGCGCTGAATGATTGGGAAATTCTGCGAACCATCTACAGTCAGTATCCGGGATTGACCTTCGAGGTCGAGCGCCTGCAGAAGCGGCGCGATCAGCAGGCCCGGATCGAATCGAAAACGCGCCTCGTGGAACAGATCGATACTTGTTTGCATTCCAGCGATTACGCTCGTGCCCTCGATCTATTGCAAAGCGCAGCGGCCGAATTCCCCAACGACCCGGAACTGACAGAGCTTGAGAAGTTGGCCCAGGAAGGCCTAAAGCGCAAGGCCGAAGCTCACCGCCTGATGACCGAAGGCCAGGATCTGGTCGCGCAGCAGAAATCTGCCGACGGATTGAATCTGTTGCGTGAAGCCTATGAGCTGGATGAAAACAATGCTTTGGCGCGCGCGGTTCTGGCCAACGCCTTGGTGGAACAGGCTCACTCCACTGTAGAAACCGATTGGCGGGAGGCCGAGAAGCTGGCCAAGGAAGCGCTCGACTTGAATCCCGCGCATCCCATGGCGAAGACCATTAAGACTTTGATCCTCGACCACAAAAAAGAAACTTTCGTAGAGGAGTGTGTTTCCCAGGCACGCAAGCTGCAAACTGCCACTGATCTTGCAGGTGCGTTATCCCGGATTCAAGAGGGACTATCGACTTATCCGCGCGAGCCCAGGTTGATTCAGATTCAGGAAACGGTGCAGCGGGATCTACAGATCCAGCGCCGTCAAGCTCGCCGCCGCGATGTGGAAGAACTGCGCCGCATCGAGAGTGAAATCGATACTGCCGCGGATTCCGCGAAACCGCCATGGGGGGAACGCGTACGGGCCGTGGCGGATAAATATTCTACGGACGGAGAAGTGTTAACCCTGGCGAATGGCCTTCTGCACCGGCTGGGATTACTGGAAGTGGCCCGGGATATTTCGAGCGCATCGCCGGAAAGCGAAAGCGCGACTCTGACTTACAATACGCCGCCAGCCAGCGCTTCGCCTTCTTTGGACGTGACCAGCAACGTTCTTCCTTCGCCGCCGATCGCCGAAGCCGTGTTGCCCGTTTCGCCGCCTACACCTTTACCGGCGGCGCTGCCGCTCCCAGCACCGGTGCCCGCTTCGGACGCTAGGCCGCGGGCAGCCGCGCCCAAACCGGCGCCTACCTCTTCAAGTCCGAAGCCGCCCGCGAAATCACCGCTGCGTTACACGGCGATTCTCGCCTCCGCTGCCGCAATAATTTTGCTTGTAGCGGTCCTCGTACTTGCAAGGAAACATCACGCCGCGCCGGCGGCCTCGGCTCCCGAGCCCGCGACCGTCCCCTCCACTCCTGTTGCGGTTTCTCCCGAGCCAGTTCCGCCGTCTCCCGACCTATCTTCAGACGCTGGCACAGAAACAATAACGGCCGGCGACCTGGGCACGCTGGTTGTGGTTACAGGTCAGGACAAGGCGAAAGTTTTTCTCAACGGCAAGCCTCAGGCGCAACTCACGCTGAATGGCCAGTTGCGCATCCCGAATCTCGAACTCAAGGACTACGTTGTCCGCGTATCCAAAAACGGATTTCAGGATCTTCCGGAACAAAGGATTCACATTCGCAAAGGCGAGCAGGGCAAACTGATCTTCACTCTGCAGCCCCTGCCCCACCTGGCTTCGTTAACGATCCAGGGTGGGGTTCCAGGAGCCACAGTTCTCATCGACCAAACGACGGTCGGAACAGTTCAGTCCGACGGCACGCTCAACGTGGCTACGGTAAACCCCGGTGACCACACCATCGAAGTACGCAAAGACCGGTTCAAGCCAAAGCAGATCAAGAGACATTTCGTGGTTGGATCAGCCGTCTCGCTGACGGCTGCCGATGTGGCGCTGGACGCCGCTCCCGGCGAGTTGAAAATTACATTCACACCCGCCGATGCTCAGTTAACTTTGGCCAAGGCCGGCGAGACTTCCCTCAAAGTAAGCAGCGGCAGCGCGATGAATTTGGCCGCCGGTTCCTACACACTCACTGCAAAAACCGCCGACAATTTCTCTCGCACCTCAACGGTGGAGGTCGTGGCCGGTCAGTCTAGAAACTTTGATCTATCTCTCGCTCCCGACGGAATGTCCAAGTTTGATGATCCCTCAAGGCTGGAAGCCCGAGAAAAGCTCATTCGTTCGCAAGGGCGGCGACTTCGTGATGTACAACCTCTCACCCACGTTGGGGACGTTTGTTTTTTCCGCGATGCTCAACAAGGGACACCGCCTGCAGTGGGTGCTGAACTGCACCGACGTTAACAACTACATCTTGTTTCAAATGGATGACAATAACTTCTACCGCACGGTCATCCGCGACGGACAGAAGGGGGACGAAATCAAAATTTCCCACAAGAACGAGAAAAAAACTTTTCGAACTGTTCAGATCCGTGTAGGACCGAATGAGATCGTCCATCAAATAAGGCAAGGAGACAATTGGGTGGTGCTGGATCGCTGGACTCCGCCAGGAATTAATTTAAGTCTCGGCAAGTTTGGTTTTTACATTCCCGGGAACGACCAGGTCACGCTCTCCAGCTTTGGGCACTACGTTGACTTGAGTACTCGGTAGTCGTCGGTGCTTGATATCCAGAGAGGGAGAACGGCATGCATTCTTTAACTCGTCGCGATTTCATGCGTATCGGCTCGGGCTCTGTGGCTGCCGGAGCTGCGGTAAAGTTCACCCTGCTGGAACCGGCTGCAGCATGGGGCGCAGGCCGGACGGTTGCCCCAAGTGATCGCGTCCGATTTGCTTCGATCGGCACGGGTACCCGCGGATGCGAGCTTTTGCAGGCGTCGCTGGCAGTGCCCGGCATCGAATGTGTCGCAGTCTGCGATCTCTATGACAGCCGGCACGAGGCGGCTCACGAGGCCGGGCAGAAGCAGGTTCCAGCAACGCGCAGCTACAAGGAAATCCTCGACCGCAAAGATGTGGACGCGGTGATCGTGGCCGTGCCCGACCACCAGCATCGCCGCATCGTAGTGGAGGCTTGTGCAGCGGGTAAGGACGTGTACTGCGAAAAGCCGATGTCGCACACGGTGGAAGACGGCTTCGCCATGGTGGATGCCGTGCGTAAGGGAAATCGCATCATGCAGGTGGGCAGCCAGCGCGTGAGTTCCATCGTTTACGAAAAGGCGCGCGAGCTCTACGCGTCCGGAGCGCTCGGCGACGTGTTTTTTATCGAAGGCTCGTCGGACCGCAACTCGCCCAGCGGCGCTTGGGTCTATCCCATTCCTCCGGACGCGAGCGAGCGGACAATCGATTGGAATGCGTTCCTCGAAGGCGCGCCCAAGCGGCCGTTCGACGCGGCGCGATTCTTCCGCTGGCGCTGTTTCTCCGACTACGGCGAGGGATTGGCCGGCGATTTATTCGTGCATCTGCTCTCCGGAATTCACTTCATCTCGGGAACCAATGAGGCGCCGCAGCGCGCGCAGTCGAGCGGCGGGCTGTTTCGTTGGAAGGATGGACGCGACTTCCCGGACTTGATCGAGAGTCTTTACGACTATCCGAAATTCCGCGTGGTGCTGCGCTGCAATCTGAACAATGCAGGCGGCGAACCGATCAAATTCCACGGCACCAAAGGGACCATGGAGATCAACGGTCAAACGCTGACCTTCACTCCGCAGGATGTAAGTCCCCAGCCGGAAGGATATTCGCTGAAAGGTTGGCCGGCACGGCTGCGCAAAGAATATCTGGCGCAATGGATCGCCGAACATCCGCAAGGCGGGCCACTCGACTACCGGCCGGTGGAGGCTGAAACTTTCACCGCGCCGCAGGGATACAGCGATGTGTCGGCGCACCAGGCAAACTTTTTCGATGCGGTGCGAACCCGCAAGCCGACCGTAGAAAATGAGGAATTTGGCAACCATGCTGCCATCGGATGCCATCTCGCGAACTACGCCTATTTCAAGAACACAATCGCAACCTGGGATGCCGGTGCGAAGACGATTCGCGGATAAAGTCACCAGTGTTGAAATAACAAAATTATCCAGATTGAGGGCTTCTATATGCGCCGGACTTCTAGAAGGACTTTCTTGCAGACTGCCTCCGCGTCGGCCGCCTGCGCCGCACTGTGGAACAGCGCACCCCGCCTGCTGGCCAACCCTTTGGGATTACCCCTCGGTTTGCAACTGTACTCGGTACGAGATATTTTGCCCAAAGACTACGAAGGGACTCTGCGGCAGTTGTCGGCCTTGGGCTATCGCGAGGTGGAAGCTGCGGGCTTCTTCGGTCGCAGTCCCAACGAAGTGAAGCAGGCGATGGAACACGCCGGTCTGCATTGCGTAAGCGCCCACTATCCCTTGAAGGATCTGCTGCCGAAGATGGATGAAATAATTCAGTTCGGCAAGGATCTCGGGCTGAAGTACATCGTATGCGCGTCGCCGATGCTGAAGGATCCCTCGCGCGTGAAGGACCCTGCGTCCCACGCGGCCCGAGAGTCCATGACGCTCGACGACTGGCACTGGAATGCGGATCAGTTCAATCACATCGGGGAAAAAGTAAATGCAGCCGATATGCGGTTCGCATACCACAACCACACGCCGGAGTTCCGCGCAGAAAATGGCGTGGTGTTCTACGACGAACTATTGCGGTCGACCGATCCGGCGAAGGTGACCATGGAGCTGGATTGCGGTTGGGCTGTGGTGGCCGGAAAAAATCCCGCGGACTATCTGACCCGCTACCCCACGCGCTTCTCCATGCTGCACGTGAAGGACTTCAAGATGACGCCGGCGTCCACGCCCACAGACCATCCGCCTTCAACAGAGATGGGGCACGGAACGATTGACTATCGGCCCATCTTCCAAGCGGCAAAGAAGGCTGACATCAGGCACGCTTTTGTGGAGCAAGAGGAGTTTGACATGCCTCCGATGGAGGCGCTCAAGATCGACGCCGACTACATGCGCAAGTTGACGGTTTGAAGGCCGCGACTTCAATCGTAGGATGCAGGCGGGCCATCGCTTTAGTGCAGCATTCTCTGGATCGCCAAGTCCAAACCCACCATCAGGACGGCGGAGCACGGGATTACCAAGAGAGCCTTCTTCAACCGCCGCGGGTCACCGCCGGCGATGACGCCGATGATGCGGGAGCTCACGGCGAGTCCGGTCCATCCGCACGTAATCACGAAGCCAATGGCCGTACCGGTCATGCGCGGAAAAGCATCACCCACGATTGCCAGCGTGGTTGGAAAGACCGGCGCCATAGAGATCCCGGCAAGAAAGACCAGCAGGAGTGCAACCCCGGGTCTCTTAGTCCGCAGCATCAAGAAAGTTGTAACGGCCATAGCAACCGAGCCGACCAAGGTAACGGTGACGGCGGGTACGCGGGTGAGCACAGGCAAAACTCCGGCACGTCCAATCAGCAAACCAAGCGCGAATCCCAGCGAAAGAATGTTGAGCGCACGCGTTTCCGGGATGCCCTGTGCGATAAGGTGCCGCGGCAACCAGTTCCAGATCCCCACCTCACAACTGATGTAAAGAAAGAGAAAGAGTCCGACCAGAAATAGCAGCGGGCGTCCGAGAACCGGGGCCGCATCGGCGAGCACGAAACGTCCAGCGCCCGTGGGCCCAGGCATTTTGGTGAAGGCCTGAATTGCCAATGTGACGACGGTAAGCGACGCGATGGTGTAGCAGAGGCGGACCCAATTCCGCCCAAAAAGATTCGCGGCGATGAATGGAGTGGCGAGCGCGCCGAGTCCGAAGAAAAGGTTCACCAGGTTTAGTGCAGTGGCGCGATGGGTCTCGCTTACATCGCTAACCAGCGAATTCGCGCCGGTCACCAGAATTCCGCCGCCAACCCCGAGCAGGAAAATCAGCGAGAGGATGCTGCGAAAACCTGGCGCACGCGGCAGAGCGAAGAGTGCGATGGAGATCAAGCCGAGCCCGAGGATAAGTCCAATCTTCTTGCCTTCGTTATCGAGCAGCGGTCCTACGGCGAGGGACGCGAGGATGAGTCCCAGCGCCTGCGCAAAGGCGATGGTGCCATTCTGGCTGGGCGTCAGGTGAAAACGATCCGACAGGTCGGGCAGGATGGTGCCCAGCATGGCGGCAATCATCCCGTAGATAAAGATAGCGACAATGGCGGCGAGAATTAACACGCAGTAGCGTTCCTTTCGACTGCCCTTTCAGCTTTCGGAAACAAATGTGGGGACATCGATCCAGCCTCGCGTCCGGTCGCTTTCGAGCGCAGCATGGACGATATTCAGCTGCCTAAGTCCGTCGACGAACTGCGGGTATTCGAGGACCACGTCTGGTGCACCAATAGAGGCATAGAAGCGGCGGAAGACTTGCTTGAACGTATCGTCGTAGCCTTCGCTGTGGCCGCCTGGAAGATCAGCGTAGGTACGCGCCGCGGGTTTGAGTAGAGAAGGATCCTTCACGAAAATCTGATTACCGGTATCGCGGTGGCCGACCCACAGTTCGTCGGGACGCTCCTGGTTCCACGCGACCGAAGATCGCGTGCCGCTGATCTCAATGCTGAGCCGGTTCTTGCGTCCCGCCGAGACCTGGCTGGCGGTAACGCTTCCGCGTGCCTGCTCGCCCATGCGAAAAATCACGGCGCCGAAGTCCTCTGTGTCTACTGCGGTTTCAAGATAGTCTTCCCGGCCAGGCAGATTGTTGGAAAAAGTTTCGACCGAGTGTTTCGGCTGCTTGCGCGTGGAATGGAACGTGTGAAGATCGGCACAGAGAGAAGTCACGCGCAGTCCGGTAACATGCTCGGCCATATCAAACCAGTGCGAGCCAATATCGGCCATGCAGCGCGAAGGGCCGCCCGCTCTGGCATCGACGCGCCAGTTCCAGTCCGTGTCGTAGAGCAGCCAGTCCTGGAAATACGTACCCTGAACAATAAGGACCTCGCCCAAGTCTCCGTCTTCGCGCATGCGTCGCATCTGCTGCACCATCGGGTAGTAACGCAGATTGTGACAGACGCAGTTCCGCACTCCCTGCCGCTCAGCGAGTGAGATAAGTTCTTCGCTCTCTTCTACGGTCGTAGCCAGTGGCTTTTCGCAAATCACATGTTTGCCGGCCTCGAGCGCGGACTTGGCCATGGGAAAGTGCTGCGCGTTGGGCGTGCATATGTGGACCGCATCGATCTTCGGATCGCTCAGCACATCAAGATAGCCAGCTGCAATCGTAGGGATGGAAAAACCCGCACCCAGGCGTCGCGCCGCCTCCGGGGTTCTGCCGACGACAGCGGCAGCCTCGACAAATTCCAAGCGGCGCACCGCTTCAAGATGCACGCGGCCCATGAAGCCGGTACCGACGACGGCCGTCCTGATCGTTTTTCTCGTATTCCCGATCACCACGCTATACCCACCAGGCAGCCGCAGGCTGCTCACGGATTACGATACTGTTGAGAAACTTGGCCGCCTTGGTCAAACCCTCCTCCGGCGAGAGCAAACTGTCTTCGTGCTCGATGGAGAGTACGTTATCGTAGCCAAACATGCGCAGGGTCGAGATAAACTCGCTCCACCACTCCGCTCCGTGACCATAACCGCAAGTTCGAAAGATCCAGGCGCGATCGCGCTCTTGGGTGTACAGCTTGGTATCGAGCACTCCGGTGCGCGGCAGGTTAGCCGCGTAAATCTGAGTATCCTTGGCATGGACGTGGAAAATGGCGCCTTCGAGCACGCGCACCGCCGCGATGGGATCGATGCTCTGCCAGAAAAGATGGCTCGGATCGAAGTTGCACCCAACGCTCGGCCCCGCGATGGACCGCAACCTGAGCATCGTCTCCGGACTATACACGACAAATCCCGGATGCATTTCGATAGCGATCTTCACGCCATGGTCGGCAGCGAATTTTGCATGCTCAGTCCAATACGGCGCGACCACTTCGTTCCACTGCCAGTCGAGCACTTTCAGATAATCGGGGGGCCACGGGCATGTCACCCAATTAGGAGCGGTGGCATGAGGGGAATCGCCCGGACATCCTGAGAAGTCGATCACCACAGAAATGCCCAGCTTCTCCGCGAGCAGAATGGTCTTGCGGCTCACTTCCGTGTCCCGCTGCGCGCGCATCTTGTCCGGATGCAGCGCGTTGCCGTGACAACTCAAGGCGCTGATCGTGGCCCCGTGATCGGCCAGAATCTTCTGAAACTCGGCGAGCGCGGTGCCATCTTCGAGCATCGACAACTTGCAGTGCGCGTCCCCGGGATAGTTTCCCGTGCCGAGCTCAACGGTTTCGATCTGAAGCGATTTGAGTTTCTTGAGGACTGCGGCCAAGGGAAGCTGTGAAAGCAGAGGCGTGAAGACTCCTACGCGCATAACGATTCCTATCTCCTCGGGAGAATGCTGGCTAGGATTGTAATCTTCCCGCCGATCTTACGGTTGCTCGCATTCAAGGTGCCGATTTCCTCAACGAGCTTTTCCGCAAGAACTGCAGACCGGATGAACATCCACGGAACTCACGCAGTCGTGGCTCACTTGCGGTTTTCCGGTCGGACGCCGGTCCGCCTAATTAAAACCACCTGATTGGCCGATAGAGAGTTGTCGAGCTTGAACGAAAGATCCAAAAGGCCTCGCTCGCCCGGAAAGGCAAGAGAAGCAGTTGGAAGCAGGGGAGTGATCGTATCCCGGTAGGGATCATTTCTCAATTTGGAAAGGGACGGCATCGATGAGCGAGAGTGAGATCGTTAAGGATTTTCTAATCGAGAGTTACGAGAACCTCGACCGGCTGGACCGTGACCTCGTCGGCCTGGAGAAGAATCCGAAGGACACGGACGCCCTGGCCGGAGTGTTTCGAACCATCCACACTATCAAAGGTACGTGCGGGTTCCTGGGCTTCAGCAAACTGGAACGAGTTGCCCACATCGGAGAGAGTCTCCTGACGCTGTTGCGCGATGGGGACCTTACGCTCAATCCAGAACGGACCACGGCGCTGCTGGGCATGGTGGATGCGGTCCGCCAGATGCTAAAAGAAATCGAATCGACGGGCCAGGACGGCGAGATCGATTATCCGGAACTGCGGGAAACCCTGACGCGGTTGCAAGAGCCCGTCCCAGGAGACGCGGGGATGGCTCCGGCCGATTGCGCGATACCGTCTGCGCCGGCGCCGGTTGAGTCGAGAGCAGAGGAGAAGCGCGATGGGCTCGCGCCGCCGCCGAAAGAAGATGCCGCTGCCCCGTCCGCGGAAGCGGCCGCGGCGATACCGGTTGCGGCAGCCGCCGGATCCCGAAAGACAGGCGATGACTCGGCGCGAAAGCCCACACGCGGAAAGATTGGCGGTGTGCTGGTAGAGCGCGGCCTGGTGCAGGCCGGGGACATCGCGATGGCGTTGCAGGAGCAGGAAAAAGGCGACCGCCGGCGTCTGGGCGAAATCCTGGTTGCGCTCGGATTCGCCAAGCCTGAAGACGTGCTGGCGGCTCAACAAATTATGGAAACGAAAATCCGCGACACCGCCCCCGAGACCATCCGCGTCGGCGTAAATCTTCTCGACAAACTGATGACCCTGGTAGGGGAGTTGGTGTTGGCCCGCAACCAGCTCCTGCAAATCGCGAACGCGGTCGAAGATGCTGGCCTGCAGGCTGTTTCCCAGCGCATGAACCTGATTGCCACCGAGCTGCAAGAAGAAGTCATGAAGACCCGCATGCAGCCCATCGGGAACATTTGGGCGCAGTTTCCGCGCACCGTGCGTGACGTCGCCCTGGGGTGCGGCAAGGAAGTCGAAATCGAGATGGAGGGCAAGGAAACTGAACTCGATAAGACCATCATCGAAGCCATCAAGGACCCGCTCACCCATCTCGTGCGCAATTCCGTCGACCACGGCATCGAACTTCCGGAGGTGCGTGCCAAAGCTGGAAAAAACCGCTCCGGTCGCCTGATCCTGCGCGCTTTTCATGAGGGCGGCCAAGTCAATATCGAAATCAGCGACGATGGCGCGGGATTGAGCGGCGAACGCATTCGCACAAAGGCTGTCGAACGCGGAGTGGTGACCGCCGAACAGGCCGCCCGCATGAGCGAGCGGGAGATTTTCAATCTGATCTTTTTGCCGGGATTTTCCACGGCAGAAAAAGTAACCAACGTGTCGGGGCGCGGCGTGGGCATGGATGTGGTGAAGACGAACGTCGAGAAGATCGGGGGCTTGGTGGATCTGCAGTCAACTCTCGGCCAAGGAACCACAGTCCGGGTCAAGATTCCACTGACTCTGGCCATCATCCCCGCGCTGGTCGTGACTTGCGCCGGCGAACGCTATGCCATTCCCCAGGTGAACTTGCTCGAACTGGTGCGTCTGGAAGCGGAGCATGCCACCACGGCCATCGAAATGGTTCATGGCGTACCCGTCTATCGCCTGCGCGGGCGTTTGCTGCCGCTGGTATATCTCAGCCGTGAGTTACATCTGGCGGAAAGCGACCATACCGGAAAAAGCGACGATGCCGTCAACATCGTGGTGCTGCAGGCCGATGACCGGCAATTCGGCCTGGTGGTCGATCAGATCAACGACACCGAAGAAATCGTCGTGAAGCCACTCCGCAAGCAGCTCAAGACCGTGAAGACCTTCGCGGGTTCCAGCATTATGGGCGACGGCAAGGTGGCGCTCATCCTGGATGTGCTCGGTTTGGCGCAGCGGGCGAGTGTGGTGAGCGAAACCCGGGAGCGGCCGGTGACCGAGAAAACCGCAGACTCTGCTGGCACGGCGGGCGAGAAACAAACTTTTCTTCTCTTCGCCGGACTGGGCGACTCCCGCATGGCCATACCCTTGAGCACTCTGGCGCGGCTGGAGGAGTTCCCCATATCGCAAGTGGAAATGTCGGGCAACGAGTGGGTCACTCAGTATCGAGGGCAGATCTTGCCTCTGGTTCGGCTCGCGGTTGTGCTGGAAGAGCGGCGGCATCGGCTCCGCGCTCTGCAAGCGCCTCCCGCGGCCGATTCAGGGCCTCTTCAGGTTCTGGTAATGCATCACGATGGACTCTCTTTTGGCCTGGTGGTGGAACGAATTCTCGATATTGTCGAAGCTCGCGCGGACGTGAAGTCGAAGGCGACTCGACCGGCGGTTCTCTATTCCGTCGTGATCGGTGAGCGGGTCACGGAACTGCTCGATATCCCGGCCATTCTGCAAATCGCGGGAGTGAATGCTACGCACTCGGGCGTGGCAACGAAATCAGCGGGGGTTGCGAACTAAGCCATGGCACACACTTCACAATTCTGCACTTTCTATCTGGACAAGCTGCTGTTTGGCGTGGAACTGAAAACCGTCCAGGAAGTGATTCGCTCGCTCGAGGTTACCCAGGTTCCGCTGGCGCCTCAGGTGGTCAGTGGCCTGATCAATCTGCGTGGCCAAATCGTGACCGCGGTCGATCTACGGCGGCGGCTTGAACTGGAGCCGCGCGCGGCGGGCGTACCCGCCATGAACGTGGTGGTCCGCTCCGACGATGGCGCAGTTAGCCTGCTGGTGGATGAGATCGGCGATGTGGTCGAAGTCGAGGAGGCCACCTTCGAGCGGCCACCGGAAACGCTACGCGGCACGGTTCGGACCATGATCACCGGAGTCCACAAGCTGAATGACCGGCTGATGCTGGTGCTGGACACGCAAAAGGCCTGCGAGATGACGGCGGACGCGGCGGTTGCAGGGCAATAGGTTGCCGCGTTTGTGATCGAAAGCGTCCGAGGGTTTGCAAGAACAGTTCTGATTTTGGATTCAGAAGATCTTCACAGGGAGAATGAAATGAAACTCACACTTGGGAAAAAACTAGGCCTGGGCTTTGGAGTGATCCTCGCCCTCATGGTTCTTAGCGCAGTGCTCACCTATATGAAGGCAAGTGCAATCAAGGAAACGCAGGAGCACGCCATGACGGTGCGCGTCCCCACCATCGGCGCCTTGAAGGACTTGCAGAGGGACCTGAACCAGGCGCAGAGCAAAGGCCGCCAGGCCATCTTGGCCGGAAGCGAGCCAGCCCGGTGGGAGGCCGCGAAGAAACTTTTCGACTCGAACTGGAACGAGATTGGGAAGGACGTTTCCAGACTGGACGCATTGGCTCCCAACTGGTCCGAGCAGATCAACCGGGACCGGCTCGCCGAGACAAAGAAGCAGCTTCCCGCCCTCCGGGAGGTCCAAGAGGCGGCCATGAAAAATGCGACGGGCAGCGAACGCGATGCTGCTGTCAAAGCCGGAAATGAATTTGCCGACAAAGCCACGGTGGTCACCGAGGCGATCAAGAAGCCCCTCGGCGATATGGCGGATTCCTTCGACAGTTTGCTGGAGCAGAACACGCAGGATATGAATGCAAAGAACCGGTCGATGAACCTGACGATGGCGATAACGACTTTCGTGGCGCTGGGGATTGGGGTCTTCGTTGCCATTTTCCTGAGCCGTAGCATTTCTAGCGCAACGCACTCGGTTCTCGTCCAGGCTGAGGCCATCGCCTCAGGCGACTTAACCCGTGACGACCTGAAAGTCCGCAGCCAGGACGAACTCGGCGACCTGACCACGGCCATCAACAAGATGAGCGGCAGCCTGAAACGCATGATCATGGCGATCACGGAGAATTCCCTTCACGTTTCCACCGCCAGCGAGGAACTCTCCAGCACCAGCCAGCAGATCACCGCCAATTCCGAGGAGACCTCCGCCCAGGCGAAAGTCGTTTCCGACGCCACGGCGCAGGTCAGTCAGAACCTACAGACCGTGGCTACCGGTGCTGAAGAAATGGGTGCCAGCATCAAGGAAATCGCCAAGAACGCCAGCGAAGCCGCCAAGATCGCCACCTCCGCTGTCCGAGTCGCCGAAACTACGACCGCGACTGTATCCAAGTTGGGTGAGTCCTCCAGCGAGATCGGTCAGGTCATCAAAGTCATCACTTCCATTGCACAGCAAACGAATCTGCTCGCCCTCAACGCCACAATTGAAGCCGCCCGCGCCGGAGAAGGCGGCAAAGGCTTTGCCGTGGTGGCCAACGAAGTGAAAGAACTGGCGAAGGAAACCGCCAAAGCCACCGAAGACATCAGCCGGAAGATTGAAGCCATTCAAACCGATACCAAAGCGGCGGTGGATGCAATTGCCTCGATCAGCGAAGTGATCAACCAAGTCAACGGAATTTCCAACACGATTGCCACGGCGGTGGAAGAACAGAACGCGACCACCAACGAGATGGCGCGCAACGTAAGCGAAGCGGCGCACGGCAGTGGCGAGATCACCAGCAACATCGCGGGCGTGGCGCAGGCAGCGGAGAGCACGTCGCGCGGGGCCAGTGATACGCAGAAGGCAGCGCAACAACTGGTAGAAACTTCGGCAGAACTCCGCCGCCTGGTCGAACAGTTCAAGGTCAACGCCGAAACAGGCGCAGGCGATCGACCCCGGAGCATGGCGGCGCGCGCGGGGCAGTAACAATAGTCGGAGCGGCCCGGTAAGCCGCAATTTAGGAATTCGATAAGACGAGCGTGGTACATCAGGAGAATGTGGTGCTCAAGAAAGCGCGGGTAACTTTAAAGATTGTGGCGGCGATTGTAGTTACCCTAGTGTTGACCTCGGCGGTCAGCTTCTGGATCACGCAGCACCGCGTCAACCAGCAGGCGGAACAAGCGTTTCGGGACAAAGTGCGCCAGATTGTCGGCATGGCCAGCGCCACCCGCGCATGGTTCTCGGAGAACATCGATCTGATGGTGCCGGACCGAAACTTCAAGCATGTCCAGCAGGTGCCGGTCGTCGTGGCATGGAACATCGCCCAGCGTTACGCTGAGGCGCAAAAGATGACGTTCCACACTCCGTCTCTGACCCCACGCAATCCCAAGAATCAGCCGGATGAATTCGAACGGCGCGCTCTCGAAAACTTCCAGAAGGACCCGTCTCTGCAGGAGTATTCCGAACGAAGGGTGGAGAACGGAGAGGATGTGATGCGCTACGCCCAACCCGTCCGCCTCACCGTGGACTGTCTGGGGTGTCATGGTGACCCAGTCGGGCAGAAGGACCCGTTTGGCTATACGAAGGAGGGCATGAAGGCGGGGGACTTGCGCGGAGCCTTTGCCATAAGAGCTTCGACGGAGAGTCTGATCCAAACCGCCGGTTCCAATTCGACTGCACTCTTTCTCATCAGCTTCCTCACGCTGCTGATTGCCTCCGCTGTTGTGTTCTTCCTGGTGCGGAAACTCGTCACGAAGCCGTTGTCATGCGCCGTCGATCTGGCCAACAAGATTGCCCGCAACGATCTGGCAATGGAGGATCTGAGGGTACACAGCGAAGACGAAATTGGAGAGGCTACCTCGGCTCTAAACACTATGAAAAACAACCTGCGAAAGACGGTCCAGGCAATTGCTGAGACTTCTCTACACGTAGCCACCGCCAGCGAGGAACTCTCCAGCACCAGCCAGCAGATCACCGCCAATTCCGAGGAGACCTCCGCCCAGGCGAAAGTCGTTTCCGACGCCACGGCGCAGGTCAGCCAGAATCTCCAGACGGTCGCCACCGGCGCCGAAGAAATGGGCACCAGCATCAAGGAAATCGCCAAGAACGCCAGCGAGGCCGCCAAGATCGCCACCTCCGCCGTCCGAGTCGCCGAGAATGCGACCGCAACCGTATCCAAGTTGGGTGAGTCCTCCAGTGAGATCGGTCAGGTCATCAAAGTCATCACTTCCATCGCGCAACAGACCAACCTGCTCGCTTTGAACGCCACTATCGAAGCCGCCCGCGCCGGTGAAGCGGGAAAAGGTTTCGCCGTGGTGGCCAACGAAGTGAAAGAGTTGGCGAAGGAAACCGCCAAAGCTACCGAAGACATCAGCCGGAAGATTGAAGCCATTCAAACCGATACCAAAGCGGCCGTGGATGCAATTGCCTCGATCAGCGAAGTCATCAATCAGGTCAATGGAATTTCCAACACCATCGCCACGGCGGTGGAGGAGCAGAACGCAACGACCAACGAGATGTCGCGCAACGTGAGCCAAGCCGCGCTCGGCAGTGGACAGATTACCTTCAACATAACCGGCGTAGCGGATGTGGCGGAGAGCACGTCGCGCGGGGCCAGTGACACGCAGAAGGCGGCGCAACAACTGGTGGAGACTTCGGCAGAACTCCGCCGCCTGGTCGAACAGTTCAAAGTGAATGCGGGCAGCGGTGGACAGATGGCTGGACGAAGTGAGTCGGCGCGCAGCATGGCGGCGCGCGCCGGGCAATGACGAATAGACAGAGTGACCCAAGAAAGCCGCGATTAGGAAGGTTCGATGAGCACGAACGGATGCACGTTCGCCAGGAGAACGCTGTGCTGAAGAGACTACGGTTAACTGCAAAGATTGTAGCGACGATTGTGATCACCTTGGCGCTGACCTCCGCCGTCAGTTTTTGGATCACCCAGCACCGCATAAACCAGCAGGCGGAAGAAGAGTTTCGCGACAAAGTGCGCCAGCTAACCGGCATGGCCAGCGCCACCTACGCGTGGGCCTCGGACAACACTGAAACACAGAAGTATGCGGAGTCGCTCGCCATGACGTTCCATACTCCGTCTATGGCCCCGCGCACCCACAAGAATGAGCCGGATGATTTCGAACGGCGTTCTATCGAGAACTTCGAGAAAGACCCGTCGCTGAAGGAGTATTCCGAACGCCGGGTGGAGAACGGTGAGGATGTAATGCGCTACGCGCAACCCGTCCGCCTTAACTCGGACTGCCTGAGTTGTCACGGCGAGCCCGCCGGAGAGAAAGATCCCTATGGCTACGCCAAGGAGGGTATGAAAGCCGGCGACCTGAAGGGCGCCTTTGCGACCAGAGCCTCCACTCAGACCTTGGTGGCAACCTCGCGAGCCAATTCGATTGCCATTTTTCTCGTCAGTTTCTCCACGCTGCTGGCGGCTGCGGGCGTGTTGTTTGCGCTGGTGCGAAAGTTGGTGGTGAAACCCTTGTCTGCCGCCGTCAGTTTGGCGAATGGAATCGCGGAGGACAACTTGGCGATGAACGATTTGGCCGTAGACAGCCATGATGAAATCGGGGAGGCTACCGCGGCTCTGAATACCATGAAAAACAATTTACGAAGGACGGTCCAGGCAATCGCGGAGACATCGATGCAAGTAGCCGCGGCCAGCGAGGAACTCTCCAGCACCAGCCATCAGATTACCGCCAACTCCGAGGAAACCTCGGCCCAGGCCAACGTGGTTTCGAATGCGGCTCAGCAGGTCAGCCAGAACCTGCAGACCGTCGCCACCGGCGCCGACGAGATGGGCGCCAGCATCAAGGAAATCGCCAAGAACGCCAGCGAAGCCGCCAAGATCGCCACCTCCGCCGTCCGAGTCGCCGAGAATACGACCGCAACCGTATCCAAGCTGGGCGATTCTTCTACTGAGATTGGTCAGGTCATCAAAGTCATCACTTCCATTGCGCAGCAAACCAACTTGTTGGCTTTGAACGCCACTATCGAAGCTGCCCGCGCCGGAGAAGCCGGCAAAGGCTTTGCTGTAGTGGCCAACGAAGTGAAAGAGTTGGCCAAAGAAACGGCCAAGGCCACCGAGGACATCAGCCGGAAGATTGAAGCCATCCAGACCGATACCAAGGCGGCAGTAGACGCAATCGCGTCGATCAGCGAAGTCATCAATCAGGTCAATGGAATTTCTAACACGATTGCCACGGCGGTGGAAGAGCAGAATGCCACCACCAATGAGATGGCACGCAACGTGAGCGAAGCGGCACACGGCAGCGGTGAGATCACCAGCAACATTGCAGGCGTGGCGCAGGCAGCGGAGAGCACATCGCGCGGGGCCAGTGACACGCAGAAGGCAGCGCAACAACTGGTGGAGACTTCGGCAGAACTCCGCCGCCTGGTCGAACAGTTCAAAGTAAATGCGGAAACAGGCGGGGGCAATCTACCTCGCAGCATGGCGGCGCGCGCGGGCTCATAGATTCTCCGAAAGATTGGAGGGGCTGCCGGCAAAGCGGATAGGCATAACACAGAAATGGCTCCAATTCGCATCCTCGTAGTTGACGATTCGGTGGTAATGCGCAAACTGCTGTGCGAAATCCTGGCTGGGGACCCGCAGATAGAAGTGGTGGGGACGGCCTGCGATGGACGCATCGCGCTGGCGAAGATTGCGCAACTTCATCCCGACCTGATTACCCTCGATATCGAGATGCCGGTGCTGAACGGCTTGGAGACGCTGGCGGAACTGCGCAAGACCTATCCCAAATTGCCCGTCGTCATGTTCAGCACACTTACCGAGCGCGGGGCAGGAGCAACTCTTGACGCTTTGTCCCTGGGAGCATCCGACTACGCTACGAAGCCAATTCACGCAGGCGGTCCCGCGGCAGCTATTGCCGCGATACAAGCCGAACTGATTCCCAAGATCAAGGCATTGTGCGCACACCCCGCGAGCAAGGTCACCGCGCGACTTCCGCCTCGTCCGCCGGTGCAGGTGCGGAGGCCCGCCCATCGGCGTATTGAAATTGTAACCATTGGCACATCCACCGGCGGCCCTAACGCTCTGGCAGAAGTGTTGCCTCGGATTCCAAAAGACTTTCCCGTTCCCATCGTTCTAGTGCAACATATGCCGCCCATTTTTACGCGCCTGCTGGCAGAGAGGCTGGGTTCGCACTCGGTGATTCCCGTCCAGGAAGCAAGCGCGGGAGTCGTTCTCTCTCCGGGACAGGCCTGGATCGCGCCCGGGAACTTTCACATGACGGTCAAACGCGCGGGCGTGAGTTCCCGCCTGGAATTGAATCAGGATCCACCCGAGAACTCCTGCCGGCCGGCAGTCGATGTGCTCTTTCGTTCCGTGGCGGAAGTCTACGGGGCGAGTGTTCTGGGTGTCGTGATGACCGGAATGGGCTCCGACGGCGTGATGGGGGCACAACGCATTCGCGAGCGCGGCGGTGAAGTCATCATCCAAGACGAAGCTTCCTCCGTCGTCTGGGGAATGCCCGGTTTGGTGCATGCCTCAGGACAGGCCGATGCGGTTTATCCGCTGGATCAGTTGGGCCAGGAAATCACTCGCCGTGTGTTGGAGAGCCGCTCGCCCCACGCTGTCCCCACTCAAAACCATTCTCTCACCCTGGAGACCCGATCCAAATGACGAGCGCACCAACCACCTTAGCCCCTTCAAAAAGTGGCGCACCCATCGACCCGATCTTCCGGCAAATTCGCGACTTGGTGTACAAGGTGTGCGGCATCTTTCAGCTCGAGGAAAAGCTTTATCTGATGGCGGACGCTTGCGGGCGGCGGATGAAACAAGTGGGAGTCCATACTTCGCGCGAGTATTGGGACCTCTTAACCGCGCACTCCAGCCGGGAAGCGGAACTCCGGCAACTGCTCAATGAAGTCACCATTGGAGAAACCTGCCTGTTTCGAAGCCCACCACAGCTTGATGCGCTGCGAAATGTAATCATTCCAGAACTGGTGCAAGAAAAAACCAAGCAGGTAATAAAGAGGCTGCGCATCTGGAGTGCGGGCTGCTCCACCGGCGAAGAATCCTACACCCTGGCGATGACCATGTTGGAGGAAAGTGATCGTCTACTAAAAGGCTGGACGGTGGAAATCCTCGCCACCGATTTGAATGACCGTTCGGTCGAAACCGCCAAAACCGGCATCTACGGCGACTACGCGCTACGCTCGACTCCGGATCTTTTCAAGCGCAAATATTTCTCTCCGATCGACGAGAAGAAGTTGGAGGTCCGTCCGGAGGTGAAAAAGTTAATCACGTTCAGCCGTCTGAATCTGCAAGACGACTCCCGCATGCTGTTCATGAAGGGGATGGACTTGATTTTCTGCTGCAACGTCCTGATCTACTTCGACGGGCCCTCGAAGGCGAAAGTGGTCAACCATTACTACAGCAACCTTAACTTCGGCGGTTATTTCTTCCTGGGCACCTCGGAGTCGCTGTTGAATTTGAACAACAACTTTCGCCTCGTCCATTTTCCTGGAACGATCGCGTACTGGAAACCATCCTTGAAAAGCGGGAAGCTATGACTCCATCTGTTGCTGCTACCATCCTGGAGCGTGTGAAGAGTATTGAGACCATGCCCTCCATCCCGACAATTTTTCTGCCCTTGCTGGATTTGCTGAACTTGCCGCCGGAACGCGTGAACCTGGATGAAGTGGTGAAGTTAGTCTCTTATGACAATACGATCGCCGCGCAATGCCTGCGCGTAGCCAGTTCCCCTTTATTTGGGCTGGCGAAGTCGCCAGAATCCATCAAAGCAGCGGTGATCAGCCTGGGGCTGCGTCGTGTGCAGACCATTCTTCTAACCTGTTGCCTGGGTAACGCTTTCCCAGCCGAGAACTGGCCTCTGGATCCTACCGTCTTCTGGAGACATTCCCTGGGCTGCGCCTTGGTATGCCGGAAATTCAGCGAAAAGCTCCATACTGGCGACGGCGACAAGGCATACATGGCGGGACTGCTGCACGATATCGGCTTCATGGTGAACTGCATCGCCTTTTCCAAAGAGTTTGCTGTGGCGGCCGCGCACGCTTCTCAGGAACAGATTCCCTTCGACGAGGCGGAGCGCGCCACCATGGGATTTACCCACTGCGAGACGGGACGCGCACTGGCCGAAAAATGGCACCTCGCTCCCGATATAGTGCAAGTGATCGCGCACCACCATAGCCCAGGAGAAGGGGAGTCAGCCCAGCCCTTGATCGCGCTCGTACACCTGTGCGATTTACTTTGCCGCATGCGCGGAATGGGCTACGGATATTATGAGCGCCACAAAGTAGATCTGGTTGGCGACCCGGCGTGGGCCATTCTCTTGAAGGAACATCACGATCTCGCCAAGATGGACTTGGCGCTGTTCTCGTTTGAACTGGATGAAGCGGTCGGCGAAGTCTCAAAACTAGTATCGACCATCTTCGGGGGAGCGAAGGTGCGAAACTGAACGCGATGCCGTTCTTTCGCGCGGGCGGCTTTAACGGCGCCTTCGAGCGTTTTGTCCTCGATCTTCTGGTCTCACTTTTTCCCATTCTCATTCGTCTAGATTGCCCCTGCGCTCCGCATCTGCAGGTTCCAACTTGCCGATTTCGGAGGCACACCGACGACCCTTGAGACAAAATGGGAACAGGCTCCTGTGGCAGGCTGGAAACTCTCGCGGGATTCAACGGCTTAGGAGAGATTTGGTAGTCCATACGTCAGCGAAATCGAACTCAAGAGTCAACTGGCAGAGGATTGGCCAAAGCTCCTGAAATGGCTCAATAATTTCGATTTACTCAGGTCTGCTGGGCTAACAAGTCTCCTTGCCCCAGATTTTACCGCCTCGAATGGCGCTGTCGGGGAGCTTTGAGCCATCACTTCACTACCTTCGTTGTATTGAACCCTTGGTTCCAGCAAAGGAGGTACCCGGTAAACCTCGTCGGTACCGAGGTGTACGCCGTACACTAATTCCCCTTCGCTTCAGCGAATGTGCTCGCACCCATAGGGGTGCGAATCCAGAGCGCTCGTTCTGTCTCCAATGGGCTGCGACGCGTTCAGGAACAGAGTTCCGCACCTCTTGTTGAACCGCACGTTCCGCATAACACAGCCCCTACAGCTAACTGCCTACAAGTAGGTGTTCTGCCCGACGGGAAATTCCACAACGTAAGAAATACCGGTTTTAGGGGGTGCGAGGCGTGACAATTCTTTCGAGAGTTCGTGTCTACACGCGAACTTCGTGAGTTGCGTCATTCACCTTGTCACCACCAATGATCAGTTGGCAGCTATCCGGTTGATATTCCGCCCATCCTAGCGCGGACCGCCGGGATCAGGCCAAAGCTGGTTATGAACTGTGCGACGACGGACTCCTTGAAGCGGGATTTGAGAAGATCGTGATTTACGTTCTGAACGCCGTGCCGACGCACGCAGCGCGGCAGTTGCCAGACGGCAAATGGACAAGTAAATTAGGGCCTTTCGAGGACATTAAGCACTCCACGTTGGTCTGCTTGAAGGGGCCGCTGTACGGCGAACCAGATACCTACATGAAGCGCCCCGTTACAGGTTGATTCACTTGTCTTCTGTGGCTTCCCTTACAATCCGCAGCGCATTCTGGATTGAATCCACTGGCTTGCACTTGTGGGCATCAAATTGGTCGCTAATACTCGTCAGCGCCGCATCTGGGTCTGCCAGAGTCTCGCGCGCCACAGCAAATTGAGCGTTACAGCGTTCGCAGATACCGAGCGTTGGGGTCTGTCCGGCATATTTTACGATCCGCGGTTTGCGCTTCGGCATGATTGCAGTCTAGCGCATCTGGAAGGGAGGGCGTAACACCTGTGGAAATCAAACGGCACCACTACCCACGATCCGGTAGTGTCTTAACACTGTGTTGCTGCCTCTGATTTGTGGTCGGTAGATTGCGTTCCCGGCCACGATTCGCCGGATTCCTTCTTCCTTGTAAGCACGCTAGCAACTGCCCTGAGGCGCACAGCCGTTGCTCCGCTTCTAAGGCTTGGCCCTCTGCGTCAGCAATCGCTGCTTCCCATCCGGGCTAAGTGTCCAACAATATATCTAACAAGTCTGTTCGGTTTTTTGTTGACATATCTGTACGCCTCCACTATTGTTTAACACATGAGCAACGACGATTACGGCAAGGCGCTGGCTGCGGCGCAAAAAGAGCTTGACAGCTTGAACAATGAAGCCGAGATAAGAGAGCGCCGCCGAGCGCAACTCCAGCAGACTATTTCTTCCCTTAAAACCTTGATGCACGTCGCAGAAGATGAAGAGCGAACATTGACGGATTGCATCCGAATTGCCGTGAAGGGTGCCCAAGGCTACATATCTTCGGCGGATGTCTTGAAAGCTGTAATAGCTATGGGTGCACCGTTCTCTGGGAAAAACATGATTGATTCGGTTGTTACGATCTTGAACCGTCTGCAAAAACAAGACGAACTTCTGCGCGATCCTGAGGGCAGGGGCTATATGTGGGCCGGGTATGCTCTGCACAGACTTGAAGCCCTGCGTAGACTTGCCCCCGGAAACGAAGTGAAGAGTGGGGAAATCGCCAAGGCGTTTGCGCGTGGTCGTACCGTTACGCCCCCGCCTACAGACGATGATCCGATAGACGGCGCGCTTAAAGAGGCTTTTCGGGGTAGGAAGAAATGACTTTGGAACTAAATGCGAAAGCCCCGCGTCAACGGGGCTCTCAGGAAGGATGAAATCAGCATGACGATCACAATCACAATTCGCTTCGCTGACGGTCAGACCGTGGAAATCGCGGTCAAGCCACCACCCTAAAACGTAGCTAACACTCAATGTCCCGGCTTCTGTTGAAGCAGAGGCCGGGACTAATCCACAGCGCGGAGTGACCCGAGCCTTAGACCTAGAGAATCTATTTTGGCTGGTTTCTTCGCAGAACGCAAGCGGAGAAATCACATGACCTGCACCAGATGCCAGCACCAAACCTGCAAACGATTTGGGTACTTCGGTAAGCGCCGCATTCAACGCTGGCGCTGCCAATCCTGCAACGTAACCTTCTGCGAGCCGCAACCCGCTTCGCCTCTTGGCCCCATGCGTACCAGCCCGGATGCCGCTGCACGGGCGCTGCAATGCCTTCTTGAAGGCTGCTCGATCCGAGCCACGGAACGACTCACGGGCCTGAACCGGAACACCATCATGCGGCTGCTCGTTCTCGCTGGCGAGCGCTGCAAAAAACTGATGGACAAAGAAATGCGCGAACTGCCCTGCCGCCGTCTGCAATGCGATGAAATCTGGACCTTCCTGATGAAGAAGGCGCGACACGTTCGTAAGGGTGATCCTGCTGACTTCGGTGACCAGTGGGTTTTCGTTGAGCTCGACGCGGACACGAAGCTGATCCCCGCGTTCTTGGTTGGCAAGCGATCCAGCGAGAACACCCAAGCCTTCATGCGTGACGTTTGGAGCCGCGTAGCCGACCATCGCGTCCAACTGACCACCGATGCATACATCTTCTACCGGAAGGCTGTCGAGGAATCGTTCGCGGGCGATGCCGATTTCGCGCAACTTACGAAGCTCTACGGAGATTATGGCCAGCACGGAAATGAACGCTACTCCCCAGGAAAGATCACGGAGGTTATATCCAAGGTACGCAGCGGAAGCCCCGACCCCGAGCACATTTCCACCAGTTACGTGGAGCGGCAGAACTTGACCATCAGAATGCAGCTTCGCCGTTTCACTCGGTTGACGAATGCCTTTTCGCGCAAGATCGAAAATCTTCGGGCTGCTGTGAATTTGCATTTTGCGTATTACAATTTCTGCCGTGTTCATGCGGCTTTGCGCGTCACTCCCGCGATGGAAGCGGGTTTAACGAATAACGTTTGGTCGATTGCGGAACTGCTTGGGGCGGCATAGAATTGCTGCCCTCTGGGTAAGCAGATGAGCTACTTATTTGACTTCGTAACGTGTCCGTGCGGCTACTCCACTCCAATCCGGCCTTCCACGCACGCTCTACCAGAAGACGATCAAAAATGGTTAGAGAAGGGGATAGCTGTTGCATGTAGCGGATGTATGCGTGTCTCCAAAGTCGAGATGGGGGAGCTTGAGTCGAAGCAAACCCCGAACGGTCTGAGTCCTTATATCCCCGACGCTCCAAGGCACCGATTCGTCGCACTTCTGCAATGCGATAAGGCAGGCTGCAAAACTCCTCTACAAATATTCGCCATACGGAACACCAGTACCACCGCCGAAGTCCTCCAAAAAGAGAAAGCTGCTTGGTGGTGGGAAGGCTTGACCTGTCCAGATGGAGACGTGATCCCCGATCACAAGAAGATTCAACAGTAACAGCAGAACTCGATGGCCCTTCTACGCAAGATTCTCTTTCGCGGGTGTACGCTATACACCCACTTTTCTCTTACGAGGCCCGCTGTTGAATAGTGCCCCCAGGACGGCACTTAGGACCAAGCGGCCACTATGCGTTCGTCTCAGCCGTTCTCTTGCACAACAATGCCGCACTGACGCCTAAATCAGCGGCGATAGCACGGAAGGATTCGCCCTTGGCCCTTCGCTTTGCTACCTTACCCATGTCTACGGTAGCAGCAGGACGGCCAAGGGGGTTGCCGGAACGCGTGCCTTCCTTCCGCGCCCGTTTCAGACCGGCAATCGTCCGTTCGCTTATCGTGATGCGTTCTTGCTGTGCCACCGCCGATAAGACACTGAGCACGATGTCGGTGACCATCGAATTGCCGGTATCGAGGAAGGGTTGCGTGTAGCTACGCCAGCCGACCTTCCACGACTTGAACTGCTGAAGATAGCCTAGCGTCTTGACAATGCCCTCACGACTAAGCCGATCTAGCGACCAGAATAAGAGCAGGTCAAACTTGCACTGGGATGCGTCCTGCATCATGGTTAGGAACTGGGGACGTTCCTGCTTGCCAGAGCCGGTCACAACGTCACAGTATTCTGTAACGATCTCCCAACCCTGCTTCTTCGCAAACTCCCTCAGTTGGATGAGTTGGTTGGTTTCATCTTGCTTGCGAGTGGAAACTCTGGCGTAGATTGCGGTTTTCATGGTACCGAGTATGTTCCTAAATCGTTCCTTTTGTCAACACTAGAAATGCATTAGTGCGCCTGCTGAAAGCAAAGCAGTTGCAGCGGGAGCGCACCGCACCCTTTTATGAACACGCTGGGAAGCTGGCAAGGGTTGCCGGGGACGGACGGTCACCTTCCTGCGTAAGCTCTGGGCGTGCTTTGGGGCCGCTTTTCGCTCTGGCCGGGGAACCCCGCAGGATAATGATGGTATGGCGATGACGACGCTCGGGATTAAGCGTCGACGGCGTAGAGTTTCTTTGCGCTCGAATTCCTGTCTACAGCGAGGAAAACCCAACTTATCCGATCCCCGAAACCAGGTCAGTGAGTGTAATGGCGATGTTACGCCAGTTGGCCTGAGTCTATTGAATTGGGGTGAGCAGAAGAGCATCTGGTGCACCCGTTGCTGCAATTTGGCCGAATCTGTTTATTGCTTCTCCGCTGTAAATACCGTATTGGCCTGAAACGAGATCGTTCAGGTTTTGGAGACCATTGGCCTTCGTCCAGAGAAACCCGAACGAACCAGTTGTTGGACTCGCTTCGCCTACGACCTGCAACGATTCGCTGATCCCAAAAGGCTTGTTCGGCGAGTTGCCCATCGATCCGAGACTCGTAAACTTTCCCGCGGGTGAGCGAACAAAACCGATGGATCGAAGGGAGGATGGCTGCTCCCCGTATCCGACAATAGTTCCCGAGGGGCTGATCGCAGACGGCTGGCTGCCGACTGCGGCGGGTGGATCAATCTGTTGCATGCCACCCTTTTGGGTCCAGAGGAAGCTGTGATAGTAGGGGTCACCTGACTGAGTAAACGTCCCGACAACCTCGCCACTGTTGTTAATCGCAGTTGCAAGGCTGCTTTCGCCTCCGAGTGCTCCGAGGTCTTGCATCCCAGTACTCGCAGTCCAAAGAAATGCGTGAGAGGTGTCGCTACCCACCTCTGTGTATGACATGCCCACAACTTGCCCGAGATTGTTAATTCCGTAGGCTCCGGCCGATGCTCCTCCCAGAGTTCCCAAGTCCTGCATGCCACCATCTTTCGTCCATAAGAAAGCGCCGAAGGAGCCGTCGGACCTGTACGACTGGCCAACTACTTGACCCGAGTTGTTAATTCCGTAAGCGAAACTGCTGGTGCCCCCGAGCGTCCCCAGGTCCTGCATGCCCCCAGCACTCGTCCAGACGAATGCGTGGTCATCCAGGTGGTTAATCTCAGAGAATCCCGCGACTTGCCCCTCCTCATTTATCGCGGTTGCGGCGCTGTCGAAACCTCCTGCCAGCGTGCCCAAATCCGTCACGGTATACGACTGCGCTCCCGCTAGCGGTACGAGAATCAAAGCCATCGCTGCCCACAGACCAAAGCTGACCCTGCCCATAGTGCAATCCTCTGTGAAGCCGATTCGGACAACGGTAACCATGCTGCGCGTGATTTGGACGCTAGTCAAGATGAAGGTTCTTGCACAGCGGGAGGCGTATTCTTTCGGACGGCAAGTGACGCTATCAGGCCATTACACTCAAGTGCCCCAGCGCAAGGCCATGATGAGTGTAATGGCGATATTACGCCAGTTACTCGTGCACAATAGAAAACACCCGCGCCGGATTCGGCGGTCTCATTTAATGGAGAAGCCATCTCATGAATCGTTTTGGGAAGACACGGCCTCAGGCTGCGGAAAAAGTCACGATTCGTATCAGGGTATGCCTTTCAGGCATACCGCAAGTGTCGTACTATCAATCGCGCCTTCAGGCGCTGCACCGCTGAAATTCGGACTTTTTCAGCAGCCTGTTTCAGCCGTGCCGCCCAGAGCCAAATAAAGACACGGGCTTAGCCCCTGAGGGAGCCGATGTTTACCCCTCGGGCTCACTATGAGATGGCGATGGCTTCTAGCTTCCGCTGCCTGAGAGTTCAATCACCTGCGGCTTGGATGACGCGCTGTCGTTAATCGTGACCGTGCCGGATTTTGAGCCTTTCGTCTTTGGAGAGAACGTTACGCTGATGGTGCAGTTCGCCGCGGGCGCAACGCTTGCGCCGCAGGTTGAGGTCATGCCGAACTGGCCGGTGGCTTTCATCGAGGAGAGGATTAACGCAGTCTTGCCTGTGTTGGTGAGGGTGACGGTCTGCGCCGCGCTCGTAGTGCCTACAGCTTGCTTCTTGAAGGTGAGAGGTGTTGTTGGGGAAAAAGTCACGCCCCCTGTATTAAGCAGCACGACAGCGGCGTAGCCTAGATAGTCGGCAACCGCTATGTCCTTCCTTCCGTCGCGATTGAAATCTCCGACCGCTACGTAACTCACCTGCCTACCGACCGGATAGAAGGTCGGAGTTTGAAAAGTGCCATTGCCATTGCCCATGAAGACGTAGGCCCCGGGTGCAAATAAGCCATTCGCTACCACGAGGTCAGGTTTGTGGTCTCCGTTCATGTCGGCGGCCGTGACAAAAACCGGGGTTGGGGCCAGGCAATCAACGGCCGGTTGGAATGTACCATCGCCATTGCCCAGCAACACACTGATACTGCCTCCCTCGCTGTTCGCGATGGCCAAATCAAGTTTGTGATCTCCGTTGAAATCGGCCACCGCGATTGACTCCGGCGAGGTTTCGCTGGGGTAGCTGGCCCCATAGCGGAAGGTGCCATCGCCGTTGCCAAGCAGAATATTGATGGAACTGTTGGATCCAAAAGTGCCCGCAGTGGCTAGGTCCAGCTTTCCATCGCGATTGAAATCGCCCGCGCCAATGCTTTCGACAGAGAATGATGGTTGCGTAGCGACCGGATTCTGAAAGGTCCCGTCCCCGTTGCCCAGTAGAACGCTGATTGTGTTGTAGCCGAGCGCGACTAGGTCCGGTTTGCCGTCTCCGTTGAAGTCCCCAGTGGTGACAAAAGCTGTCTCAGTGAGCAAAGGCGGACTTTGAGTTGCCGGTTGGAAAGTCCCGTCCCCATTCCCAAAGAGGATGCTAAGGTAGGTGCTCAGCGAGTTTGCAACAGCCAGATCGAGATTGCCGTCGTGGTTAAGATCGACTGCAACGATGGAAACGGGTTGGTCGCCAGCAGCGTAGTCGACCGCTCGCTGAAACGTTCCGTCACCATTTCCCAGAAGAATCGACACACCACTGCTGGCACAACAAAAAGAAACCACCGCCAAGTCGAGTTTCCCGTCGTGGTTGAAGTCCCCCACCGCTATCGAGACTGGGCCGGACCCAGCCAAGGCAGGAAAACTCCCGCGGGTTTCGAATTGCGCGGACGCAACGCTACACAACCCCAGCACTGCGGCCAGCCAGAGGCTTGGGATTTTAGGAGATGCATAAGGTCCTAACACTTGGCCTCCGAATTGGTCCGTTGGGCGGACAGCCTGACGGCGGGGGACGACTCAGACAAACTATCATCAACCCACCCCTATTTCCACCCATTTCTTGTTCGGTTTTCGTAACAAAACGGCCCTCAATGCCGCACCGGTGGTGAACCCGAGACATGGCTCTTCGAATATGATCTCGGCGGACGGCAGCAAACTGGGCGTGCACGGATCGATCCAAGCGTGCTTCCGCAAGAATGCCCAATAAGTAATTGAAACTGAGACACTGCCTTGGGGCCACAACTGTCGCAACCAGGCGATTACACTCAAAACCCAGGTATGGCAGCCTCTCCCGATGGGGAAGCAGAGTCAGGTTAGCACTCTGCGCTTCTCCAGAGCCGAGCAAGATTGTTACCGCGCGCGCGCGGAAAAAACCCAAATAGCGTACGATCAACTCCATGCTGTATAGCAAAACGCTTGCCTAGAGAGCCAGATGTAATTGTCTGCCTCATCCCGGCGAGGACCTAAACGCGCAGCACAGAAGCTTGTGGCTGCGGGGCCAGCAGGTCCTGACCCGAAGGCACGTCGCGTCACCACCGAAATGTGTAGGGCTATGCTTGAGCGTCCGAATCTTACCGACGAGGAAGCTGAAGAGTTGCTTGACCACTTGTACTCGGTAGCTGACGTTGGCGTTGACGCCTTCATGGAGCTGCGGGGCCGGACTGAAAAGAACAATCAGTACGACTCTTTGACGGAACTCGGTAACGAGTCGCTTGCATCCGTCATTCACGCCGCTTGAGTAAGCCTGCGGAGCACGTCACTTCACTGTGGCGTGTTCCGCTGTATCCTTGCAGAACATGACAACCTTATTCAAGTCTCGTTCGATTCCTCCAGCAAATGCGGTGGGCGCGATCATTTACATCAGGGTCTCTACATCGCGCCAACTGCAAGGGGCCAGCCTTGAAACCCAACTACGTGCTTGCCAAGAATTTTGCTTCAAGAGCGGGTGGACTGTCATCAAGGTGTTCAGAGAAGAGGGCGAATCCGCGAAGACGACTGATCGCACGCAACTTCAAGAAATGCTCCGGTTCTGTAGCTCGGCGAAGCCACGACCTGAATATCTTGTGATCTATGCACTCGACCGCTTCGCCCGTAACGGCGCTGATCACGACACACTTCGAGCGGGATTACTCGCGTTGCGAATCAAGTTGCGTTGTGTACAAACGCCGCTCGGAGAATCGCCTAGCGAGAAAGCGATGGAGCGAATCCTCTCCGCCTTGCCGCAACTTGAGAACGAACTACGGGCCGAAAATTGTTTAGCGGGCATGAAGACGCGATTAGAGGGAGGACGGTGGGTCTTCAAGGCGCCATTGGGCTACACAAATGGCCGCGATGACAGCAACAACAAAACTCTCGTGCTTGATCAAAAACGTGCGCCCCTCATCAAGGATGCGTTCGATCTATACTCGACCGGGCTCTACACCAAGGAACAAGTACGCCGTCGGATGACGATAGAAGGGCTGCGAACCTTGATGGGAAAGCCGCTTGGAGCGGAAGCGTTTGGACGGATGCTGCGCAATCCGCGTTACGCTGGAATTGTTGGCGTTGAACATTGGAATATTACCGCTCAAGGGAAGTTTACGCCGATTGTTACCACTGCTCTATTTGAGCGAGTTCAAGAAGTCTTAGCTGGTCGCCGCCAAACTGTAACTCCGCACAAGCGTAATCGGATTGAATTTCCGTTGAGGGGTTTTGTGAGTTGCGCCGGATGCCACAAGCCACTGACTGCTAGCCCATCTACAGGGAAGATGGGAGTGAAATACTTGTACTATCACTGCCAGCAGAAATCTTGCCCATCACGCGTCAGCGTTCGAGCCGAAGTGCTCCATGAACAGTTCCTTCGCTTCGTGCGTGACCAGCAACCGGACTCGAAGTACCTGCGTCTCTTTCATAAGGTCGTAACCGATGTATGGACCGCGAAGCAAGGTGATGCGGTCGTGCTCGCCCGCAAATTGGAGCGGCAGGTCGACGAACTCAAGGAACGAAAACGCAAACTGTTTGCGGCGATGGTTTATCAAGAAACCTTAACTCGGGATGAGTTCAACGAGATGCGAACTCCGCTGGAAAATGAACTCGTGGAAACCGAAGACAACTTGAACCGAGCGAGGTCTGCTGAAACAGAGATTGGCGCTGCGCTTGATTTCGCGGAAGACTTATTGCTGAACACTGCTGGCGTATGGGAGCGGTGCTCGCTCGACCAAAAACAACGCCTTCAGAAAGTTCTATTCCCTCGCGGAGTCGAATATTCGGATGGAGTTTATCGAACTCAGGAAACTAGCTTTCTGTTCAAGAGCTTAGAACACGTGAACGGCCATGACCAGATGTATGGTAGCGCTACCGGGAATCGAACCCGGGTTTGAAGATTGAGAATCTTCCGTCCTAACCCCTAGACGATAGCGCCATCCGGAGAGCTTCGATTATAGCAAAGCGGGCACGACCAAATTCTTAGGGACAACGATGTTTCCACAGCCTCGGAAGGTCTATACTAAGGTTAACTCTGCAACCAAACTCTAAAGTCCTCTTAAATGCTGTGGGCAAAGTGTATGTGGTTCGCTGAACAACTCAATTCATTCCTAAATCTAGGTATATGTAAGGAGTATCCGAATATGGCGAGAGCAAAGTCTAACTCAGGTGGCAAGTCTAATCGTACGAGTAAACAGCCAACCGGGGCCAACAATCCGGCCAGCATTCCTGATGTGAATGCAGTCGTAGCCGAACCGGTTTCCAGCGAGATCAAGCCAGAACTTAAGGTCGCGCCGGAACCTAGGAGATTCGAAGTCCGAAAGACAGAGCCGCGCAAGAATGTGGTTCCCATCAACATCGAGGACGAAATCAGGCGCCGCGCCTATGAACTTTATCAGCAGCGCGAACCCGGCGCTGGCAGTGAGGCCGAAGATTGGCTCACCGCCGAACATGAGGTTATGCAGCGCTACCATCAGCAGAGCGCTTAACTGCGCCCTGGCTTGTGAGGAGGAGCAGCGGCCGTAGATTGGTCGCCGCATTGGGTCTGACTTCCGCGAATATCTCGCTGGTCCGCCGCTGGTCGCCATGACCTAATGGCGTCGCTTTTGTTGGTCTTCGCGGTTGCCTCGCAAGGGCGTTTCTGAAAAGATAGGTTGGGGTTCCCCGACATGGCGGAAATTGGTAGCTTTGCACTGCTGCTCGCTTTGGCGTTGAGCGTTTACTCGCTCGTTGCCGGGATCGTCGCGCTGATCTTCCAGAATCGCGCTCCCTCGCAACTGGCGGGAGTAACCGCCGGCCGCTCCCCTTCGGGCGACGAAAGTCCGCTGATCACAACTCTCCGCCAAGGTTCGGAGCGCATCGGCGAGACCGCCCGCCGGGCTGGCATCGTTACCTTCGCCGCCGTACTCCTCGCTTCCGTGGTCCTGGTCATCTGCGCCTTCCGCGACGATTTCTCCATTGCCTATATTCTTCACCACAGCAACCGCGATCTGCCCGGTCCCTATAAATTCGCCGTGCTGTGGTCCGGTCAGGAAGGTTCGCTGCTGTTCTGGTCGTTGCTGCTCGCCGCCTATGGATTTGTCCTGCGCCTCCGCTATAAGACTGACCCGCGGCTCTTCGCCTACGCTTCGGTGGTGCTGTCCGGCGTGCAGATCTTCTTTCTCTTGCTGCTCAACTTCGCGGCGCATCCCTTCGCCATCGTGCAGGGCACAATTCCCGCCGACGGCAACGGCTTGAATCCCCTGCTCCAGTATCCCGAGATGGTGATTCACCCGCCCATGCTTTATCTCGGCTATGTCGGTTTTACCATTCCCTTCGCCTTCGCGCTGGGCGCGCTGATCATGAAGTATCCTGGCGAAAAGTGGATCAACATCACACGCCGCTGGACCATGGTCACCTGGGCCTTCCTCACCTGCGGAGTTTTCCTCGGCGCGCACTGGGCCTACTCCGTGCTGGGCTGGGGCGGCTATTGGGGATGGGATCCCGTCGAGAATGCTTCGCTCATGCCGTGGCTCACCGGCACCGCCTTCCTGCACTCGGTGATGATGCAGGAAAAGCGTGGCATGTTGAAGATGTGGAACATGTGGCTGGTCTTCGCCACATTCTGGCTCGCCATCTTGGGTACGTTCCTCACGCGTAGCGGAATCATCAGTTCCGTTCACGCCTTTGCGCAATCTTCCATCGGCGACTGGTTCGCATGGTTCCTCGCGATCACTCTGATCGTATTTGTCTTTTTCTTCGTCAAGAACAAATCGCACCTGCGCAGCGAGCATAAGCTTGAATCACTGGTCTCGCGCGAATCCAGCTTCCTGTTTAACAATCTGCTTTTTGTTTTGCTCTGCTTCACCGTGCTCTGGGGAACATGGTTCCCGAAAATTTCCGAACTCGTACAGGGCAACAAAGTCACAGTAGGCGCGCCCTTCTACAATCGCGTCGCCATCCCTGTAGCTTTGCTGCTGCTGATACTTACCGCCGTGGGCCCTCTACTGGCGTGGCGCAAAACTTCGCTGGAGAGTCTGAAGCGCAACTTTATGTGGCCGGCCATCGGCGCCATCGTGGTCGCAATCTTCCTGATGATCACGCCGCAAAGTTGGGGAGCCGCGTTCGGGCTCAAGCCGTGGAAGGACATCTCTTATTTCTATTCACTGATGGCCATTGCGCTCTCAGTGCTGGTGACGCTCACGGTGGCCAGTGAGTTCTACCGCGGCGGCCGCGTCATTTCAAAACACACCGGCCAAGGCATGTTCGCCTCCATGGTGCAACTCACCCACCGCAACACCCGCCGCTACGGCGGATACATCGTCCACTTCGGCGTGGTGGTGGTCATCATCGGATTCGCCGGAGCCGCTTTCAATCAGGACAAAGAGCAGGAGATGGGATACGGCGACAAGATGACCATCGGTCCTTACACGTTAATCTGCCGCTCCTACACGGATGACGATGCGCCCAACTATGCCAGCGAGTGGGCTGTGCTCGACGTTTACAAAGGCGGCAAGCAGATCGACACCATGACTCCGGTGCGCCGTTTCTACAAGGCCAGCCGCCAGACCTCAACCATGCCCGACATTCGCTCCTCTCTGAATGAGGATCTCTATCTTGTATTCGAGGGCCTGAATCCGGATAACGGTCACCCCATTTTGAAAGCGCATTTGAATGCTCTGGTGATGTGGATCTGGATGGGGGTGTGGATCATGCTCGCGGGAACGATTCTAGCTCTGATCCCGAATGCGCCCGCGCCAGTTCGCGTTCCCGCGCCCGCGCGCCTGGAGCCTGCACATGCCGCTCCCGTGGTCACAGGAGATTGATGTCCAGCCGTCTGAATTTACTATCGAAGCTAGGGACGCTACGTGGCAAGGTGGTGCAAGCCGCCATCTTGTCTGCCGCCGTTTTCGTACTGCTCGGCGCCGGAGATCCCGCCACACGCTTCAACGAAATCGGCCATCAGATGATGTGCATCTGCGGATGCAATCAGATTCTTCTGGAATGCAATCACGTCGGCTGCCCCGCTTCCGACGGGATGCGCAACGAACTCATGGCCTCGCTCGAACGCGGAGATAGCGACAGCCTGGTCGAGCAAGGCTTCGTACAAAAGTACGGACCCACTGTACTGGCGGCTCCAACGAATAAAGGGTTCGACCGCGCGGCATATATCATGCCTTTCGCCGCCCTGATTTTCGGATTTGGTTTGATTGTGCTGGTCATTCGTGCCTGGAAGAATCGGCCGGCTCCCGCCATCGCCGATGGCCTGCGGCCCGTCCGCGGCGCCGAACTCGAACAGTTCCGCGACCAGGCCCGCAAGGAGACTGATCTATGATCTGGCTCGTCTGCTGCCTGATGCTCGCTGTCGCGTCTCTGTTTTACGTTTTCTATCTGCCGGGAAGACTTTTTCTTGGCCCGGAGAAGACACGAGCCGGTTATCTGCGCGAACGCAAAGATGCCGTCTACGAAAACCTGCGCGACCTCAACTTCGAATACAAGGCCGGCAAGGTGCCCGACATAGACTACGCATCTCTGAAGTCTTCTTTGCAGGACGAGGCGGCGACCATCCTCGCTGAAATTTCGCGTCTGGAAAGTCCCGCTCCTGCAGCCCGGAAATCGAGAATCTGAAAGGAACACAGATTTTGAAATCGCCATCGCATGTCATCGGGCGCGACGCTCGCATCGTTATCGCACTCGTCATCCTCTTCACCTCTTTCGCCGCCGCCCAGACACTCACCGGCACGGTGAAGAATTCCACCACCGGCAAGCCTTCCGCCGGAGACGAAGTTGTCGTGTTCAAGTTGGGCCAGGGCATGGAAGAATCCGGCCGCACCAGGACCGACGCCAAGGGCCAATTCAGCTTCAAGTTGGACGATGCACAGGCTCCGCACCTGATTCGTGCCATCCATCAGGATGTCACTTATCACCGCATGGCGCCACCGGGAACCACGTCCGTGGCGGTCGAAGTTTATGACGTCGCGAAAAAGGTCGACGGCATCACCGTGGTCGCCGACATCATGCGCATCCAGGCGGCGCAGGGCCAGATTGCAGTCACTCGCGAATTTGGAGTGCAGAACACGTCGACCCCACCGCGTACGCAAATGAACGAGCATAACCTTGAGTTTTATGTTCCTGACGGGGCGCACGTCATCGAAGATTCAGCCACAGCGACCACGGACAATGGCAACCCTCTGAAGTCCGCTCCCGTGCCCGAAGGCGAGAAAAATCGCTACTCGTTCATCTTTCCATTGCGTCCAGGCTTGACGCGCTTCGAAGTGACGTACCAGCTTCCTTATAGTGGCAGCGCCAATCTCGATCCCAAGTCGCTGTATCCCTTGGAACACTTCGTGGTCATGACTCCCAAGGCGATGCAGTTCACGGCCGCTGCCAGTTCGGCGGGTTTCAAATTGATTAACTATCCGAACGAGCCGGATGCCAGCGTGCAGGTCGCCTCCAATACCACACCCGGTCAAAACCTTGCGTTCAAGATTTCCGGCGAAGGTACTCTGGAAACCGGCCAGGAAAGCGGCGCTCAAGGGTCGAGCGAAGGCGAGCAGAGTTCGCCCGGCGGCGCACCCGGAGCGCAATCCAATAACCGCCCAGGCGGGGGATTGGGTCCGCCGATTGACGCTCCCGATCCGCTGCAGAAATATCGCTGGTGGATCCTTGGAGGCTTCGCCGCAGTCTTGGTCATCGGCGGCGTCTACGTCGCATCACGGCAACAATCCGCGGCACGCGCCCTGAAGCGGCAAAAGACTTCCATGCCAATCGCCATGCAGGAAGAAGACGACTACGAACCCGCCGAGGTCGGCGTGCGGACAACCGCTGCTGCACGGCCCACTTCCATGCTGATGGAAGGAATCAAAGAAGAGCTCTTCCAACTCGAAGTCGAACGCAAACAAGGGCAAATTTCGCAGGCGGAATACGAGAAAGCCAAAGCCGCGCTCGATCAAACTTTGGAGCGGGCTTTGAAACGTGAAGCACAGAGAGCTTAACGTTGGCACCGAGCGTGCTTTAATGGCGCATGGCTTATTCCTGGTTCATACTCCTGCTCGCAATTGCGGGGACGGCTTTCCTATTGTTGCTGCTGCAAGGCACATCTTTCGGTACCGTTCTTCACGAGCGCATTCCCGACCGGCCACGGCGGCGGCTGTTTGTGGCTTCGGTCAGCTTCTTTCTCACGTTCGCCGCAGTGCGTGCGGTGGTCTTTGCCGTTCTACATCAGATTCCGCCCTTTCATTTTATCCAGTCGGGCGGTCGGCATATTCATCATCTGGTATTAGGGATACTCATTCTCCTGCTGGTCGGCTACGGGTGGCTGGCCGAAATCGGCACCGGCGCTGACGATACCTCGATTCTCCTCAGCCGGCTGATGTCGATCCTTTATGGTGTAGGCGCAGCGCTTACGCTCGACGAGTTCGCTCTCTGGTTGAATTTGCGCGATGTCTACTGGGCACGCGAGGGACGAGCCAGCATCGACGCCATCATTTTATTCGGAGCAGTGTTAGCCGCGAGCGCCTGGGGCGCACCATTGTTGCAATCACGCCGAAAGACAAAGTCGAATTGAGATCGCTACTCACCGCTTTAAGCGATGAACTCAGACCTCGGCCTTGAGCGGCTGATCTCCCGCGGCTGGCTGGAGCGTGAAATCAGTGGCGTCGTTTCCGTTTTCGCGTTTGGGATAGAATTCGGGCTTGCAGAACGCTCGTCGAAAAGCAGCCGGCGCAGGGAACGAAGATCGTTTAGGATTCGGCGGCTCTTGTTCATCTGCAATTCGAGCTTCTCCATGCTGTACAGAGCGGTGCGCAGCGCGTCCAGACGACGGGGAAACTCTGCGCTTGATTCCCTTTGTACGTCGGCTTCGATGTCTCGCTTGGCCTCACGAACGGTTTCGGCCAACAGGGTGACGAACTCGTGAGCGCTCTCGATGCTGTCAAAGGGGCTTCCGGCTTTGTCGCTCATGGCGAGTCTCCTTATGAATTCCTAAGACGGTGGCGCAGCGGCGGAGAACAGCAGTATAGCGCTGAAATTGGGATAACGCGAATGGGAAGTGGAATTGTAGGGGAGTCTGGGGAAACAGAATCGAATGCCCGGCGGATGAGGGTCACGATCGGCGGCAAAATCAAAGTCAAAGGCAACGGACAGGAGAATCCGTTCTACACGGACTGGACGGCCGGGAATGTCCCCCACATGCTCTGGCTACGTGCATCCCATGAGAGGGCGTAACATCTAATAGAGCGAGATTGAAAGCTATGGGAAATACATTTAAGACCGCGCTTTTATTGACCGCGTTAACGCTGCTGCTGATGTTTTTCGGGCGGTACTTTGGCGGGCAGAATGGGATGCTGCTGGCGCTGGTCTTTGCGGCGGTGATGAACTTCGTATCCTATTTTTATTCGGACAAGATTGCGTTGGCCATGTACCGGGCGCAGCCGGTGACACGTGAGCAGTTGCCGCGAGCCTATGCGGCGGTGGAGCGGCTGACGCAGAAGATTGGGATCCCCATGCCGAAAATCTATGTGATCCCGACCGAATCGCCGAATGCCTTTGCCACGGGGAGGAATCCGAAGCACGCGTCGGTGGCGGTAACGCACGGAATTCTGGGACTGCTCAACGACGAGGAGTTGGAAGGCGTGCTGGCGCACGAACTGGGGCACGTGAATAACCGCGACATTCTTATTAGTTCGGTGGCGGCCACGATTGCGGGCGCGATTACCATGCTGGCCAGCATGGGGCGCTTTGCCATGATCTTTGGAGGGATGGGAGGCGGCGACCGCGACCGGCGCGGCGGCGGCCTTTCGGCGCTGTTCATGCTGATTGTGGCCCCGATTGCTGCGGGGCTGATTCAGATGGCGGTCTCGCGCTCGCGGGAATATCAGGCAGACGCCACGGGAGCGCATTTCACGGGCAACCCGTATGCGCTGGCGAGCGCCTTGCAAAAACTAGATACTTACTCGCGGCGCGTGCCGATGGCGGCAAGTCCGTCGACGGCGCATTTGTTTATTGTTCAACCGCTGCTGGGGATGAATTTTGGGAATCTATTCTCGACCCACCCTCCGATTGCGAAGCGGATTGAGCGGCTGACGGGGCGGCCGGCGGAGTTTATGCAGTAGGGAGCTTCTAGCTGCTAGCTTCTAGCTTGAATCCGCTGCAAGATTGATTTGCGCTCACATTCTGGATAGGTGTGGGCGCGGAAACTCGGATCCCTCGCTTCGCTCGAGATGACAGTCTCAAGAGTTAGAAGCTAGTGGCTAGAAGCTAGAAGCTGAAAGGCCTATGACATCGGTAACTCCGCCGCTTGCATGCCTGATAGTAAAATCCATCCAATGTCTCCTGAGACCGCTATAGCCGTATCCCATAAAGCCGCCGAGTTGGAAAAAGCTCTTCGCCGCGTGATTCGCGGGAAAGACGATGTGGTGCGGCTCGCGCTGGTCAGTATTTTTGCCCGCGGACATCTTTTGATTGAAGGTGTGCCGGGCGTAGGCAAAACCACTCTGGGACAGGCGCTCGCCCGCGCCATCGATTGCACCTTTCAGCGGGTGCAGTTCACCAGCGACATGCTGCCTTCCGACGTGCTGGGGATCTCCGTCTATTCCGCGATGGAGCAGGAGTTTGAGTTCAAACGGGGCCCGGTCTTTACCAACGTTTTGCTGGCGGATGAGATCAATCGAACGACGCCGAAGACGCAGTCGGCGCTTCTGGAGGCGATGAACGAGGGCCAAGTCACGGTGGACGCGCATTCTTATGAATTGCCGCAGCCGTTTCTGGTGATTGCGACGCAGAATCCGGTGGAGCATCATGGGACGTATCCGCTGCCGGAGTCGCAGTTGGACCGGTTTTTGATGCGGGTGAGGATGGGATATCCCGATGCTGCCGCAGAGCGCGTGATTCTGCGGTCAGAAGCGGGAGCGGCCCACTTGCAGGAGTTGCGGCCGGTTCTGACTGCCGCGGACGTGCTCGAAATGCAAGAGGCGGTCAAGCGCATTCGCGTGGATGAATCGCTGGTGACGTATGCGCTGGAGATTGTGAAGCGGACGCGGGAGTCGGAATATTTGTCGCTGGGAGTTTCCCCGCGCGGCGCGCAAGCGCTTTACCGCGCGGCGCAGGCCATGGCGTTTCTTGATGGCCGCAGCTTTTGCACTCCGGAAGATTTCAAGCCACTGGCCGTGCCGGTTTTTGCCCACCGAGTAGTGGTCAACGGACAGTATGCCTCGACGATGAAAAAGTCGGAGCAGGCCGATCAGGTGCTGCGCGAGATCGTGGAGAATGTGGCTGTGCCGGTATGAGCAGTGGCCAGTGGTCGGTTGCCAGTTGTCAGTTCAGAGCGTGAGGATATAATTCTCCGCTATGTCCTTCCTACGTTTTGTCATGCTGCTTTCACTCGTCGTCTGGATCGGCGGGCTCATTTTTTTTGCTTTCGTGCTGGCGCCTACGGCGTTTTCGGTTTTGCCTACGACTCATCTTGCGGGTAACGTTGTCGGACGGGCACTGGGGAAGCTGCACTGGATTGGCTTCGTCTCCGGAATCGTCTTCCTGATCAGTTCCCTGCTCTACAGCCGATTTACTGACGGGACTGCGCATGTGTTCGCGGCGCGGCACGTGCTGCTGTGCCTGATGCTGGCGCTCACGTTGATCTCGCAGTTCGGGATCATTCCGCGCATGGATGTCTTGCGGGCATCGTTGGGCGAAGTGAGGTCCGTGCCAATCGACAATCCAGAGCGCATTCAGTTCGACGCGCTGCATGTGTGGTCGACGCGCGTGGAAGGCGCGGTGCTGCTGCTGGGGTTGGCGGTTGTCTATTTGACTGCGCGCAGCTTCTAGCTTCTGGCTGCTGGCTGGGTTGCCAGTTCCGCCGGGCGTTGCCCAGGCGGGAGAGCCGAGGCGGCTGTCTCCACGCAAGTGTTGCTAGCTCTCCACATTTGGGTGATCCCCGCTTCATCATTTATCCTGAAATGTTCTCCGACGATCGCTGAGGCCACCGTAGGCACATACTCTGCGTCAGCGTCGCATCCGCTAAAAGCTAGGAGCTAGAAGCTGGAACCTTTCTTATGAAAACCGGCATTATCGGCCTGCCGCAGGTAGGCAAGACATCTCTGTTTCGTATCCTGACCAAGGCGCATCTTTCGGACCACGCCAGCGCCAACCCGCGCGAGGCGCACATCGGAGTGGCAAAAGTCCCGGACGACCGGCTTGACCGCCTGGCCGCGCTTTACAACCCGAAGAAACTCACGCATACCTCGGTTGAATACGTCGACGTCGGCGCCATCGGCCAGGAAGCGCTGAAAGACAGCGCTTACGCGGCGCATCTGCGCAACGTAGACGCACTGGCCCACGTAGTGCGGGTATTTGACGATCCATCGGTGCCGCACGCAGGGGAGATCGATCCGCTGAAAGACATCAAGAATGTGGAGTTCGATCTGCTGGTGAGCGATCTGGGGCAGATCGAAAAGCGCCTGGAGCGGCTGGAAAAAGATCTCAAGAAGATGAAGACGCCGGAACTCGAAAAAGAATTCGAGTTGCTGAAGCGCGCCAAGGCGCAAGTGGAATCGGATAAACCGCTGCGCGAGATGGAGATGACTGCCGAGGATAAGAAGCGCATCAAGGGCTTCATGTTCTTGAGCGAGAAGCCGATTTTCTATGTGCTCAACATCGGCGAATCGACCCAACTGGGGAAAGAACTGGAAGAAGCGGTGAGCAAATACAAGCTCACCGAAATCGCCGCGCGGCCGAATGCCGCGGCCACGGCGATCTGCGGCAAGGTGGAAGCGGAGCTTGCCGAGATGAGCGATGCGGATGCGGCTGAATTCCTTTCCAGCTACGGACTGACGGAAAGCGGCCTGGTACGGCTGATTCGCACGACTTACAAACTACTCGGGCTGATTTCATTTTTCACCGCTGGCGAAGACGAGTGCCGGGCCTGGCAGGTCCCGGCGCACTCGCGCGCCCAGGAAGCGGCGGGAGCGATCCACTCCGATCTGGAAAAACATTTCATCCGCGCCGAAACCATCCGCTGGGATCAGTTGCTGGAAGCGGGGTCGGAGGCTAATGCCCGCGCCAAAGGCACGCTGCGGCTCGAAGGCAAGGACTACATCGTGCAGGATGGGGACGTGATGCATATCCGGCATAGCGGCTAAGTCCCAAACCCACCACGGAGGCACGGAGTCACGGAGTCACGAAGAAAATCAAGCAAGTCACTCTTCTTCACATCTCTCTTTCTGCTCTTTCATTTCTTTGTTATTTCTTCTCCGTGTCTCCGTGCCTCCGTGGTGGATTCGTTTATCAGAACTGATATCATCCTCGCCAACTGTACATGAGCGCCATTCTCATCAGCGTCCTCCTCGGCCTTACCGCCGCCGCCGCCAACGTGTTCGGCGGCGCGATCATCGTCCAGCGGAATTGGGAGCGGCGCTACTTGCGCTACTTTGTCGCTCTGGGTGCGGGGTTCATGCTGGCCACGGCGCTGGTTGAGATGGTTCCAGAAAGTCTGGAACTGCGTGGCCGGAGCGCAGCGTTCTTAATTCTGCTCGGCTACCTCATCATCCATTTTTTCGAGCACACCGTTACGCCTCACTTCCACTTTGGCGAAGAGACGCACAAAGATGAGTTCATGCATTCGCACAAGGGATACTCGGTGCTGTTGGGACTCATCATTCATACATTCTTTGACGGCATTGCCATCGCCTCTGGATTCCTGGTTTCGAACGCTCTTGGGTGGATCATCTTTTTCGCTATATTCCTGCATAAGATTCCCGAAGGCTTCACGGTGAGTTCGGTAATGCTGGCTAGCGGACGAAGTCGAGGGACAGCATGGGGCGCGTCGGTGATCTTGGGTGGAGCAACGCTGGCGGGAGTTCTGACCATGGCGGTGTTTCGCCATCACGTGGGAGCTGGGTTGCCGCTTTCAGCAGGCGTCACGATCTATGTGGCCGCTTCGGATTTGGTTCCGGAGGTGAACAAAGAACCGGGAGCGAGGATGGCTTTGCTGGTATTTGTTGGCGCCGGAGTTGTGTTCTTGCTAGATGCTTTGTTTCATATGCACTGAAGGCGGTTCTCAGTGCCCAAGCTTTGCAAAAAAAGAGCGCGGGCGACGCCTGCCCTGAGCGGAGCCGAAGGGTCGCCCGCGCCCACATAAACCATGACGATCTACGCGTTGGCCAGTACCGGCTCAACTCCGTAAATCGAATGCCACGAAGTTGCAGACTTGAGCTTGCCATTCACGTTGTTGATGTTCTTTACGCCTTCGGTCTCCAGCCACTTGCGGAACGCCGCAGCACCCTGCTTGGCGTAGATCGGGATGCCATCTTTCCACGTCGCGCGGCCACAGAGGACGCCGTTGAACTTCACTCCGGATTCGCCGGCGAGTTCCAGTGTCTCGCTGAACTCCGCATTGCTGACTCCTGCTGAAAGATAGATGAATGGCTTGGTCGCGACGTCCGCGGCTTTGTGGAACAGGTCGATGGCCTCTTTTTTCGTGTAGGCTTTCTGGCCTCCGAACGACTTCGTGCCTTCGACGAACTTCATGTTCACCGGCACTTCGACCTTCAGGACGTCCACGCCGTAGCGGTCCTTGCTGAACTCGCGCATGCTCTCGGTAACGATCTCGGGCTTTTTCTTGGCGTACTCCAATCCCTTTTCGTCGGCGCCTTCCTGGTAACCGACGAATTCGAGGAAGTATGGAATGTCATTGGCGCGGCATTCATCGCCGATGCGTTCCACCCACGCGTGCTTTTTGTCGTTCACGTCCTTGGGATCGAAGGGCGTGTAGTAGAGCAGAATCTTCACGCAGTCCGCGCCGGCCTCTTTCAGGCGGCGTGCGGACCAGTGATCCAGCAAATCTCCCAACCGCCCCGGACCCGTCTTGTCGTATCCGGTTTTTTCGTAAGCCAGCAGCAACCCGGCATTCTTGGCGCGCCGCTTGGAGGCCGGCAATCCCCACTCGGGGTCGAGCAGGATGGCACTGGCATGCGGCGTCAAGACTTCGGTGACTAGCGTTTTAAACTCCTCCATCATGGCGTCACTAACATCTCCGCCTTTTTCCTTGGCCAATGATTTTTGCAGCGAGCCGCGCTGATCCATCGCGGCGGCGGCGATGACGCCGTGATCGTTCGAGACTTTTCTGAGACCGGCAAGTTTTCCAGGGGTGAGTTTCATAGGTTCCTCCAGGACTGCATAGAAGATAATTGCGCGAGACAGTCAATTGTAAACCTAACGAGCTGGGAAAGCAGCGGCGGAAGGGGCGCTTGGAGTTCAGGGTTTCCCAGAACAAAACTTGGAGATCGTGGTTCGTCCCGACTACTTATGGACGCCGCCAGATTGTGAGACCGCCTGAGCCCAGGGCAAGCGCGCCCAACGTCGCGGCGGAGGATTGGGATGTCGCAAACATTTCACTCGCGGCCCCGGGGGTCAACACCATCTGCCGTGCTGCCCTTGTCGCCGGTAATGATCGGTTTTTTCGGTTCCGGTCTCGTAGGCGTAGCCGGTCAATAAGGCTTTGATGCCATCCGGGCCTCCATTCCATTCCACATTCAGGCGGCCGATGCGCGCAAGATCTCTCGCTCCGCCTGAAAAACGGCTGCGCTCGGAATGATGCCGGTAATGCAGTTTCGTGAGACTCGGCGCTGGGCGACGCTAATCTACCGAATGCCTGGCGGTATATCCGTCGCGGGCGACTACTTCGATTTTCTGCTCTTTACCCTTCTGATCTTTCACCTTCAACTGGCCGCCATCGGGCGCCACGACCTGCACTTTCAGCTTGCGGTAAGTGCCATCCAACTTGTCGTTGCTGGGCCGGTAGGTGAGCGAATATTGATTGCGGATGTCGTTGCCAATATCCTGGAAGTCCTCGCCATACTCTGCCTGAAAACGCGGAAAGTAGGCGCGCCCTCCGGTTATGGCGGCGAAGGTGCGCATTTCATTGTCGGCCTGCAGATAATCCATTTCGCTAGCGTGAATGCCCATGCTGCGGTTCCCAGCGTTACCCATTATCCGAGCGATCTGTCCCACGCTGATTGGGAAAATGGTCACGTCTTTCGTATCCTTCACCTTCTTGGTGATCTTATCCAGCGTGATTCTGCTGAAGCTGTCGAATCCGGTGGTGACCAGTATGATGTATTTCTTCCCTGCGACCCGGTCCAGACGATCCAGGGTGTCATACAAAGCGTCGAACAGGTTGGTCTCGGCGAATCCTGGAATCCGCATCTGGTTCAGCGCTCCGTAAATGGCCTTCTTGTCCTGGGTGAAGTCTACGAGCAGGTGCGGCTGCATGTCATAGTAGGAAACCGCAACCCAGTCGTCTTTCCTGAGCGTGTTGGCAAAGGCGTAGGAAGCCTCTAGCGCGTCAATCATGAACCTGTAGCGAGTGGACGCGAACTCCACCAGCAACACCGCGGTGATGGGAGCTTTCGAAACGGTGAAGCTATTTATGGTCTGCGGCGCTCCGTCTTCGAACAGGCGGAAATTGTCCTGCTTCAGGTTGGGAACAAACTGTCCGCTCTTGGTCGTGACCAGCACGTCGACATTCACCAGCGGGGCATTCACGCGGATGGAATAGTCCGGCAGGCCCTCGACTTTCTTAGGGGAAACGGGCTGCGGCGGCGGAGGAGCTTCCTCCGTTTTTTTCTTGGGAATGGCATAGGGGCCGATGTCGCCGCCGGGGCCACCCGCGTCCGCCGGAGCATCTTGCTTGGGCTTGCCGTTGTTATCTGTTTGCGGCGGAGCTTGCGACTGATCCTGGCCGGACGCGGGAATGACTCCGGAAACGAAGGATAGCGAAACGATTATGGCCAGCGTCCACGTAGCGAAACTTTGCGAATTGGAACGCCGGTTTCTGTTGAGAAAATTGGCCAACATAATGAACCCCGAGGACGTAAATAGACTCTTGGGAGCGAAAAGTCCCTGTGCTAGTATAGACGCTGGGATTCGCGATTGGGATGTTTTGCCCGGCTCTCGTATTCCCCCTCCCGGCAACAACTTACAATTTGGCGAAATCTAATCCAGTAAAGCGGGACGTCTAAAACAGTCCTGTCAGGCGTTGTACATGAAAAAAGTGGTTTCCGCGTTCTCCGTCGTTTGCCTGTTTTTCACCTTGACCGCAGCCGCGCAGAAGTCTGATTCCGCGCAAAATCCGCCAATCATCCCAGTGAGCCAGATTCATGCCGGCATGCGCGGCGTGGCCTACACCGTGTTCCAAGGCGTGAAGCCCGAGTCTATGGAAGTGGAAGTTCTCGGCGTGCTGCACAACGTGAATGGACCGAAGGGCGACGTCATCCTGGTGCGGCTGCACGGGCAAAAGGTGGAATACACGGGCGTGGTGGCGGGCATGAGCGGCAGTCCGGTTTATCTCGATGGGAAGCTGGCTGGTGCGCTCGCTTTCAGAATCGGCGAATTCTCTAAAGAGCCAATCGCCGGGGTTACACCGATCGCCGATATGCTGGAGATCAACGCGCTCGATCGATCGCCTGCGGAAGAGAGCGCCGCGGTTAAGCCCTCGGTCAACACAGTCGCCGGCAAAACCGGCGCTCCTGGCGAAATCTCTGCGCTGCCGAATTCGCAGGATTCCGCGGGAAGTTTCGCGAATTACTTGAAGCCGATCGAGACCCCGCTGGTGTTCAACGGATTCTCCGAACAGGCGATACAGCTTTTTGCGGGGCAGCTTGGATCTGCTGGAATCGTGCCGGTGATGGGCGCGGGTTCGGTCAGCGACGACAAGCAACCGGAACCGGTCGAAGCCGGATCCGCGATCAGCGCAATTCTGGTACGCGGCGATATGGACATTGAGGCTACTTGCACCGTGACCTATGTCGATCCGCAGCGGCTGCTGGCCTGTGGACATCCGCTGTTGCAGTTCGGTTCCGTCGACCTGCCCATGAATAAGGCCGAAGTACTGGCCACGCTGCCCTCGCCACTCAACGCTTTCAAGATCGTGAATACTACTGAGCCTGTGGGCACGTTTGTTCAGGATCGCCACACCGGAATCATGGGCGTGTTCAACCGGCAGCCGGAAATGATTCCGGTCACCTTGAGCATCCACAGCAGCACGGGAGTGAAGCAGTTCCACTATGAAGTGTTGAATAATCCGAAGTTGACACCGGTCGCGCTGATGGTGACGGTGTTCAACGCACTGCACGGCGTGAATGAATTCGCCGAGGAGATTACTTACCGGCTTACCGGCAGCATCGGCGTGAAGGGATTTCCCGAGGTCACGATGCGCAACATGTTCGCTCCGGCGGAGAACGCGCAGCCAGCGGCGATGCAAGCCGCAATTTCTCTGGGCGAGCGCTTTGGCCGCATCTATGACAATCCTTACAGTGCCGCGGCCGTCGCGGGCGTAAAGCTGGATTTCGACCTCGTCCGGGAACGCCGCTGGGCCCGCCTGGAGAGCGCCCGCACCAGTGTGACGGAAGCTCGGCCTGGCGAAGATATTATTCTGGAAACCGTGCTCGCTCCTTATCGCGGCGAGCGCATTGTGCAGCAGATTCCGGTGAAGATTCCGACCTCCGCAAGCAAGGGAACGCTCCGCATTCTGGTGAGCGACGGCGAAACGCTTGACCACATCGGCCGATCGAATCCTGCGTTCGGGCGCAAGCTCGATCTCGCTTCCACGATTGCATTGCTTAATAAAGAGCACTCGAACAACCGCGTCTACGTCTCTCTCCTGGAAGCCGATCCTGAAGCCCGCGTGGCTGACAAAGTGATGCCGACGCTGCCCATCTCCATCATGAATGTGATGGATGGCATGCGCGGCAATCAGGAGATGATCGTCAGCGGCGAATCGAACGTGGATGAAACGGCCACAGCTCCGCTGGATTATGTGGTGTCTGGGGCGCAGTTGCTGACCGTTACGGTGAAGTAGTATCGAGTACCGGATAACAGGTTGCGAGCTTCGGTTCGAGCCCTTTGCGCACGCTTGCCTTTGTAGAACACTGTGCTGTCGCTACGACACTTCTCTCTGTAGCCATTGAGGAGGAAACGGTGTCACACGATCTCGATCACCAGCGGAATCAGGAAAGCCAGCCTCACCCCCACCATCATGCTTGCGGACACCTCTTCGGATGCGGCGAGGAGCAAGGCACAGGCGTCCTCCGCGAAGATATCAAGGATGCCGCCTTCACTAGGCGAGCCGCAGACCGGCTGCTGCACATGGACGAAATGAACCAGGAGCAACTCGATGGCTTTCTGAACGCCCGAGGCCAATTTCGGCGCCGTCTGCTGCGCGCCAGCGGGTTCATGGGTGCGCTGGCGGGCATCGGACCATGGTTCAGCAAACTTGCGCGTGCCGCGGATGCGCTGGACGGCGGTCCCATCGGTGGCACTGCGACGAAGGAAAAGAAAGATGAGCAAGGCCGCGTCCACGTCGTCGAGAGCAACGATAAGACCGTTCACCTCGGCGTTTACGACACCACACTCGATCCCATAATCAAAGTCGATTCCGGCGATACCATCAGCTATCCCAACACGTGGTCGCATTTTCTGAATCAGATGCAGCCGGGCGTTCCCGTCGAAACTCTGGCGAAGCTGCGCGTCAGCAATCCGGGACACGGGCCACACTCCATCATCGGCCCCATCTACGTCAACAATGCCGAGCCCGGCGACTTGCTCGAGGTCCGGTACAAACGTATTCGTCCATTCGACTGGGGAGCGGTATTCAATAACCCGGGAGCGCTGGGAACCGGCTTGCTGGCTCAGGATTTTCCCGAGGGACAGGTGAAATATCTGAAGCTCGACTTGTCCAACATGACGGCGGAGTTCAACCGTAACATTCATGTACCCATCAAGCCTTTTCAGGGAACTCTGGGCGTGGCGCCTCCGGACGGCTACTATCCTGCTTTGACTCCGGGAGTGACCAGCTCCGTTCCTCCGGGCCCTCATGGCGGCAATACCGATTTGAGCGAAATGACCGAGGGCTCGACCATGTTCATTCCGGTGTGGAAGCCGGGAGCGCTGATCTACACCGGCGATTCGCACGCCGTGCAGGGCGATGGCGAAATCAACCTTTCCGCACTGGAAACGCGCATGCAGGAATTGCGCATCCAGGTCGTACTTCACAAGCAGAAGAATTTCGCCTGGCCGATAGCGGAGACTCCGACCCACTGGATCACTTTAGGCTTGGACAAGGACCTCAACGTGGCGATGACCCTGGCAGCGCGTAACGCCATCAACTTCCTGGCCGCGCGCGCCGATCTCACCAAGCTCGATGCCTACGCTCTGTGCAGCATCGCCGTCAGTTTCCGGGTAACGCAGGTGGTGGACATCGTGCGTGGCGTGCACGCCATGATCCCTAAGAACCTTTTCGCAGCCGACCTGCGCAAGCAGATCGCCGTGGTTTAGTGTGGCGCGGGCACTCCTGCCCGCGAAATCTAACCACGAGCAAACCTGTGATTCCCGTTTCGGACCCAAGCTCCAGGAAAAAGCCTTAACATATCTCAAACATTACCCCTCCGCCTCTACGATAGCGACAGAATAATCGCCGTATGCCAACAGCAAAATTCCGCCGATACGAATACCGCCGCCCGTCTGCCTCATTATCAGAAAGACAACCGACCCCTGTTTGTGACGTTCCGCACACAGACTGGATTCCGACTCTCATGCGATGCTCGGGACGTGGCCCTTCAACACTGTCTCCACGACAACGGCAAAACAATTCGTCTGCACGCGGTTGTGGTCATGCCAGATCACGTGCATCTGCTGTTCACATCGTTGCGAGACGCCGAAGTCTGGACCTTCGCGCTCCCCGAAATTCTGCGAGCCATCAAAGGATCTTCCGCGCGCGCAGCATCAATAAGCTCACCGGCAGAACCGGGCCCGTGTGGCAAGACGAATCCTTCGACCATGTTCTGCGAGGTGATGAAAGCCTGCGGGAGACGATGGACTACGTCTGCCAGAATCCCGTAAGAAAAGGACTGGTAGATAAACCAGAAGATTACAAGTGGCTGTGGGTCGAGTGTGAAATGGCTTGACTGTGAAATGGCTTGAAAGTTGCGCGGCACTCCTGCCCGCGAAATGCCAGCGGCATTTGGGAAGCTGGGGTCTACTACAGCTTCATCTTCAGGCTCTCGGTTTTCTTAGTTCTGAGTCGGGATATGCAGGTTTGCTCGTGGTTAGATTCCGCGGGCAGGAGTGCCCGCGCCACACAAGCACGCTAAACAGACCTATTCTTCGTCCTCGCCCATCTGCTGGCTCAGATAGCGCTCATAGCCCAGTTCCTTGATCAAGTGCATCTGCGCTTCAAGGAAGTCGACGTGCTCTTCCTCGTCCTTGAGGAGTTTCACCAAGAGATCGCGGGAGCCATTATCGCCTTCTTTGGTGGCGATGGCGACAGCGTCGTTGTATTGCTTGACCGCGCCGACCTCCAGGGCCAAATCGCTTTCGATCATTCCCTTCACCGTCCCGGCCACCTTCAACTCCAGCGGCATCATGGACGGGCTGCCATCGAGAAACAGGATCCGTTCGATCAGCACTTCGGCGTGTTTCATTTCGCCGATGGATTGTTTCTTGATGAAATCGGAGAGCTTGTGGTATCCCCAGTTTTCGCACATCTCGGCGTGCAGGAAATACTGGTTGATGGCTGTCAGCTCTTCACGGAGCGCCTTGTTCAGTTCAGCAAGAACTTTAGGATTACCTTTCATGGCGAAGCGAGTATGGCAGAAGGAAAGGCCCAGCAGCAAGGGTCTGTGATGCCACCACAGAGCCACAAATTTGTCATCCCTCGCGAAGCGAGGGTAGTGGGTCAGTTTGAATTTGTCTTGAAAGGGCGCGGCTTCAGCCGCGCCGTAAGGTGCGCAAAATCAATCGCGGCCTTTAGCCGCCGAGGGAATGCAGGTTTCAAATCGACCCACTACCGCAGCGAGGGACCTTGGTGTTTGCCCGCAGCGGCGATTGTGCAGCGGAAAACGGGGTCCCTCACTCCGCTCGGGATGACATTCTGCAATCAGAACAACAACACGCCCGCTTTTTCCATGTGCCTGAAGCCATCCGTCGCCCAGGCAGCAAGCGCCATTAGCGTCGCGTTATAGCCCACATGCGCCAGGAAACTTGACGCCACCGACTTGGTCACCGCCCGCACAGTCGTGAGCACCACACCGACCAAGCACACAATCAACACCGCCGCCCAGGAATAGCCATACTGCGGAGAGTGAATCAGTGCAAACAGCAGTGCAGTAACGAGAATGCTCCAGAAAGCTCCCCAGCGGCGCGCCAGAACCGGATACAAGAATCCGCGAAAGAAAAGCTCTTCCATTAAAGGCCCGAGAGTGATGGCGAAGGCCGCAGTGAGATAAGCGTCCAGGGGACGCTCGAAGAACTGGTCGAACGGCGTGGTCTTGGGCATGGGAAGAAATCGGCCCAAGACGTCGAAGCTCAACATAAGCGCGCCCACGCCCAATAGAATCAGCCCCGCCATACCTGGCCAGTTCCAGCGAATCGCTTTCCAGAAGCGTATGTGATATTTGCCCTCTACCAGCAGGATCATGTAAGCCGCCATGGCGATGTAGGCCAGGAATTCAGAGAGCAGGGCAAGTGCCGGCTTCCGGGCAACCTCCAGCCAACTCTCATGCGGATAGGCAATGAAGCGCGCTCCCGACACAACAAGGGCCGGCGCGATCAAGAGCGCCAACAGCAATGTAAGCGCGCCTAGTAGAAGGACATCCCACCCGCTCCAGAGGGGATTTTCGCCGGCTTTCGGGGCGGGCGATGTTGGGGGTATTTCAATCGGCGGAAGTGAGTAGGTAACCAGAGGCGCAGACAGCTGCGTCTCGCTATTCAGCGGTTGCGGATCGGGTTGCGGATTTTCGGATGAGGACAGAGACAGGGTTCCCTCGCTGGACTGCAAAACATAAGATTAACATTTGTGGTTAGTCTTTATGCGCCTCGACGTAGGAACGTAACACCGCGTTCATGCGCGTAAGGTGACCTTCACCTTGTTTCTTAAACCAGTCGAACACGTCGCTATCGATGCGAAGATGGACCGACGTCTTGCCGGGCGGCATGACAATCCGGGCGCGTTGCCAAAAATCGTCCCCCACAGGCGCACCCTCCGGTGCATCGGCCCGGGTTTTGCTTGCGCCGCTGGAGAGTTTTCTTTTGATCGTACTAAGCGAATATTTCACGGTAGTATTTTTCTGCGTCATCCGGTTTGCTCTCCTTGCGCTGAATTATGCGAATGACATTTTTCGCCGCGCCAGGTGTAGACGACATGCAGCACCGTCTCACCCGATAACCCAAGCGCGAGGTGTCTCACCTCGCCGCAATCCGCGCGACCGTCAATGGCTTCAATCGTCGGATTTTCGAAGATCGATGTGGCGTCCAAAAAATCAATCCCGTGATTCTTGATGTTGGCCGCGTTTTTCTCTTCGTCCCATTCAAAGCTCAACTCAGCCATGACGAACAAGTTTATGGTACACAAACGTGTACACATTATCAAGAATGGAAGCCGTGCCCTTCCCAAGCCCTTATCGAGATGAAGCCTCCGCGCTAAGCGCTCCTCTTCCCGTTCCCCGCAAAATATCCCGCCAGCGCCTGCCCCGTATACGACTTCTTCACCCGCGCCACCTGCTCCGGCGTGCCCTGCGCCACGATCCTGCCACCTTCTTCGCCGCCTTCGGGCCCGAGGTCGATGATCCAGTCGGCATTGCGGATCACGTCCAGATGGTGTTCGATGATGATGATCGAATTGCCCAGGTCGGTCAAACGGTGCAGCACATCGAGCAGCTTCTTCACGTCGTCGAAGTGCAGGCCGGTGGTGGGCTCATCGAGCAGGTAAAGAGTTTTGCCGGTCTGGCGCTTGCTCAACTCGCGGGCCAGCTTGATGCGCTGCGCCTCGCCGCCGGAGAGCGTGACCGCAGATTGACCGAGATGAATGTAGCCGAGGCCCACATCGACCAGGGTTTGCAGTTTTTGTTTTATTTGCGGAATGTTTTCGAGAATGGGCAGCGCGTCGGAGACCGGCATCTCCAGCAAATCGGCAATGGAGTTGCCGTTGTATTTCACGGTCAGCGTTTCATGATTGTAGCGCCGTCCGCCGCAAACCTCGCAGAGCACGTACACGTCGGGCAGAAAGTTCATCTCGATGCGGCGCTGGCCTTCGCCCTGGCAAGCTTCGCAACGGCCGCCGGAAACGTTGAAGGAAAAGCGTCCGGGCTTGTAGCCGCGTTCGCGCGCCTCGGGCAGCATGGCATAAATATCGCGGATCGCCGTGAACACGCCGGTATAGGTTGCCGGATTCGAGCGCGGAGTGCGGCCGATCGGCGATTGATCGATGCGAATCACTTTGTCGATGTTCTCCGCACCCACGATTGATTTATGCTCACCGGACTTTTCCCGCGAGCGGTAAAGCTGGCGCGCGAGGGCGCGGTAAAGAATGTCATTGACCAGCGTGGACTTGCCAGAGCCAGAGACTCCTGTGATGACGGTCATCACACCGAGCGGGAAAGTAACGTCGAGATTCTTGAGATTGTTTTCCCTGGCGCCGAGAATCGTCAGCGCCGCACCGTTCTTCTGACGCCGCTCGGGACGCATCTCGATCTGCACTTTGCCGGAGATATATGCTCCGGTCAACGAGTTCGGATCGCGCATGATTTCTTCCGGCGTTCCGTGGGCCACCAGGCTGCCGCCGTGACGTCCTGCGCCGGGGCCGAGATCGATTACGTAGTCCGCTCGGCGGATTGTTTCTTCATCGTGCTCAACCACCAGCACGGTGTTGCCCAGGTCGCGGAGATTTTCGAGCGCGGTAAGCAGCCGCCCGTTGTCGCGATGATGCAGCCCGATGGAAGGCTCGTCCAGCACGTAGAGAACGCCGCGCAGCTTGGAGCCAATCTGCGTTGCCAGACGGATGCGCTGGCCTTCGCCGCCAGATAAAGTCGCGGCCGAACGATCGAGGGAAATGTAATTCAATCCAACCGCATTTAGAAATTGCAAACGCTCGACCACTTCATACATGACGCGGCCGGCAATCTTTTCTTCGCGTCCTGCGAGCTTGATGCTTCGAGCAACGTCGAGCGCGCGGGAAATTGGCAGCGCCGTGAAGTCTGCGATCGACATTGCGTTTACCTTCACGGCGAGGCTTTCCGGCCGCAGGCGCTTGCCATGGCACGCGGGGCATTCGCTCGCGGACATGTGATCCATCAACCAGTCACGATAGCCTTCCGAAGTGGACTCCTCGAGATTCTGCTTCAAGTATCCGAAGATTCCACGGAAGCCGGTCTTACCGCGGCCCGATTCGCCATTCAATAGCAGGTCCTGAATTTTCTCGGGAAATTTTTCAAAGGGCGTGTTGAGGTCGATGCCGTGCGCCGCGGCCACGACTTGCAGACTGTGAATCAGGCCCTGCGACGCCGAACCCGGCCCCAGTCCGCCATCGAGCAGAGGCTTCGACCAGTCCGTAATCACTTTCGCGGGATCGAAATCGTAGCGGCTGCCGAGGCCGTGGCACTCGGGACACGCTCCATACATGCTGTTGAAGGAGAACGAACGCGGCTCGAGTTGCGGCACGCTGATGCCGCAATCCGGGCAGGCGAGCTTTTCCGAATAGAGTTGCTCATCGCCGCCGACGACTGCAACTTGCACTAAGCCGCCTGCAAGCTTCATTGCGAGGCCGACCGACATTTCCAGGCGGTGCTCGATGCCGGGCTTCACCAGCAGCCGGTCAACCATTACTTCGATGGTGTGGTTCTTGCGCTTATCGAGATTGAGATCGTCCTCCAGGTTCACGAGTTCGCCGTCGACGCGGGCGCGAGTGTAGCCGTGCTTGAGCAGCGTCTCCATCTCTTTCTTAAATTCGCCTTTGCGCCCGCGCACGATTGGCGCAAGCACCATGACGCGGTCTTCAGGCGTAAGGGCCATCACACGCTGGACAATTTGTTCGGCGGATTGGCGACTGATGGGACGCCCGCACTTGGGACAATGCGGAACGCCGATGGAAGCGAACAACAGGCGAAGATAATCGTAGATCTCGGTGATGGTGCCCACGGTTGACCGCGGACTGCGGCTGGTGGTCTTTTGCTCGATCGAGATAGAAGGGCTAAGTCCATCAATTGCATCGACATCCGGGCGTTCCATTTGGTCCAGGAACTGGCGGGCGTAGGTGGAAAGAGTCTCCACGTAGCGGCGCTGGCCCTCGGCGTAAATCGTGTCAAATGCGAGAGATGACTTCCCCGAACCGCTCAAACCGGTGACCACGGTGAGGGTATTGCGCGGAATCTCAACGTCGATGTTTTTGAGGTTATGCTGGCGCGCCCCGCGCACCGAAATCTTGGTGATGGCCATTTATCTGGGTTGGATAGCCCTTCCGTAACGTCGACAGGTTTCCAGATATGTTCGACATTAGGAATGCACAGCTCTACTCCGTATCTTAATCGTCAATAGCGGCGGCCGTCAACGCAGGTAGATTGAAGATGCCGTATAGACGAAACGTGATCCGGCGGCATCTGAATACTGCCATTTCTTACTACGTCTAGACAGGGTGGTTGACCGTGATTTCGCTCTTCATGCCTCTTATTCTCTGCGTTACGGTAGTCGCCTCGGTCGGAATTGGCGTCATCACGGCTTACGCCGCAGTCATTGGTATTCTGGAAGCTTGCGGCCGGGCGGCGCAGCAACCGCCCGCGGAAGAAAGACCGCGGCTGGTTCTCGTGCCCACGCAGAACCATGCCAGCGGGGATTAGAACCCACCGTAGCTAGTTCCCGGGTGCGGCATCCCTACTTACCGGGAAAACTTTGCCTCGACGATCCAAAATCATCCAACGCACAGAAGAGTGGAATCCCGGACGGGCGAGTTCGAAATCAGGTGAGTAAGAGCCCCTCTACTCAAATGTTGTGCTGAATCGCGACGTTTCAAAATCAAACACGCTGAGGGAACTATATCTGATCCCTGACAGGCTCCTGTAAGAACACTTGATTGCGACCTTGTTCGTGCCAGACATTACAGCAGCTTTCTCTAGGGCATTGAGGTTTATATTCAAGGCGTTGGCGGCAGAATCCGTTTCAGCTTCGATGCAGGGAATTTTGTCCTTTTTCTTACCGCCCACCAATTCCCATTCCACATCTAAAGCTGGCCCTTTACCAATGTTCCGCAGCCGAGGCGGAGTGGTTATCACGCCCTCTTGAGTTGCAATGATGGCAGGCTTGAAAGCTGCCTCTGACTGGGCAACCGTCTGTCTAGCAATCGTCTTTGTGTAGTTCACGTACTTGTACAAAAGGATCAAGCCGATTACAGACACAATCAAAGAGATGAATTGCATCAGCATTGATGTCATCCCGCACACGTGGCTGCATTTACTCCGTTTCTTTTTCCTTCTCCGCTAGGATACCGAGTTGATAGTTGGCTTTATCGAGCTGTGCCAAAATCGCGTAGAGCAACTGGTCAGTAAGTGATGGATTCTTTTCTATGGCGTAAGCGTCCAATGCCGGCTTCATCGGAAGATCAAAGAAAGTCATGTTGAATCTCCTTTACGGTTGGTTGGTTTTTTTCAAGCGGCAGGCCAGCGCACGCGATTACTTCTGCTGCTTCTTGAGAGCGTCGGTCAATGGCTTACTAGCATCTACCAGCTGTTGCATACACGCTTTCTGCTCGTTAGAGTCCGTGATGTCACCACAGCGCAGAGAACTCGAAAACGTCATAATATTAAACGACAGCGTTTCATCTTCGTCGAAGAGCTTATCCATCGCTTTTCTATCGGGCACCCCGGTATATTGATCGTCGGCCGGACAATGCGCCCCGATGTGGTCTCCCTCCACTATGTAAACGGCGGAGGGATGGAACATGCAGAAGACATCCTTTGTGTCCTCCCAACGCGAGAGGACTTCCGTGCGCAGGCTCCTCCAGAATTCTTGTACCTTTTGACTGCCTTTGTGGCTTGCGAGAACTGCGCTGGCAGTGTCCTTTGAGTCAGTAATTTCGCAGAACTCATGAGACGCCCTATCGGCTACAGATAGATTTTCCGGCCAAAGTCCTGCCTTCTCGTGTGCCTTAGCGCAGAAGCCGTTCCACTCGTCGCTGATTTTGGCGGTTTCTTCACAGTCTGCTTTGGATTTGAAGCCTGTACGCTGCCAAACCGAACATGGGTCTTGCGCCATTCCTGTACCCACCATCAGCAAAGCAACCACGATTATTCGGAGTTTCATATCGCGGTCACTTTAAGCCCCTACCAAGAGCGGGTCAAGCGGCACCTTTGTGCCAGTGCCCCGGCATGCCTTCTCCTTGGACTGTTCCTTAAATAGCTGCCGGGCTTTCGGGTGCTGCCGCTTCGCGGCTGGGACGAGTTTGTCCCGCCGTCGATGGTAGGCGTTGAGCTTCGTGGCAGACTCAAATCGCGGCGGGCGGAGCGGCCTCGCTTGTAGTGCGCAAAGGCGGCCCAGACCCGACCTCGTGTTAGCATTTTAATAGTTGTTCTCTTTCCCCAGCGGACTACGTATGACCCGCACTCGCCCCATCCCGCTTTCATCGCTTCTTGTGATGCTTCTGTGCGTTCTCACGATGCCCGCTCATGCGGCAGAGCAATCCCCTTGGCTTGAGATTCACTCCACGCACTTCACCGTCATCACCGACGCCGGAGAGAAAAAAGGTAAAGAAGTTGCGCTTCGATTTGAGCAGATGCGGGCAGTATTCGCCATTCTCCTCATGAAGGACCGGCTCAATGAGCCGCTGCCGCTGACTATTCTTGCCTTCAAGAACGACAAGGATTATTACCAGACCGCGCCGCTGCATCAGGGACAGCCGATCAACGTCCCCGGATTTTTCGTGCCCGGCGAAGACCAGAACTTCATCGTGCTGAATTTATTTGAAGAGGAATCATGGCGCGCCGTCGCCCATGACTTCGCCCATCTGTTGCTGAACTACAACTATCCTCCGGTTGAGGGATGGTTCGACGAAGGGCTGGCGGAATATTTCAGTTCGATCCGCGTCGACAACAAGCAGGTTGAGATCGGAGGCGACCCAGAGTTAAGCAACGTCTTCACTCAGGATCTGCTGCAGAATCAGCGCGAAGTTCGCAATCCGCCGAAGCCGCTCACCGAACTGCTGGGTGGCCAGGTCTGGCTTACTCTGCCCGACCTGCTCACCATGAAGCATGACACTTCCACCTACGTTGAAGCCACGCACCACACGCTGTTCTACGCGCAGTCGTGGATGCTGATGCACTACCTGCTGCATGAGAAGAAGTTGCCCGAGACAGGCACGTACTTTGATCTGGTCGAGAACCAGCGCGTGCCGGTGGAAGAAGCGCTTCAGAAGGCGTACGGTGTGACACCCGCACAATTTGACCAGGCAGTAAAGGCTTACTTCCACTCGCTCACGCCGCTGTTCACGGCACTCGATGCAGCGAAGCAGCCGAATGCCCTAGCCAATCCGCCGCAGGTGTATCAATTTCCTGCGCCGGTGGGGCCGAACGATAGCGCAATCATCGCGAAGCCGATGCGCGAAACGGACGCTCGCGCTTTCGCGGCTGAGATCAAGACAAGGATTCCCGACCGTCGCGCAGCCGGCTTGCAAGAGTTGCAGGCACTGGCCATAGCTCCCGAACCCGGCACTTCCAGCAAAGCCGACAAGAAAGCCGATAAGAAAAAAGACGACCCGCAAGATGGTCCGCTGGTGGCGGCCACGGGCAATGAAATCGCCCATCGCGCCCTGGCCTGGGATCACCTGCAGCACGGCGAATTCGATGCGGCCGTGGAAGAACTGGGCGATGCCGCCGCCCTCAACCAGCGCGATATGTGGATCCGTTACTACCTTGCCGCGCTGAAGTACCGCATTGCAAAAACGAAGCATATCGATATTCAGGGCTTGCCCAACATGATGCAGGATCTGCGGGCGGTGCTGGATTGGTATCCGGAATTCGCCGATGCCTATGACCTGATGGCGATGGCACGCAAGGTGGGCGGCGGTCCGGTCGCCGCCATGCAGGCGGAACGCGCCGCCATGCAACTCAGTCCGCGCAATCAGGAGTACGTCTACCATTTAGCGGAAATCTACATCGAGGCCAAGAAGTGGGAAGCGGCGCGCGCCCTGCTGGAACATTTGAAGACGAGCAGCAATCCACAAGTGGCCGCCGAAGCGCGTGAGCAGTTGACCCGGCTGGCGAACGAGCAGAAGTATGGACTCTCGGCACCCTCGACGGCTCCGAAACTTTCTCCGCAGAGTACTCCATTTGACGTTCTGGACCAGGACGCCGCCAAGCGCGCCGCAGCGGCCCAGACTTCGCAAAACGCTGGAGCGGGAGACAAGCGCGCCGCCAAGTTTTTCCAGGGGCGGCTGTTGGGCGTGGACTGCTCGCAGTCTCCGGCTGCTGTTCTGACTGTGGTCTCTGGAGCAACTGTTCTGAAACTGCGCACTGGCGATTACAAATCTCTGCTTCTGATTGGGGCCGATACATTCTCTTGTGCATGGAATGATCGGTCGGTTTCGGTGAACTACAAGCCCGGCGGCGCATCGGATGGGGATTTGGTGTCGGTGGAGCTACGTTGAGTGCAGTACTGGAAGTTGGGTTTTGGCAGATTTGCCCGCTACGATGTTTCCGCCGAGAATCCTCTCCTGCTTGTTGACGCGGTACAGCGTTCATAGCATAATGGCTGCCCGGCGCAGGCGCGATTTGTCTGTTCTTGGCTTGACCCAGGCCTAAGTCGCATTCGCCATGAGAGGTTATGATGTCATTGCGTTCTCCTGCCATCACTTCTTTTTCGATTCTCCTGCTTAGTTGCGGCTTTTCGATACTTTGTTCAGCGCAAGGTTTACCGCCCGGTCCAAACGCGCGAGGAAAGCAACTTCAAGAAAATATCGGGACGCCATCGCCCGGTGATTGGCAGCAGTTGGTCAAGCTGGTCTCGAGCGCGGGAAACCCGACTTTCTTCTTCGGAAACTCGGCGGGCATATCCGGCGACACCGTGGTGATTTCTGCTAGCCCTGGTGACCTCAGCGCAATTGCTGGTTGGGTCTTTGTTAAATCGGCACAGGGTTGGGCCAATACAGTTCCGGTCGGCGGACTGAAGCTCCCCGGTTCGATTGTTTTTATGACCTATGCGGCAATTGACGGAGACACGGTCGTGATTGGAGCTCCAAGCCTCGACCCTGGATCTCCGAGTTATGCCTACGTCTTCGTCAAGCCGGCGACCGGCTGGACGAACATGACTCCGACCGCTGTGCTAACGCCTTCGGACTCGATGGACGGTTATTTCGGCGAGTCCATTTCTGTACGGGGTGACACGATTGCGGTAGGCGATCCTGGATTCGAATCTTCGCCGGGTTCGGTTTACGTTTACACCAAGCCCGCCGGGGGTTGGGCAAATATGACGCAGACCGCAAAGCTCACTGCGTCAGACGGCATGATCAATGACAATCTCGGGCAATCGGTTTCGGTTCATGGCACAACGATCGCGGCGGGCGCACCGCAGAACGAAGAGTACGACCTCGCCGGCAAGGCTTATGTATTCGTGCAGCCCGCGGGCGGCTGGACGAGTATGACGCAGACTGCGGAATTAACGGTTCCTGCCGCACCTGAAGGATCGGATATTGGAACATCTATTTATGCAAACGACAGCTGGGTTCTGGCCGGCGCTCCATCGTTCGGCAACAGCGGCTTCTCCGGCTCGGCTTATATTTTCTCCAAGCCAGCTTCGGGTTGGGCGAACACGACCGCGACCGCTATGCTCACGCCTGGCGATCCACGACCTGATTCAGAATTTGGCTGGTCGGTGTCGGGCAGCGGAAACATTGCAGTCGTGGGAGCACCTCGGCGCGGGGCACCACCTTTTGAGATCGAAGGCGGCGTTTATGTCTTCAAGGAGCCTGCATCGGGTTGGCAAAACATGACCGGACTGACTGTACTTACCGGCTCGGACGCGCGCAGCGACGCATGGTTGGGGGAGTCGGTGGCAATGAGCGGGAACGTAGTGGTTACTGGTGAGCAGAATCCCTATACGACCGGAGCCGCCTACGTTTTCGGGCTGCCCTAATAGGCAAAAATTAAGGATACTCACATGTTGAACTCGGATTCGGGCGTGAAGCGGAGAACCTTTCCGCGACGGAAAACTCCCTCTCGACTTTCGGAAGGCATGACCCGTGCCTTGAACGGCTACGCGTTGGCGGCAGCGGCGGCCGGCGTTTCCGTTCTCGCGTGCGCAGCTCCGGCGGAAGGCGCGCCGGTTTGTGGGACGCTTTCGGTGACTCTCAAGCACACTACTACCGTTCCTTTTAACCCGGCAGGTCAAGCTGCGGCGCCGTTCAACGTCGCTCAAACAACGTTTCAGTACTTTTTGTCGACCACAGGAGTCAGCAGTTGGCGCTGGTGGAATCGCGCCTTCTTCACTCCGAATTCGGGAGCAGCAAAGGTTGTGATGGGGGCAAATAATCTTCCGGCCAACGTGCAGTCGGGATCGGTGATCGGACCGGGCGGACAATTCGGGAAACCTGCCTCCTACGGGTTGCTGTTCACTTATGGCAAAGGAAATTTCTCCCACGTGCAGGGCGGGGGAACGAAGACCAAACACCGAGGCAATCTTAGCCTGGTGCAAGACAGCTATATTGGATTTCAATTTTCGCAATCAGGCAAAGTGCATTACGGATGGGTTCGACTCTCCGTTGGTTTCCACGGGAAGGCGATCAAGCAGACCCTTGTGAATGTGCTCAACTTTGGTTACGAGAGCACTCCCGATACTCCGATCAACGCCGGGAGTTGCTCGGGTTCGGGCAACTCTGAGCCGAGTGCTCAAAACGACGCCTCGGACGCGCCTTCACTGGGGTTGTTAGCCTTGGGCAGCGCGGGCATGGCGAACTGGAAAACAATCCGCTAGATTTTCCTTGCGGAGGCCGGGATAGGAAATCATCCACCAGAAATAAGAAACCCTCCCGTTGGGAACGGGAGGGAGGCAATTCCAGATTCTCTTAGGCGCGGACGACGTTGCCCGCCTGAAAGCCTTTGGGGCCTTTCAGCAGATCGAACTCCACGGTCTCACCCTCGTTGAGCGAGCGGTAGCCGTTCTCCTGAATGGCGGAGAAATGTACGAAAACGTCCTCGCCCGTGGAGCGCTGGATAAATCCATATCCCTTCGCCCCGTTGAACCACTTCACTGTTCCCTTCTCTCTCACGGAAAACTCCTTTCATCTGTGAAGAATTAGTTCCCCGAATCTCCTGTATTGTTGCCCCGGCGAACCGGGACGCCCCCTCAAGAAAAACGGTGGAACTCGGCTGCCGGCCATTAGTACCGAAGAAACTGCCCCAAAGCAAAAGACTCCTCAGTTCAGCGCCACGCAAAGACATGGCGGCGCGAACTTTCGGAGCCCTGGACCATCGACGCTGTTTCTACGGCACTACTCAAGACGTCAACCTGCCTTACAACGCATCGCCCGGCAGTCACCGGGTAATGAGCAAACGATAATAAGCACTACTAAATCGTTTGACAAGAAGAATTAGTGGGTAACCCTAAAAAATAACCCCGGGTCACATTTAAAACTTTAACGAGGTATAAGAAAAGACGCTGTCCCGGGCCCGAAAACTTTGGTTTTCGGCCAAACCCCGACACAGCCCAACCCTTGGTAGGATTAAGGTACCGTCCGTGCCCGACCAGACCACAGCTACGGTTGCTCCGCCCGCTGAAACAGCCCCAAGCCGCCCGCCGGGCCCCCGCCCTGCGCGCTCCTCCGGGGTGATGGTCTCGACCGTGAAATACCTGCTGCGGACCGATGTGCATACTTTTGCATTCTCGGTCGCTGCCAATGCGATTCTCTCGTTTTTCCCGTTCGTAGTGCTGCTGATGACGCTCATCCGGCGGGTTTTCCATTCGCGGGTGATGTCTGACGTGGTGGTGGAACTGCTGCGCGACTACCTGCCGGCAGGCCAGGAGTTCGTCATTCGCAACCTGAATGCCATGGTCAACAGCCGCCACCGGGTGCAGGTAGTCTCGCTGGTCATTCTGCTGGTGACTTCTTCAGGCGTCTTCATGCCGCTCGAGGTTGCGCTTAACCGGATCTGGCGCTTTCCCAATAACCGGTCTTACTTCGGCAATCAGTTGATCTCGCTCGGCCTGGCCTTCAGCTGCGGCGTGCTGGCTCTGCTTTCCATTGCCATGACTGCGGGGAACGTCGCTTTGCTGGAATTTCTGCTGCGCGGCCACGGCAGTGGATTCATTCGCCTGGTGGGCTTTGTAGTGATGAAGCTGTTTGCCATTGCCGCCAGCATCGCCATCTTTTTCCTTATTTATTGGGTGCTGCCCAATGGCCGGGTTCCGGCTCGGGCTGTGCTGCCTACCGCCGTTATTATGGGATTGCTGTCGGAGGCGTTGAAGTATGGCTACATCCTGGCGCTGCCCTGGCTCAATTTCGCCGAAGTCTACGGCCCTTTCGCGCTGTCGGTCAGCATGATGTTCTGGGCATTTCTGTCAGGGTTATTGCTGCTCGCCGGGGCGAATCTTAGCGCCGAAGAACACGTGCGGCGGGCGCGCTAGAGTGAGATTCGTTGCGAAAAAACTTGGGCGATGCGAAAAGCGGCTGGCAGTAAAATCAGGCTTCAGCTCGTTGGATCTATGACTTACTTTCCAACGGGACGTTGCTAAAGGCAATTCCTCGTTTGCGATTGATCCGGCAGATCAGATTTTCCAGTATCGTCGGCAACAGGTTCACCCCTGGCAGCGGAGCCAAGGAGTTCTTTTCCACGTAGTCCTCGGCTCCGGCTTCGATCAGCTTTTGCCGGTTCTTCTCCGTCAGGCTGCTTAGGACTATAACGGGGATGTCCGCCGTTGCAGCATCCTTCTTCAAACGTGCCAGCACCTCCGGTCCACTCAACTTGGGCAAAATCATGTCCAGCAGAATCAGATCAGGCTTATGCTCTCGCGCCAGTTTCAGAGCGCGCTCGCCGTCCTCAGCGCAAATCACCTCGTAACCAGCCCTATGCAGCACGCGCTCGTTCTCGTGCAGGATCGGTTTGCTGTCATCCACTAAGAGAATCTTCACACAGTCCGCCGTCCTTAGTTGCAATATCGGCATCGCCGCGCAAAGGATTAGTCCGAAACATTCTCGCATTGGCACTCCCCTGGCATGAGCACCTTTTCCTTTCAGCTACTTACGGTTAGTCCCCCTGGCCGCCGGATTCCGCTTCGCTCTGGTAATCCACAGGCTAGTTGTGACATCCGTCACTGCGCTGTTCCGCTGACCCGGCTAGGATGCTCTCGGTTTCCCAAAGCCCTCTGAGCAGACATTGTTTCCCAGGTGGTCGTTATGACCGTCATTTGCTGGCGTCTGCTCGCCTGTTTCTCGTTGATTTTCTTGGTGGCTGCATTACGCGGGCAAACTGCGGATGTGGATCGATCCCGCGCCATCGCCCCAACTTTGGCGACTTCACCGAGCATTCCTCTCTCCAGGGCAGTTCCGCTTTCTCTGCCGGTCGACGGACCTTGGCGCGATCCCGTGGCTCGAGGCACGATCGCATTGCCGCAAATCGTTCGCGCCGCCGGAATCATTTTTTCCGGCCGCGTTACTTTTGTGGGACGGGCGGACGGGCGCGCCGCGTCATCTTCCGGCCAAAGTGCCGGCTCCACCGCGGTCACCTTCCAGGTTGAACACGCAATTCGTGGCACTGCGGCTGGTCAGAGTCTGACCATTCACGAATGGTCCGGCCTTTGGACAGGCAGAGAGCGTTACCGCGTAGGAGAACGCGTATTGCTGTTTCTGTATTCTCCGAGCAAGCTAGGTCTCACCAGTTCTGTAGCCGGGGCCGTGGGCAGATTCGCGATTGATCCGCAAGGCAGGATCGCGATGAATGCTCAGAATGTAGCGGCTCTGGCGGCAGATCCGGTGATCGGTGGAAGAAAGGTTGTTCCGTATACCGATTTCCTCCGAGCGGTGCGGCGCGCAGGCGGCGTGGAATGAGCCGAGTGGCCATACAGAAATATTCGGGATTGAGCGGGCATGCGTTATTACGGCTGGCTACAGTTCTGGCCATCGTTCTATCATTCTCCGCTATAACCACCGCCGGGGGGCCCAAATATGTTGCGGGTTCCAGCTACTTCAATTCTTCGACGATGGGGCAACCCGTCACTTGGTCGCTGGGGCAGCTAAACTACTACACGGATCAGGGGGACCTGAGCCCTATCCTGCCAAACGCCGCCGCCAATGCCTTCGTCGCCAGCGCCTTCCTGCAATGGACGTCGGTCTCTACCGCCGCCGTGGTGGCAAACGCCGCCGGCCAGCTTGCCGAAGATGTCAATGGAAGTAACATCGGAGTTAACTCCGAAGGGGTCGTCACCGCCCCCGCCGATATCACCCCAGCCGCCACGCAGACCCCGGTCGGAATCGTCTACGACTACGACGGCTCGGTGACCGACGCGCTGTTGGGCGCCGGCGCCGGCGATACTTCGGAATGCTTCTGGAACGCGGTTTATGGAGGCGTGGACAACTTCGGCACGGGCGCTAATTTCCTGCACGCTTTGGTCGTGATCAACGGACAGTGCGCGCTGCAGTCCTCGCAACTCACTGACGTGGAATACCGGCTGGTGCGAGTGCTGGGCAATGTGCTAGGCCTGGGTTGGTCGCAGTTGAATCTGAATGTAATCACCGGCAAGCCTCCCGCAACACCTGACGACTACGCGGGGTTCCCGGTGATGCACTACATGGACCCGGTGAATTGCATACCCATCACTCTTTGCTATAAGAACCCCTACCAACTCGCGCCCGACGATGTGGCCGCGCTCTCTCGCCTCTACCCTACTTCCGCCCATTCGGGCACCAAAGCTCGAATCCACGGCTCGGTGTACTTCCTGGATCATTTCGGCGCGGAAGGCCAGCCCATGCAGGGCGTGAATGTGTTCGCGCGCTGGATCGATCCTTCCACCAACCAGCCATCCCACCAATACGCGGCCTCGTCAGTGTCTGGGTTCCTGTTCACCGGCAACGCCGGAAATCCGATCACAGGATTAACCGATCCGCTGGGAAATGCCTACAGCGAGTTCGGATCAACCGACCAAACTTTGGAAGGATTTTTTGACCTCGGTGGATTACCGATCCCGAACGCAGGAAGCACGGCGCAGTATCAGCTCTCGGTCGAGGCTTTGGATCCGTTGTGGTCGACCGGCGTTTGCCCCTACGACGATTCGCAAGTGGTGCCCTCCGGGAGCTTTGCACCCATCGTCGTAACCGTGAATGCGGGCGGTGACTTTGAACAGGACATTCTCATGTCCGGCAGCGGGCAGGCCGTACCACCGTGGGCCGCGACGGAGACCTGGAGCAGCCCAGCCCCGGTTCTCACTCCTGGCGACTGGGTAGGCTCGCTGAGCGGCTACGGTGATGTGTCCTACTTCCTGATCACCGCCCAAGCCAACCGCACTCTGTCAGTAGCCGTCACGGCGCTGGATGAAACCGGCGCGCCCAGTGAGTCGAAAGCCGAACCCGTGGTCGGCATCTGGACCTTGGGCGATCCGCAGGGCACGCCTCCACCGGCTTTCACGGCCGCGCCGTTCAACTCGGAGGCATTCGCCATGAGCCGTCTGGATGCGCAAGTCTTGAGTTCGAACAGCTTCATTATCGGCGTCGCCGACCTGCGCGGCGATGGGCGGCCCGATTACTCGTATCACGCTCACGTGCTCTACGGAGACTCGGTGAGCCCGCCGCGGGTCCCGATAGGCGGGGGAGCAATCACGCTGCAGGGTACTGGCTTTGCTCCCGGACTCAATGTCACGGTGGGGAGCACAAGCGTGCCTCTGCTAGCTACGAACGCCAGCCAAATCCTAGTCACCGCTCCGGCGCAAGGCGACGGACAACAAACCATCACCGTCACCGACCCGGTCAGCGGCGCGTTCTCCATCATGACCAGTGTGCTCACCTTCGGAGCCGCTTCCACTGACAAGATTGTGCTGCTGCAGGGGGCAAATCCACCGACGCCTGTAGGCACACAGGCGACGAATCCGGTCATAGTGCGAGTACTCGCCTCCGATGGCGTTACCGCCGTGAATGGCGCGACCGTTGGATGGACCACCACCAACGGCGCCACACTCTCCGTCTGCGGTGGCGCCCCCAGTTGTTCGGCGGTCACGGATGAAAGCGGAATGGCTTCCACCTGGGTTACGCCCGCAGCCACCGGAGTTGCCAGCATCACGGCGACGCTCGCTCCCGGGGTCTACAATCCGGCGCAATCGGTCTCGGGCACGCTATCGGCCACGTCGTCGTCTTTGGACATCGGAGTAATCACGCCCTATCTTTGGATTGCCCAGGGAGCCACCCTCAGTGTACCGATTACCGCGCGGGTGTTGAGCACTGGGGTGCCACAGAGTGGTGTGACGGTGAACTTCAGGGTTGCGCAAGGAACCGGGTCACTCAGTTCGGCAACAGCGGTAACGAACAGCAGTGGCTACGCGTCGGTCACACTCACGTTGACGAACTTTACCGCCAATGTGCAACTTACCGCTTGCGTCGCACCCGGAAATAATCCTTGTCAAACCGTCTATGGGAACGCGGTGGCAGCGGCGCTGCTGAACTTGCAGGCGGTGGCTGGAGCCGGTCAGGTCGTGACGGGACAGCCGTTTCAGCCTCTTACCGTCCGCGTGACTGATTCGTCCACGCCGCCCAATCCTATTCTCGGTGCCAGCGTCCTGTTTCAATCTACCGTGCTTCGTCCTGTAGGAAGCGATCTGACCCTAACGTCGGGCGATCCGACCCACACCCAAACGGGAATGCCCGTCATCCTCAGTGCAAGCCAGAGCAGCGTGACGAGCGACGCCAACGGCCTCGCGAGTTTCGTCCCAACCGTCGGATCGTTCACCGGAGTATTAGAAGTGGAGATCCAGGTTTCGACGGGAGTGTCCGCCGCGATCGAGGACGTGATGGAAAGCTTTCCGCAAAGCACGGGCGGGAACACATCCGCGACCACCGGTAACCTCTGGCACGGGCGCGTTCCCGTCCAATTGGGCGAGGGGAGTGATGGACGCACGACGAATGCTGCTCCGCTGAACACGCGCCCCGACGATCACTGAGGACGATTGTTCAGCGAACCACTAAGAGGTCTCGCGTCGACGCGGACGCTGCTTGGCGGATACACACTTGATGACGAGCTTGCGGCGCCCGCTGGCGGGCATGGGGACCTTGGCTCGGTTGAGTGCCACATTGATGAGGGCGCGGACTTCAGGATCGTCGAGCACTTTGGCGTCCGGCTCACCGGCATTGTACAGCCGGATGTTCCGAACCACGTTACCGCTGCCCTGCAGACGTTCTGCCGGATCGGGCAAGCCCGCGCCTTGCAGAAAACACAGGGTCACGCGCCCCGGCGGGAGCACGATGGAGAAGATCGCCTCGGAGGGGCGTTCGGTAGGACTGAAGCCGATGACCAGCCAGTTGTAATTGTCATAGACCATCTCGATGGCGCCGGGGACGAGCTTGCGCATTTTCGTGAGAGTGCGGCGGGCGAAGGCGGTCACCGCCGGGTCGTATTTATCCAGAAAGGAATCGAGTTGCGATTGCGGGTCGGCTTGCGAAAGTTCAGTATTCTTGCCCACGGTTGACGATTTTGCTCTGACCATCGCATCCTCCTTTTGCAATGTCATTCCGAGTCTTCGTGAAGCGAAGGCGAGGAACCTGTTTTCTTCCGCCACCAGCGAACAGCAGGTTCCACCCTTCGGTCGGAATGACAAATCTTTGAGAGGGACAGGCCGAGGCCCGCCGGCCGAAGCCCGAAGCCCGCTACACTCACTTCTTCGTCCCCTGATCTTTCGTCCACTGATCCACCCAATCGTTCACGGTTTTGTACCAGAGCTGCGAATTTTGCGGCTTCAGCACCCAGTGGCCTTCGTCGGGGAAATACAGCATCTTTGACGGCACGCCTTCCATCTGCAGCGTGGTGAAAAGCTGCAGGCCTTCGCTCACGTCGAGGCGGTAGTCGCGCTGGCCGTGAATTACGAGAGTCGGCGTCTTGAAATTATTGGCATACATGTGCGGCGACCACTTCTGGTAGCTGGCGCGGTTATCGTAGGGAGTGCCTTTGAACTCCCAGTCATTGAACCAGAGTTCTTCGGTGGTGCCCCAGGCGGATTCGGCATTGAACATGCCGTCGTGCGACACGATGCACTTGAAGCGGTCGGTGTGGCCGAGCACCCAGTTGGCCATGTATCCGCCGTAGCTGGCGCCCAGTGCGCATTCCCGGTCTTTATCGATGAACGGGTAGGTCTTCTCAGCGTAGTCGAGGCCTTTCATCAGGTCTTCAAACGGAGCGCCGCCCCAGTCGCCGCTGATGGACTCAACGAACTTCTGCCCGTAGCCGGTCGAGCCGTGGAAGTTGATCATGATGACCACGTATCCGTTCGCGGCGAAGAGTTCGGGATTCCAGCGGTAGCTCCAGTCGTCTCCCCAGGCGCCCTGTGGCCCGCCGTGGATGAGGAACTTCACGGGATATTTCTTGCTGGCGTCGAAGTTCGGGGGTTTGACTAGGAAGCCTTGGACTTTGTCGCCCATCGCGCCGGGGAACCAAAATGACTCCAGCGGAGACATGGCGACTTGGGAGAGGGCGGCATCGTTAAAATGCGTGAGTTGCTCGTCTTTCGGAAGATCGTATGGGTCAATCTTCTTGGGCAGCGAAACTTTGTGAATTTCGGTCGGGCTGGCGATGGACATGCGCGTAAATAGAAGAGTCCTTCCATCGGAAGACAGAGTCAGGTCATCGTCATAACCCCGCGTGACTCTCTCGTTTATCTGTATTCTCCAACCCATCGACTTGCCGGTTTCTGAGCTCTTGACCTCAATGCCGGGCTTCCCGAGGTCGTTCGACCAGATCACCTTCTGCCCCTTCTGTTGGGCTTCGTCGTCAGTATCCACATAGAAGATCTTCGATGAATCGGGTGCCCACACGTAAGTTCCTATTGACCTATCTGGACCGACCATAACCTGCGCTCTAGTGCCCGCCTGACGGTCGTACAGCATTAGATCAAAGCGGTCGCTCTCGTAGCCCGGACGCTGCTGGGCGCGGTAGGCGATGTAGCGGCCATCGGGCGAATAGAGCGGCGTCGAGTCGCTGGCGGGATTGTCGGCGGTGATGTTCTTGGTTTTGGCCAGAACCTCTGTCACGTAGTTATTTGGCTGTCGGGCGCTCGCTTCGCTCGCGGGGCGGACGAATGCGTCCGTCCCTACATTGACCGGGACGATCCAGAGATCGTTGTTGGTGGAAGCGGCCTCATTCTTGTCGTGATTCGAGGTGTAACAAATCTCCTGCCCGTCGGGCGAGAAGGCGTAGTCATCCTGCCCGCCGAGCGAGAACACCGGCGCGTCGTAGTCGCCGGGGGTGAGGTCGCGCGGGAACTGAGGTCCATAGTCGCCCGCGCTTCCCGCAGGCGGAAGCTCAACCGGAATGATGAAGATGTGGCTGCGCTTGCCCGCCTTGTAGGCGTTCCAATGACGGTAGAGGAGGCGATCAAAGATCAGCGCCTTGACCTTCGAGTCTTCTGCCTCCTTCGCCTTTTTCGTATTGCAGGCTTGAGGGTCAGACGCCCCGTCGCATTCGGGATAGACATCCGAAGTGAAAAGGATATTCTTGCCATCTGGCGACCAGAGTTCGCCACCCGCTTCGGTCGCGATATCCGTATATCTTCCGACTGTCGAGACTGTTCCCGTCGCACCGTCAAAACGAGCGATCCAAACTTGTGAGCCGCGGTATTTATTCGAGATAAACGCAAAACTCTTCCCATCCGGCGCCCAGCGCGGGCGATCGGCGTCCTGATCGGCAATGATCTCGCGCTCCTGACCACCGGCCGTGGGCACGATCCACACATGCGGAGTCTTTGTGTTGGCCTCAAGACTTACATCGACCACGCTGAAGATCACCCACTTGCCGTCGGGCGAGACTTCCGGCTCGCCGACGCGTTTGAGCTTCATCATGTCTTCGAAGGTGAAGGGGTGCTTGGCCTGGGTGAACGCGGGGTATGTGAAAGCGATGAGGGCAAGAAAAGCGAGAAAGAAACGGCGCATGAGGGAACCTCCTCGGCAAACGGATGAGTGTAGCAGGATTTGCGTAGCGCCGCCGCGCCTTCGACATCGCTCAGGGCAGGCCCCGGCGGCGATTTCTGGAAACGCCCGCGCCGCTTCTTGGTCGAAAGGAAGAACACGCCCGGCGGACTCTTCCGCGAACATCAATGATATCGATGATTGCACAAACTGTGTCCTACATGTACAAGGCAGCTTCGAAGTCCGGCAAGCACCAGCGCGGGAGGCTATTTTCGACAACCGCAACGGAGCCCCGGCTTTTACGACGGCAACCCCCTGATCGATATGGCATCCAAAGTACCGGCAGAACTGCAGCACCCTACCCCCGGCCTCACTGAGCGGAGAGGGGTCGGGGGAGGGTTGCCGCGGTGCTGCTTAGTACCGAACCTCCCCCATGCCCCATTGGCGAGACCATGTGTATTGCGAGTTCGCCGGGCGTTTATTCGCTAAAATAGTGTTATGAGTCGCCCCCACAGCAGTTTTCTGTTTTTTGTCGCCCTGGTTGTTTGCCTTTGCTCACCTTTGCCTACCGTAGCCCAGGAAGGCGCCCTGGAAAACGCAGCGCCAAAGGGCGTCACCCCTGAGGAAATCATCACCCACTTTGCCGCGCGGGAGAAATTATTCAAAGATGCGCGCGACCGTTACACCTACCGGCAAGACATAAAAGTTCAGACTCGCGACGGCGATACGGTGACCGGTGAGTATCACGAAGTGTTCGACGTGCTTTACGACGACAAGGGACATCGCATCGAAAACGTCGTTTTCGCGCCTCAGTCGTCTTTAGAGGCCGGCGGTCTGTCGCTCGACGAAGGCGACGTTCAGGATTTCCGTAATCGCCTGCCCTTCGTGCTTACCACCGAAGAGGTTCCGGAATACAACATTCTCTACGTGGGGCAGCAGGTCGAAGATCAGTTGCGCTGCTACGTTTTCGACATTGCTCCCAAGCAGATCGTGGGGAAGAAACGTTACTTCCAGGGCCGCATCTGGGTCGACGATCAGGATTTCCAGATCGTGAAGACTTACGGCCAAGCCGTCCCGGAGATTAAGGATACGAAGAAGAAGGGCAAAGAAGAACATCTTTACCCGAAGTTCACCACCTGGCGTCAGCAGATCGATAACCAGTACTGGTTCCCCACCTACACGCGCGCCGACGACACGCTGCACTTCAATACCGGCGATATTCACATTCGCGAGATCGTGAAGTACGAGGACTACAAGCGGTTCGGATCGAATGTGAGGATTCTGTATAACGGGCAGGAAGTCCCGAAGGCGGATCAGCCGAAACCTGAGGACAAAAAGAAGCCGGACGAAAACCCGCCGCCTCAGGGGCCCAATAAACCACAGTAAGAATTGCCTTCGCAGTCTTAGAACCCCCGCCGCGGAGCCTTCAGCTTCGAGCAGGGTGTATTATCGTCGAGAAACGAGTGAGTCCAGTCTTCTGCCGCGGAAGGAGCCGAAGTGATTGCGGATTTCTTCAGTACAGTCAACGGCACTGTGAGTGCAGATGTCAACATCGCACCGAGCAACGTCATGGCTTTTGCCAGCCTGAATGGAGTCGACTTCAACGATCCTGGCTTCGTTGGCGCAAGTATTCTTCCGGGTTTTGTGGGGTATACCAAGGTCGACCCGCAAACTGGCGTTCCCACGCAGGTGGACTTGTCCAGTTTCCTCGGGTGGGTAGCCACGCCAGGATTTTTCGATAGCGGGGTCGATACCATTACCTTTTCTCTGATGGGTAGCGGAGCCCAAGCCGTGACCGCCGCGGCGAGCTTCCTGATCCTGTTCACTGGATCGGATGGCACTTTGAGTTAACGATCGCCGTCCGGTTTCATCATCAATACTCGTCGACCAATGGTCACAATCAACCATCAAAGAGAAGAGTTGTCAAGAGGAGCGGCGCGATGCTGATTGGAAAGGGACAGACACTGGCCCCGGAGTCCATCCGGATTTGCGTTCTGTACGACCCTTCGGACGGCCGCATCGTCCATATCCACAAAGTCGTGACCTACCCGGGGGGGGAAGACAGTGAACGAAAAGCAGGTTGAAGCCCGGGCGATGGAACTCGTCGCCAAAACGGGGGTGGACACTTCGAAGCTGCGAACTTTGCAAGTGCCGCCGGAAGACTACTCCCCCGCGGCTGCTTACCTGGTGGATACGAAATCAATGCGGCTCGTGGCGCGGACTATACCACCAAGAAAGTAGCTGTCAGCTATCAGCAACACCAGGATCCCTCGCTTCGCTCGGGATGACAGGGCAAGTGTGGGTTCGATCTGCACGGAGTTCGATCTACGCGGAAATGTTTTTCGATGTGGGCTAGCTGAAAGCTAACGGCTGATAGCCGATAGCCGATAGTTAGTAGAACAGATACTTCCTCCACTTATCATCCGACCGGCCCATCAATCGCATGATGTGGCGGCTGGTGTGGAGGTTGAAGGCGCGGGGCTCGCGCATCAGCTTCATGCCAGCTTCGAGTGGAAACTGGTTACCCTTGCGGCGGTTACAGGTATGGCAGCAGGCGACAAGATTTTCCCAGGTGGAGGATCCTCCGCGAGAGCGGGGGATCACGTGATCCAGCGTCAATTCGCCGGAAGGCAGCACGGTGGCGCAGTACTGGCAGGTGTTGCGGTCGCGCAGCAAAATGTTCTTGCGCGACAAGGCGCGGCTCTGGTGCGGGATGCGTCGATACTCCAGCAGGCGGATCACCGAGGGCACGCGGATGGCGATGCGGGCCGCGTGCAGGAAGTGGCCGTTCTCCTCTTCCGTCATGGCTACGCCCTTCAGCACCAGAACCAGAGCGCGGCGCGCGGCGCAAACATTGATGGGCTCATAGGAGGCGTTCAGGACGAGCACGGGGGCGTGCAGCGCGTGCCCGTTGCCGTCGTGATGCACGGCCGCTCCTGCGAACAGGCTGGCAGCGTGCCGGCCAGTGAGTCCCGAATCGCCTTCGATTCTTGCTGACATGATGCTCTGTTCGTCCCCTTCAACCCGCGTCTGCACTGCACTCCTGCTTCGCGGGACCTATGTTCGATAATTCGATGCCGCAATCGAAATACGCATCGCTCCTAAATCAACTGCCGGCCGCGCGAGCCAGCGGAATTTCCGGGGCGACAAATTCCTCGCCAGCAACCGCGTCACCGGAGAATTGAATCGCAACATGCTGCTCGGCCTTCAGCGTGCGCGCCACGGTCGCCACCCAAACCTTGTTTGCCCCAGCGCGGCGCAGAACCCGCGCGCACTCCGACACCGTGGCTCCCGTGGTGTAAACATCGTCCACCAGCAGCACTTCGCGCCCCTTCACGGCTTCGGGTTGCGCCACTCCGAATGCGCCACGCACATTCTCGCGCCGCTGGTGGCGGGTGAGGCCGGTTTGCGAAGGCGTCTCGCGTTTTCGCTCCAGCGCCTTCGCGCACAATTGCAGGCGGCCAGGCGGGGCAAGTTTCACCGCAGCCCGCACAATCAACTCCGCATGGTTGAACTCGCGCTCGCGCAGCTTGGAGCGGTGCAGGGGCACGGGAACTACGGCGATAGAGCCAGCCGGAAAATCGGGTGCAAGCTCTGCGATAGCCTCGGCCAGCATGCGTCCTAAAACATTCGCGCCCGGCCGTATACCGCCGTACTTCAGCAAATGAATCAGTTCCCGCAGTCCACCCTCATAGCTGCCGTACGCCGCGGCGCGAGCGAATACAGGCTCAATGCGCCGGCATAGCCCGCAGCGGGGCTCGCTCTCAGGCGCGGATAGCGCATAAGAAGAAAAAAGGCGCTCGCCGCAAATAGAGCATAGTCCGCCCGCGATGGGGAGCATGGCATCAAGGCACTCGTGGCAGACCGGAAGACGGGAAACTTTAATCAAGGGCTCACCGCAGATGCGGCAATCGGAGGGAAACAGAACGGTAAAAAGACTCTCGGCAACCCGCACAGAAATTCGGCTGGCCCATGATCGGTTGACCGATGATCGGTTGACCCAGCACTGGTTAACCCAGGATTGGTTAACCCAGGACTGACCGCCCGCCGAAGCAATAGAAGGCCCTGCGACTACGGCCTTGGCCTGGATCGCCCGAATTCGGTCTCCACTACTGCTGAAGACGGCCTCCGTGAACCCCGCAAGAATAACGCTTGCGCGTTGCCTGCTTGTCAGCCAGTATAACGGCGTGCAGGCCCGCTAGGCAACGTTGCGGTTGCTGCGGGGTCGCACTGCGGAGACCGGCGGCTTGCCGATCGCTTCCGACAGCCGCTCCCTCACAGGCATGAAAATCAAGCGATAGTCCCTGCGGAAACATTCTGCGCAGCGCACTGGCTGCAGCAGAAAAACCGGAAGCACGTAACGCTCGGAAAATGTACGCCGGCGCGAACGGAAGCCCGTATAGCTGCCGCAATCGTCGCAGTGAAATTCAAAATATCGCTGGAACCAGAGCTGGTCTGGGGAGTGATTTGCCACAGTGCACCTCGGAACGATGAAACTGCGAAGGGGCGAACGACCAATTGACGCTATTTTACCCTAAGCAAGGTCTATGGAACAGCCGGCATTTCTCTGGGTCGTACTTATTCGGGAACGCGCACCGCACTTGTAAAGCAGCCTGCCCGCGTGCTAACGTGCGCCGTTCCCGTGTTTCGCATATAAAGTTAGCGTATCGGGACTCATCCCATTGCGAGGATTTCGCCTATGAGCACGGTCGCCCCGCCGGTCGTCAAGAAACACGTTCCCTACGTTCCAGAAAACATGGAGATGAAGGAGTTCACTTTCCGCGCTGTGCTGATCGGGTTGTTCTTGACCGCACTGCTGGGTTCGGCCAACGCCTATCTCGGATTGAAGGCCGGGATGACGATCGCGGCAACCTATCCGGCGGCGGTTATCGGGATGGCGCTGCTGCGGCTGATGAAAGGCTCGCTTCTCGAAGAGAACATCGCTCGAACCGTGGGCTCGATTGGCGAGTCGGTGGCGGCCGGGGCTATCTTCACGATCCCAGCCTTTGTCATGGCCGACCTGTGGCCGGCCCTCACGCCGGATTTCAGAACGCCCGAATACTGGAAGTCAGTCGCCCTGATGATGATTGGCGGCACGCTGGGCATCCTGTTCGTCACCCTGCTGCGCCGCGTGATGGTCGAGGATCCGGACCTGCCCTACCCCGAATCGGTGGCTGCGTCGGAGATTCATAAAGCGGGCCAGCAGGGATCGACGGCGGCAAAGATTCTGTTCGCCAATATGGGGTTCGGCAGCTTCATGTATCTGCTGGGCGCGGTCAACGTGTTCAACCCCAATAACACTTTCCCTGTGACCATTGGCAATCTCGGCAAGAAGTTGCTGCTGCGCACCAGCACGAACCCAAACGTGGCCACGACCATCACCGGAGGCACATCTCTGTTTACCGCGCCAGACGTCAGCCCCGCGTACATCGGTGTGGGCTACATCATTGGGCCCAGGCTGGCAGCGCTCAACTTCGCCGGCGGCGTGCTGGCGTGGGGACTGCTGGTTCCGCTCCTAACTTTTACGATCGGCCCCTACATCCAGGCCGCACAGCCAGCGGGACAGACGATCTCGTGGACTCTGCTGGCGGGCGCGATCTATTTTTCGATCGTGCGTCCCATCGCAGTCGGCGGCATGCTGGTCGGCGCCTCTTACACCCTGTTCAAGATGCGCAAGCAACTGGCCCTGGGTATGGGCCGCGCTGTTTCAGACTTGAAAAAATCGGCGGCCGCGCACGCCGCGACCAATCGCACCGAGCGGGACTTGCCCGCCAAAGCAATCTTTGCCGGCGTCGGCGTCGTGTTCATTGCCATGATTCTGCTCTATCACTATTTCATCAGCGGAGCTGGAACGCTCTCCGGTGCGCAAGTCCTGTCTGGCTCGCTTGTAGCGGCTGGCGTGATGATCATCGTCGGATTCTTCTTCGCCGCGGTTTCCGGAAATCTGGTGGGCATGATCGGATCGTCGAACAATCCGGTCTCGGGGCTCACGCTGTGTACGCTGGTGATTGCCGCGCTTCTCATGGTCGCGATGGGCGTCAAGGGAACCGGCGGAGTGGCAGCGGTGCTGGGTGTAGCCGCAGTGGTATGCGTTTCATCGGCGGTGGCGGGTGAGATGCTGCAGGATTTGAAGGTCGGACACATTCTCGGCGGCACGCCCGCGAAGATGCAGATCGGGGATCTTCTCGGCATCGTGGTGGCGTCGCTGGTTCTCTTCTTCCCGATCGCGATTCTGGCCAAGGCCTACCACTTCGGCAGCGCCGCGCTGCCCGCGCCTCAGGCCGGGTTGATGGCCATGCTCTCCAAAGGCATTGTGGGCGGCGACATGGCGTGGCCCCTGGTGATTGTGGGCATCCTGCTCGGCATCGCCATGATCATGATCGAAGTGAAGAGCGTGATGCTATTCGCGGTAGGAATGTACTTGCCACTGGGAACGACATTCGCGATTTTCGTTGGCGGCGTGATTCGCTGGATCACCGATAAATTGCGCGACCGGCGCGGCTACAACGATGCGCAAAAGGCGCGGGTGGAGAACGCCGGCGTGCTGACGGCTTCAGGATTGATCGCGGGCGAAGCGCTGTGCGGCCTGGTAATCGCCGGACTGGTGGGGTCAGGCAAAGATGTGACGCTGATCCACTGGACGCCTTCGTTTTGGGTAGCCCTGGCCGCACTGGCCGTGCTCATACTGGTGATGGTACGAGTGCCGCTGGCCAACGCCGGCAGCCCGGATGAACCCGCGCCGCCGACGGCGATTATGTAGGAGAGGGAATGCAGAAGTGAGAAGTCAGAATGCTGAAGTAGCGCTCGATCTTATGTCGATGCGATTCAAACTTCTGCATTCTGACTTCTTACTTCTGCATTCTTCTTCGCCTTAGTATGTCGATCTCCGAAAATATTGCGGCGGTGCGCGAGCGCATGGAAGCGGGGGCGCGACGGGCTGGACGGAATCCCGACGATATTGTTCTGATGGCCGTGAGCAAGACGCAGCCGCCTGAGCGCATTCGTGAAGCTTATGAGGCGGGTCAGCGCCTGTTCGGCGAGAACCGCGTTCAGGAATTTGCCGGGAAGTTCGAGGCTCTTCGCGATTTGCAAGGCGCCGAGTGGCACATGATCGGACACCTGCAGACGAATAAGGCCGCAAAGACCGTGGAGCTTTTCCGCGCCGTTGATTCCGTCGATTCGCTAAAGCTGGCGGAGAAGCTGGACGCGGCGGCACGCTCGCTCGGCAAGAAGCTGGACGTGCTCATCGAAATCAACGTCGGCGGTGAAACCGCCAAGAGCGGCGTGGTGCCGGACTCGGCCGCCCTCGAAGAAATGCTGATCGCTGCGCCTCGGCTGGAGGCTCTGGTGTTCCGCGGACTGATGACCGTCCCTCCGTTCACCGACGATGCTGATGGCGCGCGCTCCTACTTCCGTAAACTGCGCGAATTGCGCGATACAATTGCAGCGCGCAAACTGCCCGCCGTAGAGATGGACCAGCTTTCCATGGGCATGTCGCATGATTTCGAAGTGGCGATTGAAGAGGGATCGACTTGCATCCGCGTGGGGACGGCGATCTTCGGGGTAAGGACAAAGGCTTAACCACCCTTCGTCAAGCTCGGGATAAACTCCGGACACAGGGCACACAGAGGGCCCATGAAGCTTTTCGATCAGCTTTGCGCTGGAAGCCTTTTCGTGGTATCGATCGTGGATTGCCTGCTTGTGCCGAGAACCTACACCGGCAGAATCTGGATCTTCGGGACGGGACTGGCTCTGCTGTTCACCGCCATGTTGAATGTGCTGCGCCTTCGCAACGGCTACGCGGTACGGGGCCTGAAAATGTTCTGCATTGGTGCCAACATCCTGATGCTGACTTTTGTCGTTGCGTTGATGATCAGCATCGGCGAGGCCCGTGTCCTGCAGCATCCGCAAATAATGATCGTGGCCACTTTAGTAATCATTGAAATGAAGTTTTCGTTGGGGAAAAACGCTTGATTCCCATTCAGGAGTCAGGCGTCGGCGTGACGTTTGCGGTCAAAGTTCATCCTCGCGCCAAGAAAAACGCGATCACCGGCGAACTCGGCAGTGCGCTCAAGCTTTCTCTAACCGCGCCGCCCATCGATGGCAAAGCCAACGAGGCCTGCATCGAATTCTTCGCGAAACTTTTGAAGGTACCGCGCTCTTCCGTTACCATTGCCTCCGGCCAGACCAGCCGCGCAAAAGTGATTCGTGTGACCGGAATCTCGGTCGAGGAAGTCGGGAAGCGCATTCATTCCTGACGCCGCAACTCCGGGCAGCCTTGTAACGGGCGTCCAGAGCGAGGGCAGAGATGCCCTCGCGACAGCCGGCAGGATGCCGGCGCTACAACTTAGGGAGCCACACTTGAGCTTTTCCGAACGTTTGCAGGAGATTCGCACCGGGTTCGAACGTCCCTTCTGGATCGCCAATCTCAGCGAGATCTTCGAGCGCCTCTCTTACTACGGGGCTTTTGCTTCGCTTGCACTGTATCTGCAGGAGAAGCTGAATTTCTCTGCGGAACAGACTGGAACGCTGACCGGAATTTTCGGCGGCATGGTGTGGTTTCTCGCCATCTTCGGCGGGGCCGCTGCCGATCGACTGGGCTTCCGCCGCGCTCTTTCGATAGCGTATCTCATCCTCGCTGCCGCGTATTTTCTGATTGGCTCCATTGGTGCGTCGTGGCTGGCTCCGGTGCGCAACGCCGTGCCGCTCGAACTGTTTGTCGGCTTTATTCTCATCCTCCCCGCCCTCGGCATCGCGCTGGTGAAACCTTGCGTGGTCGGCACCACGGCCCGCGCTTCCAAGGAGAACGTCCGCTCCATCGGCTATTCGATTTACTACACCATGGTCAACATTGGTGGCGCGGCCGGCCCCTACTACGCGTCGTGGGCGCATCGTCACCTGGGCGTGGAGAGTGTTTACCGCGTTGCCGCACTGAGTGTCTTCGCAATGTTTTTCGTGGTTCTATTTTTTTTCCGCGAACCGCGCAAGCCCGGAGACGCGCCTCCGCCTTCGATCGCCACCGTCGCGCGGAATTTCTGCGTAGTCGTCGGTAACTACCGGCTGGTTCTGCCCGTGCTGGGGATTGCTCTGCTGCTGCGAGTTGGCCTGTTTGTCTATCCCCGGTTCAGCGTTCCCTCGTGGATCTGGGCGGGCCTGCTCGTGCTTGTACTCGCTGGAATCAGCCGGTTCATGTGGTTCCTTGTGATCTTCACCGGTTACTGGATCGTGTTTTGGCAACAGTACATCAGCTTGCCCGGCTACATTCACGGCTACATCAGTTCGCACGCCGATGTCGAAATCATTCTCGTCACCGATGGGGTGACCGTGATCTGCCTCACCCTCGCCGTAAACCTGCTGACCCGCAAAATTCCGGCCTTTCAAGCCGTAATCCTGGGGACTGTGATCACCTCGGTTTCCTGGTTGATTCTCGCCTTCCGGCCAACGATCTGGGGAGCGGTGCTTTCACTGTTTGTTCTTGCGCTGGGCGAGATCACGCAGCAGCCACGTTACTACGAATACATTGCGCTGCTTGCGCCTCCCGGTCAGCAGGGCACCTACATGGGCTTCGCATTTCTGCCAATCGGAATTGGATCGCTGATCGGCGGATGGTTCGGCGGAACGCTCATGCATCACTTCGGAGAAGTCACGCACCAACCCGAGCGCATCTGGTGGACTGTTACCGCCGTCGGCGTAGCCACGGCTGCGCTGCTGTGGGTGTATGACAGATATTTCCGCGTCGCTGCCGTCTCGCCACAATAGAACGTGACATCATGCGTAAACATTTGTTGACCCAATCGCCAGCTACACGCTCCAATTGCACACCTGCGGAGATCGCTGCTCAGATCCGCCACGCGCTGAAGGACGGCGGTTCCGCCGAACATGCCGCGGGCGTGCAGTGGTTCTTCAAAGAAGAAGTCCAATCGCATGGCTGGTATACGGCGGACTTGCGCCGCGCGGCCATCCGTTTTCGGCGGGACGTGAGAAAAGAACACGGGCTCAATTTTCTGATAGGGGTTGCCGATCAGCTTTTTTCCGGCTCGGTCCTGGAAGAAAAAGTTGCCGCCGTTTTCCTGCTGGAGAAACTCGACGCTGACTTTGGCGACCGCGAATTCAAGCTGTTCGAGTCCTGGCTCGACCGCATCAGTAGTTGGGCCGATCATGATGCGCTGGTGCATTATTTGATTGCTCCGATGGTCGCTGCCAAACCTGTGCGTGCAAAGATAGTTTTCCGCTGGGCAAAGTCTTCGAAACGCTGGCACCGGAGAGCGGCATGTGTAGCGCTGATTCGCGGGGCGCGCGCGAAGATGTTTTTTCCTGAGATCACAAAGCTCTCCGATTCGCTTCTCACCGACAAAGATGACATGGTGCAGAAGGGACTGGGCTGGCTGCTGCGCGAAACCGCCAAGTTTGATGCCAAGCGGACAGTTCCATATCTGATGAAGATTCGCAGACGCTCCCCGCGCTTAGTATTGCGGACGGCTTGCGAAACGCTGCCAGCGGCGACGAAGAGACGGGTTCTAGCTACGGCTTGAATACTCGCCACCGATCGGCTTAGAAATAGCTGAGCCATGCATCGGCGCGGCGCTGCTGCAAAGCGGCAAACCAGCTGCACAAAGGACAAAGCGCCAGCACGACGGAAACCCAGACTAGATAGACGATGGGCAACGGGTATCCCCATCCGGGCGGCCGAGTGATGGGAAACTGACCGAGGCTCGGCGACTCAAACATCCAATGCACCTGCCCATAGCGCGCGTAGCACACGACGATTGCGAGTAAGTGTATGAGAGGAATGTGCAGAAGGTAATAAAACATCGGCACCTTGCCGATGACGAGCGCGGGCCGCAGCCATTGCGGCGTACGGAGATCAACCACCCACAGAAAAAGCATCGCCGGTCCAAGCGTCATCAGGAGAAACAACAGCGATGGCGGATATTTCGTGGTATTCAGAAACGACAGCACCGTGAAGACTGCGGTCTTCTGAGTGGTCCAGGGCAGCGGATCGCCGTAATGATTGATGCCACGCAAAATGAAGAAGACGGCGGTCAGTCCAATTCCCAGCGGCAGTAGAAATGCTTTGCGGCGTTCCGATGGCCAGCTATAGACCTGCCCCAGGCCGTATCCTGCCGCTGTAACTCCAATCCACGGGATGAGCGCATAAGCGACGAAGACGATGTGCCCAGGATCGTTCAAGATGAAATTGGGCGAGTGCAGGATAGACCAAAGCCGGTTGGCGGATCGGACGGAGTCGAACAGATTGTGGGTTGCGATCATCACGACGCCGAACGCCGCCACTGCAGAAGCCGGCAGGTAAACCAGCGCCGAAAGTACGATCATCGCCCAGCCCAGTGCCCACAAGACGTTGAGTAGGATCAGGTGGTAATCAAAGTTAAACTGCCAGCCGAAACAGCGCACCACCACGAGTTCCAGAAAAATCAGCCAGAGCCCGCGAGTAAAGAGAAATCTCGACAACTCGCGTTTTGATTTCTTGCGCAGCGAGAGATACGCGCCCGTGCCTGTGAGCAGGAAGAAAACAGGAGCGCAGAAATGTGTAATCCAGCGCGTAAAGAACAGTGGAATCGTCGTCTGAGCGGGGTCGGTGGGATTCAAGCTGGAATTGCCGAAGAAATCCCGCGTATGGTCGAGAGCCATGAGGATCATAATGACGCCGCGAACCACGTCAATCGATTCGACGCGTGCGCGCTTCGTAGTGACGGCTTCCGTCATGGCAGATATCCGACGGAGTGTAACAAAAAAT